>Ga0180878_1008_pt1 | contig 8550 bp, 6 predicted proteins | sample Deesub1362A_J573_FD_124315 | JGI IMG/M metagenome (GOLD analysis project Ga0180878, IMG submission 124315) | Candidatus Acetothermia bacterium JdFR-50 | reverse complement strand
CCCGCCGCATCAAGGCATCGGCCCCATCGTCGTCGTTCCCGTAGCGGGGGTTCGATTGACCAGAAGCTGGCGCAGCACCTCTTTCCCGTCCTCAGGGCTTGCAGGAGCTCCTCCACCACCGCATCGGCATTGAAGATCGAGGGGTAACCGTAACCCTTGCGGCTCACCCTGCACGCCGCCAGAAGCGGCCCATCCGCGGACACCCGGGAAAGCTGGAGGTTGAGCCGGGGCTGGAGGAGGCGGAGCTCGGCGGCTCGCTCGCGGGTGAGCTTGTCGGAGCGGATGTCGCGCTCGTAGAAAGGACAGAGGTGCTGGTCCAGGTGGCCGGGATTGAAGGCGTCCCAGCCGTTAAGCTCCATTATCACCCCCAGGTGATAAAACCAATAGGCCTGGAGGACCTCCCAGAAGTCACGAAGGGGATGGGCGGGCACCCATTCGTGGATCTCGACAATCCGCAAAAGCTCCCGCTTTTTCTCCGGATCGAGGGTCCTCTCGGCCAGGGTCCGGACGGCCTGGGCGTGGCGGCGAGCATACATGATCAGGGCATCGGCGGCGATGTCCATGGCCAAAAGCTCTGCCCGCTTCCCGGGGGCCTCCGGATCCCGCTCGTAATCCAGGCGGGCCAGGGAAGCGGCAATCTTTCTCTTGAGGTCCAAAAGGGTGGCCCGGGGCCCTCTGCTCCATGAACTCGGTGAAGATCCCCGCCCCATAACAGTCGTGCCACTCCCACGGAAGGGCGTCGAAGATCTCGTCCCGCAGAGATCTCCCCCGCCAGAAGAGGATGACTTCCTGCTCATAAGGCCTCGAAGACCTGCGCGGGGACTTTACAGGAGGTCTTATCCCGGACATCCAGGATCCCCAGGCCCCGGAGGGAGTGGCAGCAGAGCTCCGGGTAGGTGGGGACTTGTTTCGGGCTGGGGCCCCTTTCCACCACGATGAGCTCATCCTCCCCGATGTATATCGCCTTGCGGGCATAAAGGGAGGGCTCGCAAGATGGGCGGCAGGTATTTGCCTAAATTTTCCCGATAAAACTTCGTCATAATGAGCGCCCGCTCGGCCGTTAGAGCGAGCACCGCTTTCAGAGAGCGCTCCCGTAACCACCTCACCCGTTCCGTCATCCTCCGATCCGCACCCGAAACCCGCGTCGGCGAAGGCCCTCGCCCTTTCCTCTACGAGCTCACTCGAAGGGGTGTTAGCCCCGCCAGGGGATATGGAACCCCCAGTCGTCGGTATTTCTCTTCCTCCACTTGGTGGTAAGGAAGGAAGAACACCGGATGTCTTTTCCTCAAACCCGGAAGAAATTTGATATAGGCCCCGATAGTGTCCACAGCCAGATGGAAACCCCTTGCCCCGAACGCTTGAAGGCGGGCGATGAGAAACCCACCCTGTAACAGGGGTTCTCCTCCCAAGAAGGTAATATCTCCCATGGAGACCTCGTAAAACACGCGATCCCGCTCCAGCTCCTCGAGGAGTTCGGCAACGGAATGGTGCTACCCAGAATGGACCGTGCCCCTGTGGAACAGGCCTTCACACACTCACCACAGACGTTACATCTCGACCTGTCCGTCTCCACCCGATCCCCTTTTAAGCCGATAGCATGCCAAGGACAGGTCGCGACACAGGCCCCACAACCGATGCACCGCTGTATCACAAAGGAGAGGACCGGAAGGAGAGATTTTTCCTCGGGGTTGTGATACCAAAGGCCGTCGCGGGTACAGCCCTTTAAGAACACGGTGGTACGAATACCCGAGCCATCATGAATAACTCCCTACTCGATACCGCAAACAACTCTTTTTAGGACCTCCCCCTGCACACAGGACCTCGATCCCCGCTTTGCGGCAATGTAGGTAAAAATCGGGAAGCGCACAAGGAAACGGAACTCGCCTGTCAGATGCATGCCACCCCTTGCCTCAGCCAACCGCTCGGGATTATAGTTACTTAAGCAAAAATCAAAATGAGGAGGTGAGGCGAGTGCGGAAAGTTTGGTCCATCGCACTTATGGCCCTCCTTATCATCCCCCAGTCCACCTGGAAAACCTCCACCTGGAAACAAGAAGACGCGGTGGGATTGGGAACGGTACTCCAACTGATGCAAGGGATAGCGGCGAGTGAAGGGATAGACACGGAGGACGTGACTTCGGCCCTCGCCGCGTTTGTGAAGCAACTCACCTCATACCTTGCGAACCAGGGGGTGCCCGAGGAAACATTGGAGCGACTGCAAGAGGAGTTCGCCCAAGCCCAGAAAAAGCTCCTCGATAACGCCATTTCCCTTGAGGAATTCGGGAAGGAAGTCGCGAGCTTGGCCCAAAAGCTCCAGGAAGAAGCGGGGCAACATGGGATCCAGCAGGTGCCGGACGAAGTATTGAACGAGATCGGGCTTGATTCCGAGGAAATCAACACCCTGCAGGCCGAAGGCTCCCTCCCCCCTGAAGACATCATCCAACTCACCGAACGCATCGCCGAGGAGAACCCTTATCAAGAGGAAAGTATTCCGCCCGAAGACGAGGAATCTTGCGATGGATGCCTCCCTCCGGAAGACGACCAGGGGCCACCCCCGGACGAGGAACCTCCTCCCCACGACTCGGGACCGCCCCCGGATGACGGCCCTCCCCCGGACGATTCGGGACCACCCCCAGACGAGGAACCTCCCCCGGATGATTTGGGACCACCCCCGGATGAGGAACCTCCTCCCGACGACTCGGGGCCGCCTCCAGATGACGGCCCTCCCCCGGACGATCCGGGACCACCCCCAGACGACGAGCCTCCCCCGGATGATTCGGGACCGCCCCCGGATGAGGAACCTCCTCCCGACGACTCGGGGCCGCCTCCAGATGACGGCCCTCCCCCGGACGATCCGGGACCACCCCCAGACGACGAGCCTCCTCCCGAGGATCCCGGGCCTTGAAGGGCAACCGATGGCCTCCTGTGAGAAACGGCCCCTCTTTGGGGCCGTTTCCCTTTGTCCCGAGTCATCCCAACTTAAAGGTGTCCTCCGGATATCAATTGCGCAAAAAACTCCTGGCCACTTTCTCCAAATCCTTTTCACTTCCGCGCTTCATGGCCTGCTCGAGCGCCTCGGGTTGAAGAACGGAACGTAACCGGACAAGGACCTCCTCCGCATCTTCCTTAGCATCGCTCTCCAAGGAAGGATGATTGAGGACAAGTCCCAAAAGCTCCCCCGATCGCTCCGCATCCCCCCGGCGCAAGCAGTAACCCGCCATCTTGGCCAAACAACCCAACACCAGGGGGACAGTTCCGATCTCCAGTGCCCTCTCCAGGGCTTCAAGCAGATAGTCGAAACCCTCGGATTCCTCTCCCATAGCGAAGCACACTTCGCTCAGGTTCATAAGGGAGATTATCTCTCCCATGGAATCTCCTAGATTTCGCCGCTCTGCCAAACTCTGCAAATAAAGCCCTTTAGCCTCCGTATATCTGCCCTCGCGGTAGGCGATATTTCCCAGATTGCTGAGCGACCCGGCGATCCCAACACGGTTTCCGGTTTCCCGTTCGAGCTCGAGGCCCCGTTCGTGGAACGACCTGGCCCGTTCGAGGTCCCTCATCTTCGTCGCCACCACCCCCAGGTTGTTCAAGCATCGAGACATACTGGGAAGATCTCCTAGCTTCTCACTGATCTGCAGGCTTTCCTCGAATAGCCTCTGGGCCTCTTCCAGTTCGTCTAAAAGTCCGTGGATGATTCCCAGGTTGTTGAGGGTGATGGCCATACCCCGCCGGTCTCCGAGCTCCCGCTCGATGGTCAAGCCCTCCTGGTACAACGCCTTGGCTTCCTCATAGTCCCCGGAATTCCAGGCCACCGTGCCCAGCGCGTTGAGGGCCCGGACGATCCCAAAACGTTCGTCGACCTCCCGACAAAGCCTCAGTGCCTCCTGAAGGAGCTCCCGAGCTCGCCCATAATCGCCGAAGAACGCGGCCACTCGGCCCAGCGAGGTCAACATGAAGGCCAGCTCCTTCCCGTCCCCTGTCTTCCGGACCAGAGTCAGGGCCTCCTCCAAGAGGCCCTCCGCCCCTTTGGAATCCCCGAGGGCATGCCGGAACCATGCGGCCCGTGCCAACATCTTAGCCAGCAGTGGCCCCTCGACGTTCCTCCTCCTCAAAACCTCAAATGCACCGTCGAAAGTGTCTCGGCCCTCCTGAAATCTTCCCTGTATCTCGTAAAACCGGAAAAGCCCCTCGGCCAAAGCCCCTAATGCATCCTCGTCCAGTTCCTTCAAAGCGAATTCCCATGCGGCTTTCAGGTTCTCTAGCTCATCTCGTAACTCCTCGAGGGCGACCTCTTGATCCGCCCCGCCGAGCTTCTCCGCCCGATCCTTTGCGAACGCCGCGTAATACGAACAATGCTTCCTTCTAGTTTCCCGCTCTTCCTCTGCATCTTCCCTCAACTTTTCGTCGCCATATCCCCGCAGAAGTTCATGGAGGCTGTATCGCCCTTTCTGACCCAGGGCAAGCAGGGACTTATCCGCAAGGGCCGAAAGGTCGGGTAGGGAAACCCCCGCTACCTCCCGGGCTGCCTTTCTCTCGAATCCTCCCTGGAAAACCGAAAGCCGACGAAAGGCGCGCTTCTCCTCCTCCGAAAGAAGAGCCCAGGAGTGATCGAAAACGGCCCTCAAGCTTCTATGACGTGGGGGGATATCCCGAAAAGAAGAGGTGAGGAAATCGATGCTTCGCTGGATCTCCTCGGCGATCTCCTCCAACGGGAGCGCTCGGAGCCAGGACGCAGCGAGCTCGATGGCCAACGGCATCCACCCCACCGAAGCGCATATGCGTTCGATCTCTCCTTCCTCTCCTGCGGAGGGAGTGAAATCCGGGCAGACCCGCCGTGCGCTCTGGAGGAAAAGCTGAACCCCGCCTTCACGGGAGAGCCCCTTTACCTCCACCAACCACTCCCCATGGAGGTTCAACCTCTCCCGGGAGGTCACGATCAGCTTCACCCCCGGGGCTTCGTGCAGGATTTCGGCCACCGTGTCAGCTCCTTCCATCAGGTGCTCGAAGTTATCGAGGACTATGAGTACCTCCTTTTCCCGCAGATAGTCCAACAGCTGGGCTTTCAGGTCCCCCCCTTGATAGAAGGAAAAGCCCAGGGAATCGGCTATGGCCGAGGCGAGATGCTCCGGAGAACGCAGATGTTCCAAGGGGACGAACGCGGTTCCGTGGGGAAAAGCGGAAAGCTTCCGCCTGGCCACCTCCAACGCCAGACGCGTTTTTCCCATCCCCCCGGGCCCGGTCAAGGTTATGAGCCTACAGGAAGGATTTCCCAACAGTTCTTCCATCTCCGCGAGCTCCTCCTTCCTTCCCACAAAGGGGGTCACGGGAACGGGGAGGCTCACGCGGGTCTTCCGGGCCTCCCGAGGAGGGGCCTCCTCAACAGGGGGCTTTACCACCACATCCGGCTCGATACCCAAAGCAGAGATCTCCATCCGGGAAAGCCTGTAGACGGGACTGAAGATCTCCTTGGTGGGAAGGGGTCTGTACCGATCGAGGCGGACCAGTGTCCCAGTGACCACCCACTCCCCTTTGTCGGGGAACCTGAGATGGGTCCCCCAGCCGGGCTTTCCCTCGAACAGGGGGACGAGCTCCACCTCGGCTACCGGGCGTATCCCTGGATGGGGACGGGCGGGGAAGATGATGGCGGTGTGCCCCAACTCCGCGGTGTTCAAAAGGATGGTGAAGGTGTAGCTGCTCTTTTCCTGCATATAGTAAAACGCCCGCGCTGCATGGACGAAGGCCCCGGGCTCCGGATTCATGGCGGAAACGAAGACGTAATGTAAACCGCCTTCAGTCAGCGTCTTGAGGAAGTCGAACATTGGGATCCTTCTTTCCCCCTCCACTTCCCCTACATAGTCCTTGCAGATCAGGAACAGGAAGTTCCCCCAGTTGGTGATGAACTTGTGAAGCACACGCCCGCAGAAGAGGGTTTCCCGAGCGGACAAAGAGAACTCGCCGGAAAACGGCGTGAGTTTGAGTTGTGTGAAGGTGTGCAGTTCATCCCCCGTCTTTATGAGGATACGGCAGAAATTAGCCATGCGGGAATCGTCTCCGGCGTCGGCTAGGTCCAGGCGATCCCGCTCCTGGGGCGAAAGATGGTCAACCAGATCGCGAAGGGGGGTGTGTTCGTAACATAGATTGATGACCATCTCGCCCTCAAGGTCCTTCACCGCCTCCTCGAATTCCGCCAGATGGCCGAAAGGAGCGGCGAGCTCGGGGAAGAGGACCAAATCCACCCCATGTTCGGAAGCGTGCTCGATAACCTTGATGATCTTCTTGGCCTGTTTTTCGGGATCCCGACACCGGATCAAGCTCCGCGTCCGCAGAAGCTCGGGATCGAAAGCGGGACTGATCTGGGCCAATAAGACCGAAAGGGATTCCCTCGGTTCCCGGAACTCCACCCTGTGTTCCTCAACACACAGGCCGACGGATCGCCCACATGACCCCGTTTCGTCCATGGAACTCACTCCCCGAAACTGACCCCGATACGAAGATTGTATCCCACAGGAGCCCGCCGTGAAGCCCACAGCTCAGGCGGGAAAGGTGCCGCATTGCCGACCTTCTGAAATCCCTCAGCGCTCCCGTTTGCGAACCTTGTGTCCCAACTCCTTTTTAGCGTATTTAGCCGGGTCCCCCTCGAACTCCTGTTGACATCGGGGACAGCAGAGGCAGTAAACATAGCCTTCATATTCGACGGCGATATGGGCCTTTTGCCGGTTGACCCTTTTCCCGCACACCGGATCCCTGTACAGCGTCTGTTTCTTCAACTATCTTCCTTTCTCGCAACTTCCACCATCACCTCGCCCCCGACATCGTGGCAAGCGACCATCACATCTGCACCGGTTCGCTCCAACTTGATAGCATTGCTTTCGGACTCGGTTTTACTGACCACCCGGATCCCCGGGTTCAGAAGTTTCGCCGCTAGAGTGACGAAGACGTTGAACGCATCGTCAAGGGCGGTCGGTGATCAAACATCGCGCCGCGGCCACATCCGTCCGCTTCAGGACCCCCTCTTCCCGGGTGTCGCCCTTCATCACCGGCAACCCGAGCTCCACTGTCCGTACCACTTTGGACTCGTCCCATTCGATGACCAACGAAGCCCACGCCGGCCTTCTGCAAATGGCGGACGACCACCTGGCCTACAACGTCGAAACCGCAGACGATAAAATGTCTCCGTTTCAACGTGGTTTTATCCGGCAAACTGAGCCCCTCCCTGATCCTTCTCCCCACCAACGACTCGACCCCGACCTGAACCGTGGCCAAGACCGCCTCCACCCCAAGCACGATGATCCCAGCCGCGGTCCGGGGAGCTATGTCCCCCTAGCCCACCATGGCCACGGTAACGAGCGTGAAGTAAAACGAATCGAGTAAGGTCCCGAGGCCTTTCTCCATCGCCCAGAAACCGAAGGTCCCCGCCAAGACCGCCTCTCCGAGCAATGCCAGGGAAGCTTTGAGCACCGGCATTCCGCACGGACTACACCTCCCCTGGACAGGGCGCATGGAGCGAAGGGCCGCTCCCGCGCCCCTTCGCCGTCAACCTTTTAGCAGACGCGCGTTTATGGCGACGATCACGGTGGAGAGGGCCATAAGCGCCGCGCCCAACGCGGGCGAAAGCAATACACCCAACGGATACATCGCCCCCGCGGCCATGGGGATAGCGAAGGCATTGTATCCCGTGGCCCAACCCAGGTTCTGCACCATTTTCCCGTAGGTGGCCCGGGCGAGCCCGATCACCGCGGCGATGTCCCGGGGGTCGTTTCGCACCAGGATGATGTCCGCCGACTCGATGGCCACATCGGTCCCGGCGCCGATGGCGATCCCCACGTCCGCCTCCACCAATGCGGGGGCGTCGTTCACCCCATCCCCCACCATGGCCACCGTGAGGCCCTTCTCCTTCACCTTCTTTATGACCTCGGCCTTCTCGTGGGGGAGGACCTGGGCGAAGTAGTCGTCGAGCCCTAGCTCTCCGGCCACCCACTTGGCCACCTCTTGCGCGTCGCCAGTGAGCATGAGGACCTTGATGCCCATGGCCTTGAGCCGTTCCACCGCCTCCTGGGACTCGGGGCGGATCATGTCCGCGAGGGCGATGGCCCCCACCGGTTTCCCGTCCACCAGGAGGTAGACCACCGTCTTCCCCTGGGCCGCGAGCGCCTCCACCCGCTCCTCGGCCGGATCGTGCCCCTGCTCGGCGAGGTAACTAGGGCTCACCACCTGGATCACCTGCCCGTCCAATCGCCCCTCGACTCCGCGACCGGGGATGGCCTTGACGTCTTGGGGCTCCAGGATCCCGATCCCACGCGCCTTCGCCGCGGCCACGATCCCTGCGGCGATGGGGTGCTCGGAGCGCGACTCCACCGCCGCCGCGAGCTTCAGGACCTCCTCTTCCGATAGGTCGGAAAGCGCCACCACATCGGTGACCCCGAACTGCCCCAAGGTGAGGGTCCCGGTCTTGTCAAACACCACCGCCTGGAGTTCCCGGGCCCGCTCGAACGCAGTACGGTCCCGGATGAGGAAGCCCCGTCGGGCGGCGATGGCTGTGGACACCGATACC
>Ga0180878_1167_pt1 | contig 8662 bp, 6 predicted proteins | sample Deesub1362A_J573_FD_124315 | JGI IMG/M metagenome (GOLD analysis project Ga0180878, IMG submission 124315) | Candidatus Acetothermia bacterium JdFR-50 | reverse complement strand
TCGGCTCCTGGGGGAACACCCGGACGTCTGGATCGATCCACCCCGTCGGGAGCTGATCACGGAGGCGATCCGCCGGCGGGAGGCCATCGTGACCGAGTCCGGGGCCTTGGCCACCTGGACCCCGCCCGAATCCACCGGCCGCCGCCCCGAGGACACCTATATCGTGGACCGTCCCGAGGTCCACGCCGCGGTGGACTGGGATTCCCCCTACTGCAATCCCATGAATCCGGAGGTCTTTGCGGAAATCCGCCACGATGCCCTCGTCCTTCTGCGGCGGAAACGGCGCCTCTACCTCGTGGAGCGGGCTCTGGGGGCCGAGCCCCGCTACTCCCTACGGGTGCGGGTGGTGACCGACAGGGCCCTTCACGCCCTTTTCGCCGACAACCTCTTCCGGCCTGTGCACGGGGAAGGTGTTTCGGCTCTAGGCGATGAACCCTTCGACCTTTTGGTCCTCCCCTACGACAAGCTGGACCCGCGCAAGTACGCGGGAAAGCTCCGCTTCGATTCCAAAGCCGGACGCACCGCCGATATAGCGGTGGTTATGGATTTTTCCCGCCGGTCCGGGGTGGTGTTCGGTTCAGCCTATATGGGTTCGGTAAAGAAGCTCCTCTTCACCGTGATGAATTTCCTTCTCCCGGAAGTAGGAGTCTTGCCGCTGCACTGTGCGGCGAACGTGGGAGGGGACGGGGATGTGGCCCTCTTTTTGGGTCTTTCGGGGACGGGGAAGACCTCCCTCTCCACCGATCCCGCCCGTTTCCTCATTGGTGACGATGAACACGGCTGGAGCGAGCTCGGGATCTTCAATTTCGAGGGGGGGTGCTACGCCAAGCTCATCGATCTTTCCCCGGAAAAGGAACCCGGGATCTGGTGGGCGGTGATGCATAAGGCTCCTCCCCTGGAGCATGGGGCGATCTTGGAGAACGCCATGGTCTACCCCGATGGGAGGGTGGACCTCGCGGACCGGCGCCTCACCGAGAACTCCCGGGCCTCTTATCCCCTCCGCTTCCTCCCGCGGGTGGCGCCTGAGGCTCAGGGCGGCCATCCCCAGGTGATCTTTTTCCTCACCGCCGACGCCTACGGGGTCCTCCCGCCCATCGCCCGGCTGGACCCCGCGGGGGCAATGTTCTGGTTTCTGATGGGCTACACTTCCAAACTTGCCGGCACCGAGACCGGGGTGGTGGAACCCGTGGCCACCTTCTCCCGGTTCTTCGGGGAGCCCTTCATGCCGCGACGTCCCCGGGTCTACGCGGAGATGTTGGGCGAGAAGATGAGATCACACGGCTCACGGGTATATTTGGTCAATACGGGTTGGACCGGAGGGCCGTACGGAGTGGGAAAGCGGATCGATATCGTCCTCACCCGGGCCATAATCTCCGCGGCCATCTCGGGGGAACTCGAGGCCGTGGAGTACCGCAAGGACCCCCTCTTCCACTTGGAAGTCCCTACGGAGTGTCCTGGGGTTCCGGAAGAAGTCCTTTTTCCAGAGCGCACCTGGCGCAACAGGGAAGGGTACCGCGATCAAGCCAAACGGCTCGCCGGGGCATTTAGGATCCATTTCGAGCGTACCTTTTCCCGAGAGGAACTCCCGCTCGACGTGGCCGCCCGTTGTCCAGGTACGTAAAGGGCGACGGCCCCGGCTGTCGCCGGGGCCGCCTTATTGCAGGGTCCTCTTTGCCTCAGATCCTTCGGACCAGCGAATCCAAGGGGAGTCTATCGCGCTCGGGCGGGCGCTCGGCGGGGTAACCGATGGGGATCAACATCATGAGCTCCTCGTGTTCCTTGGCACCGAGCACCTTCTCCACCTGGTCGTCCTTCACCCTCCCGATCCAGCAGGCCCCCAGCCCCAGGGAGTGGGCGGCCAAGAGGATGTTCTGGGCACATGCCCCGATGGCCTGGAGGTCCTTCACCCGATCGTAGCCCGCGGTGGTATCCAAAAGCACCGCGATGGTCACCGGGGCGGTGCGCACCATGTCCATCTGGGTGACGAGCCGCCCCAATTCCTCCCGTTTCTCCTTGGACTCCACCACCACGAACCGCCAGGGCTGGGTGTTCCTCCCCGAAGGGGCCCATCGGCCGGCCTCCAGGATGGCGTCGATCTTTTCGGGCTCGACGGGATCGGGCTTGAACATCCGGATCGAACGCCGTTCACGAATGGCACGCAGTACTTCGTTCATCCCGCCCTCCTTCGCTTCGGTGTTGTATCATTATAGCGATGGACGGCTTTTCCCCGCTAGGCAAGCTCCTGGTGATAACGGGGTTGGTTTTGGTGGTTGTGGGGCTTTTCTTCATGGGAAAGCTTCCTTTTCTGGGACGTCTGCCGGGTGACATTAGGATCGAGCGTGAGCATTATGTGATTTACATCCCCTTTACCTCCATGCTGATCCTCTCCGCCCTTTTGAGCCTCGCCTTCACCCTGTGGCGGAGATAACGGACCTCGGGGGGTTATGGACGTTACTCCCCGGAGGGACAAAAGGCCTGTTTCCCCGGAGCCGCAAGCGGTACCTTTGGGCCCGATGGCCATGCGAAAGGTAGGTTGGGCGGTTTTGTTCGTCCTCCTGGTCAGCGGTTTGGCTTTAGCCCGGGAAGCCCGGGGGCCGATACGTATCCTCTCCGATCTGGAGTTCACCCGAGAGAACGGGGTCATCGGCGGCAGCGGCACCCCCGAGGATCCCTACGTGATCGCGGGTTGGAAGATCGAGGTCACCGACGCCGCGTTCGCCATCCAGATCCGGGGTGTGACCAGGCCCTTCGTGATCCGGGACGTGGAGATATTGGGTTCCCGGGTGGCGGGGATAAAGATCGAGACCACAAGGAACGGTCGCATCGAGGACGTCTTCATCAAAGGAGCACCCACTGGGATTATGATCTCCTTGAGCCGCGATATCTGGATCGAGAGGGTGAAGCTGATGGAATGTACCGATGCTATCCGACTTCTCTTCTCCCAGGCATTACGCTTCGGATCCCTTTGGATCGAAGATGCTAGGGTGGGCATTTGGTTTACCGGGACCACGGGGACGGAACTCAGGGATTCTTACCTCTCCGCGGAATTGGGCGTGCTCCTTGAGGTAGGCTCGAAGGACAACCTTTTTGTGGGAAACGGTTTCTTCTGCCGGGCAGCGGTGAGGTCCGAGGGTGGTAACATTTGGTATAAAGGGGAAAGGGGCAACTATTGGGACGGTTTTTCCGCCCCGGATGAAGATGGCGATGGTATCGCCGATGTTCCTTATCGGATTTACATTGACGAGGTGGACCGTTTCCCCCTCTCCGTGTTCGCTTTCCCCAAGTTGAACTGGGATCCGTAAGTAGGAAAACTGGGTACAAGTGATTTGGGGTTTATAACCTAAATGTAAACCCCGAGTTTCGGTTGGTCTCTGTCCTTTTTGTGTGGGAAAAATCCTTAAAGGGTTGACACCACTTAATCACCCCGCTATGTTATCTCAGCAAGAGGTGGATTTGGATGCAAATAAGGATACAGGAGCGTTACGTGTCGGGTTCCGGTGCCATTCGGGAGTATGTGCAAAAGAAGGCCGAGCACTTAAACAGGTACTTCGACAAGATCATCAGCTTGGATGTGATCCTCTCGGTGGAGAAGGAGCGACATCGAGCCGAGCTCATCGGACATCTGGTCAACCGCAAGGTCGTGAAGGCGGTGGCGGAAACAGGGGACATGTACGCCTCCATTGATCAAGCCATGGACAAGCTACAACGCCAGCTCGTCCGCTACAAGGAGATGCTTAAGGAGGAACCCCGGCGGGATCATCCCGATTTCGCTGGGGAAGAGGTCCCTTCTACCGCTCCTCAAATTGTCCGTATGGAACCTGAGCTAAAGAAACCCATGACGCCGGAGGAGGCGGTGATGGAGTTGGAGTCCTCCGGGAAGTCCTTCGTGGTCTTCTACAACCGGGAGGAAGGGGATACCCCGGCGGTGCTGTTTCACTTGGGGAGTGGGCGGTACGGCATGATCGTCATCGACTGAGGAGGTGGGATTGCCCCGAGCCCTGGTCCTGTACTCGGGGAGCTTGGCGAGTACAGTGGCCGCGAAGTTGTTGGCCACGGGGCGCGAATGGCAAGTTGATCTTTTATACGTGCGTACCCCTTTCTTGAATTCCGCCGAAGCCGTCAAAGAGCTGGCGCGGCGTCTCTTTCCGGAGTTCGGTTTCAGCTCGTGCGGACTCAAACGAGAGTACAGCCTCATCTGGCATCAGATGGTGGGGCGGGGTCTCCCCTTCCCTTGTGGGGCGTGTCGGTCCCTGCTTTTGCATAAGGCCGCGCGGATCATGCGCCGAAAGAAATACGACCTGTTGGTTACCGGCGAGATAGTGGGCCGGGGGGGCATGGAGGTCAGGGATCTCCTCCATCTGGATTCCCTAGTAGGACTGCAGGGAAAGGTGTTCCGCCCCCTCTCCTCCGCCCTTCTTCCGCCCGTGGAGCTCTCAGGGAATGGCCTGCACGCGATTCCGCGCCTTTCCCTGCGTGGAAACGCCGATGAGGTGCTTCGTGAATTGGCTAGGGAACTTGGCCTCACTGTGCCGGAGTGGAGGAAGCCCGATTCTTGCCCCTTGGAAGACGAGGGTTTCGCCGCGCGGGTGTTCACTCTCCTGCGCCGGGGCCCTGTGAACCTGAACACCATCTGGCTTATGCAGTTCCCCCACGTTTTCGCCGCGGAGGAGTTCGTGATGGTGGCCGCCCTTTCCCCCGCAGAACGTCGGGAGTTGCAGAGCTTCTTCCTCCCTGATGACGTGCGCCTCTACATCCAGGTTCCCCACTCTCCCCTGGGGCTTGTGCGGTTCAGGGAGGAGCTCTCGGCCGCGGAGACCCAAGGACTGTTGGAGCTCTGCGCCCGGATCATCGCCGCTTTGGGCGGTTATGAGCCCGGGGAGGAAGTGAAGGTGGCCTATCGCCACGAGCTCTCCGATGAGTTGGATTACGTTTACGTGCATCCTCTTGACTGGGACTACCTGGAGAGGCTGCGCCTTCCCCGGTTGAACTCCGAAGTGAGATTGGTATACTTGGATTGATTGTGCGAGTTGAATCCACTTAGACCCCCAAAGCTTGAGGCGAAACGAGGAGGTATTATGCCGATCTATCGTTTCCGTTGTATCAGCTGTGGCAACGAGTTCCGCGAGCTCGTGGGTTGGGGCGATGGGGACCGCGTCGCCTGCCCCAGCTGTGGGGGGAATGAGGTGGAGAGGCTGCTGCCCCGCTTCGGGGTGATCTATAAAGGCAGCGGCTTTTATACCACAGAATATAAACGCAAGGAAAACAAAAAGGAGTCCTCCGCCGGCAAGGGGAAGGACTGACCCGCGGCGAAGGCCCGCACGAAAAGAGGAGAGGTGAGAGGGGCATGCCGATATCCGGCGACGATATCAAGAAAATCCGTTTGGGGTTAGCTTCCCCCGAGGAGATCCTCTCCTGGTCCAAGGGAGAGGTCACCAACTCCGAGACCATCAACTACCGCACCCACAAACCCGAACGAGGGGGACTTTACGCCGAGGAGATCTTCGGCCCCGAGAACGACTACGAGTGCGCCTGTGGTAAGTACAAGGGCCGCAAATACGAGGGGGTCACCTGCGAGAAATGCGGCGTCTTGGTCACCACCTCCGAGGTCCGGCGCATCAACATGGGCCACATCAAGCTCGCCAGCCCGGTGGTTCACTTTTGGTATCTCAAAGGAGTTTCCAGCCCTCTCTCGCGACTCCTGGGGATGAAGCGCCGGGATCTCCGGCGTATCGCCTACTACGAGCCCGAGACCTCCCGGGAGAGGCTTTTCATCGTGACCCAGTCCGCAAGCCCCAAGGTGAAACCCGGGGAAACCCTCTACGAAACCGAGGTCCGGATCCTCTCCTCCATCTTCTCCTTCGAAGTGGAGCAAGCGATCCTGGTCACCGACGCCCCGGAGGTCCGCGCCCCCGAAGCGGGTCGGGTGGAGACGGAGGAGCGCAAGCTTCAAAACGGCGAGACGTTCCGCGTTGTAAAGATAGGGAAGCATGAGTTTCCCGCGACCACCGACGCGGAGATCTATGTGGAGGACGGGGACGAGGTGCAGGAAGGCGAACTCCTCTTCGAGCGCCCGGCGGGGGAGGTCTGTTCCCAATCCATGTTCGAGATGCTCTCCGCCCACTACGAGGGTCTCCGGGGTGAAGAGATCCGGGAGACCGTGGATTACCTCACCTATCTCGTCGTCCAGGTCCTGCGGGATGATGTGCCCCTCAAGCTCGGTCAGATGATCACTTCCCTGGAGAAGCGGGCCTATGAGCGGGCCTACCCCGGCGGATTCGTGGCGGAGACCGGGGCCGAGGGAATCCAGGGACTTCTGGCCAACCTGGATCTAGACACGCTGTCGGAGGAGCTCTGGGAGGCACTGGACCGCACCGCCAACCAGGGGGAGCGCCGCCGGATCCTCCATCGTCTCGAGGTGGTGGAGCAGCTCCGCCGCTCGGGCAACCGTCCCGAGAACATGGTCCTCACCGTGATCCCAGTCCTTCCGCCCGGGCTTCGCCCCATGATCCAGCTGGAGGGTGGGAAGTTCGCCACCACCGACCTGAACGATCTCTACCGGCGGATCATCAACCGCAACAATCGCTTGAAGAAGCTCATCGAGATGGGGGCGCCGGAGATCATCCTCCGGAACGAGCGGCGGATGCTCCAGGAGGCCGTGGATGCTCTCATCCACAACGAGAAGAAGGACAACCCCATCCGCGGTCGCGACAACCGTCCCCTCAAGTCCCTCTCCGAGCGGATCCAGGGCAAACACGGCCGCATGCGGAGGCACCTCCTGGGCCGCCGGGTGGATTACTCCGGCCGGGCGGTGATCGTGGTGAACCCCAAGCTGAAGCTCCACCAGTGTGGTCTCCCCAAGAAGATGGCCCTGGAGCTCTTCAAGCCCTTCATCATCCGCTACCTCACCGAGCGTTACCCCCACGTCCAGTTCGCCAACTACGACGAGCTCAAGAACCGGGCCCTGGCCGGGGAGATCCCGGAGGTGTGGGACATCTTGGAGGAGCTTATCAAGGAGTATCCGGTACTCCTCAACCGCGCCCCGACCCTCCACCGGGTTTCCATCCAGGCGTTCGAGCCGGTGCTGGTGGACGGGGACGCTATCCAGATCCACCCCCATGTTTGTCCCCCTTACAACGCCGACTTCGATGGGGACCAGATGGCGGTCCACCTCCCCCTTTCCGAGGAGGCGGTCAAGGAGGCCAAGCAGCTCATGATGGCCCCGCGGAACATCCTCTCCCCGGCCCACGGGAACCCCTTGGCCGTACCCACCCAGGACCAGGTGTACGGCTTCTATTACCTCTCGGTGGAAAAACCCGATGGAAAAGGCAAGGGCAAGGCCTTCCGTAGCCTAGAGGAGGCCATCAAGGCGTACGAGTTAGGGCAGCTGGACATGCATGTCCCGATAAAGATCCGGATCGACGGGGAGCTAGTCGACACCACCCTGGGCCGGGCGATCTTGAACTCCGTGATCCCCAAGGAGCTCCGGGACTACCAGGCTACCTTCAATTCTAAATACGTGCGGAAGCTCATCCTGGAGAGCTACCTCCGCTTCGGCTGGGAACGCACCGCCGAGCTTTTGGATAAACTCAAGGAGCTTGGGTTCAAGTACGCCACTCTCTCCGGCCTCACCATTTCGCTCGTGGACTGTGAGGTTCCGCCGAACAAATGGGAGATCATCGAGGAGGCCCGGCGGAAGATCGAGGAGATCGAGAAGCTCTACCTTCGCGGCTTCGCCACCGCCGAGCAGCGGCGGGATACGGTGATCCGGATCTGGCGGGAGACCACCGACCGCCTGGAGAAGGCCACCATGCAGAACCTCTCAAAGAACCCCTTCAACCCCGTCTGGGGGATGGTGGCCTCCGGGGCACGGGGCTCGGTGAACCAAGTGAAGCAGCTGGCGGGGATGAGGGGCCTCATGGTGGATCCCAAGGGCCGGATCATCGAGTGGCCTGTGATCGCCAACTTCCGCGAGGGCCTCTCCATCTTCGAGTACTTCATCTCTACCCACGGAGGCCGCAAGGGGAATGCCGATACGGCCCTGCGCACCGCGGAGGCGGGGTACCTCACCCGGAGGCTGGTGGACGCCTGTGTGGACGTGGTGGTCCGCGAGCACGACTGCGGCACCCGTCAGGGGATCGAGATCGACCCGCTCTATTTCTCACCCGGCGAGGTGATGGAGACCATCGCCGAGAGGATCTACGGCCGCGTCACCGCCGAGCCCGTACGTGATCCTCGAACGGGCGAGGTGATCGTGGAGCGCAACGTCCTCATTGGGAGGGAACTCGCCGAGAGGCTGGGGACGATGGAGGCGGAGGTCTCCTTGGAGGAGGAGGGTATCGAGGAGCGTATCGGGTGGATGAAGGTGGTGGAGGACATAAGGCACCCCGAGACCGGGGCGGTATTGGTGCGCCGCGATGAGACCCTAACCCCGGAGCTCCTGGAGGACCTGCGCGGCGCAGGGGTGAAGAGGATCAGGGTTCGCCCCCGGATCGTCATCCGTTCCCCCATGACCTGTAAGACCCAAGAGGGGGTCTGTCAACTCTGTTACGGGATGGAGATGGCGTTCCACCGGCTGGTGGAGCTGGGGACGGCGGTGGGGATCATCGCCGCCCAGTCCATAGGCGAGCCCGGGACCCAGCTCACCATGCGGACCCACCACACC
>Ga0180878_1015_pt1 | contig 8812 bp, 8 predicted proteins | sample Deesub1362A_J573_FD_124315 | JGI IMG/M metagenome (GOLD analysis project Ga0180878, IMG submission 124315) | Candidatus Acetothermia bacterium JdFR-50 | reverse complement strand
GAGATGCTGCGCTTTTGTCTTGAGGCGGGTTTCGGCGGGGTGGAGTTCAAACACGAGCTTCCCTTCATCCTGCCGGAACGCCTCCCCCGGAGCACGGTGCGGGAGTTGGCGCAGGCCCGGAGGGAATACGACCTCATTTACTCTCTGCACGGTCCCTATGCCAACATCGGTTCGCCGCTGGGCTACCGCCGGAGGGCCGCGGTGGACGAGCACCTGCGGGCGCTGGAGGTGGCGCAAAGGATCGGTGCCGAGACATACACCGTCCATCCTGGCTTTCTGGAAGCGAAATATGCAACTCCTATGCTGCTGGCTCGGGCCCGGGAGCTCACCGCCCGAGCCCTTCGGGAGATGCTCCGTGAGGTCGGTGAGATAAAGCTGTGCCTGGAAAACCAGAACCCCGCCGAGTGGGGAAAGGCCAAATGTGCGACCACCCCCCGGGAGCTGGAGGAGATCCTGGCCGCCGTGGGGGGGCCCGTGTGGGTGACGTGGGACGTGGGACACGCGAACATCTCCCCCGGAGGAGTAAGGAGGTTCCTCGAGGAACTCGGGTCGGAAAGGATCGCGGTGGTCCATCTCCACGACAACGACGGAAAAAAAGACTCTCATGATCCTCCAGGGACCGGCACGGTTCCATGGACGACGGTAATGGGGGCGCTATTCCAAGGGGGAAACGATCCCCTACTGTATTTGGAACTGCGGACCGAGGAGGATTTTCTACGGGGGAGGGAATTTTTGGCGGGGGTCGTGGGGAAGCTCTCCCTCCCCCGGAAAGGGCGTTAGCTCTGTACCTTACAGAAATTCTGCCAGGGTCCGGGCGAGAAGGGATCGGACCGCGATCACCGGAACCCCCAGCGACTCCCGGAGGAACTCCCTCGGTTCCTCCCCGTACCCGAAGCAGTGGAGGAGCGCCGCCGCTACCCCGTGCTTCCGCAGGAAGGTTACCTGCTCCCCCAGGGCGCTCCGCACATCCCCCCGGTAGGGGGAGGCGGCACATGCCACCGCTTCGATGCCCCAACCCCGCAGCTCCTCCTCCGCCGGGCCCACCTGTTTGGCAGAGGGAACCAACACGCCCAGCGGCCCGGGGAGGCGGAGGGCGGAGAGGACCCCTTGAAGCAGCCGGTGGGGGACGAGCAGGGGCACCGGGCTTTGGAAATCCGGGAATTTGCCGGAACAAAGGAGCCCGATGAGATCCACCTTCTTCCCCAGTCTTTCGATGGCGGCCTGGAGGCGCCCGTGGATGAACTCCGCGTCCACCACGACTTCCGTGCCGTCCCGGAGGCGGGTGACCAGGGTCCTCTCCGGGGAAGATGGGGGATGGGCGGCGATTTCCCTCGGAGAGAGGCCGTCCAGGGCCCCCGCCTCGTAAATCCGCACATCAGGGGGAAGGAGCCGCCGGATCTCCGGGACCACATCGTCCCGGGGGCTCTGGCCGATGGTGACGAGGCCCAACCTCCTCAAGCTTCCCTCCTTCCCAGGGTCTGCAGGTGCCGCATGGGGCCGTAGAGGGCGACGAGCCGTTCGAACTCCTCGGGATCGTAGAACCGGCAGCGATGGGCGGTGAATTCTTTGGCTACCTCCACACAGAACCGCGCCGCCATCTCGATGTCCACCACTTGGTTTGCCCCGGTGGCGCAGCCCGGGACGGGGATGCAGGCGGTGGTGGCCACCCCCACCACCGGGGCGGAAGTGGCGGTGGCGGGTTGCATGATGCTGTTTATGTGGAAGAGGCCGTTCCCATAGGGGGTGATGTCCTGGGTGGTGATGGGGAGGACCACCGGCGGCTCGTTGGTGACGTAGCTCATGATCCGCAAGAGGTCCTCGCTGACCCGAAGGATATATCCCTCCTTCACGGTGGGGGTAATGGCGAAGCCGCGGCGGTTGATGACCCAGTTGCCCTTGGTGGTATCGATGGAGAGGATGGCCTCCATCCTGGGGTCCACCTCGTGGCGATTCATGGTGGCGATGTCCACCGGAGCCCCCATGAAGGGGACCGGTTCGTGGGGGATCACGGGGGAGTTGGGGCATATATGGGTGGCGACGATCACGGTGCCGGGCAGGGAGTCGCCCCTGGCGCGCATCCGCGCCAACGCTGCCGCGCACGCCAGGGCCACGATGGCGCCGTCGGCGTCGGAGACGAGCCCTATCCGTTCCGGCCGCGCTCCTACCCCGCCGAGCCGGCCGATGATCCCCAGGGTGGATCCCGACCCCTCGGGGGAAGTGATCCGGGCCACGACGAAGTCCGTGGAACCCTTCTCGCCTTCTATCCGCGTCACCTCCACCTCTTCGTGACGCAGGCCCTTTTCCATAAGCCATGCGCGGACGGCCTCGCCGCACGCGTCCGCCCCTTCCAGGATCTCCATCGCTTCCATGACCTCTCGTAGCATCTCACCCTCCTTGGGGGGATATGCTGTCTCAGCTCGGTTTTTCTCCCAGAAAACGCCGCATGACGAGGGCGTAAACCCGGGCGGACTGTACCAGGTCGTCCATCCGCACCCGCTCGTTGTACCCGTGGATGCCCTCGAGCTCACAGGGGCCGAACTGCACCGTGGGGATCCCCCGGTAGCGGAAGAACCTGGCGTCGCTGGACGCCCATTGCAGAAGAGGTCGCGGTTTCTCCCCGGTGACGGCGGCAATAGATTCCAACACCAGTCCCACGAAGGGCTCTTCGGGCGGGGTGTAGTTGGACTCGTTGGGGGAAACCAGGGGCTCGAGGCGGGCGCCCCCGAGGCCGGCCCGCTCCAGTCGCTCCGCGGCGGCCCGGAGGACCCGGGAGGTCTCGAGGCCGATGGGGACCCGGAGGTCGAAGTGGGCCTCACAGCTATCCGCTACCATGTTCACCTTCTCACCGCCCGAGATCCGTCCTACGTTCACGGTGACCCGGCCCAGCGTCTCCGCCGGGGATGCCAATCCCCGGGACCGGAGGATCGTTTGGGTGCGGGCGATGAGTTCCCGTTCCCGCGGCGGAATCGGCCATTTCTCTTCCCAGAGGCCGTAAAGCACTTCTATTCCTTTGCAGATCTCCCGGATGGCGTTCCGCCCCACCAGGGGCGAGAGGCTCCCATGGGCGGGTTTTCCCTCCGCCCGTAACCGGAGCCAGATGCTCCCTTTCTGCCCGATGGTGGGGTCTATGCCCGAGGGCTCGGCGATCAGGCAGGCGTCCCCGCACAACCCCTGCTCCAGCAGGAACCCGGTGCCGTTTCGCCCCCCGGTCTCCTCGTCCGGCACCGCCATGAGCACGAGCTTTCCCTGGAGGTCCGGGGGGGCCGTCCGGGCCATGTGCACGAAGGCCACGAGCAGCGCGGCCAACCCCCCTTTCATGTCGCTGGCCCCACGGCCCAGTACGTACTCCTCCTCCACCGCTCCCCCGTAAGGGTCCCAGGACCAGTGGGAGGGGTCTCCCGCGGGTACCACATCCATGTGCCCGTTCAGAATCAGCACCGGCTCTTCGCCGAACTCGAGTTCCGAGATCAGGCTCGGCTGGCCGGAAGGCCCCTCCATCCTCCGCACCGGGATCCCGGCGCGTTCGAGGTAAGCGGCTATGAACCCCGCGATCTCACGGCAGTCCCCGGGCGGGTTCTCACTGGGGATCCTTATCAGCTCGGAACAGAGCTCCACCACGGGGCCCCAGGGATCCCAGGCCAGTACCTCTTCTATGATCCGGTCTTCCCCCATCCGTCTCCCCCTAAAGTTGGCGCCCGAACTTCGGGTCCAGGGCGTCCCGGAGCCCATCCCCCAGGAAGTTGAAGCCCAGGGTGGTGACCATGATGGCCAATCCGGGGAACGTGGAGATCCACCAGGCGAAGGAGATGAACCCCCTCCCGTCGGCAATGATGGCCCCCCACTCGGGGGTGGGGGGCTGTGCCCCCAGGCCGAGGAAGCTGAGGGAGGCGGACCACAGGATGGCGGCGGGTATGTAGAGGGTTGTGTAAACCAAGACCGGTCCCATACTGTTGGGAAGGAGATGGCGTAGGATTATCCGCAAGTGGGATGCCCCCAGGGCGCGGGCCGCCTCCACGAAGGCCACCTCTTTCAGGGAAAGGACCTGGGCCCGGACCAGACGGGCGAACTGCCCCCAGCCCGCCACCGCGATAGCCACGATCATCACCCATAACCCCCCGCCGAACGCTCCGGCGATGGCCATGGCCAAAACCAGGGTGGGGATGGCCAGTACCATGTCCACCAACCTCATGATCACCGAGTCCAACGCCCTGCCGAAGTAACCGGCGATGAACCCCAAGGTTGCCCCCACCGCCAGCTCCAGCAACACCACCGCCACGCCGATCATCAGGGCGTAGCGGCTGCCATATATCACCCGACTGAAGAGGTCCCTCCCCAGGGCATCGGTCCCCATGGGATGTGTCTTCGAGGGGGGCTGCAGGAGCTCATCGTAGTTCTGCTTCAGCGGATCGAACGGGGCGATCCACGGGGCAAGGATGGCCACCAAGATCACCAGGGCCACTATAACGAGCCCCAAAACGGCCAGCCGGTTGCGCAGGAACCGCTTTATCCCCCTGGACTCCAGCACCCCTTCCCCCTCAGTCCAATCTGATCCGGGGATCCAAGTAGGCGTACATCAGATCGGCGGCTAGGTTTGAAAGGAGCACCAGGATGGCCAGGATGAGCACCACGCCCTGCACCACGGGATAGTCCCGTTGACTCACCGCATCCACGAGGAGCCTCCCCATCCCCGGCCAGGAGAAGACCGTCTCGGTGATCACCGCCCCGCCCACCAGCCAGGGCAACCGCAGCGCAAGAAGCGTCACCACCGGGATCAAGGCGTTCCTCAACGCGTGCCGGTAGATCACCGTCCTCTCCCCGAGCCCCTTGCTGCGGGCCGTTCTTATGTACTCCTCGTTCACCACCTCCAGCATGCTGGAACGCACGAACCGGGTGAACAACGCCATGGGGGGAAGGCCCAGCGTCAGGGCGGGGAGGATCAGGTGGCGGATCCCCTCGACGGTCCAGATGGGACCCCCGCGGCCGGAGATAGGCAAAAGCCCTAACCTGACGCCGAAAAGGAGCATCAGGATGATCCCCAGCCAGAAGTAAGGCATGGATACCCAAAAGAGGGCGAACACCCGGCCGATGTTGTCGATCCAGGAGTAGGGCCTGACGGCGGAGATCACTCCGATGGGGATGGAGAAAAGGAGTGTCAGTAAAAGGGCCACCGTGGTTAGCTCCAGGGTCGGGCCGAGCCGGGCCAGGATCAGGTTCGAGACCTTGTCCTGGACGTGAATGGACCGCCCCAGGTCCCCCTGAAAGAGCTTGCTGAGCCAGCGCAGGTACTGTTCATAGATGGGCCTATCCAATCCTAACTCTTTTCGCTTGGCCTCTATGGTCTCCTTGGGGACGTTTGGCCCATACATCAACCGGACCGGATCGCCGGAGACGTGCATGAGCATGAAGATGATAAGGGTAATCCCGAAGGCTACCGGGATACTCACCAGGATCCGCCTGCTGACATATGTGAGCATGCTTCCACGGGAGATCAAAAGGGGACGGGGCGCAAGCCCCGTCCCCTTTCCGTCCTCACTTCTTGTACAACACCAGCGCCCGCATGAGGGGGGGCTGCCAAGGGTGGGAGAAGAGCTCGTCTAAGCCGCCCACATCGGACTTGGCAGCGATGATGTTCACGTTGGCCACAAGGGGAATCCATATGGCGGACTCCACCACCATCACCTGGGCAACGATGAAGGCCTCCCGGCGGAGCTCGTCATCCAACGCCTCCATGGAGAGGTCGAGCATCTTGTCGAGGACGTCGTTCTTGTACTGACCGAAGTTGCTGGAGTGGATGTTGTCGGAGTGAGTGAGGAAGCGGAGGTACGGTTGCCCCAGCCACCAGGTATTGCGGAAAATGCCGAGATCATAATCCCCCGCCTCGGCGCGGTCGTAGGTAGCACCCACCTCGGCCAGTTCAAGCTTCACTTTGATCCCCACTTCCGCGAGCTGCGCCTGGACGATCTCCCCGGCCCGCTTCCACTGATCGATGTTGGAGAAGGTGATAAGGGTGAGCTCCAAGGGCACTCCGTCCTTATCGCGGATGCCATCCCCGTCCGTGTCCACCCAACCGGCGGCATCCAAGTAGGCTCGGGCCTTGTCGGGATCGTAGGGGTACGCCACGTACTCCATGCCCTTCCAGTAGCCAATGGTGCCGGGACCCACCAGGCCATAGATGGGGCTACCCACTCCGAACCACGCGGCCTTGGCGATGGTGTCCTTGTTCACGGCGTGGGCGATGGCCATCCGGACGCGCTTGTCCAGGAAAACGGGCCTTTCCATGTTGCAGACCAGGTACTGAACGCTGAAGGTGGGGGCGGCTTTCACCACCAGGTTCTTCATGGCGCTGAGCTGCTTGTAGGCGGAAAGCGGGACGTCGAAAGTGTAGTCGATGTTCCCGGACATGAGCTCGGCGATCATGGTGGCGTCCTCGGGGACGATGCGCATGATGAGATCCTCCACATACGCGGGTCCCTTGTTGCTGATGAAGTCGGGGGCGTGTTTGTAATCGTCAAACCGCTTCATCACGATGCGGTCGCCGCGGATCCACTTCACGAACTTGAAGGGCCCTGTACCCACCAGCTCCTTCACCCCGATCTCCTCGTCCGGGGTGGAGGCGAGCCAGTCGGCGGGCATGATGGCAAGATGCGCGTCGGCGAGGTAGTAGAGCGCCAGGGGCTTGGGGCTTCCGAAGTGGAAGATCACCGTGTACGGATCCGGGGTCTCTATCTCGATGATCCCATTCTTGCGGGGCGGGAGGTACGTGGCCAAGGGGGAGAGCTTGAAGTACCGCTCGTAGGACGCCTTCACATCCCGGGAGGTCATCTCCTGCCCGTTGTGGAAGGTAATCCCCTTCTTGAGATGGACCACCATGGTGAGCTTGTCATTGGACCATTCCAGGCTTTCGGCAAGGAGCGGGACGGGGTTGTAGTTCTTGTCCAAGGTGAGTAAGGGCTCCACCACGTAACTGAGAACAACCAGGGAATGGAACCGGTTCGTCTTGTTGGGATCCAGGGTGTCAGGCTCCTCGCCCAATCCGATGACAAAAGTCCCCCCAGACTTGGGTTGGGCGACCCCGAGGAACGCCAGTGCCAAAAACAATCCTACCGCAAACCCGATTCTTGCTTTCTTCAACTTCCCTCCCTTCTTTGGATCAGGTCACCGTGTTGTCCGTGCCTGTGTGCTGCCAGTCCGGACGGGTTCCCGCTATCACCCCCTCCCCGCAGGACTTTTCGTCGCCCCGATAAGGCTCAGGACGGCCCCCATGGCCAACACGGGATCGATCACGGGGATCCCCAGCTCTTCCCGGAGTCGGGGGGCGATCCGTAGAGTGCTGAAGCCGGTGCAGGCGAGGCCAATGGCCCCATAACCCCGGGCCCCGAGCTCCTTCGCTTTGGCCATGATGGCCTCCCGGGCCCGGGCGAGATCGGTGGTCTTGTGGACGCCGGGGACGTGTTCCCAACGATACTCCACATCGCCCAGACCCCGAATCACCGCTTCCGGAAGCTCGGGGGTGATGGTCAGAAACCCCACCTTCCGGCCGAGGGAGCGGCAGATACACCCCAGGGCGCTCCCCGCCCCGATAACCGGGAGATGGGGGAAACGTTCCTGCAGCTCCGCCACTCCGGGGTCCGCGGCACAGCTCACCGCCAAGGCGTCCACCTCGGGGGCGAGCTCTTCCCCCACCTCCAGGATCGCCGGCACCGCGGCCCGCTCGAGCTCGGGGTTATATAAACCCTCGGGGAACCCGGGGATGGCGCGGCTTTCCACCTCGAGCCAAGGGTAATGCGCCCCCATCCACTCCCCGTGGGCGTTCAGGGCCTCGGGGTCCTCCAGGCTTATCACGCGGATCAACCCGATCCTCATCCGGCTCCTTTCTCCCGGCGCGGTCCACGCCCCCATCAAAAGGTGGGAGGAGTCACGACCCAGATGGCCACCGCGTCCCCATCACCCACGTTCTCGAACCAGTGGGGCTCCTCGCTCCGATAGGTGAGGCTGTCGCCTTCCTCCAGGATGTATTCCCGATCGCCCACCACGATCCGGACCTTTCCCTTCAACAGGATCCCGCACTCAATGCCCTTGTGGCAGTAGGGGCGATCACCGCTGTTTCCCCCTTTTTTCAGGATCATCTTGAACATGGAGATTTCGCTGTTGGGTTCGGAAAGGACGATGTACTTGAGGTGGGGGGAGATCACGAGCTCCCGGTGTTCTCCCTTCTTGATGAGACCCTCGGTGCGGGAGAGGTCATCGTCGAAGAGGTGGATAATGGACCGGCCGAGTTCATCGGCGATGGCTTTCAGGGTGCTAAGGGTGGGGTTAACCTCTCCCCGTTCCAGCCGACTGAGGTACGATTCCGATTTGTTTACCCGTTTGGCGAGTTCCTTCAGGGTAAGCCCTTTGGCCTGCCTCAACCTCCGCAGCCGCGTTCCGAGCCCGAGATCGCTGTTTTGACTGTCAGACAAGAACTTTCACCTCAAACAAGAGGTTAACGATCGCTTCGCCTCGGGTCAAGGGGGAAGCCCCCGGAGACTCAACGCGGCTTGAGGAACACAAAGGATTTCGCAGGGACGACCACCTTGCTCCGGTGAAGCTCTCCGGTAAGGAGATCCCTCGCCGAGCGGTCCAGGGGAAAGACTGTGGGTCTGTCTCCGGCGTTACCGCAGAACACGACCCTCTCTTCGGCCCATTCCCGCACGAAGGAGAAAGCCCTGTCCGTTGCTGCGACGAAGCGAAGTTCCCCACGGCGGAGCGCCGTCTCTTTTTTCCGGATGCCCACCAAGGTACGGAACAGGACGCGGAGTTCTCCGTCCCACCG
>Ga0180878_1237_pt1 | contig 8970 bp, 8 predicted proteins | sample Deesub1362A_J573_FD_124315 | JGI IMG/M metagenome (GOLD analysis project Ga0180878, IMG submission 124315) | Candidatus Acetothermia bacterium JdFR-50 | reverse complement strand
CGCCCATCACCTGGGCCAGCCCCGCCGATCCTCCCTTCCTCCTCATCCACGGCCGTGATGACCGCGTCGTCCCCTATGAGGAGTCGGTGCGGATGGCTAATGCCCTGCGGCGGGCCGGGGTGGAGGTCGAACTCCTCGTCATCCCCGGCGCGGGCCACGGGTTCATAAACCGTCCCGAAACCCCCGCAGCCCGCATGGCCGTCGCCGCTATCCTGGACTTCCTCGGCGATACCTTGGCGGGGCCCTAGCCCAGGAGTTCCAGGCGCAGGTAGATCAGGACCTCCCCGTCGGGGGTGGATTTGGGGACGACCAGGCGTTTCGCGCCCCCGGGGAGATTTGAGAGCTTCCAGGGGAGCCAGAGCCCGAAGAATCCCCCGAGGAGGTCGTGCTGGTCCCTTATCTCGGGGTTGTCCTCGTCCCACACCGCGATCTCGAGGTAGAGGAACGGTTCGACCTCACCCTCGAAGAGGACGGCGGAGAGGACCTTTTCGTCCCCGTCGCCCATGGAGTAGTGGCCCGAGGCGGGGATCCTGGCGGTGCGCTGAATCGGTGCCCCCGAGGAGCCAAACCCAGAGATGGCGCGGGCTTGAATGAAGATCTCGCCGTTCAAGGAATCCCCGTTCTCCACGGTCTTTATCCCCTCGAGTCGGACGCGGGCCCGCAGCCCCACGGAGAGGGACACCCTGCGGATGGAGTAGCGGAACCGGACCACGTCGTGTTCCGATATCGCCTCAGCGGCATATGTGCGCACGTCGTTCCCCTCCCACGCGTCGGGGCCGAAGGTTTGGATGAAGAGGTCGAAAACGGTGTAGTGGCGATACGCCTCGGCCGGCTCCTGCGATCCCGTGCCCCTCGACCCGGGCAGGGTGGGGACAGGAATGGAGGCCGCGAGCCTGCGACGCAGGATCTTTTCCAGATCAGCGAGCAGCTCGGAGATGTAGCGGTGGTCCCAATCGAACTCGGTATTGCCCAGGAACTGAATGGCGATCCCCAGGCGCTTCCCCATCCGGTCGGCGGGGAGGGCGAAGAGGGGTATGGCCTCCGTTTCCTGGACCAATTCCGTGCCCTCGTCGGCAATGGTGTACCAGCCGATAGTGGGCCAGGCGAGCTTCTGGTAGGTATTTCCCGTGGCCACCACCGAGACAAAGTTTATGGGGTTCCCCTTGAACCGCGGCCACTCTATCAGGTTCCCCGCGAACTCGATCTTATCCAGGGTCACCACCACCCACGTCTCATCGGCGAGGACGATGAGACCCAAGGAAAGGAGCAGGAAGGCGAGTATGGCCCGCATATCCACCACCTCGCCCGGAGATACACCGATCCTCGGTACCCGGTTTCAGTGCCCCCGATTTATTTCACGGCACCGGGCAGGGATAGACGCAACCGGGATCCCCTTTGGAAGGGAGGGTGAAGCCGTAGTCGTTATGGGCTATCACTTTGTATTGATAGATTAACCCGGGCTGTACGTTTGTGTCTTCGTATTGAAGCGTGGAAACCGTGGCGATGGGATTAAAACCTCCCCCTGGTGTTCGATCTCGCAATATCTCATATTGTGTCGCTCCGGGTACCGGATCCCAGGTAACGAGAATCTTGTCGGCGTAGGTGCCATCGCTTGCTTCCACGTTCGCCGGGGGTTCAGGAGGCTTGCCCGCGTAGCCTTGCACAGGGGCCGATTCCGGACCACAGCCGGAGGCGTTGCACGCCCTGACCTTGTACCAGTACCAGCGACCGGTGTTCTCCATGCTCACCTCGTCCCGGTACGTGGTGTAAGGAGTTTCCCCGATGTAGGTGTAAGGACCCCCCTCGTCCTCCGCCCGGAACACGCTGTAGGTCTCGGCGCGCTCCACCGGACTCCAGGTGAGCCGTATCGCGATCTCCAGCTCGCCCACGGTCGCTTGAACCGCAGGCGCCGTATCCGGGGGCACAAGCTCCTCCCAGATAGCACATCCAGCGAGGATCAACACGAACACGAAAACCGCGCTCACAAGCCAAGCTTTAGCCCTCATCATCCCACCCCTTCTAGCCCCGAAGGGCTTGAGCCCAGCTTAAGACCTCCCGGGTTTCACGACAAACCGATATGGTCAGGGAGAAAGCCCCAGGAGCGTCAGCCACAGTGTCCCGGCGGATAGCACGGTGGAAAAGAATAGGGCCGCCGCGGCCAGGTCGGGACGACGCTTGAACTCGAAAGCCAGAAGGAAAGCGTTCACCGCGCTGGGAACGCTTCCCTCCAGGATCAGGGCGCTCCGCAACGTGCCTTGGAGGCCCATGGCCAAAGCTAGGACCCAGGCCAATGCGCTCCCGAGGACGAGTCTGCCGACGGCCAGGCCCGTGGCCCCGGCGAACACCCGTCGCGGATCGATCCGGGCGAGCTCCAGCCCCAAGAGGATCAAGAGGAGGGGTATAGCCCCATCCCGCAGCGCCCCGGTGGTGCGGGAGAGCCAGAGGGGGAACTCCGGGAGCTCCCGGGCCGCCAGGGCGGCAGCCACGGCGTACAGCCACGGCACCTTGAAGATAGCCTTCACCGATTCCACCGGGCGCCCCAGGTCTCCCGCGGCGATGGCCACTCCCAGCGTCGCCAGATATACCGTGTTCACCGCCAGAAACACGGCTCCCACTTCCAGCCCTTTGTCCCCCAACGCGAAGAGGAGGAGGGGGAACCCGAGGTTCCCGCAGTTCCCGAAGGTGAGGACCAGTGAGGCGGCGGCCCGGGCATCCCGATCGCCCTTGAAGAGTGCCTTTCCCAACGGGAGCGAGAGGAGGTACATCCCGATGTAGTGGGCGGAGACGAAGATCGCCACCGTCCCCATCTCCTCCCAGGAGAGGGAAGCCGTGCGCAACGACTCGAAGATGAGGGCGGGGGAGAAGGTCCAAAAGGCGAGCCTGGCGATGGGGCGGGGATCCAAATGCAGGAGCTTCCCCGCGGTATACCCCACCCCCGCGAGGAGGAAGATCGGCACCAGGACACCGGAGAACACCGGGGCTTAGGGTATCAGCTCCCGGGCCGCCGGGCGAGGGCGAAGAGCCGCTCCGGCGACGGCTTCGGGAAGCACTCCAGGATGAGGCCCCCCCGGTAACCGATCTCCTTAAGGGTGCGGAAGACCTCGCCGAAGGGGAGATGGCCCGCCCCGGGAACCCAGCGGTTGGAGTCGGCCAGATGCACGTGGAAGAGCCGTTCCCCCACGGCGCGGATGGAGTCGGCGAAACGCGGTTCTTCAATGTTGGCGTGGAAGGTGTCGAACAGGATCCCCAGGTTCTCGGCGCCCACCTCCTCGATGAGCTCCAGGGCCTCGGCCACGGTGTTCACGAGTCGGGTTTCGTAGCGGTTCAGGGGCTCGAACGCGAGCCTCACCCCCGGGTTGTGGGCAGCGCACTCCCGCAGGGATTCGACGAGGAGCCTTCGGTCCCCCTCGGCCCCGCGGAGCGATCCCACGATCACCACCGCCTCGAAGGGCTTGGCGAACTCCATGTGTGCTTTGATGCGGGCGACGGCCCGCTCCCGCACGGGTTCGTTGGGTGAGGAGAGGGAGAGGCCTTCGATCCCCGCGGCCTGGCCGGTGGTGATGGAGACTAAATGGAGGCCCACCTCCCTCAAGGCTTTTGCCACCTCGTCCTGATCCACCCTTGTGGGATCGGTGATGGCGAGCTCCACCGCGGTGAAACCGGCGCGGGCAACCTCCACGAGCGCCTCCCGCCACCTCTCCGGCGGAAACGGCGAAAAGGGCGTCGGATCCTGCAGCGGGACGATGATCCCCAACGGCCGATCCCTCAGCACATCTTTCATCGGGATGTCCTCCATCTCGGGATGCCTTTGGGAGTACCCGCGGTTTGGGCGTACCTTAGCCGCTCGTAGCTCCAGTATCCACCCCGGCGACGCCCCATGCCGGCCACCCCGGATGAATCCGGGCACAGGGGATTCACTCCGGAATGGCAGCCCCTCTCGGGACAAAAAACGTCGGGCACGAGGCCCGACGTTTTCCTCGCTCCACACCTATGTTTATTCCCGTTACGCGTCACGGTCACTCCAGCCACATGCCCCGGCGTGGGATCCCATAGGCCGACTTCCACCCCGGCTCCTCGGGCCACTTGAGGTAGGGCTCCAGTTCCTCCGGCGGCCGCAGGGTGAGGTCCTCCACGGGGGGGAGCTTTCCCGGCGGGAACTTTTCCAGGATCTCCTCGATCACCAACGTGAGGTACCTGAGGATCGCTGCCACGGGGCGCTTCGCTTTCTCCGCCGAGGCGAGGGAGGGCTTCCCCACCGAGCCGTGGGGAGTGGCACGGATCTCGATGGCCATGTGTCCCTCGCCCTCGGACCAGCGGTGCGGCCGCCGGTAGGGGTCCACCGAGGTGTCGAAGTGTCCGCCGGGGAGGAAGGGCTTTCCCTCCTCGTCCACGGCCTCTTCCATCTCGATCATCCCCTCGGGGAAGAGCAAAAGCCCCAAGGAGGTCTCGTGCTCGGCGGCGTGGACGAAGTCGGTTTCCCAGCCGGTCTTCTCACACGGGACGAAGAACTCCCGCACCGCCCGGTGCCAGTCCATCACCCGGTAGATCCCGGGGAGCTGGTACCGGTAGAGGAACTCGTGGATGGCGGACTCCAACACCCACAGATGCCCGTGGTTGTTGATGATGATTTGTTTTCGGAACCCATCGTTCCAGAGGCCAAGCATGATGTGGATCAGGGTCTCCCGGGTCACCTCTTCGGGCATGATCACGTTCCCGGGCATCCCGATGTGGTGAAAGGGATGGGAGCCGTAGTTGACGGGCCAAGCGAGGTTGACCGGGTACCCCTTCTTCGCGGTATAGCGACGCACGGCCTCGATGATCTGGGTTACCTGGAGGGTGTCGTGGCCGGAGCAGGAGTGTTCTCCGTGACGTTCGGTGCTCCCCACGGGGATAATGACGATGTCGTTCTTTTTTCGGTTCTCCACGAGCTTTCTCCGTGGGGTGGTCTGGATGTAGGTCCCGGGCACGGCGAGCTCCGGCGGGGAGGGGATCCCGTACTCGGCGAGGATCCGCTCGATCTCCTCCATGGGGGCGTCCCAAAGTTCCTTCTTCAGGCGCCCTACCTGGGTATCCTCAAAGACCACCGCCGGATGCTCGGTGGTCAACCACTTCGTTTCACCCATTTCCTCCTCCTTTTTTGTGATAGGTGATCAGTGATGCGTAATGGGTGGTTTTTGTCACTGACCACCCATCGTCGATCACGCATCACCCATCACGGCTTGATCATGATCTTTCCATCCTCCCGCTTGGTGGCCTTCTCCAGGGCGGCCACGGCCCCGTCCAGGGGGAAGCGCGAGGTGATCATTACGGTATTGTCGATGAGCCCGGCGCCCATCATGCGGATCACCGAGGGGAAGATCCCGTGGCCGGAGTGCCCCTGTGCACCGAAGACCTGGGACCGGCGCACCTGGAAGCGTTCGAGGAACATGGGGACCCGCTTGGCCGCCCGGCCGATCACGGTGATCTTGCCGTTTATGGCCAGGGTCTTCTCCATCTCGGGGATGGTCACCTCGGGGGCGCCGGCGGCCTCCACTGAGAGATCGGCACCTTCACCGTGGGTGATATCCATCACGACCTCGGAGGGGGTGACTTCGCGGGGGTCGTAGACGTAGTCGGCCCCTACCTCTTTGGCCAGTTTCTTGCGCACCTCCGAGATTTCGAAGGCAATCACCTTGGCGGCACCGGCGGCCTTGCAGAGCTGAATCGCGGCGAGGCCGATGGGGCCGGCGCCGTAGACCACCACGTACGCCCCGGGGCGGAACCCCCCGGCCCGCTCGAAGATCCCGTTGTAGGCCACACAGGTGGGCTCGGTGGTGGCGGCCACCTCCCACGCCGTCTCCTCGTCGGCATAGCGCTCGAAGATGGCATCCNCCTTCCAGCAGAGCTTGGCGGGGACGGCGATGTACTCGGCCATGGCCCCGTCGATGGTGAAGCCGATCTCCTCGAGGTTCTCGCAGTGGTTGGGGAAGCCGTCCCGGCAAGGGCGGCAGTGGCCGCACCACACCATCTCCTCGCATGTCACCCGGTCCCCCACCTTGAAGTTCGCCGTCTCGGGGCCCGGCCCCACCTCCACCACCTCTCCCGCGAACTCGTGGCCGATGATCACGGGGAACTTGGTGAGCCCGGGGTAGAGGATGTAGCCCTCATCGTCGGTCTCGTAGAAGTGGACGTCGGAGCCGCACACCCCACAGGCCTTCACCCTGAGGACCAGCTGCCCGGGGCCGGCTTTGGGGGTGGGGAGGTCCTTTATCTCCAGCACCGGATGGCGCCAGATCTGGGCCCCTTCGATGGCCTTTCCGGTTTTCTTCTCGAATTCGGATAGCTCATATCCCGGGCGCGGTTCCCATTTCGCCGAAAGCACCAGACCCTTCATCTTCCCTCCTTCGCAAACGTTTGTAGCCCGATGCTACCCCAAAGTTTTTCCCACCGCCAATAAAGGGTTTTTTCCCCTGGACACTCAAGGGAAGACAGGCGCTTACCCCGTGATCTCGGAGATTTTCACCGGGCGCTTCTCCACGAAGGATCGCTTCGCCGCGTACCCCATCACCACCGGGATCTTGCCGTCGAGTCCGGTAACGGGCGGGGACGTTTTATTCCGCACCGCGGCCACGAACGCCTCCATCTCCGCGATGTATGCCTCCCGATACCGTTCCACGAAGAAGTAGTGGAGCGGGGCAGAACGGTAGCCCCCCTCGTCGGCGAGCACCGCGGTGTGGGGAAGGGGGTTCTCGGCAAAGAGCCCGCCCTTCTCCCCCAGGACCTCTATGCGCTGGTCGTGGCCGTAGGTGGCCTTGCGGCAGTTGGTGATCACCCCCAGCGCCCCGCTCTCGAACCTCAGGGTAACCACCGCGGTGTCCACGTCCCCGGCGGCCCCGATATCGGGATCTACGAGGACGGACCCCGCGGCGTACACCTCCTCCACCTCCCCAAATAGGAACCGGGCCATATCGAAGTCGTGGATGGTCATGTCCAGGAAGATCCCCCCCGAGACCCGGATGTAAGCGATGGGAGGGGGCGCGGGATCGTAGCTCGTGATCTTGAGGAGCCAGGGCCTCCCGATGGTGCCCTCCACGATGAGGGATTTCAGCCGGCGGAAATGGGGGTCGAAGCGGCGGTGGAACCCCACCTGCAGGATCACCCCCGCTTTCTCCACCGCGGCCAGGGCGGCGTCAATCTCTTCCAGGTTCAGGGCCAGTGGCTTCTCACAGAAGATGTGCTTCCCCGCAGCGGCCGCGGCCTCGATGATCTCAGCATGGGTGTGAGTGCTGGTACAGATCAACACCGCTTCTACATCGGGATCTTGGAGCACTTGCTCGTATTCGGTGGTCCAGCGTGGGATCCTGAGCTCCCTGGCTATCCCGGCGGCGGCTTCCTCGACTACGTCCGCCACCCACCGGAGCTCCACCCCGGGGACGTGATGCACCAAATTCTCGGCATGTAGCCGTCCGATCCTTCCCGCCCCGATGAGACCAAGTTTTAAGTCCTGGGACACTTCAACCCCTCCTTTACTTGACGGCGCCCAACGCCAGCCCACGGACGATGTACTTCTGGAGCACGATGGCCATGAGGAGCACCGGCAGGGTGGCCATGGCCGCCGTGGCCGAAACTGCGCCCCACATGAGCCCGTGGGCCTCCCGCATCCCCGCGATGGCCACGGGCAGCGTCATGGCGTGGCTCCGGGTGAGGATCAAGGCGAACAGGAAGTCGTTCCAGGACCAGATAAAGCAGAAGAGGGCCGTCACCACAATCCCCGGGGCGATGAGGGGAAGGGTTACCCGGCGGATGACCCCGAGATGGGAACAGCCGTCGATCATGGCGGCCTCCTCCAGCTCCCGGGGGACCTCGGCCACGAAACCCTTGATCATCCACACCGCGAAGGGGATGGTGATGATGAGGTGGGGGATGATCACCGCGATATGGGTGTCCAAGAGGCGAAGCCGGTTCATCATCAGGAAAAAGGGCACCGCGGCGGCGATGGGAGGAAAGAACTTGAGGGAGAGGATCCAGAAGGGCAACGTGTCTCCACCTACCCGATATCGGGCGAAGGCGTACCCGCTCAGCGCCCCCACTAGGATGGCGATGGCCGTGGCCGAGGAGGAGATGATGAGGCTGTTGATGAAGTATCTCCACTTGTTCTCGATGGCGAAGCGCCAATGTTCCAGCGTTGGCCTGGTGGTGATGAAGCGGGGTGGAGACTGCATGAGTTCATCGGAGGGCTGAATTGAGGTGAGGAGCATCCAGTAGATGGGGAAAAGGGCGAAAACGAGGGCGATCCCGATCAAAAGATAGGTCACGATCTGGCCGATGAGCTTTTGTGTGCGCAGGTTCATCTCCGCTCCCTTCCCATCATCTTGAGGAAAATAGTGACGCCCACCGAAAGCATCATGGCCAGTACCCACGCGGCACTGGAGGCCTGGCCGATGTCCCAATAGCGGAACCCCACGAGATAGGTGTAGATGCCGATGGTCTCGGTGGCTGTGCCGGGCCCACCCATGGTCAAAACGTAGATGATGTCGAAGGTCTGGAGTATGGCCAGGGCCCGCATGATGATGACCAAAGCGATCACCGGCTTGAGGAGGGGAAGGGTCAGGTACCAGAATATCTGCAGGCCCGAGGCGCCGTCTACCTTCGCGCTCTCGTACGGTTCCGGAGGCAGGGAGACCAGCCCCGCCAGGAGGACCCCCATCATGAACGGCGTCCACTGCCACGTGTCCAGGAGGATCACCGTAAGCAGCGCGGTGCTGGCGGAGGTGTGCCAGAGAGCGCTGGGAAGGCCCATGAGGTTGAGGAAGTAGTTGATGGGGCCGGAACGGGTCTCGAAGAGGAGCCGCCCCATGTACCCCACCACTACTGGCGTGATCATCATGGGGATGAGGAGGAGCGGCTGGACTACCTTCTTCCCCCGGAATTTACGCGCAAGCAAGATGGCCAACCCGAAGCCGATGGGGAACTGGAGGGCGAGCTCCCCGA
>Ga0180878_1239_pt1 | contig 9140 bp, 7 predicted proteins | sample Deesub1362A_J573_FD_124315 | JGI IMG/M metagenome (GOLD analysis project Ga0180878, IMG submission 124315) | Candidatus Acetothermia bacterium JdFR-50 | reverse complement strand
CCAGGCCTACTACCACAAGCTGGAGGGCACCAAACGCCTCACCACCGAGACCGGGGCCGGGCAGTGGGGCAGCGCCCTCTCCTTCGCCTGCCACGTGTTCGGCCTCCAGTGCCTCGTTTACATGGTCCGGGTCTCCTACGAGCAAAAACCCTACCGCCGCGTCATGATGGAGGTCTACGGGGCCGAGGTGACCCCCTCCCCCTCGGATCGCACCGAAGCCGGCCGCAGGATCCTGGCGGAAAACCCAAATTCCACGGGATCCTTGGGCATCGCCATCTCTGAAGCCATCGAAACGGCCCTCAGCGACCCCGGTACCAAATACTCCCTGGGAAGCGTCCTCAACCACGTGCTCCTGCACCAGACCATCGTGGGGGAGGAGGCGCTCCTGCAGATGGAGATGGCCGGGGATTATCCCGATGTGGTCGTGGGATGTGTGGGCGGGGGCTCGAATTTCGCGGGATTGGCGCTTCCCTTCCTCCGGGAATCCCGGGAGCGGGGGAGGGAGGTGGAGTTCCTGGCGGTGGAGCCCGTGGCGTGCCCCACCATCACCCGGGGGGAGGTGCGGTACGATTACGGCGATACCGCGGAGATGACACCGCTCCTCAAGATGCACACCTTGGGCCATGACTTCGTTCCCCCGCCCATCCACGCCGGGGGATTGCGGTATCACGGGATGGCCCCCATCGTCACCCATCTGGTGGAAAAAAGGGTGGTCAAAGCGGTGGCCCTGGATCAGGTGCACATCTTTGAGGGAGCGGTGCTGTTCGCGCAGACGGAGGGGATCATCCCGGCGCCGGAGTCGGCCCACGCGGTGCGGGCGGCCATCGATGTGGCCCGGAGGTGTGCGGAGACGGGCGAAGAAAAGGTGATCCTCATCGGGCTCTCCGGCCACGGGCACTTCGATATGTCCGCCTACGCGGATTACATGGCGGGGAAGCTCGTGAGCACCGCTTCTTTGTGAGCCCTTGGCTTTACCACGGAACTCCGGAGAGGCCCCCTTCGGGGGCCTTTTCTTATGCGGGAAATTTTCGTATATAAGCAAGGTGAGTACTTTCTCAGGAGGTGGTTCTGTGGCGCGAAGCGGATGGCTGTTGGTGGTGTTGGCCCTGGGGGCGTTGCCCCTTTGGGCCGCCGAGCCCCTCACCTTCCGGGTGGGGTGGGAAGCCGAGATTCCCAGCCTGAATCCCGCCACCAACTGGGCCGAGGAAGGGGGCTTCATCATCGACCTCATGTTCGATAGCCTCTACCAGCTGAACGAGAAGTCCGAGCCGGTGCCGCTTTTGGTAGTGGATGAAAAGATATCCGATGACCTGCTCACCTGGGATCTCACCATCGCCGAGGGGATCACCTGGCACGATGGGGAGCCCCTCACCGCCGACGATGTGGTTTACAACATAAAGGCCCTCCTCAAGACCATGCCGCCTATCCTGCGGGCGGATCTGGAGTTCATCGAATCGGTGGAGAAAACGGGCGAGTATTCCTTCAGGTTGAAGATGAAGTATCCGCAGCCGGAGCGCTTGACAAAGGTCCTTTTGGCCGACGATCCCCTGGTGTTCCTGCCGCCGCACCGCTGTCCTCCCCTGGATGAGATCACGTTGGAGTACATCCTGGACTACAAGCCGGAGATCGGGTACGGGCCGTTCAAGTTGGTGGAGTGGAAGAAGGATCAGCACGTGATCCTTGAGGCGTACGACGGCTATTGGGGGCAGAAGCCCTACATCGACCGGCTGATCTTCAAGCGTTACGACTCGGAGACCGCCACGGTGGAGGCGCTTTTGGCGGGGGAGGTGGATCTGGCGTTCGAGATCACCGCCATGACCTTGGTCCCCAGGATAAAGCGGGCCAAGGGCTACGACGTTTCCGCCACCAAATCCCAGTGGCTCCACGACGTGATCTTCAACCTCGCCGATTGGAATGAAAACATCCGCCCCGCACTCCTCCAGCCCGAGGTGCGCCGGGCCCTGGCGCACTGCATCGACGTGGACAAGATCATAAAGCTCGTGTGGTTGGGCTACGCCCAGGCGAACCCCTCCATCCTCCCCAACGCGGGGCCGTACCCTCCGTTCCTCAACACCGATCTGCGCTACTATGAGTTCAACCCCGAGAAGGCGGCCCAGATCCTGGAAGAGAACGGCTGGGTGGACCGCGACGGCGACGGGGTCCGCGAGAAGACCATCACCTACACCATCCGGCCCCTCAAGCTCGAGGACGGGAAGCACGTGGTGGCCCCGGACGGGCACCTGGAGCGGGTGCCGGCGGACCAGTGGATCGTGAAGACCGAGACGGTGAAGCTCGACTTCGAGGTTTGGATCGAGACCTCCTACTCGGTGCTCCTGCGGGTGTTCGAGATCATAAAGGAGGACGCCGCCAAGGCGGGGATCCGCCTGCGCCCCACGGTGATGGAGGGCGCCAAGATGTACGACCAGATCTGGGGTGAGGACGGGTACCGCGCCGATTTCGATATCCTCGGCTGGGGATGGAACATCGGCGCCGATCCCACCTTCATCCTGGAGTGGCTCTCCGCCTATCAGATCGGCGGCTGGAGCGACAGCAACTACCACAACCCCGAGTTCACCGGCCTCTATACCCTTCAAAAGAGGACCCTGGATCCCCAGAAGCGGGCGGAGATCATCCGCCGGGCCCAGGAGCTGGTCCACCGGGATCTCCCCTACATCATCATGTACTGGCCCGACAAGCTCGACGGCTACTCCCTGGCGTGGACGGGATACGTGCAGCAGGAGTTGGTGGGGCTCTGCAACCGCATGACCTTCCTCTCGGTGCGGCCGGCGGAGTGACGGGAAAGCGGGGCCGGGCCGGTAAAGCCCGGCCCCTTTTGCTGTCCTGATCCAGGGAAATGAGGTATCTCCTGCGACGGCTCGTGGAATCCCTGGTCACGGTGATGCTGATCCTCACCGTGACCTTCTTCCTCTTCCGGGTCATCCCCGGGGATCCGGCCCGGATCCTCATCCGCGGACCGGGCATCACCCGCGACGTGATCGAGCACTACGAACGCCTCTTCGGCCTCGACAAGCCCCTCATCGTCCAGTTCGGGCTCTTCGTGCGCGAGACCTTCCGGGGGAACCTGGGGATCTCCTTCGCCTACAAGACCCCCGTGTTGGAGCTGCTTTTCGAGCGGATGGGGAACACGCTGGTCCTCCTTGTGCCCGCCACCTTGATCTCCATCCTCCTGGGCCTGTTCCTGGGGGTACTGGCGGCGTGGAAACGAGGTCGCCCCCTGGATTTCGCCCTCCAGGTGATCTCCCTGGGGTTCTGGTCCATCCCCACCTTCTGGCTGGGGATGATCATGATCATGCTCCTCGGCCGGACCTTCTCCACCGGGGGCATGGTCACCGCCGGGGCGGCCCACGGCAGCATTTGGGCTTACCTGGCCGACCTGGGAAAGCATATGTTTCTCCCCGCCCTCACCCTGGTGCTGATCATGCACGGTCAGTACTTCATGATCATGCGGAGCCAATTGGCCGAGGAGCTCACCGAACCCTACACCCGCACCGCCAAGGCCAAGGGGATGCGCCCGGCCAGGATCCTGCGTTCCCACGTGGTCCCCAACGCCATGCTCCCCATCACCACCCTCATCGCCCTGAACTTGGCCACCCTGGTGGCGGGGTTCATCACCATCGAGACGGTGTTCTCATGGCCGGGGATCGGGAAGCTGGTGTACCGGGCCATACTCATGCGGGACTATCCCGTGTTGCAGGGGATCCTCATCTTCCTCTCCCTCTCCATCGTCCTCGCCAACTTCCTGGCGGATATCCTCTACACCGTCCTGGACCCGCGGATCCGCTATAGGTGACCGGGATGGCGGAGATACGAGAGGCGTTTCGCACTTCTCCCTTCGGCAAAGCGGGGTTGGTCATCGTGGGGATCTTCGCGGTGCTCGCCATCATCGGCCCATACATCGCCCCCTATGACCCGTGGAAGACGGCGGACCAGCTGGAAGATATCCTCGCCCCGCCCTCGTGGAGGCACCCCCTGGGTACCGACGAGCTGGGGCGGGACATCCTGAGCCAGGTGATCTACGGCACCCGGATCACCTTGATCATCGGCCTCTCCGCCGCCGCCATCGCGGTGGTGGTGGGGACGGTGGTGGGGGTGACGGCGGGGTACCTTGGGGGTCCGGTGGATGCGGTCCTGATGCGCTTTACCGATTCGTTCCTCTCGATGCCCTTCATCGTCCTGGCCATCGTGATCGTCTCGCTGATGGGAAGATCCCTGGGAAACATCATCCTCGCCATCGGCCTGGTGCAGTGGACCCAGGCGGCGCGGATCACCCGGTCCCAAACCCTCTCCATCAAGGAGAGGGTGTTCGTTTTGCGGGCCCGGGCCCTGGGCGCCGGCCCCCTCTACATCATGCGCCGCCACATCCTCCCCAACGTCCTGCCCCTGGTCTTCGCCAACATGACCCTCGTCACCTCCCTGGCCATCCTCTCCGAGGCGTTCCTGAGCTTCCTGGGGCTGGGGGACCCCACCAAGTTCAGCTGGGGGATCATCATCCGGTACGCCTTCGAGACCGGGGCGGTGTCCATCGGGGCGTGGTGGTATTTCCTCCCGGCGGGGATCTGCATCATGTTGGTGGTGCTCGGGTTCTCCTTCATCAGCAACACCCTGGACGAGGCCCTGAACCCGAAGCTGCGCCGGGGGCAGGTGGTGATCTGATGGGTGAGGTGCTCTCCGTCCGGGACCTGAGGGTCGTCTATCGCCTGCCCACGGCGACGGTGGAGGCGGTGGGGGGCGTCTCCTTTTCCCTGGCCCCGGGGGAGATCCTGGGCCTGGCCGGGGAATCGGGCTGCGGCAAGACCTCCGCGGCCTGTGCCCTCATGCGGATCCTCCCCGGGACCGCGGAGGTGAGGGGCGAGGCGTTTCTCGAGGGAACGGAGATCCTGGGCCTCCCCGAGGACGAGATGAGCAAGGTGCGGTGGCGCAGGATCGCCATGGTCTTCCAGAACGCCCAGGCGGCCCTGAACCCCACCAAGACCATCGGGTACCAGATTGCCGAGCCCCTCCAGGTCCATTTGGGTTATTCCCGCCGACGGGCCCTGCAGGAGGCCGGAACGCTCCTGGAGCGGGTGCGGATAGACCCGAAACGGCTGCGGGATTACCCCCACCAGCTTTCCGGCGGGATGCGACAGCGGGCGGTGATCGCCATGGCCCTGGCCTGCCGCCCCGCGGTGCTCATCGCCGATGAGCCCACCACCGCCCTGGATGTGATGGTCCAGGCACAGATCATCGAGCTCCTGAAGGAGCTAAGGGACGAGTACGGACTTTCCCTGATCTACATCTCCCACGATCTCATGTTGCTTTCGGAGATCTGCACCCGGATCGCGGTGATGTACGCCGGCCTCATCGCCGAGGTGGCTCCCACCGGGGAGCTCTTCCGAAAGCCGCTCCACCCCTACACCCGGAAGCTCCTCGGGGCGGTGACAAAGCTGGGCTTCCGTGCCCAGAGGTTGGAAACGATCCCCGGTTCCCCGCCGCGCCTTTCGCCCCCGCCCCCGGGCTGTAGGTTCGCGTCCCGGTGCCACCGCACCACGGAGGCGTGCGGTCGGGAGGTCCCCGGACTCGAGCCGGTGGAAGAGGGACATGCGGTGGCCTGCTGGAACTGGAGGGACGATGGCGCTCCTTGAGGTCAAGGGACTTACCGTGTCCTACCCGGTAGCGGTGGGGCTTTCGGCCTTCATCAGCCGACGGTTCCTGGTGGCGGTGGATCGGGTTTCCTTTTCCCTTCCCGAAGGCAGGACCCTGGCCTTGGTGGGCGAGTCCGGTTGCGGGAAGAGCTCCACGGGACTGGCGGTGCTCGGGCTCCTGGAGCATGTGGGGGGGGAGGTCCTCTTCCGGGGAAAGGACGTGCTGAGGCTGCGGGGGAAGGCGCTGAAGGAGTTCCGGCGCCGCGCCCAGATCGTCTTCCAGGATCCCTATGAATCCTTGAATCCCAAGATGAAGGTGCGGGCCATCGTGGGGGAGCCCCTCCGGATACACGGGATCCGGGGAGACGAAGGGCGCCTGAGACGGGCATTGGATCTGGCCGGTCTCTCCCCGCCCGACTATTTCCTGGAAAAATATCCCCACGAGCTTTCGGGAGGGGAGAGGCAACGGGTGGCCATCGCCGCCGCGTTGATCCTGGACCCGGAGCTCCTGGTACTGGACGAGCCGGTCTCAAACCTGGATGTCTCCATCAAGGCGGGGATCATGAACCTACTTCGGGACCTCCAGGAGGAACTCAAACTCTCTTATCTCTTCATCACCCACGATCTTGCCGATTCGTTCTTTCTTTCCCATGAAGTGGCGGTGATGTATCTGGGTGTCACGGTGGAGCAGGGGGAGACGGAGGAAGTCCTCCTGCATCCGGTACATCCCTATACGAAAGCCCTCCTATCCGTGGCCCCCGGGAGCGGGAGGGAGAAGGTCATCCTCTCCGGCGATGTCCCCGACCCCCTGCATCCACCCCCTGGGTGCCGTTTCCATCCCCGGTGTCCGGCGGCCGAGAAAAGGTGCGTGGAGGCCCCTCCCGGGGAGGTGGAACTTTCCCCCGGGCACTCGGTGAGATGCGTCAAGGCGGAATCACCTCGGGAGGAGCCTTAACCCTTGAGAAATTCGCAACCCACCGATAACCTTTGTCCACCAGGAGGGTAAATGGGGGGCATCGGGAAATACATCGTCCAACGCGTCCTGTTGACCATTCCCATGCTTTTTATCCTCCTTACCGCCGTGTTCCTCATGCTGCGGCTCATGCCCGGGGATCCCGTGCTCGCCATGCTCGGCGGCCGCAACGTTTCCCCCGAGCTCATCGAGCAGCGTCGCAAGGAATGGGGCTTGGATAAACCCCTGCACGTCCAGTATCTCAATTACCTCGCCCAGGTAGTGCGGTTCGATTTCGGGAAGTCCTCTCGTACCGGGAGGCCGGTGCTCTATGAGCTGCGGACCCGGTTGCCGGCCACGTTGGAACTGGCGTTCGGGGGGATATTTTTCGCGGCGTTGTTCGGTATCACCACGGGGATATGGGCCGCGGTAAGGGCGGACAAGACCTCGGACCACGTGGTGAGGCTCTTTCACATCGGATCATTCGCCATCCCCATATTCTGGCTCGGATTGATGTTCCAGATGGTTTTCGCCGTGCAACTCGATTGGCTGCCGGTGGCAAAACGCGTCTCGGGAATATACGCCTATACCTTCCAACCCATAACCCGCTTTTACTTTTTGGACGCGATCCTTTTGCGGGATGGGAAGCTTCTTCTGGATGTGTTCAAGCACTGGATCCTCCCGGCCGTCACCTTGGGGATCGCGCTCACGGGGTTCCTGGGACGTATGACCCGGGCGGCGATGCTGGAGGTCCTGGATGCCGATTACGTCACCACCGCCCGTTCCAAGGGGCTCGCGGAGAGGGTGGTGATCCTCAAGCACGCCCTGCGCAACGCCCTAATCCCCATCGTCACGGTGATGGGGCTTCAGTTCGCCATCCTCATGGGCGGTGCGGTCCTCACCGAGACGGTGTTCTCGTGGCCGGGGATCGCGGGGTTCCTGGTACGCAGTTTGGACGCCCGTGACTGGAACGCCATCCAGGGCACCATCGTGTTCATCGGGGTCTTCATCGCCACGGTGAACCTGATCGTCGATATCCTTTACTCCATCATCGATCCGCGGGTGAGGTACTGATGCAGATAGCCAGGTTCCTCTTCTATCCCATCTTCGTGCTCCTCGGCTCGGTCCGGCGCCAGCGGCTGTTGCAGGTGGGACTGGCCATCGTGGTGGCCCACATCCTCATGGCCTTCATCTGCGGGCCCACCGGGAACAAGGACGACCCGTATGGACTCACCCGTTGGATTCCGCCCTACAACCCCACGAAAAGTTATCCGGAGATCCCCCGGCTGGCGCCCCCCTCGGCTGCCCACTGGATGGGGACCGATCACCTGCAGCGGGACGTATTCAGCCGTGTGATTTCCGGCGGGTGGGCCCCCATCGTGGTGGCGTTCTCCTCCATCGCCATCTCCCTCACCATCGGCTCCATCCTAGGGTGGATCTCGGGGTTCGCCGGAGGCCTCCTGGATCGCGTCCTTTCGCTGAGCATGGACGCGATTTACTCCTTCCCCTCCATGATCTTGGCCATCGCCCTGGTGGCGGTGATGCAGCCGGGGCTGGTGCCCATGATCATGGCCATCGCCGTGGTCTACATCCCCACCTACTTCCGCGTCACCCGGGCCGAGGTGTTGCAGATCCGGGAGCAGACCTTCGTGGAGGCGGCCCATGCCGTGGGGGCCCCTTGGTGGCGGGTGCTCCTCCGGCACATCGCCCCCAACACGGTGAACGCCATCATGGCCGTATCCTCCTTCAACATCGCCGACGCCATCCTCACGGAAGCGGCGATGTCCTTCCTCGGGTACGGCTTGCCCCCGCCGGCCCCGGACTGGGGGTTCGATATCCAAAACGGGCAGCGGTTCCTGCAGTCCGGGTATTGGTGGCTCATCACCTTCCCCGGGTTGATGATCCTTTCGCTCTCCCTGGGGTTCGGCCTCATAGGCGAGGGGATATCGGACCTGGTGAACCCCAAACGCCGTCGCAAAAAGGTCGGGTGAGGCTTAACGGCCCTTGTATCCCCCGATATAATAAAAACCGATACCCGCAGGAGAACATAGGGGAGGTGATATTGGAAGAAAGTTGCACGATCGTAACTAATTTGAAGGAGGTGTGTCATGAGAAAGATCCTGTTTGTGCTTTTGGCTCTTGGTTTGGGCCTTGGGGTTTGGGCACAGAAAGACATCCTGATCCTCGGGACCACCGACCGGATCACCCAGCTCGCCTTCGCTAACTCCTACGATCACTTCACCTGGCACATACTGCGCCACACCACCAAGGCCTTGGTGGGACTGGAGCCCGGGACCAACAGGGTGGTGCCCAGCGTAGCCGAGTCCTGGGAGATCTCCGACGACGCCATGGTCTATACCTTCTACATCCGCCCCGGGCTGACCTTCTGGGACGGCACGCCCTGTGACGCCAACGCCGTCAAGTGGGCGCTGGAGCGCACCATGCGCCTGGACGGCCCCGAGGGCGGCGTCTTCCTCATCAAGGATCCCGTCGACCGGATCGAGGTCGTGGACGACCTCACCCTGAAGATCTACCTCAAATACCCC
>Ga0180878_1132_pt1 | contig 9401 bp, 7 predicted proteins | sample Deesub1362A_J573_FD_124315 | JGI IMG/M metagenome (GOLD analysis project Ga0180878, IMG submission 124315) | Candidatus Acetothermia bacterium JdFR-50 | reverse complement strand
CGGCTGTCTCCACAATCCGGTGGAGATCCCCGGGTCCTACCCCGAAATCGATGTATAGTTCCTCTTCGGATTTCTCCTCGATCCAGTTCACCAGCACCTGGGCCGTCTTCACCTCCGCCAGGAACCTCCTGAACCCGCGCTCACCGAAGGAGGGCGTCTCCACGAACCAGAGGCCCTCCGCCTCCTCGACGAAGGCCTCGAGCTCGGGCACGTCCCGGGAGCTCACCCGCACGAGCTCCATGTCCGGGGTCGCGGCCACGAGGTGGAAGAAGGAGATGGGGGGGCGGTCCTCCCGACGGCGCGCCTCCCGCAGCCCGTCCCGCAGGACCACCGCGGTAACGGGATGGATGTAGAGCCGGGCCGTGAGCGCCCCGAAAGCGGTGGGGGAAAGGCGTTCCCCTTCCGCGTCCACGAAGCCTTCCATCTCCAGGTACTGGAGGCCCCGCCGGAGTGCCTCGGCGAGCTCCTCGGGGTCGAACTGCCGCGCGAACAGGGTGAGGGCGAAGAACTCTGGGATGTCCCGCAAGGTCCGCACGTACCGTGCCGCGATTATCCCCAGGAGATGGAAAAGCAGCGCCCCCTCCTGGGCGAGCTGTGACCGGATCTCCTCCGGCGGAGCCAGGACGTACCGGGTGGCGAGCTCTTGGGCTTCCTCCCAGCTTTTGGCGATGAGGATCGCCTCACCGTAGGGGTCCAACCCCGGCCTCCCCGCACGACCCGCCATCTGGTGGTACTCCAGGGTAGGGATATAGCTGGAACCATAAGGGGGATCGTAACGGCGTACGTCCCGGATGATCACCCTGCGGGCGGGGAGGTTTACCCCAGCTGCCAGGGTCGTAGTGGTGCATAGGGCCTTGAGGAGGCGATCCCGGAAAGCATCCTCCACCAAGCGCCGATGGTGGGAAGGAAGGCCGGCGTGATGGAAAGCTACCCCTTCAGCCAAGTATTTCGCCAATTCCGCCGCCAGCGAGGTCTTTCCCTCCACCTCCCCTTGTATTTCGGCGGAGATCCTCAAGAGTTCTTTCCGTTCCGTGGGGGAGAGGAGGTCCCTCATGTAGCGGGAGAGCTTCCGGGCGACAGCTTGGGCCGAGCGTCGGGTGGATACGAAGACCAAAACCTGGCCATTCTCTCGTACGCACTCCAGCGTCAACGCTACCAGAGGCTCGAGCCTCCCCTCCACCTCCAGAGGGCGCGGTTCCTCCCCCGGGAAAAAGAGGTCCCCTTCTACGGAGATCCCCTTACGTAAGGGCACGGGGCGGAAGTCGCTCACCAGGGATTCAGCCTCCAACCAAGCTGCGATCTCCTCGGGGTTCCCGATGGTGGCCGAGAGGGCGAGGAGCTGGAGCCCGGGACGCTCCTTCTTGAGGGCAGCGAGCAACACCTCCAGGGTGGGGCCACGGTAGGGATCGCCCAGCAAGTGGACTTCGTCCACCACCACAAGCTCTAGGCCACGGAAAAACCAGCTCGGCCGTTGTCGCAGTACGGAATCAGCCCGCTCATTGGTCAGGATGAGGAGTTCGTGGGCGGCTAGATCCTGCTCGACCCGATCGAAATCCCCGGTGGATATCCCGACCTTCAACCCCAGCTGGGAAAACAGCGAAGCGAAATCCTTGTACTTCTCACCTGCCAAGGCCCGCAAGGGTACAAGATATATCGCGCGTCCCCCCCGCACCAAGGCTGTATGGAGGATGAGGAGTTCAGCCACCAGGGTTTTCCCCGAAGCGGTGGGGGCAGCGAGGACGAGGCTTTTTCCCTCGAAGATCCCGCAACGAAGTGCCGCCTCTTGGGGCGGATATAGTTCCCGGATGCCTTTGGCAATGTAGATTTCGGCCACCCGAGGCGGAAGTCCCAGAAGCCGGCATACCTCAGTAATCTCCATCGGCGTCCATTTTAGCTGAACCATTGGGATTCCTAGGGCTTGACTTCGGGGCCTCTTTGCCCCTTAAAATTAGGCAGCTTCTCTGTAGGGCACATATAAAACCACCTATTGCAGGAGGGAGGGATGAGGAAAAAGCTGATTTTTGTCTTTTTCCTTGCGTTTGCGCTTGTGGGCATAGCTCAGGAACTGAAACGGGATTTCGCCTTCTATGCTGCTTATCCCCATGTCGTCATCCCCGAGGGCAAAGAGGTCAATCTGGACGTGGTCCTGATAAACTACGGGGAGAATCCCGAATCCATCGTGTTCGAGATCTCCGGTCCCGAAGATTGGAATCCACGGTTAGAGACCTCTTCCTATCCCCGGACCCAAATCATGGGTCTTTACCTCCTCCCAGGGGAGGACAACAAGGTAACCATCAAGTTCCGCGCCAAACCCCCTGAGGAAGCTGAATCCGGCGATTATGCCTTTGAGCTTGTGGCTCGCACCCAGGATGGGGCCTTAGAGAAGAAGTTCGATGTCACGGTCACCTATGAACGCGAGAAGAAGGAGACCACCGAAGAAGAACAGGTAAAGGGCCTCACCCTCTTGGTGGATTACCCCGCCCTGGAGAATCCCGCCGGCGAGGACTTCGAGTTCGAAATCCAGATTAAAAACGAGGCCGATGAGGACCGCATAGTTCAGCTCAAAGCCCAGGTGCCGATGGGTTGGCGTGCTTACTTCACTCCCCGCTGGAAGGACCAACGCATCACCTCCATCAAGGTGGGCAAGAACGCCTCCGAGTGGATCAAGTTCGTGGTGACCCCGCCCTACGGCGCGGAAAAGGGCGAGTACCCCCTCACCTTCGTGGCCACCGCCGGTGAGGTGGAGGCAAAGCTCGACCTCAAAGCTGTGGTCACCGGAACCTACGAGCTGCGGTTGGGGAGCGAGGCCGAGGTCTTCGGTAAGGGTGATACCCGCAACATCAAGGCCACGGCCGGCAAGGAGCGCGTATTCAAGCTCTACATCTGGAACGAAGGCTCCGCTCCCATCTCCGACATCGACTTCTACGCCTCCAAACCCAAGGGCTGGGAGGTGACCTTCAAGCCTGAGAAGCTCGAATCCTTGGATCCTCTGGCCCAAACTCTCAAGCCGGCGGTGGTGGAGGTCGTTATCAAGCCCAAGGAGCGGGCCATCCCCGGGGACTACGAGATCAACGTCACCGCCGCCGGCAAGGAAGATCGGGAGTCCCTGAAACTCCGGGTAACCGTGGGCGCGGCCATGAGCTGGGGATGGGTCGGTGTCGCGGTGATCGTCGTGGTGGTGGCCGGGCTCACGGGGATCTTCGTGCGCCTCGGGAGGCGGTGATGAGCCCAGTAGTTGAGGCCAAGGGCCTCAAGAAGTACTACGACGGGGTCAAGGCTGTGGACGGTTTAGACCTGGAGATCGGCGAGGGGGAGATTTACGGCCTCCTCGGACCCAACGGCGCCGGAAAGACCACCACTATCCTTATCCTCCTCGGCCTCACCGAGCCCACCGCGGGCGAGGTCAGGGTCCTGGGCCACAACCCCGCCCGGGAACCCCTGAAGGTGAAGCGTCTCACTGGGTACCTCCCCGAGAACTTGGGTTTCTATGATGACCTCTCCGCCCGGGAGAACCTTCTCTACACCGCTTACCTCAACCGCATCCCCGAGAAGGAAGCGAAAAGGCGGGTGGCCGAGGTGTTGGAGGTCGTCGGACTCAAAGACGTTGCCGACCGAAAGGTGGGTGCATTTTCCCGGGGGATGAAGCAGCGTCTCGGGATCGCTGACGTTCTCCTCAAGGAACCCAAGTTCGTCATTTTGGACGAGCCCACTTCCGGAATCGACCCCGAGGGCGCGAGGCAAATCCTGGATATGATTGTACGGCTTCGTGATGAACGCGGTATGACCATCCTCCTTTCCTCCCATCTCCTCCACCAAGTCCAGCGGATCTGCGACCGGGTGGGGATCATCCATCGGGGCAAGCTCGTGGCCCAGGGCACGATGGGAGAGCTCGGCGCCGTGGTGGAGGAAGGAGAGCACCTCTTCGTGGTGAGGACCTCCAGGGTTGACGAGAACCTGCTCGAATCCCTAAAGGGATTGGAAGGGGTAACCGCCGTGGAAGCGGAAGGTGATCTCGTCAAGGTGAGGGCTACTGCTGACGTACGTTCCCAGATCGCGCGTGCTGTCTTAGCCGCCGGTGTCGAACTGGTGGAGCTTAAAGGCCACACCTATACCCTGGAGGAGATCTACCTCCGCTACTTCCAGGAGTGAACCATGAGCGCCGTATTTTGGAAGGAACTTGCGGACCATCTGGGGAGCAAACGCTTCGTAATCTTCTTCTTCCTCATCCTCATCGTGGGTGGGGCCTCCGCGTACCTGGCGGCCCAGGCCCTGTTCGGACAGGAGTCCGCCGGGGAGTTCATTTACCTGCGGCTCTTCACCGTGAGCGGCGGGGGCCTCCCCTCGTTCCTGGGCTTTTTGGCCTTCTTCGGCCCCCTCATCGGGGTGGTGCTGGGGTTCGACGCCATAAACAGCGAATTTAACCGTGGCACCGTATCCCGAGTCTTATCGCAACCGATTTACCGCGACTGGTGGATCAATGGGAAGTTCCTCGCTGGCCTCACCGCCCTGGCCATCGCCGTAGCAAGCATTATCCTCATCATCGTGGGCCTGGGCCTCTACATCCTGGGTTTCCCCCCCGACGGAGCGGAGATTTCCCGCGCGGCGATGTTCTTCGTGATCAGCGTGATCTACCTCGGCTTCTGGTTGAGCTTGGGGATCCTCTTCTCCATCGTGTTCCGGCAGACGGCCACCTCCGCCTTAGCTTCCATCGCGCTGTGGCTTTTCTTCACCCTCTTCCTCTACATGCTCGCCGGTCTCATCGCTGACCAGGTGGCCCCGATAAAGCCCGGGGTGAGTGCCGACGTCTTCGCCAAGCACGAGTCGATCCGAGATCTGGTGTTACGCTTCTCGCCGGTGGCCCTCTACGAGGAGGCTACCACCGCCATCCTCATCCCCAGTTACCGGGGCCTTGGAATCGCGGCGCTCCTGCAGGAGGCCTCGATCCCCACAAGCCCCCTGCCGTTGGGACAAAGCCTCCTCATCGTATGGCCCCAGCTCGTGGGACTCGTGGCGCTTACCTCCGTTTGCTTCGCCATTTCCTACGTGATCTTCATGCGCCGGGAGATCCGCTCCACGTGAGGTTGTCGGTCGAAGCGTAAGGGGCGATGGGCGGAAGGGCGCCGGTCGACCGGCGCCCTTTTGATTTTCTAAAGGAGCGGGGGTTCCTCAGCACGGGACTTTTCAGGGCCGAGGATGTGGATCACCCGGAACCCCCGGGCCGCCAAGACAGCGGCGATGAAGCGCCGATGGCATCCCCGTGGGTCCCGTTCGGCACACATGATCGTTGTCCGCCCCTGGGCCGCCAACTCCTCCAGCCTCTCCAGGCCGCGACGGAACTTCTCGGTGCCCATGTGGGCCTCGTACCCTTCCCTTCGGTATCCCCCGAGCTCCTCCCCCAGGAAGACGTAGCGGATCCTCGCCTCCCGGAGGGCGGACTCCAAAGCCTCCCGGGCAAAGTGGGGATGTTTGCGGGAAGTGGGGAACCGCCGCACGTCGGCCACGATCTCTATCCTCCAGCGCCGCAGAAGCTCCAGGAAATCATCCAAGGATAAGTTCGAATGGCCCACGGTATAGATCTCCATATCTCCCGCCGAGATCATAACGCCCGGGGGGGTTAGTCCACATGGGAGGTGAGGGGATCTTGCGGCGAGTTTCGGATAACGGTATATTGTCTGACAGCATGACTGCCAAACCTATCCGCGAGGATATGTCCCAGCTCATACAGCCCGTGCGCCCCACCAAGGTTTCCTCCCAGGTGGCCGAGCAGATCATCCGTCTCATTAAGGAGGGGGTCTTCAAGGTGGGGGAACGGCTCCCCTCCGAGAAGGAACTCGCGGAGCTCATGGGGGTATCGCGGGCCTCCGTACGCGAGGCCCTGGCGGCCTTAGAAGCGGTGGGGCTCGTGGAGGCCAAGGTGGGACGAGGGAATTTCGTGCGCCGCAGCCCCACCGAGGACGAGGAGACTGAGCCCCTGGTGGTGCTCGAGTCGGAGGCCGGCTGTCTCGAGATCATCGAGGCCCGGGGGGCCTTCGACCCGGTGGTGGCCTCCCTGGCGGCCCGACACGCCACGCCGGAGGACGTGGCGAAGATGCAGAGGATTTATGAGTCCATGCTTTCCTTCGCCCGTGCGGATGACTTCGAGCGGTACTTCTCCTTGGACAAGGAGTTCCACTGTGCCCTCGCCGAGGCCACCCATAATCGCCTGATCGTGGCGGTCATGAAGCTCTTGGTCGAGACCATGGATCAGAAACTTTATCGGGAATTCACGCACAACTTCTACATGCGCACCCCCAAGGAGCTCGAGCGGGTGGCGGAGATCCACGGAAAGGTCCTGGAGGCCATCACCGCCGGAGATCCCCAGGCCGCCGCCCGCAGGATGAAAAGCCATTGGGACAGGATGCGCAAGGTGTATGAAGCTTAGGGAAAGGAGGCCACGGGTGGACAAGAAAACCGTTGTTGTCGCCCTCGGAGGAAACGCCATACTGCAGCGGGGGCAGAAGGGAACCTTCGAAGAACAGCTGGAAAACGTCCAGAGGGCTTGCGAGCAGTTGGTGCAAATGGTCCTTTCCGGCAAGTGGCGCCTGGTGATCACTCACGGAAACGGCCCCCAGGTGGGAAACCTTCTCCTGCAGCAGGACGCCGCCAAGGAAATCGTCCCTCCCATGCCCATGGATGCCTGTGGCGCCCAGACCCAGGGGCTCATCGGCTACATGATCCAGCAAACCTTGCACAACATCCTCGACCGGGAGGGCCGAGGCGATATCCCCATCGCCACCGTGGTAACCCAGGTCCTGGTGGACAAAGGTGACCCGGCGTTCCAGAACCCCACCAAACCCGTGGGACCTTTCTACACCGCGGAGGAAGCCCAACGGCTCCGGATCGAGAAAGGCTGGCACATCGTGGAGGACGCAGGTCGCGGCTGGCGTCGTGTTGTCCCCTCCCCCGATCCCAAGGCCATCATCGAGCGCGAGGCAATTAGGGCCTTGGTGCAGAGTCGGGCCATCGTCATCGCCTCCGGGGGCGGTGGGATCCCGGTGGTCCGGGAAGACGGTTGTCTCCGGGGGGTGGAGGCGGTGATCGACAAGGACCTCGCGGGCCAGCGGCTTGCGGTGGACGTAGGGGCGGACGTCTTTCTCATCCTCACCGATGTAGAAAAGGTAATGCTCAACTACGGCGATCCAGACGAGACGCCCATCGATCGGATGACCCCCTCCGAGGCCCGTCGGTACTTGGCCGAGGGCCATTTCAAGAAGGGTTCCATGGAGCCAAAGGTGCGAGCAGCGGTGCGGTTCGTGGAGGCCGGAGGGGAGAGGGCGGCCATCGGCCACCTCTTCCAGGCGATGGAGATCCTGGAAGGGAAAGCCGGAACCCAGATCGTCCGTGACGCGTGAGGGGTCTTTCCCAAAGCCCTGTCCCGTCACGGATTGGAAAAGGAGGAGAGAAATGGCGAGCACCGATCTTAGGGGAAGGGATTTCATCACCCTGATGGAATTCGACCGGGAGGAGTTGGAGACCATCCTCGACACCGCCTTTGACCTGAAACGCAAGCTCATCCGGGGCGAGCCCCACAAGCTCTTGGATGGGAAGACTCTATTCATGCTCTTCTACAACACGTCGCTGCGGACGAGGAACTCCTTCGAGGTGGGGATGCAGCAGCTTGGGGGCCACGCCATCTTCCTCCAGCCGGGTGCGGTCTACACCCCCGCCCTCCCCGGTGAGGAAGTGGCCTACACCACCGAGCGCGTATCCGACGTGGCCCGGGTCCTCTCGGAGATGGGGCACGGGATCGCCATCCGCATCTACGGCTCCAAGACCGGCTGGATGTACGGGAAAGGAAACCTCCTCATCCGGGAGTTCGCCCGCTGGGCCCGGATCCCGGTGATCAACATGGAGGACGACATGTACCATCCCTGCCAGGCCTTAGCGGACCTCATGGTGATGGTGGAGAAGCTTGGGGAGCTTCGGGGGAAGAAGTTTGTGATGTCCTGGGCGTATTCCGGCTCGGTGGAGAAACCGTTGGCGGTGCCGCAATCGGCCATCATCGCCGCCAGCTTCTTCGGCATGGAGATCACTCTCGCCCACCCCAAGGGGTTCGACCTCGATCCCAACGTTCTCAACTTCGTGGAGAAAAACGTAAAGCGGTTCGGCGGTTCCTTCCAGGTCGTCCACGATATGGACGAGGCGTTCAAGGACGCCGACGTGGTATATCCCAAGTCTTGGACGGTACAGCCCACCGACGGCTCCGGCCCCATGGACCCAGAGAAAGCAAAGGCCTTGTTCGAGGCCAACAAGCACTGGATCACCACCAAAGAGAAGATGGAGCTCACCAACGGCGCTATCTACATGCACTGCCTCCCCGCAGACCGGGGCATGGAGGTCACCGACGAGGTGATCGACGGGCCCAACTCGGTGGTGTTCGAAGAGGCCGGGAACCGCCTCCACGCCCAGAAGGGCCTCTTGGCCCTTATCCTGTGACGGGTGATGCGTAACGGGTATGAGAGACTTGAAAAACTCGTCACACGTCACCCGTTACGCGTCATGGATCCGAAAGGAGGGAAGATGAGCTGGTTCGAGCTCGCGGGCAAAGACCTCATCTCTATAAAGGACTGGACCGACGAGGAACTACGTATCGTCCTCCAGGTGACGGATCACCTCAAGGCTCTCCACTACGAGGGCGTGCCCCACTATCCCCTTAAGGACAAGACCTTCCTCATGCTCTTCTTCAACACCTCCACCCGGACCAGGCTCTCCTTCGAGACCGCCATGACCCAGCTCGGGGGACACGCCCAGTACATCGACGCTTCCACCTTGCGGCTTTCCCTGGAGGACAGCCCCGGTACCGGGGAAACCATCAAGGACACCGCCAAGGTCATGGCCCGTTACGCCGACGGGATCGGGATCCGGCTCCTCGAGGACAAGGTGTCCCGCTACGGGGAAGGCACCGAGATCATGTACCGGTTCGGCCAGTACGCCGAGGTCCCCATCATCAACATGGCCTCGGATGTCTACCACCCCTGCCAAGCCCTCACTGATATTTACACCCTCAAGGAGAAGCTCGGAGATCTTAAGGGCGTGAAGTACGTGATCATGTGGGCTTACTCCCCCTGGGTCCGTTCCTGGGGCTCGGTGCAATCGGAGCTCCTCATCGCCGCCCGCTTCGGGATGGAAGTGGTGCTGGCGCACCCCAAGGAGTATCAGCTCGACCGGGAGATCCTGGAGCTGACGGAGAAGTACGCTCGGGAGTCCGGGGGGAAGTTCGAGGTCACCCAGGAGCTGGACGATGCCCTCAAGGGGGCGGTGGTGGTCTTCCCGCGGAACTGGATGTCGCCGCGCCGCTACGAGATCGGGAAGGAAGAGGAGATAAAGCTGGCGCAGAAGTACATCGACTGGAAGTACACCGT
>Ga0180878_1043_pt1 | contig 9487 bp, 8 predicted proteins | sample Deesub1362A_J573_FD_124315 | JGI IMG/M metagenome (GOLD analysis project Ga0180878, IMG submission 124315) | Candidatus Acetothermia bacterium JdFR-50 | reverse complement strand
CCGACTCGGGGCCTAGGGCCTTCACCTCCTCGCCCCGGTGCTTCACGATGGTCCCGCCCCCCAGGGCGATGGAGAGGAGGTCGGGACAGCGGATGTTGGTCTTCACCCCGCCGATGGTCACCGTGATGGAGGACTCCCGGGGGAAGCCCTTCACGATGTAGGCCACGTCGGTGGAGGTTCCGCCGATGTCTACCACCACGCCGTCCTCGATCCCCGAGAGGTACACCGCGCCGCGCACCGACGCCGCCGGCCCCGAGGCCACGGTGAAGATGGGGTAGTCCACGGCGTAATCGGCGGACATCACGCTCCCGTCGTTCTGGACGATGAAAAGGAGCGCGTCTATCCCTCGCTCCCGCACCGCGTCCTTCAGCGACTCCACCGCCCGCCGCATCACTGTGATCACCGAGGCGTTCAGGATGGCGGAATTCTCCCGCTCAAGTAGCGAGATGGTGGCGATGCGGTGCGAAAGGGTGATGTGGACCTCCTCCCCCAGGATGTCGCGCACGATCTCCGCCGCTCGCTCCTCGTGCTTGGGGATGATGGGGGAGAAGACCCCGGTAATGGCCACCGAGTCCACCTTCCCCTTCATCTTGCGGCAGGCCTCGGCGATGGCCGCCTCATCCAGGGGGGCGATGTCCCGGCCGTCGTACTCGGAACCTCCCCGAATGATGTGTACGAACTCCGGGCCGCCGATGGCGCGCTTTAAGTCCTCGGGCCAGCCGGTGAGCGGGGGGATGGCCGTGGTGGCCGGGGCCGCCAACCGGAAGATTCCTACCTTGTTCAGGTTCCGCCGTTCGATGATGGCGTTGGTGGTATGGGTGGTACCCAAGGACACCATCCCGATCTCCGCCGGGTTCACCCCGGACTTCTCCAGGAGCTCGTCCAGGGCGTTGATGATCCCCGTTGTGACATCCTCGGTGGTGAGGGCCTTGGCCTTGGCCAGGACCTCCCGGTCCCGCATCAGCACCCCATCGGTGAAGGTCCCCCCAACATCGAAGCCGAGTCGCAGTGTCCCCGCCATCTCCGTCCTTTCTATCCCCAGAGCCCGCGGATCCCGTACTGGTCCGCGAGCTTCCAGTCGCGGATCTCTTCCACCGGCGGCGACTGGTACCCGTAGACCTTGCTCGCCGCCCATCCGAACCGGTCCCTTAGCTCCACCAGGAACTCCGCGTACTTCAGGGGGGCGATCACCGCGTCGATCACCGGAACCCCCAGTTCCTCCTGGAGCTCCCGGTAGAACCCGAACTCGATGGTGCAGCCGAGGATGATCACCTCGGCCCGGTCCATCTCCACCGCCTCCTTGGCCGCAGCCTTGAGGCGCCGCGCGGTCTCGGCCCTATCCTTTTGGAAGTCGTAGACTCCCAGGTCCACGGACTTAAAGGACGCAAGGTTATCCTTAAACCCGTATTTGACCACGTTCTCGTGCATCTTGGGGATCCATTTCTTGCGGCCCACGATGATGGAGAAGGCGTGTCCCAGGGTGGCGGCGATGTGCATAGCCGATTCGGCCGGGGCCGTCACCACCAGTCGCTCGGCGATCTCCCGGGCCTCCCGCAGCCCCGGGTCGTAGAAGCAGCCGATCACGGCGGCGTCGAACCCCTCTAATTCCGCCCGGCGCACCTGATGGAGGGTGTCGGTCAGGATCAGGGCCTCATAGTAGTGGTACTCCAGGTGCATGGGGCCCCGCGGAAGGGACACCACCTCGATCTCCGTTCCCGGGGCCTTGGCGGTCTCCAGGAACTCCTTTATGGGCCCATCGAAGAGGTCCGTGCCTACGGGGTTTATCCACAAAAGCCTCATCCTTCCTCCTTTTTGCCAAACAGATGGCACCAGACCAGGTGCCCCTCCCTCACCCTCACCATCCCGGGAAGCTCCTGGGAACAGATCCCGTTTCGCTCCGTGCACCGGGTATGGAACCGGCACCCCGGGGGTGGGTTCACGGGGCTGGGGATCTCCCCTTGGGAAATGATCTTCTCCGGCTTCATTTTCTCCTCTTCCTCCGACACCACGGGGATGGAGGAGAGGAGCATCTTGGTATAGGGGTGGTAAGGGTTCTCGAAGAACTCCACCGCCGGGGCGAGTTCGCAGATCTTCCCCAGATACATGATGGCCACGCGATGGGCCACGTTCCGCATGAGGGAAAGATCGTGGGTGATGAAAAGGTAGGAGAGGTTCATCTCGCGTTGAAAATCCAAAAGCATGTTGATGATCTTGGCCTGGATGGAGACGTCCAAGGCCGAGGTGGGTTCGTCCAGAATCACCAGCTCCGGCTCGGTGGCCAGGGCCCGGGCGATAGCCACCATTTGCCGCTCCCCTCCTCCCAGCATATGGGGGGCCTTGTAGATGTAATCCTCCGGCAGCTCCACCATCCGCAGGAGCTCCACCACCCTCCGGCGGCGATCGTTACGGTCCCCTATCCGGTGGACCTTCAGGGGGAGCTCCAGGATCTGGCCGATGGTGCGCCGGGGGTTGAGGGAGGTTCCCGGGTCCTGGAACACGATCTGGATGGCGCGCTTGAGGGTTTTGGGGCGCTTCGAGACGGGTACGGAGATGTCCTGGCCGCGGAAGAGGATCTTCCCCGAGGTGGGGGCGTAGATCCCGATCACGGTGTACGCGGTGGTGCTTTTCCCCGACCCCGACTCCCCCACCAGCCCCAGGGTTTCGCCCCGCAAAAGCTCGAAGGAGATCTCGTCCACCGCCCTGACGGTTCCCCGCGAGGTCACGAAGTACTTTTTCAGGTCCTTTATCTCCAGAATCGGTTCCATCTCTCACTCCTGATAGAGGAAACAGGCTACCTCATGTCCTTCTCGCACCGGGCGGAACGGGGGGTTCTTCTGGGAGCACCGGGGCATGGCGTGTTCGCAGCGGGGGTGGAACCGGCAGCCCGGGGGCGGATCGAGATAATCCGGGATCCTCCCCGGGATCCCTTCGGCGATCCCTCCGCCGGTGAGCTTGGGCACCGCCCGCATCAGGCCCCGGGTATAGGGGTGGAGAGGTTCGCGGAAAAGATCCCCCTTGGGACCCCCTTCGATGATGTTCCCCGCATACATCACGTAGACCCAATCGGCCATCTCGCGCACCACTCCCAGAGAGTGGGTGATGAAAATCACCGAGGTCTTCCGCCGCACCACCAGCTCGTTCAGCAGCCGCAGCACCTGGTCCTGGATGGTCACGTCCAGGTTGGTGGTGGGTTCGTCGGCGATGAGGAGCTCCGGCTCGGTGGCCAACGCCATGGCGATACATACCCGTTGGCGCATCCCCCCCGAAAGCTGAATGGGATACGAGGCCATGATCCGCTCGGGATCTGGGAGCTGGACCTCCGCCAGGGCCTTGATGGCCCGCTGTCGTACCTCCCGGCGGGTAAGGGAGTCGTGGGACCCGTAGCGGATGACGGTCATGAGTTGATCCCCGATGGTGAAGACTGGGTTCAGGGCCGCCGTGGGATCCTGGAAGATCATGGAGATGCCCCGGCCCCGGATCCGTTGCACCTTCCGCGGCGGCATCCGGAGGATGTCCTCACCGCGGAAGAGGATCTCCCCCTTGGTTATCCGACCCGGGGGCGAGGGGAGGATGCGGAGGACGCACTTCATGGTGGTGGTCTTGCCGCAGCCGGCTTCCCCCACCAGCCCCACCCGCTGCCCTTCCCGGACGGAAAGGAAAACTCCATTCAGTACCTTCAATTTCCCCTCGTAAACCTTGAACTCGACGAAGAGATCGCGGATCGCGAGCAATGCCCCACCCATCTTAGATCTCCTCGAGGGCAAAGAGATCCCGGAACCCGTCGCCCAGGAGGTTGAAGCCAAGCACCGTGATCATGATGGCCAACGCGGGGAAGACGGCGATCCACCATTGATCCGGCAGGTACTTGGCGCCATCCGCCACCATGGTGCCGAGGTCCGGCGTGGGGGGCTGTGCCCCCAGTCCCACGAAGCTGAGGGCGGATCCGATGAGGATCACCCAGCCCATGTCCAGGCTCATCTTGGTGAAGATGCTGGAAACGCAGTTGGGAAGGATTTCTCGGAATAGGATGTGGAACTTGCTCGCCCCGGTGACCTCCGCCGCCTGGACGAAGAACTCGTGCTTGAGGGAGGAGGCGAGGCCGTAAACCAAGCGGGTGTACCACGGCCACCACATCAGCGAGATGGCCATCATGGCGTTGAAGACACTGGGGGTAAGGACGGAACATACTGCCAGGGCCAAGATCAGCGGGGGGACGGCGAGGAAGATATCGGTGATCCGCATGATCAGGGTCTCGATCCATGTTCCCCGGTAATAACCGGCGATGAGCCCCAGGATGACCCCCGGGGGCACCACCAACGACAGCACCACCACCCCCATCATGAGGGAATAGCGGAATCCGAAGAAGATCCGGGAGAGGATGTCCCGCCCGAAGACATCGGTTCCGAAGGGGTGCTTCAAGCTCGGGGGTTGGCTCGCCTCCCGGAAGTTCACGAACCTGCCCGCGTGTTCCGGATAGGGGGCGATATAAGGGGCGAAGGCGGCGAGGAACGAGACCAGAAGCACGAAGAAGAGGCCCACCACCGAGACGGGGTTGCGGGAGAACTTGTACCAGCCGCGTCGGAATCCTTCCAACCTTCGCTGCCATGTGGGGCTTTTGAACATCACTTGCCCCTTTCAGCGCCCAAGCGGATCCGCGGATCCAGCCACGCCACCACTAAGTCCACGATGATGTTCACGGTGACGAACACCACCCCCAGTACCATCACCACAGCGGCGATGGCGTTTAGGTCCTTGCGGAGCATGGCGTTGATCCCATAGCGGGAGAACCCGGGCCAGTTGAAGATAAGCTCCACCAGGAAGGCGTTTCCCAAAAGCGAAGCGAAATCGAGCCCCAGGATGGAGACGGTGGGGATGAGGGAGGGTTTGAGGAGGTACTTCAACATCACCAGCCGTTCCGGTACTCCGAACCCCTTGGCTGAGGCGATGTAGTCCTTCTTCAGGTTGTCGGAGATGGTGGCCCGGGTTATGCGGGCCTCCTGGGCCATTCCCCCCAAAGCCAGGGCCACCGCCGGGAGGACCATGTGCCAGAGGGCGTCCCCCAGGGCGCCCCAATTGCCGGTGAGGAGGGCGTCCACGGTTACCATCCCCGTGATCACCGGCGGGCGGGGTACCCAGGGGGAGAGCCTCCCGGCCGTGGGGAACCAACCGAGGAGGTAGCCGAAAAGGAGGAGGAAAAGGATGGCGAAAACGAAGGAGGGGGTCACTACCCCGATGTAGGAGAAGACCCGCACCACGTTGTCGACCCAGGTGTTGTTGTAGCGTCCCGCGATGGCCCCGAAGAGGATGCCGAAGATGGCCATGATGACCCCGGCGAACAGGGCCAACTCCATGGTGGCGGGGAGGAACTCCTTGATGTCATCGATCACCGCCCGCCGGGTGAAGAGGGACTGTCCCAAGTCCCCATGTAGGGCGCCTACGAGCCAGTAGTAGTACTGGACGGGAAGGGGTTTGTCGAGGTGCATCTGTTCCCTCAGGTTCTGCACCGCCCACTCCGGGGCTCGGGGTCCCAGGGCCATGCGCACTGGATCCCCCGGTAAGACCCGGGAGATGAGGAAGATGAGGATCGAAAGGCCGAATAGCACGAAGACGGAGAAAAGCAGACGTTTCGCAAGAAATCTAAGGATTCCCATGATCCGCCTTCTTGGGGAGAGGGGGGCGGGGNGGGGNCTCCCCGCCCCCCTCCCGGATCAGCCTCCCTTGAGGAGCGCCTCCCGCTTCTCGGGGTAGACCTTGATGAAGCGGGCCGCCATGTTGTAGCCCATGACCGGGATCACCTCGCCCCGGGCCGCGGGCCAGTCGATGTACGCCGCCTGATAGGCGTGCTTCTCCACCTGGTCGAAGAGGAAGAGGGAGGGACAGAGGTCCATGATGTAGTGCTGCAGCTCGGCGTACTTGCGGAAGCGCTCCTCCCGGTCCACGGTGGCCAGGGCGTCCTCCAGCATCTTGTCGAAGGTCTCGTCCAACAGCCACTCGTTCTGCTCCCACGTGGGGGCGGAGGAGGAGTGGTACCGGGACTCCAAGATGGAACCGGCCTCGGGGTAGTGAGGAGCGACGAAGATGGACACGATGTTGGGGCTGGTCTTCATGTTGGCCATCTCCTCCACCACCGACATCCACGGGACCTTCACCACCTTCACGTTGATCCCGATCTCTGCCATATTGGCCATGAAAAGGAGTGCTACCTTCTCCTCATCGGGGACCTCGGCGATCCAGTGGAACTCCACCTCGATCTGATCCAGCTGATCGTAGTACTTGGACTTCCGGAGCTCCTCGCGGGCCTTGTCCAGGTCCCGGTGGAACTGGAATACCGTGGGATCATGTCCCGGCAGGGACTGGGCCACCGGACCGCGGGATTGAATGCTCCCGGGGAAGATGTCCCGGACCACGGTTTCGTAGTCGAAGGCCCAGGCCATTGCCCTGCGGAAGTGGATGTCGTCTGTGGGAGGCTTGCGGGTGTGGAGCATGAGGTAGAAGGAGGTCCCGGGGAAGAAGCTGGTGATGTCCACCCCTTCCATGGCGTCCAAGGCCTTCCACGCCTCCTGGGGCTGCCACTGATCGGAGATCTCCAGCTCCCTCCGGGCCATCATGGTGCGGATGGTGGCGGGCTCGGTGGTGCCGATGAACCGCACCTCATCTGGGGCCTCCTCCGGGATGGGGAGCCAGTAGTTGGGGTTTTTCACCATCACCAGTTCTTCTTCAACCCGGAATTCCTTCACCATGTAGGGACCGGATCCCGCGTCGTGGGTGAGGAGGAATTCCTTGCCGTAATCGCCCCATTCGCCATAGGGACCCGGGCGCTTTATGTTCGCCTCCACCAAGTCCTTGTTGACGATGTAGAGCCGGTAAAGGGTGGTGAGGAAGGGGCCGAAGGGCTCCTTCAGGTAGAAGCGCACCGTGTAGTCGTCCACCACCTCAGTCCCTTCCACGCGGTCCACGAAGAGGAACCCGTACCCCTCGCCGATGGTGGTGATGCGGTCCATGGAGAACTTAACATCCTCAGCGGTAAGGGGTGTGCCGTCGTGGAAGTAGACATCATCGCGCAGATAGAAGGTCCAAACCGTCCCGTCCTCGGAAACTTCCCAATGCGTGGCCACATGGGGTTGAGGATCGCCGTTCACATCGGGATAGACGAGGGTGTCATAGAGGTTGACGAACGCCGAGGAGCTGGAGAAGTCCGAGCCCACTGCGGGATCGATGTATGTGGGCCAAGCGAAGGTGATCCGCAGAACCCTCTCCCCCCCGGCCCATGCGGCGAGGCCGAAGGCCACTAACGCCAACACGGACAGCGCAAAAACGGTCCCCCTACGCATGTCGCACCTCCCGAAAAGGTTTTTTGTCTCAGTCCAGGGCTTCATCCCGACTACCACCCCCTTCCTGCAACAAGGAATTCAACCACTGCTTGTACCAGGCCCTCAAGGAAACAGCGGAATCCCTCCGGATCGTCGGCCACGGAGTACTTTCCCGCCTCGATCCGCTCTCGGAGGCTCGAGAGCCTCGGACTCGAGATCCCTTCCTCCTCCAATATCCCCACCAGTCGGCTGACGGCGTCCACCAGCCGGAAGGGGCCGTAGAGGGGAGTCTCGTCCAAGAGGTTGCGGGCGCTGGTAACCATGTAGCCAACGAGCTCGAAAAATTTCTGCTCAAGTTGAGGGCTCATTCCCATAACGCTCCCAGGAGATCACGTCCTTTTTGCGGGGCGGGGGAGGGGGGACCCTGGCGGGCCAACCCACCGAGACCAAAAGCACCGGCTCCACCCCCTCCGGAAGCCCCAATATCCGTGCCACCGCGCCCTTGTGGAAGGAGGCGATGACGCACGTCCCTAACCCCAAATCGTGGGCCGCCAGGAGGATGTTCTGGGTCGCCATGGCCGCGTCCACCGGGGCCAGGAACTTCGCTCCCAGCTCCCCGCCCTTGCGCCGGGCCTCGTTCATGTCCTGGCACACGGCTATGGCCGCCGGGGGATCCCCCAACATCCCCGGGCTCACCGTCTTTACCCGCTGCAGCTGCTCCGGATCGGTCACCACCACGAAGTGCCAGGTCTGGGCGTTCCCCCCGGAGGGGGCCCAGATGGCCGCCTCCACCAGCCGCTCGAGAAGCCCCCGCTCCACCGGGCGGTCCTGGAAGCTCCTCACGCTGCGGCGGCCCCGGATCGCCTCCCAAACTTCCATATCCCTCAACCTCCCCTGAGTCTTCGGGTTTCCTCCTCATCGATTTGAGGGGGATCGCCCACGATGGCCACCCCGTACACTTCCCGGGCGATCTCCGGGGTGATGTAGCCGTCCAGGACGTCCTCCAGCACCTTTTGGGGATCCCGCTTCTTGGGGTCGCCGTACCCCCCGCCCATCCCGGTGATGAAGCGAACTACATCCCCCCTCCGCAGCTCCCGGTTGGAGAACCGGCCCCGGCGTTCCACCTTCCCATCGGCGGTACGGATCTCCACCTCGTTGGGGGTGCCGGAATCCCCCCCCGCCAGGCCCCAGGGGGGAAAGCGGTTGCGGCCGAAGCTGGCGGTGACGTAGGCCTTGGAGTTGGTGATGCGGTAATCCTTGATGAGGCCGAAGCCGCCCCGCCATTGCCCGTGCCCCCCCTCGGCGATGTTCAGGGCGAATTGGTCCACGATGAGGGGGTAGCGGGTCTCGGCCACCTCGATGGAGAGGACGTACGTTTCCCCGTCCCCGGAGCAGACGAGGCCGCTCTCCCCGTCCTTCCCCTTCCCCGCGCCCCAGCCTCCGGCATTTGGCTCGGCGAAGATGAACCGCTCCCCGTTGTCGTCCCGGATCCCCGAGACGTTGGTGGCACAGACGCTCAGGAAATGTCCCGCCGTGATCCGATGGGGGACGGCCTCGGCCAGGGCCTTCCAGATGAGATCCGAGACGTAGCCCGTAGATTCCCAATAGGTGCTCACAGGAGCCGGGGGCTTGGGGTTGAAGACGCAGTCCTCGGGGACGATCACCCTCAAGGGCGAGAAGAACCCCTCGTTGGCGTCGGCGTGGGGGCCCACCACCGCTTTATAGGCGGTGCGGCAGGCCCCCTTGGTCGCCGAGAGGGGGGAGTTTATGGGGCCGCGACAGGTAGGGGCCGAACCGGTGAAGTCCACGATGAACTCCTCATCGGTTATGGTCACCTTCACCTTGACGTGAATGGGATCATCGGTGATCCCGTCGTTGTCGATGAAATCTTCGGCATGGAACTCCCCTTTGGGGAGGCGCTTTAGCTCCTCCAACGCCTCCCTTCTCCCCTGCTCCATGTAGATCTCCACGGCCCGGAGGACCGAGTCGAGACCGTATTTATCGCAGACCTCCTGGACCCGCTTGGCGGCCACCCGCATGGACGCGGTCTGGGCGTACATGTCGGAGATGGTCATGTCGGGGGTGCGGGTGTTGCGGGCTAGGATCTCCACCACCTCCGGGACCTCCTTCCCCCGGCGGAAGATCCGCACTGCGGGAAAGATGATCCCCTCCTGGTA
>Ga0180878_1175_pt1 | contig 9561 bp, 11 predicted proteins | sample Deesub1362A_J573_FD_124315 | JGI IMG/M metagenome (GOLD analysis project Ga0180878, IMG submission 124315) | Candidatus Acetothermia bacterium JdFR-50 | reverse complement strand
AGTGAACCGCTCATCCCAACGCTTCGCTTCGGCTGGGCTTTTGGGTTTTCACGAAAGATAAAAGTGTCGTTCCGGATCGACGGAGTTTATTATAGGTAGCGACAAACTTTTGGGGAAGCCTCAAAAACGCAAAGTCTCAGGTCCTGGCGGCGCGTGTGAGGAGCTCAATTACCTCCGCGGTGATCCTATCGCGTTTGGTAGTGGTGAGCCGGAAGAAATGGTCCACCTCGTGGCGGATGCGATAGGCTAGGTGGTGGTTGGAAGCACGGTGTACCGTGACGAGGAGGTGTTTTTTCGATTCCAAGGCACGTTCCACTGCCCGGATGAACCGCTCCGAACGCAGTTCCATGGGTCCCACCTCGTCCACCACCACGAGATCGCATTCCTCCAGGGCCCGCTCGATGGCTGCCGCTCCCACCTCATCCAAATCCTTCAGGTTGATCCGATAACGGCCCAATTTCGGACCCCGTTCCAAATGAATGTGGGCGAGCACCCCTTCTCGGCCGGTGAGGATATCATGGACTGAGAATCCCACCCTGCGCCCGATCTTCCGGATCTCCTTCGTTATCATGCCGCCGCATTTGAATGGCACCTTCTCGATGACCTTGAGAACCAACGTGGTCTTTCCCACTCCCGGATGGCCGGTCACCCCTATCCTCACTTGATCCCTCCCGGGGAGAGATTCTATCCTAGACTTGGATGAAGAGGGCGTTATCGAGCTTAATTGAATTACATCTGCGTATCCATCCCGGCTTCGGGGTGGAGGATCTCGGGAAGTTGATCCACCAAGGCGTCTTCGGGGCCGACCACCTCTTGGCCGAAGAGGAGGAGTTCGTTCGGGAATTCATCCGGGAATGGTGGTGTGTGGACGAGGGCTTTCTGCTTGAAGAGGCGCTGTTGGAACCCGTCGATCCCCTGGATCGGACCTACCGCCTTAACCTGAGGCCTGCCAAACGGAAGGGCGTGGATCCCCATGCCTTGGCGGAGATCCTCATCGCCCAACCGCGGAAGAGGGGAGACCTGGCCGAATTCCGGCGGAGGTGGGAGAGGGTGATCGAGCTCGCGGAGGAGGGGGTCATCCCCTTTTCGGCGGAAGCGTTGCGCGGCTTCGGAAAACTCCTTTTCGAAACGGAGTTTGTACCGCAACATTCCCGGGCCTACCGACGTCACAATCGGCCCCACTACCGGTTGCTGAACGACCTCCAGCACGGCCCGACCCGCAGTGCCCTACGATCCTTGGGGCTCCTGTGAGGTGGGCAGGGTGATCTCCTCGTATATCGGCTTGGACTCAAGGAGCACGATGGGAAGGGCGATGAAGATCAAGGCCCCCGCGGCGATAAAGGCAGATACGTATCCCAAGTTGTCGGAAAGAAATCCCCCGATCAAAGCCCCGAACACCGTGCTCAATCCCAGCAAGGCGTTGTAAATGCCCATAGCCTCCCCCTTGCTCCCCACGGGCGCGAGCCGCGAAACGATGGCCGTACCGCTCAACTGGAAGAAGGCCCATGTGGCTCCGGTGATGAGGAAGAACACGGGAACTAACACCAGATGCAGCCCTGGGGGGGCGGACAGGAGAGCGAACAGGGGGAAGATCACTGTACGCACGAAGAGGGCCAAGCCGAGCACCGGACGGTGGCCGATTTTCAGAATCAGCTTTCGGGCCCAGGTGTAGGAAAACGCGTTCATCCCATTGTGGAGGATGTAGAGGGCGAAAACCAATCCGTTCGGGACCCCCAACACCGCCCGGAGGTATAAAGGGAGAGGCACGAAGAAAACGGAAAAACCGGTGGCCGCAAGAAGGGCCCCGTAGAAATAAAGGGTCAGATCGGGACCGATCTTGGTTTTCCCTTGGAGGATACGGACGATTTGCAGGGGACCGAGGCGGTAGTAGATGCGAGCAGGAGCGTACCGAAAACGTTCCACCAGGAAGTTCCCCACCGCCACCACGGTGCCGATGAAGGTGCGCCTGGGACGCGGGAGTCTCGGCTCGGGAACGAAGAGGTATCCCGCCGCGCCGGCGCCCAGGCCGAGCAGGGCTGTGATCACCCCCAGCGACCTCAACGCCCAGCCCTCACCCACTGCCTGGGGAAGGACACCGGTCCAGAACGCCCCTATTCCGAGCCCTACCATCCACCCCAAGCCGGCGTAACGGTTGAATCGCCCGAGGCCGGTTTCCCAGTCGGCCTTGGGGTAGTTCTCCAGCACCAGCAAGGTGGCCACCGTGGCCTGGGACATCCACAGGAAGGTGGCCAGGGCGTTGAGCCAAAAGAGGTCGAATACCCGATGGATGAAGGGAAGGAAGAGGTAAAAGAAGCCGAATCCCCAGAATCCCGTCACCACGAACGTCCGACGGAGCTTGACCCGGTCAGCGGCTCTGCCCCAGATGACGCTTCCCAGAATCCCGGCGAAGCTCGCCGTGCTGGCCAAAGCCCCTACATCGGTGGCTGTTCCGCCCAGATGGTAAGCGTAAAGGGGTACTAGGAGCGAGGCCGCACCGCCGGCGGCGTTAGCGAGGAAGTATCCCCACAGCCATCCTTCAGCCCTGGGCACGGGCGACCACGAGCTCCGCCGAGCTCTTCAGGCCCTCGGGATCGGGGATTTCCAGCACCACCGTTCCTTCGAATCCCACTTGTGATAAGGCTTCAAGACACCGAGCCCATTCCAACGTTCCCCTCCCCAGAGGCAAGTGCTCGTCGCTCTGAGCGTGGTTATCGTGGAGATGCACATGGAGGAGTTTTCCCTTCACTGCCAAGGCAAACTCCATCGGATCGAGGCCAAGGGTATGTAGGTGACCGAAGTCGAGGCAAGCCCACAATCCGGGAAAGCGGGCTAGCGCTTCGGCGTGTTCCTGGGGAAAGAGGACGAGGTCACGGTTTGTGCCTCGCTGTTTGTTCTCGATGGCTAGCTTGACCCCGAGTCGTTGAGCCCGCGCGAGGGCCTTCTCGAGGTTCGCGTACAGTACAGCGCGCGCCTGATCCAGTGCCCCGGGGTCGTGACGATACTCCGAGGGGACACGCCCCGGATGGAAGACAACGACTCCGGCCTCCAAGTCAGCAGCCAGCTCCATGGCTCCCTCTAGGTCCTCCAAGGCCGCCTCGGCGAGGATGGGGTTCAAGCTGGCGAGGTTAGTGTCGTGGATGGAAGCGTGGACCGTGGCCCGCAGGCCCAGGGACCGGAACCTTCGGCGAAGCTCCGCCCTGGCGGCGGCATCGAGCTCGACGGGATGGGCGAGGCGGGGCTCGGCCCGGAGCTCCACCACCCCCAGCCCAAGCTCCGCGGCGAGCTCCAACCAGAAATCTAGGCCCCTTTCGGGGCCCAGGAACGCGGCCAAACCGAGCCTTTCCCGTTCCATCAGCGCATATAGATCCCGCCGTTCACCGAAATCGTTTCCCCGGTGATGTAGCTGGCTTCATCCGAACAGAGGAAGGCGATAACCGCCGCCACCTCTTTGGGATCCGCAGCTCGACCTAACGGGATCTGGGATTTTATCCGCTCTCCGTCCCGAGCCAAAGCTTCCCGGGTCATGTCGGTGAGGGTATAGCCGGGACAGACGGCGTTCACGGTGATTCCGTATGAGGCTAGCTCCAGGGCCAGGGACTTGGTGAGGCCGATGAGCCCGGCCTTGGCGGAGGCGTAGTGGGCTCCATGGGAGGAACCTCCGAGGGCGCGCAGGGACGAGACGTTCACGATACGCCCGAATCCCGCCTCGCGCATGTAAGGGAAGGCCGCTTGGGCTGCCACAAATGGAGCGGTCAGGGCAACCCTCAACATCCGCTCCCAATCCGCGAGGGAGAGCTCGGCGAAATTGGCGTGTTGGGTGTATCCGGCGTTGTTGACGAGGATGTGGAGACCCCCCAGGGCCTCGGTGGCCTCGTGGACGAGGCGCCGCGCTTGTTCAGGGTCTGCAAGGTCTGCTTGGAAGACCGCCGCTTTTCTTCCCAGGCGCTCGATTTCTGCAGCCACCTCTTCCGCGCGGATCTTCTGCGTGCGGTAACTTATGGCGACGTCACATCCCATGGCCGCCAGCTTCAAGGCCGTTGCCGCTCCGATCCCTCTGGACCCACCGGTGACGAGGGCATATCGCCGCATCTCTACCTCCTAACTCACGTCCCGAACAAACGGTCCCCGGCATCGCCTAGACCGGGGAGGATGTAACCGTGGTCGTTCAGCTCCCGATCCAAGGCGGCGGCGTAGATGGGAACGGTGGGATGGGTTTCCCGGAATGCCCGCACCCCTTCTGGGGCAGCCACCAAACATAGGAATCGCACATCCCCCGCCCCCTCTTCCTTCACCAGGCGCACCGCCTCCACCGCCGAGCCCCCGGTGGCCAACATGGGATCCACCACGATCACCAATGCTTCTCGCAGATTTTTGGGGAGCTTTTTGTAGTACACGTGCGGTTCCAGGGTTACGGGGTCCCGGTAGATTCCGATGTGCCCCACCCGGGCATTGGGAATGAGCCGCAGCACTCCCTCCGCCATCACGATCCCCGCCCGCAGGATCGGCACCAATACCACCGGACGCGCCAGCTCATGTCCCGTGGTATGCTCCAGGGGTGTCTCCACTTCCACCTCCCTGAGGGGAAAGTCCCGGGTGATCTCGTACACCATGAATGCGGTGAGCTCCTCGAGCAACTGGCGGAAGAGGAGACGATCGGTGGACTTATCCCGGAGCTTGGCGAGCTTTGCCCGGATCACGGGATGATCGATCACTATCAACTTCTCCATGGTCTGGCCGAGGGTACCGGGTTTCTCAGGATTTTCAAGCAACCCGAAGGGAAACGCTACCTAAAGGGGAATGCTGCGTCCCGACTCAGGTGACACTCCGGGCGCGAGAGGGGAATTGATCCACGTGTTGGCAGCGGAGACAGAAGTTGGTACGCTGACCTCCCAGGAGCACTTCACCGATGGGGGCGCCACACTCGGTACATGGCTTCCCCGCCCGGCCATGGACCCGGAGGAAGGAGCGCTCCTCTTCCCGGTAGAGGTCGTTGCCTACTCGAGACTTGATCTCCCGGATAGCCCATCGTAATACCTCGGGGATCGCCTGCCACAACTGCTCGATCTCCTCGGGACTCAAGGTGTGAACGTACCGAAATGGCGAGATTTTTGCAGCAAAAAGGATCTCGTCAGAATAGGCGTTTCCTATGCCCGCGATGAGCTTCTGATCCACAAGGATTTTCTTAACCTGGCGCCGTTTTCCCCCCAGGATTCCCGTGAACTTTTCCAAGGTGAACTCCTCCCCTAAAGGTTCCACGCCCAACCCCGCCAAAGGACCTTCGTCCAGGGTCTCGAGGATCCAACCTCGGGAGAGCTTCGGGAAACCGGCCTCGATCACCCGCAGATCACGATCGTCATCGAGTACGAGACGGAAAACGGTGCTTTTGGTGGCATCATAGCGGGATGCTCCATGCCAAATCCAACCCGCCCTCATGAGGTGAATCACCAGGTAGAGGTGGCCGGAGAGATGAATCAAAAGGTATTTCCCCCGCCTCCCCAAGCCCTCGATCCTACGGCCCACGAGTCCCCGAAGGGGGATTTCCGTAGATTGCAGGAAAGCGGGGTGAAGGGCTTCGGCCCCCCGGATCTCCCTGCCCGCGACCCGGGGGGCTAGGTTGGCCACGATCACTTCGAGGTCGGGAAGCTCGGGCATCTTCCCGCTCTTCGGTCTCGAAGATCAGTCGTCCTTACAGCACCCGAAAAAGAGGCTAATGCCACAGCCGCCGCAGCTGATGCAGGGCAGGGGAAGGCAGCAGGACGGCGTGGGCACACAGCAGCTTGGGCACTTATACACTTTGATATAAGGGTTGCACAGCGAGGCCCCACAGGGTTTGGACTTAAGGATCGACCAGCAGCAGGGATCCTTTTCCACGATCTTGATGGTGGTCTTGTACTCGCCTTTGGTGGTCGTGATCACGATATTGTAGAAGCCAGCGGCCACCTGTTGGCCGGTCAAGTCCTTTTGGTCCCATTGCATCACAAAATCATGCGGGGAGACCGGGTCGCTGTAGGTATATTCGTATACCACAACCCCTTCGAGTGTCTCGACGTGCCAACCGATGATAAGTTCATCGCTGGAGTTACAACAAAAGAAGCTCCAGGGGATAATCAATTTGAAGCAAAGGGTATCCCCCACCCAGAACGAGGTGTAGCAAGACGGTTCGGTAGGCGGGGGACAGCATGAGCTTTGGAATCCATAACCCAAGCTCCCCAGCGACACCACAAGCAGCGCCCCAAACGCAAGAGCCCTCTTCATACCCATATCACCTCCACCTCATTGTACAGCTAATCCCCCGGGGAGGTTTCTCATTTCGGTGATGTGGGTCACAGCCTGCCGGGCCAAACCGCAGGGTTCACGATGTTTTCGGGTCTTTGGCCTTTCAAGGCCGCCAAGACACCATCTACAGCCATTTGGGCCATGCGGCGCCGGGTGTCCACGGTGGCGGAGCCTATGTGGGGGGTGAGGACCGCGTTATTCAGCTCCAGAAGTCCGGGATGTACCTCCGGTTCCCGCTCGAAGACGTCCAGCGCTGCCCCGGCGAGCTTCCCCTCTTTGAGAGCCTTTACCAAGGCCTCCTCCTCCACCACCGGTCCCCGGGAGATGTTCACGAGATAGGCGGTGTGCTTCATCAAGGAGAGCTCTCGTTGCCCGATCAGGTGGCGGGTATCGGGGGTGAGGGGGACACAGAGGACCACGAAGTCGCTCTCTCTGAGAAGGTCTTCCAGGGGGACGTAGCGGCAGCCGAGCTCCGCCTCGAGCTCCGGCTTTCGGGTGCGGGAGTGGTAGAGTACCTCCATGGAGAAGCACTTGGCCCGGCGGGCCACCGCGGCCCCGATCCGCCCAAGGCCCACGATACCCAAAGTCGCCCCCCATACGTCCCGACCAAGATAGGAGGGTATGAAGGTCCAACCGGGGAAGCCCTCGGCCCGGAGACGCTTGTCCAGTTCCACGACTCGACGGGCCACGGCGAACATCAGGGCGAAGGCGAGGTCCGCCACGGTCTCGGTGAGGACCCCGGGGGTGTTCAGGACCAAGATCCCCCGCGCGTTAGCCTCCTCGAGGTCGATGTTGTCCACGCCGACCCCTAGGTTCGCCACCACCTTGAGCTCCGGGGCCGCATCGAAAACGGCCCTCTCCACCCGGGTGGAGAGGGGACAGATCAGGACATCCGCATCACGTACCTTCTCCAGTAGTTCTTCCTTGGCGATCACCCCTGCAGGATGCATCTCTACCGAATGTCCCGCCCTCTCCAATCGTTTCACTTCCTCGGGGAAGATCTCACAGCTTATGAAGATACGCGCCATCTCACCTCCTATTCGTAGCGCAGGGCCCTCACGGGGTCGAGCTTTGCTGCGGAACGGGCCGGAAGCAACCCCGCGAACGCTCCCACTAGGAATGAGAACCCCAAAGCCCCCAAGACGAGCCACCATGAGATCCCGTATTCCAGGACCCGCGCTCCTAGGACGGCCTTGGCGGCGGTGACGGCGGCGAAGTTGAGCAGGGCCCCGATCCCCGTGCCCATGGCTCCTCCCACTAACCCCATGAGGCCGGACTCCAAGAGAAAAACAAGCATAATCTGGGAGTTGCGAGCTCCCACGGCCTTCATCACCCCGATCTCCCGGGTGCGCTCCAGGACCGCGGTGTACATGGTGTTCATGACGCCAATACCGCCCACCAGAAGAGCGATACCTGCTATCCCTCCCAAGAACGCCCCTAGGATCCCCAGGGCCCGCTGGACCACCTCGTGCACTTCCTCCATGGTCTGGACCGAAAGATCGCGACGGCCTCGGCTTTCATAGAGAAACTCCTCCAGGCGCGTGGCCACCTTCCCCACCTCGTATCCCGGGGCAGCGCGGACGAAAACCATGGAGACGCCTTGGGTGCCCAAAAGAGCCTGCATATCGGGAAGCGGGATGAGTATCGCGTCCTCGTCCAGGCGGCTGTCGGCGCTATATATCCCTACCACCGCGAAGGGGCGATCCTCTATCTCCAACGTATCCCCCACGTCCAGGTTCAGCTCCTTCGCCACCTCCACTCCGAGGACCACCGCCCCTCGTTCCCCGGGGGAGAACCCCCGTCCCGCCACCATCTCCACCTTGAAGAAGGAAAAGATGTTCTCCGAGACTCCCAAGGTGTCGAGAAAGCCCTCGTTCTCGCCAGCCCGGACGTAAAGGCTTTCGTAGCTCATGAGGCCGATTTCCCCTACCCCCTCTACCTCCGAGAGGGCGTCCGCGTCGATTTCGAAGGAGGCACCGAGGCTCGCGGGGCCGCCGAAGCCCCCGCCCAGTTCTCCAGGGAGGATCATCATCACATCGTACCCCAACTCCTCGAAGGACCGACGCACAGCGAGCTGCATGGAGGTTCCCAGGGAAACCAAGGCTACCACCGAGGTGATACCGATGAGGATGCCTATGATGGTGAGCCAACTTCGCTTCTTCCGGTGGAGGAGTCCCCGAACTGCGATCCGCAAAAAATCAAGCATCATCGTCTCCCACGATGCGGCCATCCCGGATCCGGAGCTTTCGAGCCGCGGCGGCGGCCACCTCAGGATCGTGGGTAACCACGGCCACCGTCACCCCCTCCCCATTGGCCTCCGAGAGCAAGGAAAGGACCCCCCTTCCCGTCTCGGTGTCCAGGTTCCCGGTGGGCTCGTCGGCGAGGAGGAGATCGGGGGAGTTGGCCAGAGCTCGGGCAATGGCCACCCGCTGCTGTTCCCCGCCGGAGAGCTCCGAGGGGAGATGTCGTTCACGTTCCCGGAGCCCCACCCGCGCCAGGAGCTCCCGGGCTCGGGCGAGCCTCTTCCTCCGCGGCACCCCGGCGAAGACCATGGGGAGCTCCACGTTCCCCAAGGCGGTGAGGGTGGGGGAGAGATTAAAGCTCTGGAAGACGAAACCCACCCGGCGGTTCCTTATCCGCGCTAGCGCCACGGGCCTGAGACGCGAAACGTCCCGGCCCTCGAAGAGGACCTTCCCTTCCGTTGGCCGGTCCAAGCATCCCATGATATGGAGAAGAGTGGATTTCCCCGAGCCCGATGGCCCCATCACCGCCAGGAATTCCCCACGCGGGACCCTCAGGTCCACCCCCCGCAGGGCCTCCACCTCGATCCGACGGCGCCGGCCCATGCGGTAGACCTTCCAGACGTCGACAAGCTCTACGATGGTCTCATTCCTCATGTCTGAATTCCACGAGCTCGATCTCCTGGAGCAACTGATATTCCCCGTTCGTCTTCTCCTCCACCCGGAAATACGGAGGGAAGAAAAGGAAGGCCCGGTGTGAGAGGAAAGGGATGTAGACGATGGCACGTTGATCGGGGAAGCTTGGGTGGACGTATGTCCCTACCACTACCGGAATTCCCAGGATCTCACCCTCACGCTCGGTGATGAAGCGGGCCCTCTCCCGTAGCAGGTAATTCTTGCCGACCGCTAGCTCCTTGTCCCACAGGGAAAAGATCGAGGCCAGAGGGACCATATCCGTTCCCTGCTCCGGTAAGCCTGCTCCCATGAAGATACCGAAGAGGGAGAATCCCTCGGAAGCGGGGACTTCCCTGACGAATGTCATCCG
>Ga0180878_1190_pt1 | contig 9758 bp, 6 predicted proteins | sample Deesub1362A_J573_FD_124315 | JGI IMG/M metagenome (GOLD analysis project Ga0180878, IMG submission 124315) | Candidatus Acetothermia bacterium JdFR-50 | reverse complement strand
ATTCATGTAGACAAAGTTGAAATTGAATATCGTCTACCCCACCCCAAACAAAAAGAGGATGAGCTTTTACCTCCAGTTCTACAATTAGTAACCTCTGGTGGTGCTGACCTGACCGAATGTAGAACTTTCACCTGTGCATTCAAGTGGAAAAGATAAAACCACTGAAAGAGGAACGAAATAGAGATTGTGTTACCTCTGCTAATGTACGCAGGCTCCCGGATCGCGGTGGCTAGGGGAAGTAGCTGGAAAGCCCTTCTACCTAAGGCCCAAAAGTGAGGAGGTTATGGACACACCACACTCCTATTACGATGGCAACTATCCTCGAAAGCCGCCCCTGCCAAGACCTCATCAAGAATCGACTCACCCCAAGTGAGTATAGAGGCGCCCGAGTCCTGTGAACAAAGGACTGTGGCTGAGTCCACACCGCGGTCCGATCAACTTCAAGGAGGCGCAAATGCCCAGAGTAGCTAAGACTGGCTAGCTGCATGTGGAGCTCAAAAAGCACAGAAGGGAACCGACCGGCGAGGGCTCTGGACCGGGGCCCTTCGACAAGGAAACTCACATTGGCTTCACTAAAGGGAGCGCCGTGATCAGTATAGGCTCTTAGGAGGCTTCCATCNTCCGATGGCTCCTCACGCATACACTGTNCAAACCTGTGCGAATCTACCGCCGGGAGAACATTGGCAAGGTGGCCTTCTGCGAAGGAGAACCCCCTATTGGGAATCTTTTCCTCGCTTATCGCCCCCGGAAGAGTGTGAAGCACTCTGACATTCAAGGAATAGGGGCGAGAGGCGGTAATCATAAGAGGGTGGTCAAGCTCCAGGCTCCCTTCTCGGACCTTCCTGAGGCCCCTGGCGGGTGAAAAATTTGTCTGAGAATACAATTGGCCTCGGTACGACCAGAGATAAGAATTCATTAGGGATGTTCTGGGGAGTGTTACGGTCCTTAAGACCGATCCTTCTCCCCTCCCTTCCCTATTTGGGCCTTCTCCCGACAAACAAGAACTACACAAGCACTTCATTACCCAGTCCAGGTAACCGTATATGTGTGGAAAAGTTGTGGAGATTCGGTGCAGGTTCTAAGGAGCTTGGCTTTACNTACCCACAAGGATGTTCACCGCAGTAGAGAATGAGCGCCTAGGGGACGTGCAGGTTTTCCAAGGGGCAGACAGCTGCGCATGCGCGCCCCGTCAGCTTAACACGTTACGGCAAGGGATACTGNATCATGGCTGAAGGAACTTCACAGCAGACCGAACCGCTGTTGGTACTATTTTCAGCTTTGACCCAGACATTACGGCCCCTTCGATAAGGACTATTTTCGAAGTCTGTCATGCGGATGGCTCGAACACTTCTCCACGATCCTGTTTCACAGCTTACAGCCTTACTGGGCTGTTTCGGGTAATTTGCGTGTGAGGCCAGGTAGGCAATTTGTGGACTTGTTCTAATGCAGTCAACTTCTTCCGCCAGTAGACAACCTCTCATACACATGAACTGAAGACAACCTTTGACATCCGCACCCAGCCTGCACTATATTGAGTATTGAAAAGCTTGGACATTGGCAAGCGCGAAGTCCAAGCCCCCAACTGAAGCTAATGGGAGAAAGGTGTGAACAAAATTTCGTTGTCTGAGACCGAGATCCTCCGGGTTTTCCACCGTCTTGGCTTGGGCGATGAGGCGAAGCGAAGCGCGCGCTTTCCCTTGCGCACATCGGAAAAAGCGCCCACAAGGGGTCATCCTAATGGACCACGCGGGCCCGGCAATTATTCGGACGAATGTCGTAGGCGGGGGCTGACCGCTGGTCCTTCGCCCCTCACTTCAGCTCTGCCAGCTTCTCCTCGATCAGCCTCCGCAGCTCCATCCGCTCAGGCTGCAGGACGAGCTCTTGAGCCTCCTCGGTGAGTCCCCGGCCCNTGGCCTCCATGGTCGCCAGACCTCCGATAGCNAATCCTAATCTACTTAAGAACTCCCGTCGCGTGGCGAGCTTCAGCTTCCCCATCTTCTCCCTTCTTCCCCTATCATGTCGGTCAAGGATCGGAGTTTCAATCATCCCCCGTGGCCTCCCAAGCGAGGATCGCCCGGATCAGCTCGTCCACCCGCACCCAGATGGTCTCGCCGGGATAGAGCGAATCGACCCGCCGGCGGACTCCCGCCAAGAACTCAAAATCGGGGTAGTTCCCCAGCACCACAAGCACCGTAATAAAGAGCGGCCTTTCTTCGTGGCGCTCAATGAACTCCGAGATCTTCCCCACGGTCCCCGCGACATCGGCGGTGGCTCCGACAGCCGTCACCAGCCACGCCTTCCCGTTTTGGATCCAGTAGCGGCCGGCCAGCTCCTCCCCCAGCTCCCACTCCGGCATCCAGCCGTAGAAGAACCCGATCACCCGGTCTAAAGCCCGCGAATAGGTCTCAAAGACCCGCTCATCCCACCTTCCGTGGTTGGAGAAGGCCACGGTGACAAGATCGCAGGCCTCAAGGTAGCGCTCGCCCCGCTCCAGGTAGCCCATAAGGTCCAGAAAGTCGGAAGGCCGGATCCTCCCGCCCACATGCGCACCGTAGAAGTAATCGTTCGGGGTCTTCGTCTCGTAGTAGTATTGGACGATCCCCGGGGCGAAGTCCCTCACGATACCGTCTAGCCACCAACTCACCGGAAGCTCCCCCCTCCTCGGATCGTCCCATGCGCCNTAGGAGCGGTCCTGCATGGTATTAAGTCCGAGGTCGCTCATNGCGAACGCCAGGTAGATCTTGTCCGGCTCCCCCCGGAAGGAGGAGCAATGGTCCTGGCGGTAGGTGGTCTCGGCGGGCATCTGGGAATGGACCGAGAAGTTGACCGCTGTAGCGGCAGCCAGGACCGTCACCAATCCGTGCTTGGAGGCCAGCTCCACATGGGGCCGCTCCAGCACCCCACTTGCAGGATACCCCAGCACCCGGGCATAAGGGTTCATCCGGGCATAATACCGCTCTAGAAGCGCGACATCTCGAGGGAAGCGGGAAGAGGAGATGAGGTCCAGCGCCGCGGCGCGGTGCATGATGACATAGTCCCTTATGGGCCGCTGGGCCTTCACTATCGGGCGATGGGTCCACAGGTCCTCGACGGGCATCGCCGAGGCGATCAGCTCTTTGTTGGCTTGGGGAAAGAGGTGTGTGAGCTGCCATTCATACGCCTCATATTTGTCCCGCCACCTCCCCCTTAAGTCCTCTACCAGCGAGAAGCCCAAGGCCGAAAGCCAAGGCACAAGGTCGGGATGGGCAATCAGCGCATCGTAGAGCCCGGCCATCGTGGTGGCGATGTTGATCGAATGCCTGAAGTGGGGGTCGTAGATGATGAAGCCCTCCACCTCAGGAGCATATTTCCGCAGNGCCGCTTCCAAAGTAATGGAACTGTAGGTGATCCAGCCCTTGGAGCGGTAGTAGCGGAGCCATTCCTCGGAGGGATTAGCGAACCTATCACGACTCTCCCACAGCACATAGATTCTGGGGGAACCCCTATTGACGATCCCCTGGAGGCTCAAGGCGAGGAGCCGAGTCTGCTCATCAGCCCCCCGCAGGTCGATCACCTCCAGATGGTAAGGGGCTTGCTCAGCCCGAAAGCTAAAGCCGGATGCGAGCCCAAGCCCGGGGAGAAGGATCACCAAGATCAAGGTCTTTCTCATGGAATACCTCCCTCCCTGTACCAATTAGCGGCCAAGATTCGAGCGCTGTGAGGGGGCATCAGGACCTGTAGATTCCCTGGATCGCTCGAGAAGGTCTCGCCGGAGAGGAGGTCGCAGATCGCCGCTCCCTTCGCAAACCTCGTCCTGACTGTGCATTCCACTGGCTCGGGGTTGAGGTTCACGATGACCGTGGCCGANTCCTCCCCGGCCCAGCGGTTGTAGGCGATGAGCCCCCTNGTCCTGGGGCGAAGCAAAGCATCCTCGATCCCATCCGATCGGAGCGCAGGATGCGCTTCCTTTACGGCGACCAGCCGCGCATACCACTCCCGGATGAGCCCGGGATCAAGGTCGTAGATCCTCTCCAAGACCTCCGTCTGCGGCGGAAGGTTATACATCCCGATAAAGAGGATCCTCCCCGGCGCGGTGGCAAGCAGAGTGATGTAGCAATCCACCCACTCGGGCCGGAGGAGGTGGACGTAGCGGCCGGCGCCAGCCCAGATGGTAATGAACCGCGCAAGCTCGGTGTATTTGGCGTCGAGCTGCTTCTCGAAATCGAAGTAAGCCACGTAGTTCCGCGAAAGGGAAAGTTCCCCGCGATCGTGCACTGCCCGAAGGAGCGACCTGAAGTTGTAGTCCATCACCCAATCGAAGTAGCGGCCTAGGGACCGATCCACCCTGGGATCGCGCTGGTAGGCGAACGGCTCCCCACGACAGGCCCTGAGGACGAGGTCTTCGGGGAGGTCCTGCCAGGCCGTGGCCGTCCCCTCGGCGGCGAAGATGAGCTCCCGGCCCGTCTTGGCCTCCAGCTCCTCGATCTTTTCCTTCATTGCCTCAACCAGGGGCCCGGGGCCGAAGCGTCCTTCCACGGGTGTGAGACAACCGTATCCCGGGGCCGGGCCGACCCCCTCGCACAGCTCGGCGATCCCGGGGTCGCAGTAGGCCATTCCCGGCGAGTCGAGGTAGATCCCGTCGAGGCCCCATTCCTGGATCCAGTGGGGGACCACCGTCTCGGTCACGAAACCGATGAGCCCGGGGTGGGCCTTGTTCACCGTGAAGCCGCAGCGGTTCATCTCCCAGGGCCAGATAAGCGCCGTCTCGCCGTAGATGCTCTCCAGCATCCATTCGGGGTGCTCTTCGTGGATGAAGTCCTCCGGGGTGGAGAGGGAGACCTGGAGCTGGCCGATCACTTTGAGGCCCAGGGAGTGGGCCGTCCCCACCATCCGCCGGAAGTCCTCCTCGGTCCCCCGCTCGGGGTCAGGCTCGAGGTAATCGAGGATGTGGGCGCAGGGGCCGAGCTCGAGCTCCACGGGGCCGCGTACCATGTGGGCGGTGATCGTCTCGCCGGGCTCGGGGAACCGGTGCTCATACGGGCCCCAGAGGAAGATGGTGTCCACCCCGATCCCCTTGAGTTCGGGAAGCGCCGCTTCTACCTCCCTCCAGGTGGGTTTCCTGAGCCCGAGCCCCGGGTTCTCCAGGAAGGGGATTGCGGCGATCACCGTGACTTGGGGCTCGGCCCCGGGATCCTTCTCTCCCCCCGCTTTCCCCTGGGTCAACTCCACGATCGTCCCGTAGGTCCGGAACTCCGGGGCTAGGGCGTCGTATACCCGGTATCGTCCAAAGGCCAGCCTCGTCGTTACCTCGCCCCTGCCCATATACCCACCGTGCACCGGNTAGGCGAAGAGGATCCCCAGGTCCTCAAAGGCTTGGTCGAAGGCCCGCAGGGTCTCCCGCTGCTCCTCCGGGGTCAGCCGTTGGCTGAAGGCTACTAGGGGCGACTCATCGAACGACCAGTCGATGAAGGCGATCAGCGGGATCTTCCCGTATCTCTCGCGGACGAGCCTGACCGCCTGAGCCCATCTTTCCTCATCCAGCTGCTTTTGTAAGNTTTCCGGGATCGTGGGCGATAGCGTCACGAAGTCCACCTCCGGCGGATCGTAGGGGAACTCTTGGCCTTCCAACTCCGCCAGCACGAACGGGCCGACCCAGCTGCCCACGTAGACCCGCCTGCCCTGCTCCTCCCCGTATTGACGGATTCGCTCGACGATCTGGGAGGCAGCCGCCATNGAGTCCCGAACCGCCGGATGATGTAGGTCCCCGGTGATNTGGGCGAGCAGGGTTGCCTGGCGGTAGAGCATGTCGATCCAGATGGCATCTGCACCGCAGTCGATCTGCTCCTTCGCCCAACTTAGGAGAAGCTCCTGAAATTGAGGATTNGTAAGGTNAGGGAAGTAAGCCGGGACTGTTTGTGGGTCATATTCTTCGATGGGCCCACCGTAGGGGTGGATCCCGTAGAACCACGCCTGGAACTCCTCCTTGGTGACCGGCTTCCCCTTATAGCGGATACGCCATTTCTGAGGGTCGAGTGCCATCGCCCAAGTCTCGTCAGAGCCATAAACCCGGCCCGTGATCGGGTTCCACTCGACGCGGGCGAGGGTCTGAGCCGGGATGGCTCCCACGAAGAGGAGATCCGGCAGCTCTTTTTTGATGGCCGCGATCCAGCGCTCAAGCTCCCAGTAGTAGTGGCCGTTGCGGCGGAGGTTCACGGCGATCTGTTGGGGCGTAGGCAGGGGCTTGCCCTGCAGCTCAGCCAGCTCACTGGCAAACTGTATGAGTTCCGGGGGGATCTCGTCCGGGGAGTCCACCACGGGCATCCACTTCCAAAACCCGCGAAAGATCAGATCCGTGTGTGTCTCCCTGAGGATCCGGACGGTCTCCTCAACGCTGCGGTTAAGATACACACCGTCGGTGATGTTCTCGTAGAGCGCGGCTACCCGCACCGGGGGCAATCCCACTCCCGTTCCTGATCTTTCCTGGGTTGGGATTGATCCCCCTTCAGGCCGAGGGAAGGACGCCAAAAACCCGAGGATCACGGCCAAAAGCAGCATAATTACGAGAATTCGCATCCTGTGCACCTCCCTTAAGCTCAGGTTTCCCCTCCGGGCTTATAGCGCATGAACTCCCCGAAGCCCGGTACCCCCTCGACCTCGATGATTTCATCCCCAAACGTAATCGTCCCCCGCCACTTGATAAAGGAGCGGCCCCAGGCCACCCCGCCTTCAGGGTCCCACCGGGGNCTTTGAATCCGCCAGTTCTCCGTCCCGCCCCGGCCCCAGAAGTCCTCTGCTTCCGCCCTCAAGTCTACGCTCCCCACAATTCGGTCCGCCTCGTCGGTGAAGTTCCCCCGGAGGAAATAGAGCTCAGGCTGGAGCTTCCCGTCGGTCCAGAACTGATAGTCGTCGAAGCGGTACGTCTTCCCCCGATCGGGGAAGGCGATCCGCCCGAAGCGCTCGAACTCGGGAAACTCGAACTCCTCTTTGATCTCGGAAGGCAGGGGGTTGAGCGCCAGGCAGAAGATGAACTCGATCTCCTCACCCTCGGTCCTGTGGAAGGACATGCAATCGAACTCCACCCCGTCCACTATCCGGCCATCACGGATGGTGAGCCGGCCCAAGGGTNGGTCCCGGTGGTATTCGCGGTCCATGAAGGTGAAGCCCTCCTTGAATTCATACGTCCGCCCCGTGCGGGGATCGTGGAAGCGGCACTCGAGGAGCTCCTCGAAGTCCAGATACCCGCCCCAAGTGTCGAGCGTGAGCCAGCCCTCTCGGACCCCGACGATCCCGTGGACCACGAACGGTCCCTCAGGCTTGCCGATCCAAAGCGGCGCCAGCCGTCCTCGGCCCTCCACATACAGGATCTCTCTAGGCGGGGAAGTCCTTTGGTCGAGGATCTTGTGATACCAGGTGCGGGTCTCCTCGTCGTAGGCGATGATGTTCACAAAGTCGTTGGCCGGATTGGTATGGACCGTAGGGTAGGGGAAGTAGCGCCCTGTATTGTCGTAGTAGGAGGGGCCTTGGAGGAAGCGGTAGAACCGCTCTTCACCCAGCATCAGGCGGAAGTGGCTGCCGCCGATGTTGACCGAGGAGTGGAAGGTCAGGGTATTTCGGTCATCCCAACACATCCCGAAGGGGACGAAGTTGCTGGCGGTCCAGTCCTGAGCCCGATCGATCACCATCCGCCCGTCGGGGGAGCTTCTCGAGCGCGACGCTAAAGGGGACGAAATCATAGAGGGAGATGGGCTCGGTCATCCAAGAGTTGCTCCCCGTCACGGGGAAAAATGGGATAGGGGCACTTGGTCGCTCGGAAGGGAGACCAAACAAGACGATCCCCAAGCCCAGGAGCACGAACATTAAAATACACTTGCTCATGTTAACCCTTCTTTCCCTGCCTTATCCACTCCATTCCGTCTCCATCGCCTCGCCGAGCCCTTATCCCGGGAGCCGGTAAAAAGTAAATAGAATGAGGGTAAAACGGGTTCAGGGGGCTCTGTAGAAATCCTCTGCTTAGGAGATTGTAACCCCATTTAAGTCCACGCTATCCGCCCCCGCTCGGGCGAAGATCTCCTCCACCCTCTCAGGTGGCGCTCCTGCTGGGCTTCAGCAGCCAGCTCCTGGACAGCTCCCAAGCGACCGCGTGGGCCATCCCCTCGTCTCCCCCACCGCCACCAGGATGAAGCAGCTCAGGGTCCAGGCGGGATCGGGGATGTCACTCAAGGAACCCTCATCGGCGAGCTCGTAGACGACCCCGATGGGGACGCAGTCCTCCACCGTGGGGACATCGGTGATCCCGATGTTGGCAGGGGAGAGCTCCCCTCCCAGGGCGGAAACCACAACTGGCAGCACCATCGCCGCCGACGTTAACCTGCCCATGGTCTCACCCCCGGGCCAAGTTACCCGGGCCGCCGCCGAAGGGGAATCAAAACCGCGTAAAACCATGATCAACGGTCAGGCCGGAGAGCCAGCGAACAAGAATCGATGTGTGCCAGGGGGTACGGCAAACCTCCGCTCCCCAGCATCCCCCTTTACTATAAGCGTGAACGCCTCCTGTGCGGTCACCAGGATGGCCACCTCTCCTGGGCCCGCTTCCCGCGCCAGCAAACTCACCACGTTGTCGCCGAAGTGCAGGTTCCTGATCCCGTGTTCGGAGTCGGGATACAGGCACCACCGGATAGTCCTGGCTGGTGCGTCCACCTGGATGCCCAGGATCTCCTCGATGAGGAGAGCGATGGGACTTACCCCGGAGAAGCCCACGAAGTCCGGCTTGGCGATGCTCCCGGGCTTGGAGGCCTCCGGCGCATAGTTTTCCCAAATGGTACCTGTGTTCTTGTGGACGATCGCCATCTGGGCAAGGTGGTTCTCGGCCGCCCGGCGGGCCAGCGCCTGGAGGCCACAGCGGGATAGCCCCTTGATTACGGCGTAGTTGGTCATCGGCCAGACGCTCCCCCGCCAATAGTTCCCTTCGGGGCAATAACAGGGATGATCAGCCGACAGGGAAGGGAACACATGAGTACGCCAGAACTCCTGTGGGCTAGCTAGATGCTCGGCCAGACGGCGAGCCCGTTCTGGGAGGGAGACCTCTGCCAGAAGCGTCCAGAATGGAGCAATGCTCTTAGCCGGTACAGGCTCATCGGCGGCGTCGAGATCCCAATAGTATCCCGCCTTCTCGTCCCACATTAGCGTATTAATACGCTCCTTTAGGTCGGCATGCTCCTCGAGGAACTCAGCCGCCATACTGTCCTCGCCCACAGCTTGAGCGATGCGCGCAAGGTATAGTGCATCCAGCGCCATTTGTGCTGAGAAATCCACCCAGCTGGCCGCATAGCGTGGAGTATTGTCCATACCACAGCCCCAGGACGAGCTCCGGTAGAGNCCGTTTCCGTTGCGTAGGTGGGCGGCTATCCAACGATGGTATGCCACCAATCGAGGTAATACGTTTCGAAGGCGGTCTACATCACCTGTGACCTGGTAATAACCCCACTCCGCCCAGGAGAAAAGTGGGGGATTCACTCCATCAGGGCTGCCTTTGGCCCAAAGGGCAGCTCCATTACATCCCCGGTATTCTCGACAGATATAGCCATCGGATTCTTGCTTGCGATAGAAGTTATCCAGTGTAGGCAGCACAGGCAGACAATGCCATCCATAGCGGGCAAATTGCACAATGAAGCAGGAGTCGATCTGGAAGATGTTTTCGCTGAAGGCACTCCCAAGAAAGGCGTCCGCAAAACCATTGTGCGCCGAGCCATGTTCTACATTGCGTAGGGCGAGTTCCCATG
>Ga0180878_1169_pt1 | contig 9835 bp, 5 predicted proteins | sample Deesub1362A_J573_FD_124315 | JGI IMG/M metagenome (GOLD analysis project Ga0180878, IMG submission 124315) | Candidatus Acetothermia bacterium JdFR-50 | reverse complement strand
GGGCCGCCACACCGTGGCGGAGAACGTGGTCTTGGGCCTTGCGGGAACCCCATTCCTCCAGCCGGCCAAGGCGGTGGAAGAGAGGATCGTAGAATTGGGGAAGCGATATGGTCTCCGGGTGGACCCCAAGGCCTATGTGTGGCAGCTCTCGGCCGGGGAGCAGCAGCGGGTAGAGATCATCAAGGCCCTGGTGAGGGGAGCGGACATCCTGATCCTGGACGAGCCCACCTCTGTCCTCACCCCTCAGGAAGCAGAGGAGCTCTTCAAGATCCTGGAGCGGATGAAGGAAGAAGGACACTCGGTGATCTTCATTACCCACAAACTTGACGAGGTCATGGCGGTGGCGGATCGGGTCACGGTGATGCGCCGGGGGAAGGTGGTGGCTACGCTCCCCACCTCCGAGGTGGACAAGCCCGCCCTGGCTGAGATGATGGTGGGGCGGGAGGTAGTGTTCCGGCTCAAAAAGACGGCGTGTGAGCGGGGGAAGGAGGCCCTGCTGGTGGAGGACCTGTGGGCCTTCTCCGACCGGGGGCTACCCGCCCTGAAGGGAATTTCCTTCTCCGTGTGCCGAGGGGAGATCCTGGGGATCGCCGGGGTGGCGGGGAACGGCCAGAAGGAGTTGGTGGAGGTGATCACGGGACTCAGGCGGGCGGCCCGGGGTCGAGTGGTGGTCCTGGGGGAGGAGGTGACCAACCGGAACCCCCGCCAGATCGCCGACAAGGGGGTGGCCCACATCCCCGAGGAGCGCCTCAAAATGGGGATCGTCCCCGAGATGTCGGTAGCGGAGAACTTGATCTTGAAGAAGCACCACCGTCCCCCCTTCTGTCACGGGCCCTTCCTGGACCTCCGGGCGGTGCGGCGGTTCGCCGAAACGGCCATCGAGGAGTACGAGATCATGACCCCCAACGCCCAAACCCCGGCCAAGCTCCTCTCGGGCGGGAACATACAGCGACTGATCCTGGCCCGGGAGCTCTCGGGCGACCCGGCCCTGGTTATCGCAGCCCATCCCACTTACGGCTTGGACGTCGGCGCCACAGAGCAGATCCGACAAATCCTCCTGGAGCAACGGAGCCGGGGGGCCGCTATCCTCCTTATCTCCGAGGACCTGGAGGAGCTCATGACTCTGGCAGATAGGATCGCGGTGATCTTCGAAGGGGAGATCATGGGCGAGGTGACCCCCGAGGAGGCGACCCTTGAGGGGATCGGCCTCATGATGGCGGGGGAAAAACGAGGAGCGCGGACGTGAAGCGCATAGGCCCCCTTGTATTCGAGCGCCGTCTAGCCCCCACCCGAACGGCCATCCTGGGATATTCCCTCCTCGCCATACTGATCGCCCTCGCCATCATGTCGGTGATCTTTTGGGCCTATGGGGTGAGCCCGATCAAGGCCTACTCCACCATCGGGCGGACCACCCTGGGGACGCGCTTCGGCCTCATGGAGGTCCTGCGGCGTACTATCCCCTTGTTACTCTGTGGAGTGGGGCTGGTCATCGCCTTTCGGGCTAAGTTCTGGAACATCGGGGCGGAGGGGCAGCTCTTGGCGGGGGCGGTGGCGGCCACGTGGGTGGCCCTTTTCACGGGGATCCCGGCCCCCTGGAAGATTCCCGCCATGTTTGTTTTGGGATTCGCCGCCGGGGCCCTGTGGGGCATTATCCCCGCGCTGCTTAAAGTAAAGCTCCAGGTGAACGACGTGATCTCCACTTTGATGATGAACTACATCATGGCCTATTTCGTGAAGTGGCTCATCTACGGTCCCTGGCGGGGACCCACCATGCGGGGCTTCGCCTACACCGACCTCTTCCCCCGGGATGCTTGGCTCCCCCTTTTCAAGTACTCCAAGGTGCACTGGCCCACCCTCCTCATCGGACTCGCCGCCGCGGTGACGGCGGCGCTCATTCTCTCCCGGACCCGCTTGGGATACGAGATCCGGGTGGTGGGAGATTCCCCCGACGCCGCCCGCTACGCCGGGATCAGCTTCCTGGGGGTGAGCCTGTGGGTGATGCTCCTTTCCGGAGGCCTGGCGGGACTGGCGGGGGTAGGGGAGGTGGCGGGGATCCACCACCGGTTGCTGGAGCCCGACCACGTTTCCCTGGGATACGGCTACACCGCCATTATCGTGGCCTGGCTCGCCCGGGGAAGTCCCCTGGCGGCCATCGTGACCTCGCTGCTTTTCGGCCTCATCTTCGCCGCGGGGGATGAGATAAAGGTCACCCTCCAGATGCCGTTCCAGATCACCGGGGTCTTCAACGGGCTGATCCTCTTCTTCCTCATCGGGGTGGAGGTGCTCCTTTACTGGAAGGTAAGGGTTGTCAGGAAGGAAAAGGGATGGGCTGGGAAAGCTGGATCGTAGATACCTTGCGACGGGCCCTGGCCTACGGTACCCCGCTTCTTTGGGGGACCCTGGGGGAGATCTACGCCGAGCGGAGCGGGGTGGTAAATCTGGGGGTGGAGGGGATGATGATCCTCGGAGCCCTGGCCGCCTTCGCCGTGGCCCAGAGCACCGGAAACCCCTGGATCGGGATCCTGGCCGCGGCGGTAGTGGGGGGGCTTTCGGCACTCATCCACGCCTTTTTCTCCATCACCCTGCGGGCGAACCAATACGTCTCGGGCCTGGCCCTCACCATCTTCGGCCTGGGCCTCTCGGGGCTATTGGGGACCTCATGGGTGGGGATTTCCTTGAAAAACCCTCTCCCCAAGGCCTCCATCCCCGGCCTGAAGGAGATCCCCATCCTGGGCCCGGCCCTCTTCCGGGACCACAGCTACCTTACCTACATCGGGCTCTTTTTGGCGGCGGTGCTCTGGTTCGTGCTATATAAGACACGGTGGGGGATCGCCATCCGGTCAGTGGGGGAGTCCCCGGCCACTGCCGATGCTATGGGGATAAACGTATTCGCGGTGCGGTATCTATGTGTCATCTTCGGCGGGGTGTTGGCCGGGGTGGCGGGGGGGTTCCTCTCGGTGGAATACCGGCCCTCGTGGACGGAAGGGATGACCGCGGGGATGGGATGGATCGTGATCGCCCTCACCATTTTCGCCGCCTGGGATCCACTGCAGGCGGTAGGTGGGGTGGTCCTCTTCGGGGCCCTCTACCACTTGGCCTACCGGCTGCAACGTTGGTTCCCCCCCGAATTTCTCAAGCTCATGCCCTACGCCTTCGCTATACTAGTTTTGGCCGTGGCGGGGCTCCGCAAGGTGAGACGCGGGGCGCCCGCCGCCTTGGGGCTTCCCTACGTGCGGGGCCAACGCTAGGGAGGGGGTGAGAGGAGAGAGCGAAACCCTGGCAAGGATCGGCAAACCCAAGGAGGGGGTGAGAGGATGCGCAAGCTGGTGTTGTTGTTAGGGATCGTGCTCCTTATGGGGTTGGTGGCGCTGGGCGCGGAGAAGATCAAGGCGGGGTTCATCTACGTCGGTCCCATCGGCGACTACGGCTGGACCCACGCCCACGACCTCGCCCGCCGGATCGTGGACGAAAAGTTCGACTGGCTGGAGACGGTCTATGTGGAGTCGGTGCCCGAGGGCCAGGAAGGCGCCATCATTGACCGCCTGGTAGCCCAGGGATGTAACGTCATCTTCACCACCAGCTTTGGGTTCATGGACGGGACCCTGGAGGCCGCCATGCGGTATCCCGACATCATCTTCGCCCACTGCTCCGGGTTCAAGCGCTACAACAACATGGCCACCTACATGGCCGACTTCTACCAGGTCTACTACCTGAACGGCCTTATGGCCGGGGCCCTCACCAAGACCGGGAAGGTGGGCTACGTGGCCGCCCATCCCATCCCCGAGCTCAAGCGCCACATCAACGCCTTCACCCTGGGCGTGCGCGAGGTGAACCCCGACGCCGAGGTTCACGTGCGGTGGATCTATTCCTGGTACGACCCGGCGGCGGCCAAGGAGGCCACCGAGGCCTTGATCGCCGAAGGGTGCGATGTCTTCGCCTTCACCGAGGACTCCCCCACCGTGGTCCAGGTGGCGGCGGAGAACGGCCTCCCCTCCTTCGCCCACTACTCCCCCATGCTCAAGTTCGCCCCAGACTACGTGGTTTCGGGCCAGCTGGTGCACTGGGAGAAGATCTATGAGGACTTCCTCGTCAAGGTGCATGAGGGCCTCTACACCACCGAGAACCTGGCCCACGTGGACTACTGGTGGACTCTGCCGCAGGGCGCGGTGGAGCTGGGTGCCGACTTCGGCGTGGCCATCAACCCCGCCTGGGAGGACGAGCTCAAGGCCTACGTGGTCGATCATCCCATCTTCGGGAAGATCTCCGTCTACGAGCTCGTGATGATCCGCCACTCCCAGTTCGGCGATCCGGGGATTACCTTCGACCCATTCCAGGGCCCGGTGTATGACCGCAAGGGCGTCCTCCGCATCCCCAAGGGCACCTGGCCCTCCTACGAGACCTTGGTCACCATGCAGTGGGCGGTGGAGGGTGTGGTCGGGCCGTGGCCCGGCGAGCCCGAGGAGTAAGGTCACATGGACTCCCGGGGCCATCCTTCGCTGACGGGGTGAGGGATGGCCCCTTTTTCTTCAACATCCGAGGCGGTGATGGACGGTTATGGCAAAGATCATCGGGAACGCGATCTTAGCTGATCCCTTCGGGACCTTCCTCGAACGGGGATACCTCGTCGCCGAGGGGGGGAGGATCGAGCGGGTAGGGGAGGGCCCCGCACCGGAGATTCCGGGGGCGGAGTACATCGATGCCGAGGGAAGACTCCTCACCCCGGGGCTGGTGAGCGCCCATGGACACCTTTACTCCACGTTGGCTCGAGGGATGCCCCTTTCGGGGTTCACGCCCAAGAGCTTCCGAGAGATCTTGGAGGGGCTCTGGTGGAAGCTGGACAGGGCCCTCACATCCGACGACGTCTACATCTCGGCCCTGGTGGGGGGGATCTGGCACCTGCGGCGGGGGGTAACGGCGATCTTTGACCATCACGCCTCCCCTTCCGCCATAGAGGGTTCCCTCTCCCAAATCAAGCGTGCGGTGGTGGGGAAGCTTGGCATGCGGTGCGACCTCTGTTACGAGGTCACCGACCGCGGGGGGGAGGCGGAAAGGGACCTTGGGATCGCGGAGAACGTTCGCTTCGCCCAGGAGGATACGGAGTCAGGCCTCGCCGCTGCCCACTTCGGCCTCCACGCCTCCTTCACCCTCTCGGATGAATCCCTAGAAAAGAGTGTATCCGCCGCCGAACCCCTGGGCCTCGCCTTCCACACGCACTTGGCCGAAGGGAAAGAAGATCCCATCGATTCGCTTCAGAAGTACGGGATGCGCACGGCGGAGCGCCTGGACAAGTTCGGGATCCTCACGGAGGGGACCCTGCTCATCCACGGGATCCAGCTTTCCGGGGCGGAGCTGGAGCTCCTCTCCCAGCGGCCGGCCAGTGTGATCCACAACCCCCGCTCCAACATGAACAACGCCGTGGGCGCCGCCCAGGTGGTGACCATGCTCTCCCGGGGGATTAAAGTGGGGATCGGGACCGACGGCTTCGGCGCCGACATCCTGGGGGAGATGCTTGTGGCGCGGCTTTTGGCGCACCACGTGGCCGGGGACTCCACGGTCCTGAGCGATGCAGAGCTTCTGCGGATCCTGGGACACAACTACGAGCTGGCGGAGAGGTCCTTCGAGATTCCGTTCGGGAAGCTAGCCCCCGGGTACGCCGCGGACCTGGTGATCTGGGACTACCGTCCCCCCACTCCCTTGGACGGGGGTAATCTCCTCTCCCACCTCCTCTTCGCGGGGATCTCGGAGGGTCTTTCCCCGGACACGGTGATGGTGGCGGGGGAAGTCCTCCTTTCCGGGGGGAAGCTCACCCGGGTGGACGAAGAGGGGGCCCTGGCGAAGGCCCGGGAGGCCGCGGAGGCCCTGTGGAAGAGGATCTGAGCGGGACGCCCCGGGAGCCAAGGGAGGGAAAGATGTCGGACGTGATGCGACCGCAGCCCTTCGGGGTCCTTCTCCGGTGGGCCCTGGCGGAACTGGAGGGGCGTGGATCGATCTTCGAGGTCCCGAGAAGCCTTTTCTTCCGTCCCGTGCCCGGTGCCCCTTACCGGACCGAGTTCCTGGGGAAGCGGATGGGAACCCCGGTGGGCCCGGCGGCCGGACCCCACACCCAGCTGGCGCAGAACATCGTCGCCGCGTGGATCGCCGGCGCCCGGTTCATCGAGCTCAAGACGGTCCAGATCCTGGACGAACTGGAGATCCCCCGCCCCTGCATCGACATGGAGGACGAGGGCTACAACGTGGAGTGGTCCCAGGAACTGAAGCTGGACCAATCGGCCTGGGAGTACATCAAGGCCTGGTCCCTGGTCCACATCCTGAGGCGGGTCCTGGGGTTCGAGAACATCCCCTTCGAGACCATCTTCAACATGTCGGTAGGCTACGATCTTGAGGGGATCACCAGCCCGCCCATGGTCGGGTTCATGGACCGTCTCCGGGATGCCTCCGCAGAGCTCGCCGAGATCCGGGGTATCCTGGAGGAGGAGTTCCCCCAGTTCGCCGACATCGAGATCCCCTCACGGATCGTGAACTCCGTCACCCTCTCCACCATGCACGGCTGTCCCCCGGACGAGATCGAGCGGATTGCCGCTTACCTCATGGAGGTGCGGGGGCTGCACACCTTCGTGAAGCTCAACCCCACCCTCCTGGGATATGAAGAGGTCTCCCGGATCCTCCACGACGTCCTCGGCTTCGCCGGGATAAAGCTCAAGCGGGAATCCTTCGAGAAGGACCTCCAGTGGGAGGACGCGGTAAAGATCATCCGCAACCTAAAAGAGCTGGCGGGGAAGTTGGGGCTCGTTTTCGGAGTGAAACTCACCAACACCCTAGCGGTGGAGAACTGGAAGGGGGTCCTGCCCGGGGAGGAGATGTACATGTCCGGCCGGGCGCTTTTCCCCATCACGGTGAACCTCTACTGGAAGCTCGCCCGGGAGTTCGACGGGGACCTCCATGTCTCCTACGTGGGCGGAATCGACGCCCTGAATGTCGCCAAGGTCCTGCGCACCGGGGCCCTGCCGGTGACGGTGACCTCCGACCTCCTCAAGCCCGGGGGGTACGGGAAGTTCCGCCAGTACATCGAGGAAATCGAGCGGGCCATAGCGGCCGCCGAGGCGCGGGACCTAGAGGAGTTCGCCCGGGGCGGCCTCTCCGCCTTGGAGGAGCTGGCCCTGGAATCCCTCAAGGACCCCCGCTACAAGCGGCGGTTCTTCCGGTTCGGCTCCCCGAAGGTGGAGTCGGGACTTGAACTCTTCGACTGCATCGTGGCACCGTGCGTGGCGCGGTGCGCCGTGGCCCAGGACGTCCCGGAGTACTGCTGGTGGATCGGGAAAGGTGACTTCGACAGGGCCCTGAAGGTGATCCTGTCGAGAAATCCCTTCCCGGGGATCACCGGGCACGTGTGCACCCATCTCTGCCGCACCCGCTGCACCCGCAACGACTACGAGGTCCCGGTGGAGATCCGGGCCCTGAAGCGTGCCGCCTTCCGCTTCGGCACCCGTCCAAATCGCCCGTCACGCGTAACGTGTAACGCGTCACGGGGAAAGGTGGCGGTCATCGGGAGCGGCCCCGCGGGGCTTGCGGCGGCATACTTCCTGGCGTTGAACGGGGTGGGGGTGACGGTATTCGAGGCCCGGGAGCGGCCGGGGGGCACGGTGTGGTTGATCCCCCCCTTCCGGCTTCCCGACGAGGTGGTCGAGGCCGACATTGAGTTCATAAAGTCCCTGGGGGTGGAGATCCGCACGGGCACGGCGGTAAAGGGCCCCCCTGAGGAGCTGCTGGAGGAGGGCTTCGACGCCGTCTTCATCGCCGTGGGCCTCCAGGAGGACGCGGTTCCCCCGGTGGAAGGAGCCGAGGGGGAGGGGATATATCCAGCACTCTCGCTGCTGCGGCGCGTGCGGGCGGGGGAGCGCCCAGCCCTGGGGAAGCGGGTGGCGGTGATCGGCGGGGGCGATACCGCCATGGATGCGGCCCGGGTGGCCCTCAGGCTCGTGGGCGAGGGAGGAGAGGTCACGGTCTATTACCGCAGGAGTAGGGCCGAGATGCCCGCCTCCCCGGACGAGCTGGAGGAGGCCCTGAAAGAGGGAATTCTCCTCGAGGAACTCACGAGCCCTGTGCGGGTTATCCGTGAAAACGGGGGAGTGATGGCCCTGGAGTTGGTGAGAAACCGGTTGGGGGAGCCCGGCCCCGACGGCCGCCGGAAACCCGTGCCCATCCCGGGGAGCGGGTTCACGGTGCCGGTGGACGCGGTGATCTTCGCTACGGGCCAGCGGGCCGATCTTTCCTTCCTCCAGGGGAGCGCGGTTGAGGTTCGGGACGGAGCCATCGTCACCGATGAAAAGGGGAGGACCTCGGTGCCCCGGGTCTACGCCGGAGGGGATGTGGCCCCGGGGATCAAGTCGATAATCGGCGCGGCCTCCCACGGCCTGCGCGCCGCGGAGGCCATCTGCGCCGACCTGAGGATCCCTTTCTCCCTGCCGCCGATCCCCCGGCCGGAACCCTCGGTTGAGGATCTGGCCGCGGTGAAGCGCGCCCGGGCGCGTAAGGTCTTTTCGCCATTGCCGGGCCCTCGGCTCGGACGGACCTTCGACGTGATCGTCCCCAAGCTCACCCCCGAGGCCGCCCGCGAGGAGGCCCGGCGGTGCCTTTTGTGTTCGATCATCTGTGATAAGTGCGTGGAGGTGTGTCCCAACCGCGCCAACGTGGTCTACTTTGTCGAACCCGTATCTTGGGAGGTCCCGGTGATCTCCGTGAGGGACGGGGCCCTGGAAGTGATCCGGCGGGAGCCCTTCCGGGTGGAACAGCGCCGCCAGATACTCCACATCGACGACTTCTGCAACGAATGCGGTAACTGCGCCACCTTCTGCGTGCACCGCGGGAAGCCTTACCTCGAGAAGCCGCGCCTGTTCCTGCGCCTGGAGGACATCCACGCCGAGGAGGGGAACGCCTTCTACATCGCCGGGGAGACCATCCACCGCAAGGAGGGTGACCTCCTTTACACCCTCGAAAAGACCCCCGACGGCTATGTTCTCTCCATCACCCATCACCCATCGTCCATCACGAAAACTCCCAGCACGCGGCACGCAGCACGCAGCACCAAGATAAGGATCGCGTTCGATTTCTCCGTGGTGGAGCTCGGTTCCGCCGGGGAGGTCGTGGGCGAGGTGGACCTGCGGGCGGCGGCGGAGATGGCGGTGATCCTCGAAGGCGCGTTAAGATCCCTGCGTTACATACCCGGAATCGGAGAAGGGAGCTGAAAGGGAATGGGAGAGCCCCGAGCGTTTCGCTGTGTGAGCTGTAAACGGGAGTACGAGCCCTGGGAGCACGATTATTTTTGCCCCCGCTGCGGCCCGGTGAAGGGGACTTTGGAGGTACTCTACGACTACGGCGCCCTGGCCCGGAAGCTCTCTCCTTTGAGCTTCGCGCAGACCAGAAGGTTTTCCCTGTGGCGGTATGAAGAGGTGCTCCCCGTGGGCTTCGAGTACGCCGTGGACCTCCGCGCCGGCTGGACCCCGCTATACGCGCGGCCGGAACTGGCAGCGGAGCTCGGGCTCTCCGCCCTGTGGATCAAGGACGACTCCCTCAACCCCACTGGTTCTTACAAAGATCGGGCCACGGCGGTGGTGATCGCCGCCGCCCGGTACTTGGGGCGGGCGGCCCTCACCTGCGCCTCCACCGGGAACACCGCGAGCTCCGTGGCCGGCTTCTGCGCCGCCTCCGGGATCCCCGCCTACATCTTTGTCCCCGAGCGAACCCCTCGGCCGAAGATCGCGCAGCTCCTCGCCTTCGGGGCCACCGTGTTCGCGGTGGAGGGAAACTACTCCCACGCCCAGAGGCTGTGTGAGGAGGC
>Ga0180878_1077_pt1 | contig 9984 bp, 8 predicted proteins | sample Deesub1362A_J573_FD_124315 | JGI IMG/M metagenome (GOLD analysis project Ga0180878, IMG submission 124315) | Candidatus Acetothermia bacterium JdFR-50 | reverse complement strand
CGGGAGGTTCTCGGGGAACCTGGTGCCCCAGCTTTTGGGCTACTGCAACCGCGGCCCCAAGTTCGGCGCCTGAGAAGGGAGCATCCCGCCCTCGTCTGGTAATGCCCCGGCAGGGGTGCAATGGGCGGTGCCATGGGGAAGTATGAGGAGATAAAGCACATCCTGGCCCCGATCTTCCGTCGCCGGAGGGAGGTGATCGCGGCCTACCTCTTCGGCTCCGCCGTGACGGGGATCACCCACGCCGGCGTCGATATCGTCGTGCTGGTGGACAAAGGGAAGAAGGAAGATAGATCGTGCCGAACCTTATGGCTATGAGGCCGGGCTGGTAGTCGAACTGGCCAGGGCGTTGAGAACGGATCGCGTGGACCTCGTGGTGCTCAACGATGTCCCTCCCCTTCTGGTCCACCGAGTGACAAGCAAGGAAAAGCTCCTCTATTCCCGGGATGACAGGGCCCGATTGGCATTTGAGGTGAGGATCAAGCTCCGGTACCTCGACACCAGGCCCCTCTGGGGGATCCAACAGCGCTATCTCTACCGGGAGGATCCGCGAGGGCAAATTCAGCGAGGTAAGCGAAAAATGATAGACCGCAAGGTGCCGTGGGAGGAGTTCGGTTCAATTGAAACTCTATGCCGCGGAACTGGAATTTCGGACCGCTCTTCAAAACGACATCGATATCGAGGCCCACATTTTAGCCGGCTTGGTGGATAACCTTGGAACGAATACCGGGATATACCATGACGACGCCTTTCCGATAACGGCATCGTATCCCCGGAACAGGCCGAAACTTTAGAGGTGATGATCAGCATGTGCAATATTTATCCTGGTCCATCAGTACGTCGAGGTGGACCCCGCTGAGACGTATGAGGTCATCCGAGATCGTGTAGAGGACCCGAGCCCCACGGGGAGTAGGATTTCTGGGAGGATTTCGAGCCCCCGAGCGATCCATGAGTGACCATCCACCCGGGCCTGCACCCCGGATTTCGGCTATTTCAGCGTCCAAACGGTGCCCTGAGGGGTGTCCTTGAGCTCCACCCCCAGCGAAGCGAGCTTCTCCCGGATCCTGTCAGCAAGCCCGAAGTTCCTCTCCTTGCGGAGCTCCGCCCGGAGCTCCACCAAAAGGCCGATAAGCTCCTCCGTCTGGGCAGAGAGGGCGGGGGCGCGTTCTTCCTGGAAGAGACCCAGGGGCGCGGCCAGCTCCCGGATCTTCCGGGCGATGGCTCCCAGGGCGCGGCGGTCGCCGCCACCGGCGGCGAAGCGTTTCCCCGCGTTGGCCATCCCCTGGAGCGCCGCCAGCGCTCCGGGGGTGTTGAAATCGTCTTCCAGATCCCCGTGGAACTTCTCCTCCAGGAGATTCACCTCACCCGCCAGCTCGTCCGGGAGGGGAACCTCGTCGCCTTCCCCGGCGAGCTCGGCCTCGGCTAGGAACTCATACACCCCCTCCACCGCCTTCCGGGCCTCCTCCAAGGCCTCGAGGGAGAAGTCCAAGGGCTTCCTCCAGTGACGGGAGAGGTAGAAATACCGCACCGCTTCGGTCCCGAAGGCCCTCGCCACGTCCCGGGCATAGGAGAAGTTCCCCAATGACTTGGCCATCTTCTCCCCCCGGACGGTGAGCATCCCGTTGTGGAGCCAGATCCGGGCGAAGGGCTTCCCGCTTGCTGCCTCAGCCTGGGCAATCTCGTTCTCGTGGTGGGGGAAGATGAGATCGTTTCCCCCGGCGTGGATGTCCAGGGTCTCCCCCAAAAGCTCCCGGGACATCACCACGCATTCCGTGTGCCACCCCGGGCGCCCCGGCCCCCAAGGAGAGGGCCATTTGGGCTCCCCGGGTTTGGCCGCCTTCCATAAGGCAAAATCCAGGGGATCCTTCTTTTTCTCCCCGGGATCCACCCGTGCCCCGGTGAGGAGATCGTCGATGGATTTCCCCGAGAGCTTCCCGTAATCGGGGAAGCTCCTCACCGAGAAGTATACGTCCCCCTCGGCCACGTAGGCGTGGCCCTTAGCCACGAGCTCCTCGATGAGCTCGATCATCTTGTCCACGTAGGCCCGGGCCCGGGGCTGATAGGTGGGCGGGTTCACTCCCAGTACCCGCAGGTCCTCCTGGTATTCGCGGGTGAAGCGCTCGGCGATCTCTTCAGGTGAGGAGTCCTCCTCCCGGGCGCGGTTGATGATCTTGTCGTCGATATCGGTGATGTTCTGCACGTAGATCACCTCGTAATCCCGGGACTCCAAATATCGCCTCAGAGCGTCGAATACGATGAAGGGGCGGGCGTTGCCAATGTGGATAAGGTCGTAGACGGTGGGGCCACACACGTACATCCCCACCCTCCTTTTCTCCTGCGGCGGAGGAAGCTCCACCAAGCCCCGCTCCAAGGTGCTGAAGAGGCGCAAATCACACCTCCTGGGTGAACCTTTTCGCTTCCGTTATATTCGCCCCGGAGATGCGCGGACGCAACGGAGGGACGACGACCCTCGATCCTAAAGAGCTCGCCCAGCGCCACCCCGCCGAAGTGGCGGAGCTCCTCCATCGCCTCCCCGAAAAGGAGGCCGTCTCCCTCCTGCGCGAGCTCTACAAGGTCCGGGCCGCCGCCGATTCCCTGGAGGAGATGGACCCGGAGGAGGCCGCTGATCTCCTGGAGGAGCTCCCCCAACAGGAGGCCACCACCATCATCTCCCGCATGGAGCCCGACGATGCCGTGGATGTCCTGGAGGAGTTCTCCCGGGGCGAGGTGGACGAGATCCTCCGCCACTTGGAGACCATCGACCGGGACAAGGCCCGCACGCTGCGGGAGCTCCTCCGATACCCCTCGGATTCCGCCGGCGGCCTCATGTCCCCGGAATACGTGGCCCTGCCCGCCCACATCACCGCCCAGGAGGCGATAGAACGGCTCCGCCGGGTCGCCGAGGAGGCGGAGACGGTCTACTACGTCTACGTGGCGGACGAGGAGGGGAGGCTCCTGGGGGTCCTCTCCCTTAGGGACCTGGTCTTCGCCCGACCTGACACCCCCGTCCGGGAGATCATGCGGCCCGAGGTGGTTACCCTCTCCCCCGATATGTCCGCCGACGAGGTGGCCCAGGCGTTCGACAAGTACGGCTACCTAGCCTTCCCCGTGGTGGATGCGGAGGGAAGGTTGCTCGGGATCGTAACCATGGACGATATCCTGGACGCCGTCATCCTCCGGGACACCGAGGACATGTACAAGATGGCCAACGTGCCCCGGGAGGACCGGGTGGATACCCCTTGGCACGAGTCCCTCCGGATGCGTCTCCCCTGGCTTTACATAAACCTTGCCACGGCGTTCCTGGCGGCCTCGGTAGTGGGGGCCTTCGAGGGGGTGATCGCCAAGATCTCTGCTCTGGCCATCTTCATGCCGGTGATCGCGGGACAAGGAGGGAACGCGGGGATGCAGACGGTCACCATCGTCACCCGGGGAATCGCCCTGGGGGAGGTGCCCCCGGGGAAGGGCCTTCCGATCCTGGCCAAGGAGGTCCTGCTTGGGCTTCTCAACGGCCTGGCGGTGGGGCTCGTGGTGGGAGCGGTGGCCTTCGCGTGGAAGCACAACCCCTACTTGGGCCTGGTGGCGTTCCTGGCCATGGTGGGAAACATGGTGATCGCGGGGACGGTGGGAGCATCCATCCCCCTGGGATTACGGGCTCTGGGCCTGGACCCGGCTCTGGCCTCCTCGGTCATCCTCACCACCTTCACGGATACCCTGGGGTTCTTCCTCCTTTTGGGACTGGGGTACATCTTCCGGGAGGTGTTATGAGCGCCGTCACCGCGCCTCTGGTACTCGTCCTTTTCATCATCGCCGCCGCCGTGCCGCCACTTCCCCTATGGCTCAGGGCCCTGGCGGGGATGGAACTCCTCGGGCTCTGGTTCTACTGGCTGCGGCGGGAACGCGTGGGTTACCGCCGGGAAGCCGTCCGCAAAAACCTCTTAAACCTCCTCCCCGGCCACGCGGTGCTCCTTTTGGGGCTCGGGCTTGTGGACGCGCGTCACGCCCTCATTCTCTGGCTCGCTCTCCCTCCCCTGACCGTCCTCTTCGACCTCGCCGCCCACCGGGCGCCGCGGTCGATTGTGGCCTTCCTTTACGCTATACTGTGGTTTGGCGTTTTCGCCCTAATCCACCAATTGATCGCGGTGGGGAAAGGGCTTACGGGAACCGGATTATTAATTTGGAGCGCAGTAATCGCTTTCATGGCCCTGGCCTATGTGGGGCTAGGGGTTTTACGGATCAAAAGCGAAAAGAGGTGATGATATGCCGCAGGACCAAGGAGCGCAGTCGCTGATATCCCTGGTCATTCTCATCGTGGTCTTCGGCGCCATTTTTTACTTCCTCATCATTCGGCCCCAGCGCCGGCGCGAGCGGGAACATAAGAAGCTCCTCCAGAGCTTGAAGCGCGGGGACCGGGTGGTCACCGCGGGCGGTATTTACGGCACCATCGACAAGATCGACGACGACACCGTGATCCTCTCCCTGGAGGAAGGGGCCAAGGTCAGGATCGCCAAGTCCAGCATCGTGGAAAAGGTGCGCAAGTAGCCAAGGAGGGGGGATGAAACGCGCCAACTGGATCCGTTTCGGGCTAACGGCGGCGGTGGTATTCGCCTCGTTGGGGTTGTTGTTCCCTTTTTGGCCCTTGGATAAGGTGATCAACCTCGGCCTGGATCTCAAAGGCGGCACCCGGATCGAACTGGAAGGGGTAGGGGTTTCTGAACTCTCGCCGGAGAAGCAGAAAGATATAACCTCCCGCATCGTCACCATCCTGGAAAACCGCGTGGATCAGTACGGCCTCGCCAACGTCACCATCCGTCCCCTGGGAAAGGGCAAGATCGAGGTGGTGATCCCCGGGCTCAAAGATCCCGAACAGGCCCGCCGCCTCATCGGGGCCACGGCGATGCTGGAGTTCCGCAAGGTGATCAAGTCCTCTCCAAACCGGGACGATTTAGAGGCCGAGCGCCGGGGGTTCCAAGAGATCCTCCCTTCTCACGAACGCGACGAAAACGGGGATCCGGTCATGTGGTATCTGGTGGGAGAGCCCCTCCTAACCGGGGACATCCTCACCGACGCCGATGTGCGCCCCAATCCGGAGCCCCGTTATGCCGGTTATTTCGAAGTCCTCATCGATTTCAACCGTGAGGGAGCGAAGCAGTTCGCCGAGGTGATCTCCCGCCTCAAAGCCCAAGGGGAAACCCCGGGCGAGGAGGGAGACCGGCTGGCCATCGTGCTCGATGGGGTGGTCTATTCCGCCCCGTATATAAACGTGGACCTCAAGCGCACCGCCCAGCGCNCCCGCCGCATCGATAGCGCCCGGATCACCGGGGCCTTCGATTTCGACGAGGCCAAGCTCCTGGCGGTGGTCCTCCGCTCCGGCGCCCTGCCGGTGGACGTGAAGATCCTCTCCGAGTACACCGTGGGGCCGACCCTGGGGGCGGACTCCATCCGCCGCGGCACCATGGCGCTCCTCATCAGCTTCATCCTGGTGCTCATCTACATGGTGATCTACTACCGGGCGTTGGGGTTGGTGGCAGATGTGGCCCTGATCGTGAACATGCTCTTCATCTTCGGGGCGCTGCGGGCCTTCGGCGCCACCCTTACCCTCCCGGGGATCGCCGGTATCGTCCTCACCATCGGTATGTCGGTGGACGCCAACGTGATCATCTTCGAGCGGATAAAGGAGGAGCGCCGCACCGGCAAGGCCCCCAGGGCGTGCGTTACCGCTGGGTTCGCCAAGTCCCTCTCCGCCCTCCTGGATGCCCAGATCACCACTATCATCGTGGCGGTGATCCTCTTCATGCTGGGCTCGGGCCCGGTGCAGGGCTTCGGGATCACCCTGGCGTTGGGCGTGGCGGGGTCGCTCTTCTCGGCCCTCGTGGTGTCACGGCTCCTGCTCGAAACCACGGGGCTTGCCCAGTGGATCCCCGTCAGGGTGGTCCAGGAGCAACCCGCAAAGTGAAGAGGTAAAGGGCGCTGACGGGATCCATCTGGCCCTGTTTTATCTTGAGGTCGAGCTCCTGGAGCGACATCAAGTGCTCCAGGAGCTCTTCTTTTCGGAAGTTGCGCGCCTGCTGGAGACGCCGGCGCCAGAGCCAATCCGGCCCCTCGGGGAGCGGCTCCCCCTCCAGGGCTGCCCGTGCGAGGATCAGGGCCCTCACTTGGGAAACCAACAGGAAGAAGATCTTTGTGGGATCCCATCCCCGTTCCAAAAGGGAGGAGAGCTCCCGCAGGGCGCTCAAGCGATCCCGCCACCCGATCCCCTCCAGGAATCCGAAGGGCGCCGGCTCGGAAAAATAAAAGAGCTCAGGGATCCTATCCCGGGGGAGCCTTCCCCCCTTCCACAGCGAGAGCTTCTCGATCTCCCTGGCGAGGCGCATGGCGTCGCCGCCGCAGGCCTCCAGGAGCATGTCCAACACGAACCCATGGACCCTGAGCCCCGCCTCCCGCATGAGCTCCACCGCCAGCTCCCGGAGCTCGCCCTTGGTGGGCCTCTTGAAGTGGATGAACTCGTCGGCGGCGGTGGCCAATGGCCCCTTTATCTCCTCCCCCAAGAAGAAGACGGCCACGCCCTCCGGGGGACCGCCCCGCAAAGCCGCGGTCAGGCGCTGGTCCCCCGCCAAGGGGTCGGCCCGGCGCACCACCACCGCTCGCATCGCTCCGCCCCCGAAGAGGAGGGGCGTCCCCAGGGCCTCCAACACGTCGGCGGCGGTGGCCTCGTCCCCCCAGAGGATCACCCGCTCCACCTCCCCTAACGCGGAGAGCCGCCGGGCCAATGCCCTTTCGGCCAGGAACGTCTCCCCGCTGTAGACACCGAACCGTATCGTCCCCTTATTCTCCATACCCCACCCCCGGGGTACCGGAGCCCCACGCTGAGGCCGATCCCGTGAGCCGAAGGGAGAGTCCCATTGCCAAACGCATCGCTTTCTCCATACCCCTCCTGCCAATCTTAGCCGAACCCATGTTGGCTTGGGGCGAGGCTTCCGGGTCGCTATATTTGTGCGTCATGGCGAATAGGATTTGCGAAATGCTGGGAATCAGATACCCCATCTTCTCCGGGGGGATGGCCCACGTAGCGAGGGCCCCTTTGGTGGCCGCCGTCTCCGAGGCAGGAGGACTGGGGATTATCGGCTCAGGTGGCATGTCCCCCGAGGACTTGGAACGGGAGATCGCCCGGGTGCGGGAGCTCACCGATAAGCCCTTCGGAGTGAACCTCATGCTCATGGATCCCAACGTCCCCGAGCAGGTGGAAGTGGTGGTCCGAGCGCGGGTGGCGCTGGTGACCACCGGCGCCGGGAGCCCCTCCAAGTACATGGACGCCTTGAAATCCGCGGGGATAAAGGTCTTTCCGGTGGTCCCCGCGGTATCGCTGGCGGTGCGGGTGGAGAAGTACGGGGCTGATGGGGTGATCGCCGAAGGGATGGAATCGGGGGGGCACATCGGGACCATCACCACCATGGCCCTGGTGCCCCAGGTGGTGGACGCGGTCTCGGTCCCGGTGATGGCCGCCGGGGGGATCGCCGACGGCCGCGGCATGGCCGCGGCTTTCGCCCTGGGGGCAGAGGGGGTACAGGTGGGGACCAGGTTCGTTGCTTCGGAAGAGGCACCGGTGCACCCCAATTACAAGCAAGCGATCCTCAAGGCCCGGGACCGGGACACCATCGTCACCGGGCGGACCCTGGGCCGGCCGGTGCGGTGCCTGCTCAACAAGTTGACGAAGACCTTGGCCCGCTACGAAGAGGAAGGGAGGGATCCCGAGGAGTTCGAATCCCTGGCGGTGGGGGGACTGCGGCGAGCCGTGTACGAGGGGGACCTGGAGACCGGATCGTTGATGGCGGGCCAGATCTCGGGGCTCATCCGGGAGATAAAGCCGGTGCGGGAAATCATCGAGGAGATGGTACGTGAGGCCCGGGAGATCCTCTCCCGCGGACTGGACTTCTAGGATGGAGGTCGTCAACGAGCGGACGCTGCGGGACCTGGAGTACGGAAAGGTCCTGGAGCTCGTGGCCTGCCACGCCGCCTCCCCCCTGGGACGGGAGGCGGTCCTCGCCCTCGAGCCGAGCGCCGACCCGGACCGGATAAGGACGGAGTTCGCCCTGGTGGAGGAGATGCGGGAGGCGGTGGCCCGGGGGTTCGTCCCCGGGGGCCTCTCCGACATCCGGCCCATCCTCGCCGAGGCCCGGGAACACGGGGATCTCGATCCCGAAAAGCTTTTGGATGTGGCCGATTTCATCGAGGCGGCGATGCGGGTCCGGATGGAGCTCTCGAGCCCCCGCTACCCAAAGCTCTCGCGTTTTGTGGAGCGGCTCTCCGACCAGCGGGCGCTATTGGCCTCGATCCGGGGGACCATCGACGACCACGGGCGGATCCGCGAGGACGCCACCCCCACCCTCCGGCTCCTCCATCGCCAGCGCCGGGAGCTCGTGCGCGAGCTCACCCGACACCTCCGCACGTTCATCGACCGCCACCGGGAGCTGGTCCAGGACCCGGTGATCACCCAGCGGGGAGGGAGGCTTGTGATCCCCATGAAGTCCGGAGCCCAGGGGCTGGTGGAGTTGGTGGTGCACGATACCTCCGCCACGGGACAGACCGTCTTCGCCGAGCCCGCCTCGGCGGTGCGGGACAACAACCGCCTCCGGGAGCTGGAGGACGAGATCGAACGCGAGATAAGGCGGATCCGGAAGGAGTTGGTGGCCCATCTCCACACCGAGGAGCGGGACCTCCTCCGGGACACCGAGATCCTGGCCCGGGTGGATTCCCTCTTCGCCCGGGCCCGCTACGCCGAGGCCGCGGAGGCCGTGATCCCGGAGCTCTCCGAGGCCGGGGCGGTGGAGCTTGTGGAGGCAAGACATCCTCTCCTCGGGGAGCGGGCCGTCCCCGTCACCATCTCCATCGGCGATCCCCAGCGGATGGTAGTGATCACCGGCCCCAATACGGGGGGGAAGACGGTCACCCTGAAGACCATCGGGCTCTTCTCCCTCCTCGCCCAGGCCGGGGTCCCTCTCCCGGCCTCGCCCCGCACCCGGCTCCGGATCTTCCGGAAGGTCCGCTCCGATATCGGCGAGGAGCAGTCGATAGAACAGTCCCTCTCCACCTTCTCCTCCCATATGAGGAACATCGTGGGGATCCTGGCCGAGGCGGACGCCGAAACCTTAGTCCTTTTGGACGAGCTCGGCGCCGGGACCGATCCCCAGGAGGGTGCGGCGCTGGGCCTGGCGATCCTGGAGTATCTCCTTTCGACCGGGGCCACGGTGGCGGTGGCCACGCACCTGACCCCGCTCAAGAACTTCGCCATCATGCATCCCGAGGTGAAGTCCTGCTCCATGGAGTTCGACCTGGATACCCTGTCCCCCACGTACCGGGTGCTGGAAGGGGTGCCGGGGAGCTCCTGTGCCCTGATCATCGCCGAGCGGCTCGGACTCTCCCCGGAGATCGTGGCCAAGGCCAGGTCCCACTTCTCCTCGGGGGAGGTGAAGGCCGAGGAGATCATCCGGGCCCTGATGGAGGAGAGGTCGAAACTGGAGCGGGCCCGGAGGGAGCTGGAGGAGGAGCTCGCCCGGGCGCGGGCGCTGCGGGAGGAATACGGGCACAGGTTGGAGCGTCTGCGGGAGCGGAAGAAGGTCGAGCTGGGACGGGAGCTAGCGCGCCTGGATGAGGAGATAAGGCGGGCCAAGAGGGAGATAGAACGCCTGATCGCCGCGGCCAGGGAGGGGGAACGGGAGGCGCGGCGGATGGCCCTCAAGCGCCTGGAGGCCATCTCCGAGCGCCTGGAGTCCCTGTCCCCCCGGAAGGTCGGGCCCGCCCCCGCGTTCCGGGTGGGACAGACGGTGCGGTTCCGGGCCACCAGAGCCCTGGGGGTTGTGCGGGCGGTGGACGGGGAACGAGTGGAGGTGGAGATCAAGGGGAAACGCATCTGGACCGATCCCCGGGAGCTCGAGCCCGCCCGCGATACGCGCCCCGCGGCCCCGGCCCGACCGCAGCCCGAGGTGAGGCTGC
>Ga0180878_1174_pt1 | contig 10278 bp, 10 predicted proteins | sample Deesub1362A_J573_FD_124315 | JGI IMG/M metagenome (GOLD analysis project Ga0180878, IMG submission 124315) | Candidatus Acetothermia bacterium JdFR-50 | reverse complement strand
CTCCTCGAGCCGCTCCAACGCTCCGTCATCGGGGAAGTAGAGAGCCACGCTTCACCTCCGTCTTCCGCCCCAGGAATTCGAGCAACCCCTCGAACTCATCGGTGATGATCCCATCCACGCCCATCTCGCGGAAGATCTCCCACAGATCCCGAGCGTTCACGATCCAGGGATACACCGCGATCCCCCGGCGGTGGGCCTCCTCTACCAGACGCGGGGTGGTCTGGGCCCAGTGGGGAAGGACCGCCGTCGGCCCCAGCCGCTCCACCTCATCCCAAAGGTTCAACCATTCGCCGGCGCAGATCATCCCCACCCGCGCTTGCGGATGGAGCTCCTTGAATCTGAGCAGGGAGAGGTGATCGAAGGAGATCAACGTGACCCGATCCAACGCCCCCTTCGCCTCCAACAGCCGCAGGAGCTCCTCCTCGATCCACGCGTAGCTGGCCTCGGCGTGCCGGGTACGTTTCAACTCCAGAAACACCCCTAGCCGGCCCCGCAGCAGCTCCAGCGCCTCCTCCAAGTACAGTAAACCCGGGTGGGCGCGGCGGAGTTCCTCGATCTCCTCTTGGGTGAGGTACATGGTCCAGTTATTGCGGCGGCCGAACTTCTCCAAGAAGATGTCGTGGAACACCAGAAACCTGTGTCCCCGGGTGGCCCAGATGTCGATCTCGATGATGTCCACCCCTGCCTTCAGGGCCCTCTCCAGCTCCTCCTTGCTGTTCGCCTGGTGCGCGATGACCTTCATTTCTCCTCGGCGAGGGCGAAGCCGCGCATGAACTGCTCCTGCAGGAGCATGAAAACGATCAGGGGTGGAAGCATGGTGATCACCGTTCCGGCCATGGCCACGCCCCAGTTCACCATCCCCTGGGGTCCGGCCCCGGTGAGCATCTTGAGGCCGATCTGAATCATCTGGCTGCGGTTGGAGGAGATGATGATCAGGGGCCAGAGGTATTGGTTCCAGATGTAGACGAACTCAATTACCGCCAGGGCTCCGATGGTGTTCATGGACATGGGAATGAGGATCTGCCACAGGAATCGGAGGGGTCCCACGCCGTCCACCCTGGCGGCGTCTACCAAGGAAGTGGGGAAGGACATGAAGTGTTGCCGAAAGAGGAACGTGCCCGTGGCCGAGGCCAAGAATGGGATGGTCAGCGCCCAGAAGGTGTCGCCCCAATGGAGTTTTCGCATTAGGTCGAACAGGGGCACGATCCGCACTGGGACCGGCATCATCAAGGTCACCAGGATGAATACGAATATCAGCGCTTTGAAACGGAAGTCGAAGTAAACAAGCGCTAGGGCCGCGAAGAGGGAAAGCAAGGTTTTGCCCAACATCACCGCCCCGGCCACAATGAAGGTGTTCAGCATCAGCCGACCCAGGTTGTAATTATGCCAGGCGATGCTGTAGTTCTCCGGGGCGGCGGTGCCGATCACGAACTTGGGGGGGTAGGAGAAGACCTGGGCGGTGGTTTGGGTGCTCTTTATGATGGCAAAGAGCACTGGGGAGGAGATGAGCAAGGCGGCGATGATTAAGGCGGCGTGGGTGAGCACAATCGCCGCCCGTTTCCTGTACCAATAAACGGAGCGTCCCTTAGGCGCCATAGTGCACCCTCCTTCCGGTGGTCCGGAACTGGATCAGGGTGAGGACCACGACGAGCACGAAGAGGATCACCGACTGCGCCGAGGCCATGCCCCATTTGTTGTGCTGAAAGGCGTCCCGGTACAGGTTGTAGATGAGGATGTTGGTGGCGTTCACCGGTCCCCCTTTGGTCATCACGTCGATGAGCCCAAACGCCCCGAAGAAGGCGTAGATCAAGTTCATGATGAATAGGAAGAAGGTGGTAGGGGAGAGCAGGGGAAAGGTCACCTTCCAGAAGCACTTCCACGGCCCGGCGCCGTCGATGCGGGCCGCTTCCAGGATCTCCCCGGGGACGTTCTGGAGCCCCGCGAGGAAGAACACGATGTTGTAGCCCAAGTTCTTCCACACCGCGGCCACGATCACCCCAAGGAGGGCGAGGTTGGCGTTGGTGAGCCAATCCAGCCGGAACCCGAAGAAGCGATCGGTGAAGTAAGTGAGCACCCCCGAGGTTGGGTTGAAAAGAAACAGCCAGATGGTCCCCGCCACCGCTGGGGAGAGGGCGTATGGCCAGATCAGCAGCAGGCGGTAGATCCGCGCCCCTCGGATCTTGCGGTTCGCCAAAAGGGCGATGGCCAGCGAAATCGAGAGTCCGATCACCACCACCCCCGCGGCGAAGATGAGACTCACGACAAGGCTCTTGTGGTAGTCGGAAGAGGTGAAGAGGCGGACATAGTTCTGGAACCCGACGTAGATCCGCTTTAGCCCCATGAAGGCCGCCCGATACAGGCTCCACTCGAAGCTCTGGGCCACCGGGTAATAGAGGAAGACCGCACAAACGGCGATGGTGGGCAGAAGGAGGATCAGGGGCAGCCACCTATTCGGGAATTTGCTCTGCATGACCCCCCCGTTATCTAAGCCAAAGAAGAAAAGGGGAGCCCATACGGGCTCCCCCTCCTTTTCTCCCTATCAGCCACCGACCAGCTCCAGGTAATCCTTGAGGCCCTGGTCGATCTTGGCCTTGGCCTCGGACAGGGCAGTCTCGATGGGAGTCCCGGCCAGGATGGCCTCGATGGCGTCCTCGATGAAGGTGCGAGCCTCAAGGAAGTTGCCCATCAGCGCCCCTTGGGTGGCGGTGACGAGCTTGGTCTCACGGAGCTGGTCCAGGGCGGTGCGGTGGTTGGGATGGGTCACGAACCATCCCTCCTTCTCCAGGATCTCCACGGCGGAGTCCCGGATGGGGAAGTAGCCGGTGCCCTGATGCCAGCGGATGGTCTGGGCCACTTGGGTCATCCACACCACAAACGTGGCCGCGGCCTCCAGCTCCTCATCGGGGTGGTTGCCGGTTACCCACAGAGCGCCACCGCCGATCACCACGCCGTGGCGCTCGTACTTGGAGGAGATGGGCAGGAACGCAGTGCCGAGCTCGAAGCCCTGTTCCACGGCGGCGTTCTCCATCCGGGTGACATCAGAAGTGGAGGAGATGAGCATGGCGGACTGACCGGAGATGAAGATCTGGCGTGCCTGGGACCAGTTCTCGCGGCCGGGGTTCACCCAGAGGCCCTCGTCGTAGAGCTTCTTCCACCAGGACATGATCTCGATGGCCGCGGGATCCAGGAGGTTGATCTCGGTGGCGTAGTCGGCGCGGCCGTTCTGGTTGTTGACCAAGTCTACGCCCATATTAGCCATCCACTGCTCGAAGAACCAAGAGTGGAGGGGCCAGGTGATCCCGTATTCCGCCACCTTAGCTTCCACCAGCTTCTTGCTGATCTCGTAGATATCCTCGAAAGTGGGCTTGCGCGGCATCTCCACGCCCACGGCATCGAGCATCGTCTTGTTGTAGTAGAGGATGGGGTTAGAGGAGTTCCACGGCATGCAGAAGAGCTTCCCGCCCACGCGGTAATAGTTCAGGGCGGCGTCGATGTAGTCCTCCCACGGGACGATGAGACCGTACTTGTCGATGAGCTCCTCCAGGGAGACGAAGATGCCGGAATCCAGGTTCATCTGGGTCCCCACCTCGAAGGAGTGGACGATGTGGGGCGGGTTGCCGGCCCGGGCCGCCGCCAGGGCCGCGTTGAGGGTGTCGCGGTACGATCCCTTGTACTCCACGGTGACCTCGATCCAAGGATGGGTGAGGTTGAAGTCCTGGACCATCCGCTCGATGAACGGCACGCGCCAGCCGCCCATGGCGTGCCAGAAGGTGATCTTGATCTTGTCCTGGCCCAAGGCCATTCCGAATGCAAAGAGCGCGATCAACGCGAACAGGACAAAACGCTTCATTTGTCAAACACCTCCTTATAAGGATAATTTCTCGTGGGAACTTCTTTTCTTCTTTCTCACCTCCCTTCTTTCACGCTAGGTGAAGTTCTAGATCGAGCTCGGAGAAGGCGTCCACGAGTTCAGGGGCTAGAGACGAATCGGTGATGATGACGTCCACTTCAGAAAGATCGACGATCTTGCCGTGGGTCACCACCCCGAACTTCGTGTGGTCGGCCAGGATAACCCGCCGGCGGGAATGCCTCAGGATCTCAGCGGCAGTATCCGCCTCTTCCAATGAGGGGATCGTCACCCCGTGTTCCAAGGAGATCCCGTTGGCCCCAAGGAAGGCGAGGTCGAAGTAAACATCCTCCAGCGATTTCTTCGCTAGGCGTCCCACCATTGCGAAGGATACTCCTCGCAGATAGCCTCCCACAACGTACACATCGACCCCCGGGACTTGGGTGAGTTCCATGGCATGGTTGAGGGCGTTGGTGAAGACGCGTATGCCCAGATTGGAGGGTAGGGCCTTCACAAGCTGCATGGTGGTAGAGCCGTTGCCGATGAAAATGGCCATCCCCGGTTCGATGAGCCCAGCAGCCTTCGCGGCGATGCGGCGTTTTTCCTCGATATTGAGGGACGCCTTTTCCTGGTATGAGGGTTCAGTGGTCACCCATTCCTTCACCATGGCGCCGCCATGGATCCGCACTAGCTTTCCTTCCCGGGCCAGGGCGTTCAGATCGTTACGTATGGTCATCTGCGAGACGGAGAAAAGCTGGGAGAGCTCGGAGGTCCTCACGACCCCTTTCTTGCGGAGCTCCTCGAGGATGAGCCGGCGCCTCTGCTCGGTAAGCATCTTTCGATTGGTTTCCTTTTGTTGCGATAAAATTGTAAAACCCGACTTGCAGACGTCAAGCAGAGATCTACAGGGCGGTGGGTGTCGTGGTTTGGGGTTGCTCCTAGGATTGGATCGAAATGAGAGCTATGAGCTCTTCGACCAGCCTATCCTCCGGAACCTTGGGTTTCTTAACCTCGCCATGGGCGTAGATCGTTCCAAACCCTTTTCCCCCCAGAATGCCGTAGTCCGCCCGTTTCACCTCCTTGAGACCATTCACGGGACAACCCATGATAGCTATCTTGAGAGGGACCGTCAGGTGGGACAGGCGTCGGCGGACCTCGGCGGCTATGCCGGGGATATCCACGCCCGTTCGTCCACAAGTGGGGCAGACCACGAAGCTTGGGCCCCGTTTCCGGATCCCCAGGGACTTGAGGATCTCCCACGCCACCTCCACTTCGCGTACCGGTTCTCCGGGAAGGGATACCCGGATAGTGTCCCCGATCCCCTCGTGCGCCAGTATTCCGATCCCCACCGCCGACTTTACGATTCCCTCCAGGTCAGGCCCCGGCTCGGTTATTCCCAGGTGCAAGGGCCAGTCCCCTTCCCGGACGAGCAGGCGGTTCGCCTCCACGGTGAGATCTACGTCCGCCGCCTTGAGGGAAATGACCACATCCCGGAACCCTGCCTTCTCGAGAAGGGATACTTCCCACAAGGCAGCCTCTACCATGCTCTCAGGGGTTACCTCGCCCTTTCGGAGGAATCTCTCGTCCAGGGAGCCGGCGTTGACGCCCACCCGTATGGGGACCCCCCGGTCGGCGGCCCTGCGGGCGATCTCCTCGATGGCTTTGGGATCGCGCATGTTGCCGGGGTTGAGCCGGAGCTTGTCAGCACCGGCCTCCAGGGCTTCCAGGGCCAGCTTGGGATCATAGTGGATGTCCGCGACGATGGGGACGGTGACCTCACCCTTTATGGCGGCGATGGCGCGGGCGGAATCCATGTCTGGGACCGTTACCCGGACCAGCTCACAGCCCACGGCCTGCAAGGTCCGGATCTGGGCCACGGTGGCGGGAATGTCAGCCGTAGGAGTGTTGGTCATGGATTGGACTACCACAGGATATCCTCCTCCCAACGGGAGGGAGTCCACCCAGACCACACGACTGATACGACGCCCCACGACGGTTATCCTAAGTGGTACGTGATCCTTTGCAAGCAGAAATTTTTTGTTATGGAAAAGGAGACCGGATGAAAGGCTATCGGAAGGAGCTTTGGTTCAATACCGAAAACCGTGTAGAGCTTATAAACATCACCCCCAAGTGGAAGAGGCAGTGAGGGAAAGCGGGGTGAAGGAAGGACTATGTTTGGTGAACGCCATGCACATCACGGCCTCCGTGTTCATAAACGATGATGAGGAGGGCCTCCATGAGGATTTCCTTAGATGGCTTGAGGGTCTTGCTCCCCACGATCCGGGGGCATTACAAACACAACCTCACCGGGGAAGACAACGCCGATGCCCATCTTAAGCGCCAGCTCATGGGGCGAGAGGCGGTGGTAGCGATTACCGAGGGCAAATTAGATCTCGGTCCGTGGGAACAGATTTTCTATGGTGAGTTCGACGGGCAGCGGCCCAAGCGGGTGTTGATAAAGATCATCGGCGAGCAACCCCACTAACCCCACGCGGATATTTTGCTTATCTGAAAAACTTGCCTCAACTGCGACCTTTCAATATAATTGCATGTGGTAGTTACAACTAGCAAGCAGGGTTTTTAATCTTCTTCGGGAAGGAGGTGAGGCATAGCCAGGCCACCGAAAACGACCCATGGTTCTGAACACTAAAGCATCCCGATAAAGGCAAACCCGGGGAAACCCGGGGGCGCAAAGCCGACGGACCCTCCCGACCGCATAGGTCGAAGGGTGGCCGGGCTGCCGAAGGATGCTGAAACGATACTGGTGGGCATTTTTTGCTATAGGGATTTCGGTCGGGTTCATAGTCGTTGGTTTGGTTCTCACTCCTCACCGCCTCTGGCTGCCGAGGCCCGAACCAGTAGGCGGCGTCGGTGCTTTCACTCCCCCCAGCGCTATTACAGAGGCAGCTTCCCGCTTGCGCTGGGGCTTAAAAGCGATTCGGGCACCCCAAGCTTGGGAGATAACCCAGGGATCCGAGGAAGTGGTGGTAGCCATAATCGACAGCGGCATCGATTATACGGTGCCGCTTCTGCGTGGCCGTATGTGGCAGAACCCCGGGGAGATCCCCGGGAACGGAATCGATGACGACGGAAATGGCTATGTCGACGACGTCCACGGCTGGGATTTCCGGGATGATGACCCGGACCCCCTCTGCGGGACCCCGCTGAATTACCACGGGACCTTCGTGGCGGGGCTGGTCGCCGCCAGTGTGGACATGGCCACCGGGGTCGGTGGGGTTGCTCCTAAGGTTCGCATAATGGATCTGCGTTTCCTCGACTCCCGAGGGTTCTTTTACCGCAACGATTGGGACAAGCTGGTGAAGGCGATCGAGTACGCCGTTCGGAACGGAGCGAGGATCATAAACCTTTCCATCTATGCAAAGGTCGATCCTCCCGGTTTCGTGTGCCGCGCGATTCAAGATGCCGTGCGGCAGGGTGTCCTACTCATAACCATTGCCGGTAACGGCGGATCCCGGGTCAGATCGCTTGGGTGCCTCCCAGACGTGATTACCGTGGGGGCCGTGGATAGAACCAAGGCTCCGGCACCTTTCACAAATAGGGGGCCCCAGGTGGACCTCGCGGCTCCAGGGGTGGACGTAGTTTCCGTGGTGCCTGGCGGGGTGCCGGTACGTTCCTCTGGCACCTCCTTCGCCGCGCCCCACGTCGCTGGCACTGCTGCCCTTCTGTGGGCATTGGACAAGGACCTCTCCCCCGAAGGAGTAGCGGAGATACTCCGGTTGACCGCCGACGATGTGGGAACTCCCGGCGTGGACGAAAGCACGGGTTTCGGGTTGGTGAACGCGGCATCGGCGGTGGGGTTCCTGGTGGGAAGCGAGTGAATGGGGCTGGGTCTTGAGTGTGGCCTGGCTCCGTGCTGAAACGAAGAAGACTGTTCGCACAGCGATCGCTTTTTCCGCTTGATTTTCCTGCCTTGCAGATGCCCCTGGCCACAAAGCGGGCAACGGGGTAGAGTGGGGGCGTCATGCGTGTGGGAATATTGACCTCTGGTGGCGATGCTCCTGGGATGAACGCCGCAGTGCGGGCCGCGGTGCGCCGGGGATGGGAACTGGGCCTCGAAACCCTGGGCATCCGCCGCGGTTACGCAGGCCTAATCGAGGGCGAGATAGTCCCTCTTTCCCCCCGCGACGTGGGCGGGATCATAGAATTCGGAGGCACCTTCCTCCACACCGCTCGCTGCCCCGCTTTCCTCACCGAGGAAGGCCGCCGCAGGGCCTTGGAGACCATCGAGCGAGAGCGGTTTGACGCCCTGGTGGTCGTCGGAGGAGAAGGGTCTCTCCAAGGGGCCCGGTGGCTTTCCGAGCAGGGAGTTAACGTGGTGGGGATCCCCGCCTCCATCGATAACGATATAGAGGGGACCGATACCGCCATCGGGGTGGATACCGCGGTGAACACCGTGGTGTGGGCCCTGAACCGGATACGCGATACCGCGCTGGCCCACGAGCGGGTCTTTTTAGTGGAGGTCATGGGGCGGGAATCGGGCTACATTGCCTTGATGGGCGGGCTCGCCGGCGGCGCGGAGCTGGTGCTCGTTCCTGAGGTAGAGGTCTCCTTGGAAGAGGTGGCCCAGAGAGTATCGGCCCTCTACCGGAAGGGGAAACGGCACTCCATCGTGGTAGTGGCCGAGGGCGTCACCGCGAAGATAGGCTCCGTAGGGGTGATTGCCAACTTCCTCCGTGAGCGGACCAACCTGGAAGTCCGGGTGACGGTGCTGGGACACCTCCAGCGCGGCGGTTCCCCCACGGCCACGGACAGGATCCTGGCCTCCCGGTTCGGTGCCCAGGCGGTGGAGGATGTCAAGGCGGGACTCTTCGGCCACATGGTGGCGTGGCAGCGGGGGGAGATCGTGCGGGTTCCCCTGGAAGTAATACGGCGCAAGCGGAAGGCTATTGACCCCCGGCTATACGAACTTGTACACCAATTGGCGATCTGAGATCAGATGGGTTTTAAAACCTTTTTGAGCCCTTTTAAGTTCATATTTGTCCGTTCATTTGCCAAGCTGCTGGCGGGAGGGAGCGCTTATGTGGAGGTTTTTCTTCGTCCTCGTGATCTCGGCAATTATAGGTAGTGCAGCGTTCGGAGGGCAGGCGGTTTTGCTCCTCGCCATCGGTGCGCACGTAGAGCCCCTGGGCATCACGGCCCAGGGGTACCGGGGCGGCCGGAGCGATTACTGGGATCCGGCCCTATTCGAGCGCCATGTGCGGTACCTCTACGACCTCGCGGAGGTGGTAGAGCGCCACGGCGGGGTGCTGGTGGTTCAGGTGCAGTCGCCCTTCACCCAGGTGGTCGCTGAGGCCGGGAACACGATCCTCGCGGACCTTGAGACTCGGGGACACGAGATCGGCCTCCACTTTCACGAGAACGCCCACCTCGGCCTCGAGCCCGAGCGGTTGCCCCCCGAAGAGTGGTGCCGGGCCATGCGCGAGGAGATCTCCCTGATCCACGCTGCAGGGGTTGAAGGTCCCATCCGGTATTGGAGCGGGGGGAACCTCTACTCCGGGATCCTGGAAGCGGCGCGCTGTGCCAGCCTCGAGGTCTACGGCGATTGGAAGGACCCCCGGGTCCAGGCCGCCGCCGCGGAGGTGATCGGAGTTAATCCTTGGCGGCCCGCCGGAGGGCCGGATCCCGCGGATATGTCCCGCTTCGCCACCCACGACCCCGACGGCCCCGTGATCTACCTCCCCGACGGGATGATCGATCCAAAGGCCTTTCGCGAAAAGCGGCGCCTCATCCGGGAGAAAGGGGTGTGGGCGTGGTTCGAGGCCCTGGCGGGGTACCTGCGGGAATCCCTGGCGGCGGCACGGCCGGACCGGGTGAACGTCTTCCACATCACGGTGCACCCGGGCGAGTTTCCCTTGGAGTCCATCGACCGGTTCCTGACCGAAACCGTGGACCCGCTGACTGCCGCGGGGAGGGTCCGCTGGGCCACCTTCTCCGAAATGGCCGAGGCCTTCGCGGCGTGGGAGCGGGAGCACCCCGGTGTCGACCCCAGAGCTGCGATTACCTCCGAGGGGGGCGCCACCCTCACTCGGGAAGGGTGCCGAGGCTACATCACCTTCGCCGTCAACGTCCACGATTCGTGAACGTGGACGAAAGCGCTGACACCGTCCTTCGCTTGATCGAGCTCTTCGAGCAGTATGGCGTGCGGGGCGATTTCTATCTTACCGGGCCCCAGGTGTGGGCGTATCTCGAGCATCGGCCCGAGGTGATCGAGCGGCTGAGGGAATCGGGGATGACCGTGAGTTACCACATCCGCCCACCGCACCCCGCCGCCCCGGGCTTCGATCGAGTCCTGCGGGGCCTCTCCCGGGAGGAGGCGGCTCGGGTCCTCCGGGATTACGAGACCTACCGCCTGGATCTCGCGACCGGCGGCCTCATCCGGGACCAGCCCGGCGGGTTCACGTTGCTCAAGG
>Ga0180878_1042_pt1 | contig 10343 bp, 6 predicted proteins | sample Deesub1362A_J573_FD_124315 | JGI IMG/M metagenome (GOLD analysis project Ga0180878, IMG submission 124315) | Candidatus Acetothermia bacterium JdFR-50 | reverse complement strand
TAGGGCCAGTCCGTAGAAACGAGTCGGCCATCACCGAGCCCAAGGGTCCCAGGAAGAGCACCGCGGAAAAAAGAAGGTACAGGCCCCACAGGAGGTGGGCCCGCCGCGAAAAAAGGGACGTTGTGGGAAGGTGTCTCCCCCCCACCATGCGGCCCGAAAAGAGCCCGCCTCCCCGTAGATAAAGGTAGGAGAAGCACAGGGAGATTAAAAGCTCCATCAATGCAAGCGCCGCGGCTTGAGGGATCTGGTTGTGTACGCGGGCGAAGAGGTAGACCCCTACCTCAAGGGTGGCGTATCGAGCGCCCCCCAAGGTGAGCGGGATGGCGAAGGAAAGGAAGCAGAAGATGAAGACGAGTGAAAAGGCCGAGGCGATGGCGGGGAGGAGGCCGGGGAGGGTAACGGTGATGAAGGCCCAGAACGGGGAGGCTCCCAAGGTCCGCGCCGCCTCCAGGGGCTCGGGGTCCAGGCCCTCCCAAGCCGCGGCCACGAACCGGGCGAATACCGGCGCGTTATAGAAGGCGTGCGCGAGCACGATCCCCCAAAGGGAATAGAGGATCTTCACTGGAGGGGAACCCAGGCCGAAGATCTCCATGAGGGCCTGATTGAGGTAACCCGTCCTCCCGAAGAAAAGCACGAATCCCAGGGCCACGGTTATCGGGGGGAGGACGAAGGGCACCAAGGTGAAGGCCCGGAAGAGTTCCCGGCCGGGGAAGCGGTAGCGGGCAAGCAACCACCCCAAGGGGAAACCCAAGACGAGACTCAACGCGGCGGAGATAAGTGCTTGCCCCAACGTGAAACGGAAGAGATGCCGCACATAGGGATCGGAAAGCAACTCCCGAAACCGCACCAGAGTATAACGTTCCCCTTCCCGGAGGCCGAGTTCGAGCACCTCCCATAGGGGGAGGTAGAAAGCTACCGCGAGGAAAAGGAGGGGAAGAGCGAAAAGAAGTGCCCCGGCCGCAGGATCGCGTCTATCCCACAGGGATCCCATTTTCCCCACGAAGATAACCCCGAAGCCGGAGCGTGGAAAACCCCGTGTCTCCACAAGCTGGGGTACACTGGGACCATGGAGCGGCTGAAGACGTCCGAGGGGAAAAGATCTCCCCCATTTAAAAAAACGGGGATTGTACCCCGCTTTTTCTTTTCCTATAATCGTTCACGGAGGTCCTAGATGTTTTGGCCCATACGTGGTCCCCTCATTATCCTGCCCCGCTAGGGGGCAGGGAAGCCGCGAAGAGGCCGCGGGCACGTCCGCATTTATCGTTTACGTTTCCCGTTTTTGTTAGGAAAAAGGAGGAAAGGAATGGCCTTTCAGCCGCGCAAAATAGAGAAGGATCCAGCCAAAAGGGAAAGGGAAGTCCTCCGTTTCTGGGAAGAAAAAAAGGTCTTCGAGAAGAGCCTGGAAAAAACCAGGGGCAAACCCAGGTTCGTCTTCTACGAGGGCCCGCCTACCGCCAACGGGACCCCCCACTTCGCCCACCTCCTTGCCCGCCTCTATAAGGACCTCTTCCCCCGGTACAAGACCATGCGGGGCTATTACGTCCTGCGGAAGGCGGGGTGGGATTGTCACGGGCTCCCGGTGGAAATCGAGGTAGAGAAGGAACTGGGGATAAAGAGCAAACCGGAGATCGTCTCCTACGGCGTCGAACGTTTCGTGGAGAAATGTAAGGAGTCGGTGCGCTTCTACATCGGCAAGTGGGAGGAGATGATCCGCCGGATGGGGTTCTGGATCGACCTCGAACAACCTTACGTCACTATGACCGATGATTACATCGAGACCCTCTGGTGGGCGATAAAGCGGATCCACGAGCAGGGACTGCTTTACCGGGGCCACAAGGTCCTCCCGTATTGCCCTCGCTGCGGCACCCCCCTCTCCTCCCACGAGGTGGCCCAGGGTTACCGTACTACCGAGGATCCTTCCGTCTTCGTGCTGATGCCGTTGGTGGAGAACCCCGATGTCAAGGTCCTCGTCTGGACCACGACCCCGTGGACCCTTCCCTCCAACGTGGCCTTGGCCATCGATCCGGCGGCGGCGTACGTGGAAGTCCGCTACCGTGGGGAGCGGCTGATTTTGGCCAAGCCCCGGCTCCAGGACGTGTTGGGTGAGGAGGCGGAGCTCCTACGGGAGTTTCCGGGAGAGGAGCTCGTGGGCAGGGAGTACGAGCCCCTCTATCCCCTGGTGGCTGGGAAAGAGAACGCCTACCGGATCGTGGGGGCCGATTTCGTCTCCATGGAGGAAGGGACCGGGGTGGTGCACATCGCCCCTGCCTTCGGCGAAGAGGACTACCAACTGGGGAGGGAGGAGGGTCTCCCCTTCGTGCAGCCGGTGGATCTTGCGGGGAAGTTTACCGATGCCTTCCCCCTCGCCCAGGGGCTCTTCGTGAAGGATGCCGACCCCGTGATCCTGGAGGACTTGCGGAAGCGGGGAAGGCTTTTCCGCGCCGGAACGGTGGAACACGAGTACCCCTTCTGCTGGCGCTGCGACACCCCACTCCTCTACTACGCCCTGGACTCATGGTTTATCGCTACCACGGCGAAGAAGGAAGAGATCATCGCCGAGAACGGGACGGTGGAGTGGCACCCCGAGCACGTGGGCCGAGGGCGTTTCGGGGACTTCCTGAACTCCATGCGGGACTGGGCCCTCTCCCGCGATCGCTTCTGGGGAACTCCCCTCCCCGTGTGGGAGTGTAGATCTTGTGGGCGGATGGAGGTCATCGGCTCCCGGGCCGAGCTCGCCGAAAGGGCCCTGGATCCGGGGCTGGCGCGTGAAGTGGAACTCCATCGCCCCTACATCGACCGGGTGCGGCTCAAATGCGACTGCGGGGACGAGATGGAGCGGGTGCCCCACGTCCTCGACACCTGGTTCGACTCCGGGGCCATGCACACCGCCCAGTGGCACTATCCCTTCGAGAACGAGGAACTCTTCCGGGAGAATTACCCCGCGGACTTCATCTGCGAGGGGCTCGACCAGACCCGGGGTTGGTTCTACACCCTTATCGTGACCGGGGTCCTCCTCCACGGGAAGACGCCCTACAAACGGGTACTGGTGACGGGCCTGGGCCTCGACGAGCGGGGACAGAAGATGAGCAAGTCCCGGGGGAACGTGATCGATCCCCTTCCCGTAGCGGACCAATACAGCGCCGACGCCATCCGGTGGTATCTGGCGGCGGAATCGGCTCCCTGGACGGTACGGCGGATATCCCTGGAGGGGGTGCGGAAGGCCCGGGCCGGGTTCCTGGAGACGGTGAAGAACTCCCACGATTTCTTTGCCTTATATGCGGGGATCGATGGGTTCGACCCGGGGATGCCGGTGCCGAATAAGCGCCCGCTCCTCGACCGCTGGCTCCTTTCCCGCACCGCCGCCGCGGTGGAGGAGGTCACCGGGTATCTCGACGCCTACAAGGTGGTGGAGGCCTGCCGGGCCCTGGAGCGATACGTGGACGACCTATCCAACTGGTACATCCGCCTCTCCCGGCCCCGGTTCTGGGGCGGGGAGTGGACCGATGACAAGCGCTCCGCCTACCACACCCTTTATACGGCCCTGAAGACCCTGAGCGCCCTCATCGCCCCCTTCACCCCCTTCCTGGCCGAGGCGATGTGGCGTTCGCTGAAGACCGAGGGAGACCCGGAGTCGGTGCACCTGGCTCCGTGGCCCGAGGCCGGCGAGAGGGACCGCGCCCTTGAGGGGGGGATGGAACGTGCGAGGACGGTGGCGAACCTGGGCCTCGCGGCGCGTAACCTGGCCAAGGTGAAAGTCCGCCAGCCCCTGCGGCGGCTCCTGGTGCGGAAGCGGCCGGGCGATGAGGAACTGCCCGGTGAGCTTTGGGACCTTGTGAAGGCAGAGCTCAACGTGAAGGAAATCGCCCTGGTGGAGAGCCTGGGCGAGCTCCGTCGACCGGTCCTCTCCCCTAACTTCGCTTCCCTGGGCCCGCGCCTCGGGCCCACGGCCCAGAAGATCGCAGCTTTTCTGAAAGGAGCCGATCATGCTGCCTTGTGGCAGAGGCTACGGGACGAGGGGAAGGCCACTGTGTCCGTAGACGGCCAGGAAGTGGAGCTCCTGGCCGCCGACGTCAAGGTCTCCTGGGAGACGGCGGAAGGGTACGTCCTGCTCGAGGAGGGCGATGACGCCGTGGCCTTGGACGTGTGCCTGGACGATGAGCTCCGGGCGGAGGGGGACCTGCGGGAGCTCATCCACCGCATCCAGCTCGCCCGTAAAGAGGCGGGCTTCGAGGTCACCGACCGGATCGAGCTCGGCTACGAGGGAGAGATCTCGGAGATCTTCCGCCGCTTCCCCGAGCGCATAAAGGAGGAGGTCCTCGCCCTTTCCCTGGTGGAGGGGAAGCTCTCCGAGGCTGAGTACACGGTGGAGTTCTCGAGGGACGAAGGGGACCGCCGGCGGGACGAGCGGGATAGGCTCTCCACCAAGATCCACGGCAAATCGGGAAAGATCTACCTCCGTCGGGTGAAAACGTGATGGACCTGGCAAGCGGTGACCATCCCGTTTCAAAGGACTCTCTGTCGCCACCATCTGCACCCGTCACGCGTCACCCGTCACGCGTCACCGGGTCACCGTGGAAGATCCTCCGCCTCCTCCGGGTGGGCTCCACTCAGGACGTGGCCCGGGAAAAAGGGGAAGCGGGTCTGGTGGTGGTAGCGGAAGTCCAGGAGCGGGGGCGGGGGCGGCGGGGAGCGTTCTGGCATTCCCCCAAAGGGGGTCTGTGGCTCTCCGCCGTGCTCCCGCCCCCCGCTCCCCTTCACATTCAGGTGGCCACCGCGGTGGCCAAGGCCATAAAGGAGTTTTACCGGCTCCCAATAAGCACCAAACCGCCCAATGACCTCCAGCTCTTCGGGCGGAAGCTCGGAGGGGTGCTGGTGGAGACCCTCTTCCAAGGGGAGGCGGAGGGGCCGGTGGTCATCGGGGTGGGAATAAACGTGAACAACCCCATCCCGGAGGAAGTGAGGGGTACGGCGATCTCCCTCCGGGAGGCCTTGGGTGGCCCGGTGGACCTCGAGAAAACGCTTGAGATTGTGCTCTCGGCGTTGGATGATCTTTCGGTGAACCGGAGATGCCGGGAATAGCGGTCATCGGGGCGCAGTGGGGCGACGAGGGAAAGGGGAAGATCTCCCATCTCTTGTCGGAAGGAGTGGATCTCGTCGTCCGCTTCAACGGGGGGCCCAACGCCGGGCACACGGTGGTGGATTCCTATGGGGAGATCCGCCTCCACCACCTCCCCGCAGGGGCGCTTAGGGAAGGAACTGTGGGTGTTTTGGCCCACGGCATGGTGATCGACCCTTGGGTCCTGCGGGAGGAACTCCAGGAGGTGGAAAAACAAGGCCGCCCCGTCCCTAAGCTCCTCATCTCCGACCGGGCCCATGTGATCCTTCCTCACCACAAGGAGATGGAGGTAGGTAGCGGGATCGCGAAGTCCATCGGCACCACCCGCCGGGGGATCGGCCCCGCCTACGCAGACAAAGCCCTGCGCCTGGGTATCCGGTTCGCGGACCTAGCGGACCAGGATGTAGCCCGGGAACGGCTCTCCCGGCTCGAGGGGGCCCACCGGAATCCCTACCGCCCGCCCATGGATCCCGAGCGGGTGGTCCAGGAGCTATTCGAGTTTTACGCTGCGTTCAAGGACACGATCGGCGACTCGATACGAACGATCACCGCAGCGTTGGCGGAGGGACGGAATGTCCTCTTCGAGGGTGCCCAGGGGACGCTACTGGACATCGATCTCGGTACCTATCCCTACGTCACCTCTTCCCACACCACCGTCCACGGGATCGCCTCCGGAGCCGGTATCTCCCCCAAAAAAGTGGAGCGGATAATCGGGGTCCTCAAGGCCTACACCACCCGGGTGGGGGAGGGGCCGTTTCCCACCGAGGACGTGGGCCAGCTGGGGGAGCTCCTGCGGCGGAAGGGGATGGAGTACGGCGCCACCACGGGGAGGCCGCGCCGCTGCGGTTGGCTCGATCTCGTGGCGCTTCGCTATGCCCAGCGGGTCAATGACTTTACGGAGCTCGCGGTGACGAAGCTGGACGTCCTCTCCGGGCTCCCGGAGATCCTCGTTTGCACCGCTTACCGGATCGGGAACGAGCGGGTGGAGGAGTTCCCCTCCTCCTTGATGGATCTATCACATGCGCGGCCCATATACGAACGTCTTCCCGGATGGAAGGAAGACGTGCGTGGTATCCGGGTGAAAGAGGAGCTTCCACGGGCCGCCAGGGATTACCTCCGCTACATCGAGGAAGCCCTGGGCGTTCCCGTGCGGCTCATAAGCGTGGGGCCGAAGCCCGAGGAGACCATATTCTGCTAAAGCAGATCCCCCTGGCGCGCCATTAGGGGACTTCCTCGGGAGTTTCCCCCTGCTTTTGAGTGATGTGCATCACACTTCATTGCCCTTGACGAAGTGGGAGATGAAGTCGTATATATGAAGTTGCCTTGGTGAGGAAAGAAAGACTTTCGGCGGTGGAGTGGTGTGCTGATGCGTTGAAAAACAGCAGCTGGTATTATTTTGCCATCGGGGTTTAGCCCGGCCTCGTAAGAGGTCGCTAAACCCCATGCGGTCGGGGCCGAAAGGCCCCGACCTTTTTATTTGTCAAGGAGCAAGGATGATAGAACGACTGCGACGGGAGCTTGATCGGATAGACGGGGAACTCCTTCGCCTCCTTGCCCGTCGTGCGGAAATGGCGTTGCGTATCGGACGCCTAAAAGCCAAGGAGGGTCTCCCGCTTCGCTCGCCGGAGAGGGAGGAGGAGATCATCGCCCGCCTGAGGCGTGAAAATCCGGGCCCCTTGAGCGGGGAAGCGGTGGCGCGGATCTTCCGGCGGATCATCGCCGAAACGCGCAGGCTCCAAGAGGAGGTGGTGCGAAATGATTGTGGTGATGAAGCCCGGGGCCAGTCAACAGGAAATAGACCGGGTGACGGACAAGCTCCTTTCCCTCGGTTTTAAGGTCCACTTTTCCCAAGGGGAGAACTACACCATTTTGGGCGCCATCGGGGAAAAAAGAGGCATAGATCCTCGGGAGCTGGAGGTGTTGGATGGGGTTTATAAGGTCGTAGAGGTAAGTGTCCCCTATAAGCTGGCGAGCCGGGCCTTTCACCCCCTGGACACCGTGATCGAGCTCGGAGAGGTCACCATCGGGGCCCGGGAGATCGCGGTTATCGCCGGCCCTTGCGCGGTGGAAAGCGTGGAGCAGATCAGGACCATCGCCGAGGCGGTGGCCCGGGAGGGCGTGTGGATCCTTCGTGGGGGAGCGTTCAAACCCCGTACCTCTCCGTACAGTTTCCAAGGCCTCGGAGAGGAAGGCTTGAAGCTCCTGCGGGAAGCGGCCGATGAGTTCGGGATGTACGTGGTCACCGAGGCCATGGACCCCTCCCAGGTGGGACTGGTTTCCCGCTACGCCGACATCATCCAGATCGGCGCCCGTAATATGCAGAACTTCAACCTCCTCCGGGAGGCGGGCAGGGCGGACAAGCCCGTCCTCCTCAAACGGGGTCTTGCGGCTACGCTTGAAGAGTTTCTCATGGCGGCGGAGTACATAATCTCTGAAGGAAACGAACAGGTGATCCTATGTGAGCGAGGGATCAGGGCCTTCTCCGACTTCGCCCGTTTCACCCTGGATCTCACCGCGGTGCCCGTGCTCAAGCGGGAAACGCACCTTCCGGTGATCGTGGACCCGAGCCATGCCACGGGGAGGCGGGACATGGTGATCCCCATGGCCCGGGCCGCAGTGGCCGCAGGGGCGGACGGCATCATGGTGGAGGTCCACCACCGCCCCGAGGAGGCGTTGAGCGACGGCCCCCAGGCCCTCCTCCCACAGCAGTTCTCCCAGCTCCTGCGGGAGCTTAGGAACATCGCCCGCACCCTGGGGAGGGACCTTCTGTTGCGACAGCCCAATGGAACCAGGATTTCCTAGGACGGTCGTGATCGTGGGCTTGGGCCTCATGGGGGGATCGCTGGCGCTGGCGACGAGGCGCGTCCTCCCGGAGATCACGGTGCTGGGCGTGGACTACCCCGAGGTGCTGAAGCTTGCCCGGGGGAAGGAAGCGATTCACGGGGGATATCCCCCTGAGGAGCTCGAACGCGCCGCGGCGGAGGGGGATATCGTCTTTTTGGCCACCCCCATCCGGACGATCCTGGGGCTGATTCCCCGGGCGGCGGCCGCCATGCGCCAGGGGACGATCCTCACCGACCTCGGCTCCACCAAGGAGGAGATCTGCCGCGTCGCCGCCGAGGCTGTCCCCGAGGAGGTTCATTTCGTGGGGGGACATCCCCTCACCGGGGCGGAGGGAAGCGGCTTCCGCGCCGCCGATCCGTTCCTCTTCCAGAACGCTCTCTACGTCCTCACCCCACTCCCGGGCTCCGAAGGGGCGGCGGCGCGGCTCGAGGCGTTCCTGGAGGCCCTGGGCGCGATACCCGTGGTAATGGAGCCCGGGCTCCACGACGAGATCGCCGCCTACGTGAGCCATCTTCCCCAGCTCCTGGCGGTGGCCCTGGTGAATACGGTGGGGAGGAAGGAGGGGTTCCTCCCATTCGCTGCCGGCGGCTTCCGGGACCTCACCAGGATCGCCTCCTCCCCCTACGGGATCTGGGAGGACATCCTGGCCACCAACGCCGCGAGGGTGGACCGGGCCCTGGGGGAGCTGATCGGGGAGCTTTCGCGGCTCCGGGAGAGGCTCTCTGAGGGATTGGGGGAGGATTTCTCCCGCGCCAGGACCCTGCGGGCCTCCATCCCCAAGCGCGCCAAGGGCTTCGTGAAGGAATTCCCCAGTGTCCGGGTGGTGGTGCCGGATAGGGTGGGAGCCTTGGCCGAGGTGACCGGGGCGCTCGGGGCCGCGGGGATAAACATCAAGGACCTGGAGCTCATGCGGGTGCGGGAGGGGATCGGTGGGACCTTCAGGATCTACGTAGGAAGCCAGGGGGAAGCCGAGGAGGCAGCGAAGGTCCTGCGGGCGCTCGGGTACGAGACCGAGGCGGTGGCGTGATGGAAATGCGGGTCCGGGGACCGAAGGCGATCAGGGGGGAGGCCCGGGTCCCGGGGGACAAGTCCATCTCCCACCGCGCCCTCATCCTCGGGGCGCTGGCCCACGGGGAAACGGAGATCCGGGGGCTTTCCCCCGCCAGGGACGTCCGGAGCACGGAGGGGTGCCTCCGGGCCCTAGGGGTGGAGATCCGCAAGGAAGGAGGAGTTGTCCACGTGATAGGTCGAGGCCCCGAGGGACTGGCTCCGCCCAAGGTCCTCTTAGACTGCGGGAACTCCGGCACCACCATGCGCCTCCTCTGTGGGATCCTCGCCGGAAGGCCCTTCGAGTCCGTCCTCGTGGGCGATGAGTCCCTCTCCCGACGGCCCATGCGCCGGGTGGCGGAACCTCTTCGCCTCATGGGGGCGAGGATCCAAGCGCGGGAGGGAGAGCACCCGCCCCTGCGGGTCCGGGGGGGCCGTCTGCGGGGGATCCGCTACCGCCTGCCCGTGGCCAGCGCCCAGGTGAAGTCGGCCGTGCTGCTTGCCGGGCTCCAGGCGGAGGGGGAGACGGTTGTGGAGGAACCCGCCCCCTCCCGGGACCACACCGAGCGGATGCTCGCCTACCTCGGGGCAAAGCTGGAGCGGGACGGGCTGCGGGTGCGTCTGGTACCGACGGAACTGGGTGCCAGAGACATCACGGTGCCCGGGGATCTTTCCTCAGCGGCCTTCCTCATGGCCGCGGCCGCGGCGCGCCCCGGGGCGGAGGTCCTCATCCGGGGGGTGGGAGTGAACCCCACGCGGACCGGCTTCCTGGAAGCCCTGCGGGAGATGGGGGCGGACGTCACCCTCTTGAACGGGCACGAGGTGAACGGGGAGCCGGTGGCGGACATCCTGGTGCGGGGGCGGGAGCTGCGGGGGATCGAGCTCTCCGGGGATATCATTCCCCGGATGATCGACGAGCTTCCCCTGGTGTTCGTTTTGGCCACCCAGGCCATCGGGACGACGGTGGTCCGGGGCGCGGAGGAGCTCCGGGTGAAGGAGTCGGATCGGATCGCGGCCATGGGGGAGAACCTACGGCGGATGGGGGCTTCCGTGGAGGAGCACCCCGACGGTATGTCCATCCGTGGACCGCAGCGCCTGCGGGCGGTGCGGCTTTCGGGGTTCCGCGACCACCGGGTGGTGATGGCGTGTGCCGTGGCCGGCCTGTACGCGGAGGGGGAGACGGTGATCGGAGACGCGGAGTGGGCGGATGTCTCTTTCCCCGGGTTCTTCGACCTCCTCGAGGGGCTCGCTCATGACCGATAGTGCCACCAAGCTCCTGGGGCTCATCGGCGACCCGGTGGAGCACTCCCTCTCCCCGGCCCTTCACTCCTTTCTC
>Ga0180878_1071_pt1 | contig 10453 bp, 9 predicted proteins | sample Deesub1362A_J573_FD_124315 | JGI IMG/M metagenome (GOLD analysis project Ga0180878, IMG submission 124315) | Candidatus Acetothermia bacterium JdFR-50 | reverse complement strand
AACGGAAAAGCATACAGTATTGGGATTTGGCGTGAGTGGATAAGGAGTGAGCTTTTGCCTTGGGCGCACTTCAGGGATGGTTCGGGCGCGGCATATCGCCACGGTAGGTTCCTTTACATCGGTTTTTGGCCATCTAAAGAGTTTTTAATTGATCTCTTTGAGCGTCTCGCCAGAGAGGTTGGCTTAAAAACGGTGAGACTTCCGGAAGGACTTAGGATACGGCGTAGGGGAAAATACGTTTTCGCGTGCAATTATTCCTCGCAACCCTATGAGGTACCTGCATCTCCGAGAGCTCACTTTATCCTCGGTAAGCGAATGCTCCCCGCTCATGAGGTTGCTATTTGGGAGGAGAAGCGATGAAATTCTAAAAACTATACTTTGCAACAAAAGCGGGGACAATTTCTCTTCCCAAGTGAGGTGCGGTGTGAAGATGGAAAAGCTCACTCTGGTGGTGATGGCGGCGGGGGTCGGGAGCCGATTCGGCGGCCCGAAGCAACTGGAACCCATTGGGCCCCATGGGGAGACCTTCAGTGACTACTCCGTGTATGACGCCCTACGTGCGGGATTCCAACGGGTTGTCTTCATACTCAGCGAGGAAGTAAAAGAAGCCTTCATCGAGCGGGTGGGCAGCCGGATCGAAAGACACTGCGAGGCCGCCTATGTGATCCAGCGGATCGATGATCTCCCCCCCAGGTTCTCCGTTCCCCCCGGAAGGAAAAAACCTTGGGGAACTGCCCATGCGATCCTGTGCTGTAGGGACTTAGTCGATACCCCCTTCGCTGTGGTGAACGCCGACGATTTCTACGGCCGAGAGGCATTCGCTACGATAGCGGCGTTCTTAGCACAGGGCCATGGAAAAAGCGGAGCCCCCGAGTTCTGTCTCGTGGGCTACCGGCTTGAGAACACCCTCAGCCCTTACGGACCGGTGACCCGGGGGATCTGCCAGGTGGACGAAAACGGATACCTCCTCCAGATAGATGAGCGTCATCGTGTCCAGGAGTTAGACGGGGCGATAAAGTACAGCGAAGACGGGGAACACTGGGTGGAGTTGCCACCGGACAGCATCGCCTCCATGAACATGTGGGGGTTTACCCCTGAGATCTTTCCCGAACTCGAGGCCTGCTTTCCGAAATTCCTTCGTACCCACCTAAAGGATGATATCGAGAAAGCGGAATTCCTTCTTCCCGAAGTGGTCCACGGGCTGGTGCGGGAAGGACGGGCAAGGGTGAAGGTGCTTCCCACCCGGGAGCGGTGGTTCGGAGTCACCTATCGGGAAGACGTGGAGGCGGCCCGCGCGGCCATCGCCGAACTCGTCCGGCGCGGGGTCTATCCCGCGGACCTATGGGGTGAGGGAGGAGGGGGTTGAACCGGTCCGCTTTGGCGCGGCTTTCGCGCTGGATGAAGGAAAAAGGCTTCACCGTCTTCTTCATCTTTCGTCCAGAGAACTTCGCTTGGCTCACCGGCGGAGGGGACAACACGGTGATGGTGGGTGAAGGGGTAGCTTGGCTCGAGGTGCGGGAGGGAGAAGTCGTCCTCCACACCTCGCGAGTGGAGGCTCACCGTCTGCTCGAAGAGGAAGTGGAGGGGCTCGATGGGACGGTAATCCACCCCTGGTATGATATACCCACCCCCAAAGGACCCAGCGATCTAGAACACGATCTTACGCCTTTACGCCTCATCCTCTCGGCCGAAGAGTGGAATCGCTTTCGTGTCCTCGGCCGGGACACCGCCGCGGCTGTAAGAGTAGCCATATGGGCCGCACATCCCGACTGGACGGAGAGAGAACTTTCCGGGGCCATTGCCGAGGGGGCGCTCTCCCGAGGGATCCAGCCACTAGTGCTCCTTGTGGCCGGCGAGGAGAGAATCTTCAAGTACCGGCATCCCTTGCCGAGGGATTACTCCCTAGGAAGGCTTTGCATGGCGGTGATATGTGGCCGTCGGCACGGACTCGTGGCCGATCTCACCCGGATCCGTTCCTTCGGGCGTCCCGAGGCCGAGGTTCTTTACCGGAAGGTCCTAGAGGTAGAAGCCGCTGCCTTGGATGCTACGCGGCCCGGCGTCACCCTGGACGAGGTTCTCTCCTCAGTGCGGGAAGCGTATCACGCTCTCGGGCGGCCCGAAGCCTTCGAGGAACACCATCAGGGAGGTATTGCCGGCTATCGGCCCCGGGAGGTCCTGGCACTGCCGGGCGATGGAACCAAGCTCGCGGCGGGGATGGCGGTAGCGTGGAACCCTTCCCTCTCCGGGGCCAAGGTGGAAGACACCTTCCTCATCACCGAAGAAGGTCTGGAGAACCTGACCTTCGACCCTCACTGGCCCACGGTGGAGGTGGCGGGCCGGAAGCGCCCCGACATCCTGCGATCATGAAAGGGGATAAAGCCGTGACGCTCTTGGAAGAGATATTCGGTCCCGGTTCGGAGCCCGTGGTAGCCTGGGCTCCGGGGCGGGTGAACCTCATCGGCGAACATACCGATTACAACGGGGGCTACGTTCTACCCTTCGCCGTCGATCGCTACACTCGGGTAGCGCTTCGCCGTCGGGACGACACCTACGTGCGCGTCTACACGGCTTCCTTTGAGGAGTCCTTCTCCGCGCGGCTCCCCCTGCGGAATCCGCGGTCTCGTGGTGATTGGTCGGATTACGTGGTGGGTATATTGCGCGAATTTTCGGCTATATACCAGCTGCGGCGAGGGTTCGACGCCGCCATTGTAAGCGATGTCCCTTTGGGAGTGGGCCTCTCCAGCTCGGCTTCCCTGGAGGTGGCATTTGCCGTGGGCTTGGTGTTCCTATACGAGCTCGGGATAGGAGATCTCGAGCTCGTGGAGCTCTGTCAACGGGCGGAGAGGGATTTTGTGGGAATGCCGTGTGGTATCATGGATCAATACGCCGTGTACTTCGGCGAGCACGGGAAGGCCCTTTTCCTCGATACCCTCTCGCTGGAACATCGAGTCGTCCCGCTGGAACTGGAGGGAGTGAATTTCCTCGTCGTGAACAGCAACGTCCGGCGAGTCCTGGCTGATTCGGGATACGCTCAACGCCGCCGGGAATGCTACGAGGCGACACGATGGCTCGCCCGCAGGTTTCCCGAAAGGGGGATAAACTCATTGCGTGGTGTGGACCCCGAAATGTTGGAGAAAGTAAGAGCCGAGATGCCCCGAACCCTCTGGAAGAGGGCTGTACACGTTATAGCGGAGAACGGACGGGTCCTTGCCATGGTGGAAGCACTGAGGGAGAGGGACACACGGACAGTAGGAGAGCTCCTCTACGCCTCTCATGTCTCCCTCCGGGATCTCTTCGAGGTCAGCGTGCCCGAAGTCGACTTTTTAGTGGAGTGGGGCATCTCTCACGGGGCGTTGGGGGCCCGGATCGTAGGAGGCGGCTTCGGCGGTGCCACTCTGCATCTTGTTCCGGCGGGCATAACCGAGGATTACGTGAAGGAGTTGGTGTCGGCTTATCGGCGCCGCTGGAATCTGAAGGCTGAGGTCCTAGAGATCCGCCCGAGCGCCGGGGCGTGGGGGCTTCTGCGAACTCGCTGAAGGATGGAGGGATCGCTAACATTCCCTTGTGGAGTGGAGGGAAGCAGAGAAAAAGGCCTGCGAGTATCTCCGTTCCCTTGGGTATCTGATCGTTGCCCGCAACTGGCGTTGGCGAGGCGGCGAGGTGGATATCATCGCCAAAGACGGGACAACTTTGGTGTTCGTTGAGGTCAAGGCCAGATCGGGCACGGGATTCGGGCATCCGGCGGAGGTGGTGGATGCCCGCAAGCGTGAAAAGATCCTCATGGCGGCCAAGGCCTTTTTGGGTCCGAATACGGGCAGGATGCCGGTGAGGTTCGATGTGATTTTCCTGCTTGGCGGCGAGATCTCTCATCTCAAAGGAGCGTTTATGGAAGGAGATTGAGGATGTTCGCCAAAGTCTTGTCCGGAACGCCCTTCGGAGTGGAAGCGGTTTTGGTGGAGGTCCAATGCGATGTATCCCCGGGAATACCCGGCCTATCCATCGTGGGCCTCCCCGACAAGGAGGTGACGGAGGCGCGGGAACGCATCCGTTCCGCCCTCAAAAACAGCGGCCTCCCCTTCCCGGATCTCCGGATCACCGTGAACCTGGCCCCCGCGGACCTGCGGAAGGAGGGGGCTGGGCTCGATCTCGCGTTGGCGGTGGCGGTGCTCGGGGCGGCGGGTGAGATCCCGCAGGAACGCCTTCTGGGATGTGTTTTCCTGGGGGAGCTTTCCTTAAACGGCGAACTTCGGCCGGTCAGGGGGGTGCTCCCGGTGGCCCTGGCCGCCAGGGAAGCCGGGATAGAACGTATGCTTGTCTCCATCGACTCGGCCCCTGAGGCTGCCTTGGTCAAGGGACTATCGGTTTACCCCATTCCCGACCTCCGCACCGCCTATGCCTTCCTCACGGGTGCCCAAGAGATACGGCCCCTGCCCCATCGGATACCCGAGGCCGGGGGGCCGCGGACGTGGCTCGATCTGGCGTTGGTGAAGGGACAGTTGCACGCACGTCGTGCTTTGGAGATCGCCGCCGCGGGCGGCCACAACCTCATCATGGTGGGGCCTCCGGGCACGGGCAAATCGCTTTTAGCACGTTGTCTTCCCGGGATCCTTCCGCCTCTTTCCCTGGAAGAAGCCCTGGAGGTCACCCGCATCTACTCCGTAGCCGGTCTCCTCCCCCAGGGCGTGTCTTTGTTGCGGGAGCGCCCTTTTCGAGCGCCCCACCATACCATCTCTTATGCGGGCATGGTGGGAGGTGGAGCTGGGATCCCTACTCCAGGGGAGATAACACTGGCCCATCACGGGGTGCTTTTCCTGGACGAGCTTCCCGAGTTCGACAGAAAAGTTCTGGAAACCCTTCGTCAACCCTTAGAGGATCGGAGGATAACCATCACCCGCGCCGGGGTTTCAGTGACATTCCCGGCATCTTTTACTTTGGTGGGCGCCATGAATCCCTGTCCTTGCGGATACTTGGGAGATTCCCAACGTCCTTGCCGTTGCCGCCCCCATGAGATCCAGAGGTACTGGCGCAAACTCTCGGGACCTTTCCTCGATCGAATAGACCTCTTCGTGCGGGTGCCACGCCTCTCCCGCGAAGAGCTCTTGGGAGAAGGGGACGGGGAGCCATCGGAGGTGGTTCGGGAGAGGGTGCGAGCAGCCAGGGAGAGGCAACGGGAGCGTTTCGGGGCTCCACTCACCAATTCCGAGATGAACTTGAAGGAAGTGAAGCGACATTGTGTCCTTTCCCGGGAGGCGAGGAACCTCCTCGCCCGGGCCATCGATCACTATGGCCTCTCCGCCAGAGCCTATGCCCGAATCCTCAAAGTATCCCTTACCATTGCGGACCTGGAAGAGGCCGATATCATAAGGCCTGAACACATCGCGGAGGCGTTACAATATCGGCCGCAGAAGGAGGGCGAGACGTGAAGAGACTTTTCTTGTTTGTGTTGCTTGCTGTTTTCCTCGGGGGGGAAAGTCTTCTTGCCCAAACTCCTTTCACCGTGGGTCGGATCGAGATCATCGGCAACCTCCATGTCCCCACCGCCAAGATCATGAAGACGATCGGGTTCAAAGAGGGCGATACCATCGATGCCCTGACGGTAAAATCCGCTGTAAAAGCCCTGGAAGAGATGGGGTATTTCACCCAGGTAAAGCCGGAGCTTTCGGTGGAAGACGATGTGGTGGTGGTGCGCTTCTATGTGGTGGAGTTCCCCCTCATCGAGAAGATCGAGATCCGAGGATTCCCCGAATCCCCGGGGTTCGAGGACGGACTTATACCATTCCTTATCCGCTGGCTATCCCAAAAGCTCTACGTCTCCAAAACCGAGATTCTCCATACCCTAGAGGAAAACGGAGTGAAAAAGGGAGAAGTTCTCAACGCCAAGAGTCTCCGGGCGGCCTTGGAGAAGGTCTTGGAGAAACTCCGCGACAAGAACGACATCGCCACGGTCCAGATTACCCGCGCCGAGCCGGAGGGTTCGACGTTGGTCATCGAGTTCCAGTTCCTACCGGTTTTGGGAAATCTTTTCTCGGGGCTCGTGACGGTGCCCGAAGAGGAGGCAGCCGCATTGGTTCAGGTCCCAGTGGGAGAAGTGGGGCGTTTATCCCGGATTCGGGAAAGTTACCGTCGGTTACTGTCCTCGATCTTTTTCAGGGACGTGGAATTGCAACCCCAGGTGGACGAAGAAGGAAAAGGCGTTTATCTGCATTGGCAACTTACCGAGCGCACCCTTCTGTCCGAGCCTACGGTGTTGAAGGGCATCGAGCTCGAGGGAATCAGCGCCTTTCCCAACGAACTGATCACCGCCCAGCTCGGTCCGTTGCCTCCCGGAAAGGTCAACAACTATGAAGTCCTCAAGGCACTGCGGGGCGTGTTTGATTATTACATGCGGGAAGGGTATATGTTCGTGGACTTGATACCGGCGGGTCTCGAGGACGGTATCCTACGGGTAAAGGTATTGGAAGGCGTGATCTCCAGCATCCAGGTGGTGGGCAATACCAGGACCAAGGAATCGGTGATTCGGCGTGTCCTAGGCTTGAGGGAAGGGGAGCACCTCACCCAATCCCGTCTGTTCGCGGCCCAACAGGCCCTTAAAGCCCTGGGATATTTCAGCGAGGTCAACCTGCAACCGAGGCGAGAAGGAGAGGAATTGGTACTGATCGTTTCCGTAAAGGAACTCGAAAAGCTCGGCAATATCAGGGGATCGTTCAGCTTCTCCCCCGAAAGCGGGGGTATCGTAGGAAATCTCGAATACACCCAACGCAATATCCTGGGCTCCGCTAACGATCTTTCCCTCTCGTTGAAACACGGGCTCACCGGCAAATCCGTCACCACCTGGAGTGTCCGCTGGACCTCATATGCCATCTCCCTCCTGAAGAAGTTCTCTATGGAGGGTTATCACAAGCTGCAGGAGCCAACCCGCGCATTGGGTGGGAAAGCATCCCTTTCTTATCCCATAGCGTACCTGTGGAACCTCGATCTGGGGTTCACCTCGGAGCTTCGTTGGAAGGACGGGGAGGAGCTTCCGCCGCGGAACGTGATCGAGACGGGCTTGACCTACGACTCACGGGACGATCCGTTTTTCTTCCCCCGCCGGGGGATCCTGGGGCGGTTTTCCTTGGCGAAGGCAGGGGACTTCGCCCCGGGAGTGCGGTATCTCTCGCTCAAGGTGGAGCTCGCGGGATTCCACCCTATGGATTTCGGATGGGGTGAGGGAAAGGTTCGTGGGGCCCTGGCGCAAAGGCTTCTGTTCGGATGGGGAATTGACCTTCCCGAGGAGTATCGGTTCGAGTTCGGTGGGATGAACTCGGTGCGGGGCGCCGCGACCCCTATGAAAACCGATAGGATCCTCCTCCTCAACACCGAATTCCGTATGGAGTTGGCCCAGGGCTTCCACGTGGCCCTTTTCTGGGACCTCGGCCTTTCCTTGGCTGACCGGGAGACGAAGGCCTCGGTGGGGATCGAGCTCGCCGCCCGCATCATGGGGAGTTTCATGCGCATTGACCTCGCGTGGCCCAGCGATCGGTCCTGGAATTGGGTGCCCCAGTTCGAGTTCGGCTGGGCCCCGATTTTCTGAAAAAGTCCGAAGGCAAAAATACCTAAGGAGGTAAGAGGATGAAGGGAATCGGTTACGCGATCGTGGTTGCGCTGGTGGCCGGGTTCGTAGGGGGGTTGGTGGCGGGGTTCGTCATCCCCCAGAAGGGGGGCTCCGCCAGCGAAGAGCTCACGGCCCGGGTGGAGGCCCTGGAGGCAAAGATCGGTGAGTTTTCCGCTTTTGGGAGCCGAATAAAAAGCGTGGAAGGGAAGGTGGGGGAGTTCGATGGAAAGCTCTCGCAGCTCGAAGGGAAGCTTTCCCACCTCGAGGGCCGGATCGGGGGGCTGGAGCAGAAAGTGGCCGGGCTCGACATCACCGGGGGGCCTGGCTTGAAGCTCGGGTATGTGGATGCCGATGCGCTCTTCATCAAGGTTTTCATCCCCCAGGTCCAGGCGGAGCGGGCGGTGATGGAGGAGAAAAAGAGGGCCATCACCGAGCTGCAGTCCCGGCGGGTCAAGGGGGAGATCGCGGAAGATGAGTTCAAGATGCAGTACTACGTGCTGCAAGTCGAGCTCCTCCAGGCGCAGTACAACGTGGATATGTCCATGCTCGACAAGATGATCGCATCCCCTGGATTCGCGAATTTGAAGACGGACTTGGAGCACCTCCGGGAACAGGCCGCGCCGGCCTTGGATGAGATCCAAAAGCTTTTGGATGAGGCTAAGCTCGGGGTAGTGGACGAGCAGGCCTTCATGGCCAAGTATCAGGCGCTCCAGAGCGCGTTCCAGCAGCTGGACCAACTCCTCACCCAGATAGCCGCCCAAAAGATCGTGGAGGTGACCCAAGCCGTGGCCCAGGAGAAGGGCTACGATCTCGTGCTGCGTCGCAAAGACGTGCTCGTTTTCCGCAACGCTGAGACGGTGGATGACCTCAGCCCCTTGGTAGAGCAGCGCCTCTGGAAGCTCTTCGCCACCTCCTCCTAAACATGACCCTCGAGGAGCTCAAGCGGTCAGTGCCGGTGGGTTATCCCTACCTCCTCATCGACCGGGTCCTGGAGCGAGGAGAGGGGCAGGCAGTGGCGCGGAAGTGCGTGACCGTGAACGAGCCGTACTTTCAAGGACACTTCCGCCCCCCTTTTCCTTCCATCATGCCCGGGACGATGATTCTGGAAGGGATGGCCCAGACGGCAGGGCTCCTCTTGGAATCGGGAAAACTCGCGGTGCTCGGGGCGGTGGAGCGCGCCAGGTTCCACCGCCCCGTGGTCCCCGGCGACGTTTTGATATTTACCGCGGTGGTTGCCCGGCGCCGGGGACCGGTCCTCAAAGCTGAAGTGAGGGCCGAGGTGGAAGGGGAGCTCGCCGCCGAGGCCCTTATCACCCTCGTGGTGAGGGAAGATGTGGGAGAAGATCGTAGAGTGCGTTCCTAACGTCTCCGAGGGCCGTAACCAGGAGACCATTCGGGCTTTGGCCGCGGCCCTGGAAAGGGTTTCGGAGATAAAGCTCCTGGATGTGGAGTCCGACCCGGACCACAACCGCAGCGTCTTCACTTTCGCCGGCACCCCGGAAGGGGTGAAGGCCGCCGTCATGGCCCTGTTCGCTGCCGCCCTCCCTCGGATAGACCTCCGCAAGCACCGGGGGGAGCACCCCCGCATGGGGGCGGTGGATGTAGTTCCCTTTGTCCCCGTCCGCGGTGTGACCATGGAGGATTGCGTAATCCTCTCCCGCGAGGTGGGACAGGGGATCTGGGAGCGGTTCCAGGTGCCGGTGTACCTCTACGCCAACTCCGCCACCCGCCCCGAGCGGGAGGACCTGGCGGCGATCCGCAAGGGCGAGTTCGAGGGTTTTTTCGAGAAGATAAAGGATCCCGCCTGGGCCCCGGACTTCGGAGAACCGGAAGTTCACCCCACCGCGGGAGTGGTCGCGGTCGGAGCTCGGGAATTCCTTATCGCTTATAATGTCTACTTGAATACGGACGACGTACGCATCGCTAAGGCCATCGCCCGCGCGATCCGAGGTTCATCTGGCGGCCTTCGCTACGTGAAGGCCTTGGGGTTCGAGATCAAGGAACGGGGGTTGGTACAGGTCTCCATGAACCTCACCAACTACAAGAAGACCCCAATCCCCCGGGTGCTGGAGCTCATCCGCCGCGAGGCGGCCCGGTACGGGGTCTCCGTGGTAGAGTCGGAGATCGTGGGCCTCGTCCCCCAGGGGGCGCTGGACCAGGTAGTGGAGTACTATCTCCAGCTCCCCCGGCTGGAGCCCCAGATGGTGTTCGAGCGTCGCCTGGAGGAGGCCCTCAAGGGTTGAAGTGGCCCTACCCGGCGGAGAGGGTGGCGATCCTGGGCCTGGGGAGGACGGGTCGGGCCCTCGTCGAGGTCCTCTCGTCGCTGGACCTTTTCCTCTTTCTTTCCGAGAAGCGTGCCCTCACCGAGGAAGAAAGGGCTTTCCTTTCCCGCCACCGGGTCCCTTGGGAGGAAGGGAGGCACTCGGCGGCCGTTTTGGAATGTGAGCTCGTCATCCCCAGCCCTGGCGTTCCCGCCCACGAGCCGGTGCTCCGAGAGGCGGTCCGCCAGGGGATCCCAGTGCTCTCCGAGCTCGAGGTCGCCTGGAGGCTGGCCCGACCATCTCACGTCATCGCCGTCACTGGCACCAATGGGAAGTCCACGACCACTACCCTCATCGGGGCGATCCTCAACGCCGCGGGGAAATCGCCCGTGATGGCAGGGAACATCGGCACCCCCGCCATCGCTACCGTCCGGGAAATTCAGGGCCGTCCCTGGGTGTTGGAGGTGAGCTCCTATCAGCTCGAGTGGACGGAGGTGTTTCGCCCCGACGTGGCGGTGTTCCTCAACTTCGCGCCGGATCACCTGGACCACCACGGGACCACAGGGGCCTACTTCGCCGCCAAGGCCCGGATCCTCTC
>Ga0180878_1001_pt1 | contig 10601 bp, 10 predicted proteins | sample Deesub1362A_J573_FD_124315 | JGI IMG/M metagenome (GOLD analysis project Ga0180878, IMG submission 124315) | Candidatus Acetothermia bacterium JdFR-50 | reverse complement strand
ATTTAGCGCGGACTCAGCCGAGGCGGAAAAGGGGCCGGCTCTGCCGGCCCCTTTTGTTCGTCCCTGCGGCGTTCGAGCTTAAACCGACACTCCTTCCAACCGCAGGAGTCTCCTTTTCCACTCTGGCCCTGGACCGAAGTTTCCGATACCCCCGCGTTTCGGGAGGACGCGGTGGCAAGGTATGACGATGGGGACGGGATTGGTGCCCACGGCTTGCCCCACCGCCCGTGCCGCCCTCGGGTTCCCAACCCTTCCGGCCAGTTCCCCATAGGTGACCGTCTCCCCGTAGGGGATCTTGGCCAATTCCCCCCAAACCTTTAATTGGAATGGGGTTCCCTCGAGATCCAAGGGGAGATCGAAGTTCCTCCGCGACCCGGCGAAGTATTCGTCCAATTCCACTTTCAGTGTCCGGACGAGCTCGTCCGGGGGGCTCAGGGGAACCCGGGGAAAGCGATTCGGGAAGTAGAGCGCTCTGATCCCTCCCTCGCTCCGTCCCACGAGGAACTTGCCCCATGTGGTCTCAATAGCACTGTACCGTATGTCCCTCATTGTCCTTTCCGGTCTCGGGAGCCTAAAATGGATGATATCATGCGCATCCTTTCCGTGGGCTGGGAGATAGAGGGCCCGGGGGTCGAGCGGGCTTCCCTGCACGATGCCGATTCCCTGGCGGGTTATGAGGTGGTGCTCATCGACCCCGGGGAGATATCCGGGCTTTGGCTGCCCTATGTGGCCCCGGACAGGGATGGGGTGCGCCGGTTGGTCCCGGGGTACGACCAGGGGCTGTCCAGGGCCTTGGAGAACCTCTTTTCCGCGCGGAAGGAGGAGCTGGCGGGCCTCCTCAGGTCGGGGGGGATCGTGGCGGTGAGGTTGCGTCCTCCAGGGGAAGGGGTGGAGATCGCGCCCCACGGAGGGCCGCCGCGGCGTCTAGACGCTTACTCCTTTCTCCCCAACTTTTCCCTTACCAGGGAGCGGCAGTTCCTGCCCTTCCCACAGGGAATAAGGATCTTTCCCCGCCGGGGGCGGGACCTGCGGGACCTGGATCTCCTGCATCCCTTGTCCGGCTACCTCTCCGCGGTGCGGCGGTATGAGGCGGTGATCGTGAGCCCCACTGGGGTGCCCCTTGGGGAATTCGGCAGGGTCCTCTTGCGAAACCGCATCGGTGACATCCTCGCTTGGGAACTCGAGCTGGGACGGGGTAGACTCCTTTTCCTTCCCTCATCGGATCTCTCCCCTCGGGCCGCAGGGGAAGCCCTGATCCCCGGCTTGTTGGCCTTACTGGATGAGCCCTTACCCTCGGAGACGCTTCCCGATTGGCTATCCCGCTATTCCCTCCCGCAAGAGGAGCCGATCCGGAAGGAATTGGAAGAGATCGCCCAGGAAGAGGAAAAGCTCTCGAAGCGACGGGCCGCCCTGGAGGGGCGGCTGAGGGAGATGAACGCGGTAAAGGGGCTCCTTTTCCCCACCGGGACGATGGGCCTCGTGAGGGCGGGAAAAAGGGCCTTCAGGGTCTTGGGGTTCGAGGTAGAGGGTGACGAGCTGGATCCCCAGAGCTTCCGGATCGAGGCGCCGGAAGGCAGAGCCATGGTTCGGGGGGCGTGGTCGCCGGAGGGGGCCGTGACCACGGGGGCCTACCGGCCCCTGCTCCTCGCCCTGGATCATCTGCGGTTGGAGAAAGACGAGGCCATACATGGCGTGATGTTGGTGGCCGCGGATACTTCCCGCGACCCCAAGCGGCGCGGCCCCCGCTACACCGAATCGCTCCGGCGGGCCTGCGAGGAGCACGGGATCTCCCTGGTCACTGGGGAAGATCTCTTCGAGGCCGTGCGGGCCGTGCTCGGGGGGGCGGATCCCGTGCCGGTGCGGCGATCCCTCCTTTCCGCCAGTGGCCCCTGGAAATGGAGGGCTTGAGGTTCGGGTTCATCCTTTTCCTCCTCGGGGGCGTAGGGGGGGCCCTGGCGGTTTGGGCCCATCTCAAGGGCAGGCTTTACCGCCAGTACATCCGCCCCGAGGGCCTTCCCACCCACTACAGGAAGGCGGGAACCCCCACCATGGGAGGGTTCCCGTTGCTACAGGTTTTCCTCGTCGCCTGGGTAACCGTCGCCTTTTGGCCCGTGGGGCTCTCCTGGCGGGGATGGACCGTGTTCCTTTCCGCCGTGGGGGCTGGAGCCATCGGTCTTTTGGACGACCTCCTCTCCCAGCGGCGCCGTCGTTCCGAGGGCCTTTCCCCCTGGGGGAAACTCCTCCTCCAACTACCCGTGGCCCTCGGGCTCTTCTTCCTCCTCGAGTTCAAAGCGAGGGAGATGGAGCTTTACATCCCCTTCTCTTCTCTGAAGCTCCCCTTGGCAGCTATCCCCGGGCCGGTGTTTTTCCTCCTAACCCTTTTGGGGTTCTGGGGGACGACCAACGGGGCAAACCTCACCGACGGGCTGGACGGCCTCGCCGCTGGCTGTGGGATCCCCATTCTTCTCGGGGCCTTGTCCCTCACCGGGGCATACCCGGAGCTTTCGGCGCTGACGCTCCTTGGGGCCGGGCTCTTCGCGGGGTTCCTGTGGTGGAACGCGCACCCGGCACGGATCTTCATGGGGGATGTGGGGTCCATGTTCCTCGGGGGGCTGGTCTTTGGGATCTTCATCGCCGCCGGGGGCCTCTTCCTCCTTCCCATCGCCGCGGGGATCTTCGTCGTGGAGTCCCTTTCGGTGATCGTGCAGGTGCTTTCGTTCAAGCTTTTCGGGGTCCGGGTCCTCAAGATGTCGCCCCTGCACCACCACCTGGAGGAGGGAGAGGTATCCTGGCGTTATCTGCTCAAAACCCCCAACTGGCCGGAGCCAGCGGTGGTGGTCCGGCTCTGGCTCATTTCCTTGTCCTTCGTGGCACTGGGGCTTTTGGCCGTGGTTTAGCTCATTTCAGCCAAGACAGCCGCTGCCTCCGGGAACTCCTCGGCCCCCACGGGGATCGTTAGGCCCGAGCCGCGGAAGTTAACGCTCAGGACCGCGTATCCCCGGTTGGCCAGCCACTGATGCCGGGGATCGGAGCCCCAGCGATCCCGCCACCACGGTCCTCCATGGACGAAAAGGACCATGGGCAAAGGCTTTTCGCGCTTTCCCCCTTTATCGGACCACGGAGGAAGAGATAGCTCACCAAGGTGAGCCCATCCCAGGCCCGGATCTCCACCGGGTACATCCGCGCCAGCAGGACCCCTCCAGCGCAGGGCGGTCCGTGAAAAGAAACCGGGAGGCCTTTCCCACGCGGTCGTAGAGGTAATAAGCCGTAGGGTTGTTGTCCCGTACGTAGGCGGCGAGCTCGCGGATCTCCCCGTTTCCAGGTCCAAGGCCACCAAGGCGCGGTATCCCGGCCGCGGGAGTTCATGAGATAGAGGAACTTCCCCTCGGTGTCGAGGCCGAAGAGCTGGGTGACGGCGGCGTCCTCGGGTCCTATCCGGGCAAGCGCCTCCAGCCCTCCTCCGGGGAAAGGCTCTCGAACCCCTGTCCGGGAGGAACCTCATGGCCACCCGCACCCGGAACCCATCGTCGGCCAGGAACCGGAAAAACCCTCCTCGCTCCGCAGGAAGGGCCACCAGGGCTTCCCCAGGACGTTTGGGGTTCAGGTGCACGAGCCGGGCCTGTATCCCTTCCTTACGGTGTGAGGGCCCGTGTCTTGGCGCTTTTCACTTCGGCCCGATACAGGCACCAGGTCTCGTCCCCGGCCCTATCCTTGAGGTACAGGATGGGGGCGAGCCACACGTTCCGCACCCCTTCCCATGGGGCGATCCAAGAGATCCAGTGGCCATCAGGGCTGATCCTGACTTGGGACTTTTCCGGGTCCCCCAAAGAGAAGGCGGCGCGGGGTCAAGGAGGCTTTCTCCGTTGGGGTTTCACCGCCTTTGCCTTGCTACCCTCCGGAGGAAGGAGCGGACCTCCCTTTCGATTCCCTCGCGAGAAAGGGCGGCGATTGCCTGAAGGGATTCTCTTTCCTCCAGGCACCGGATGAGACGATATCCAAGGAAATAGCCGGAGTACTTTATTCCCCGGAAATCGAACCAGGAGCCGAAGAACTCCCGCACGTCGCCCCCATCCAGGCGGGCGAGGTACTCCTTTGCGATCCCCGGGAGCCCTTCCCGAGAGCGCTTTGTCCACTCGGGGTCCGGGGCCTGGTGGAAGCTCTCGCCGCCGAGGACGAGGCCCTCCAGGCGCTGGGCAAAACCCTCGGTGTAGAGGAGTCCGGCCGGGTCTTTCTCTATCTGCTCGAGGTCTTCGCCCCGCCAAAACCGGTGGATCACGTGGCCGAGCTCGTGGGCGGCGAGGCCCTCCAAGCGCTCCGGCAAATGCCATCCCAGTTCCGCGATGTTCTCAAGCCCGAAGAGGACGGCGGGCCTCCCTCCGTAATCCGTGGCCCAACCGGCACCACAGCCTATCCCCACGTGGACCACCGCGGGGACCTCCTCCCGGAACCCGAGGACTTCCTCCGCCCGTCTCAACACCCGCGCCCAAACAGCGGGGAGCGTCCTGTGGGCGGCCTCTATGGCGGGGAGCTTCTCCAATAGCCGGGGGTAATTCCGTTTCCGGACGATCTCCTTCCAGTCCTCTCCTGCCGCGCGGTAATCCTCAACTTGTTTTCGGTAAAGCTCAGGAAAATTTTCGCGGTAAAAGCGCTCCCAAATTCTCACGAATTCTTCCGGCTTATCGGGAAAAAGGCGGCGCAAGTGCTCGAGGAAATCCTGGGCAGCGTCGGTGAAGGTAGGCATTCAGGCGAGGACCTGCTCCAAAGCGTACGCGGCCCGGAGGAGCTTCCCTTCTTCCAGACGAGGGGCGATGAGTTGGAGACCGAAGGGAAGTCCTTCGATCTTCCCCCCGGGGATGGAGATGGCCGGAAGCCCTGCCAGGGCCGAGGGGAGGGTGAAGATGTCGGAGAGGTACATGGCGATAGGATCCTCTTTCTCCCCGAACCTGAAGGCCGGGGTGGGAGAGGTGGGGCCGAAGATGAGGTCCACCTCCCCGAAGGCCTCCGCGAACTCCCGGCCGATCAGGGTCCTGACCCTTTGGGCCTTGCCGTAGTAACGGTCATAGTAACCGGCGGAGAGGGCAAAGGTCCCGAGCATGATGCGCCGCTTCACTTCCCGGCCGAACCCCAGCGTCCTGGAGGCGGCGATCATCTCCCGGACCGTCTCGCCGGAGGCGGAGACGGTGTATCGGACCCCGTCGAACCGGGCCAGGTTGGCCGACGCCTCGGCGGAAGCGATAAGGTAGTAGACGGGAAGGGCGTACTCGGTCAGGGGAAGGGAGATTTCCACCACGCGCCCCCCGAGCTCCTCGATGAGGGCGGACCAACGGTCGACGAGGGAGAGGACTTCCGGCCCCAGCTCCCGGGGAACGTATTCTCTGGGCAAGCCGAACTTCCAGCCTTCGATCCCCCCCTCGAGGTCTTGGATGTAGTTCCGGGGTTTCACCGGGAGGGAAGTGGAGTCCCGGGGATCGTGGCCGGCGATGAGGGAGAGGATCAGGGCGCAGTCCCGCACCGAGCGGGTGATGGGGCCTATCTGGTCCAGGGACGAGGCGAAGGCCACCAGCCCCCACCGCGATACGAGGCCGTAGGTGGGCCGCAGTCCCACGGCCCCACATAGGGCCGCCGGTTGTCTCACCGACCCGCCGGTGTCCGAACCCAGGGCCACCAGAGCTTCCCCTGCCGCCACCGCCGCCGCGCTCCCACCGGAAGATCCCCCCGGGACCCGCTCGGGGTCGTGGGGGTTGCGGGTGGGCCCGAAGGCGGAGTGCTCGGTGGAGGATCCCATTGCGAACTCATCCAGATTCGTCTTCCCCTGTACCTGAGCCCCCGCTGCCTTCAGCCTCTCCACTGCGGTGGCGTCGAACACCGGCTCAAATCTCGCCAGGAACTTTGAGCCGCAAGTGGTGGGGAAGCCCACGGTGGAGATATTGTCCTTGACGGCGATGGGGATCCCCCGGAGGGTTTTTTCGGAAAGTTCATCCCCCTTGCGTTTGAGTTCCCTAGGATCGGCCAGGGAAAGGAAAGCGTGGACCTCACCTTCCCGGGCTTCTATGCTGGCCCATAGGGAATCGATGAGCTCACCCAAAGAAAAATCCCCGCGGGAGATCCTTTCGCGGGCTTCCCAGAGGTCCATGGTCTGTGCCGGGGGTGGGATTCGAACCCACACGGGGTTTAAGCCCCACTGGATCCTGAGTCCAGCGCGTCTGCCAATTCCGCCACCCCGGCGTGGACTTCCACCGATTCTATAGACCCTCCTCCCTCCCCGTCAAGCCACCGGAGTAGCCACCAGGTTTGACTAAATTTGCTCTCCACGTTAGACTGCGTGCGGGTGAGGGGGGATGATTGAGCTGAAAGATTTTCGCGTCTTCGCCGATCTCAAGAAGGACGATTTGGAGAAGCTCGCCTCCATGATCCGCCACATCGACTACGGGGCCGACGAGCTCATCTTCATGGAGGGAGCCCCGGCCTTCGGTTTTTACCTGGTCTTTTCCGGAGCGGTCAAGGTGGTGAAGCGGTCAGCCAAAGGCAAATCCCAGATCCTCAAGATCGTGGGGCCGGGGGGGATGTTGGGGGAGACGACCCTTTTCGACAAAACCGTCCATAATGCCTACGCCAAAACACTGGTCCCTTCCAAAGTGGGCTTCATCGAGCGCGGGGACTTCTTCTATTTCCTGGAACGTCATCCCAAGGTAATCTTCCGCTTCTTCGAACGGCTCTCCCTGGAGCTCAAGGCGTTCCAAAACAAACTCGCTGAGCGCTCTTATGCCTCAAGCAAGGAGAGGCTCGCACGTTTGATCCTGGCCTTGGGGAAGTTGGGGGTGGAGCTTTCGCGCGGAGAGCTGGCCGAGATGGCTGGGGTCTCCTCCAAGACCGCGATCCGAACGCTGGGGGAGCTCGAGTCCCGGGGGATTATCTCCCTGGAGAACCGCCGCATTAAGATCCTGAAGGAGGATTACCTCAAGCGCCTGGTGGAGCCCTTCTCCCTCCCCGTGGACAGCTCCACCATCATTTGATGGGAGGGGCCAAGTTTTTCCTGTAGTGGTGACAGGTGTCCTTGCGTTCCAGTTCGCGCGTCCTCAAAGTACCACTGGTCGGTATGGGTGTAAGACGGGGAAAGGTTTCGGTATGGATAGCCCTTGCTGCCTGTTCCCTCCTCACCCTCTTGGTCTGGCTGCTTGGGCTCCCCGCCAATCCCGGGGTATTGATCGCGGGTTACGCCCTGGTTGTTTCCCTGGCGGCCACCGCGGGATGGATCTGGGGGATGTTGGGAGCGGGGGTGGCCTTGGTCGCCACCGCTTTCCTTTTGCATGGGGAGAGCCCGGGAATTCCCGCCATCGGGGGATTGTTGTACTTCGGGGTGGTGGGTTTGGTGGAAGGGGGCTTGGGGATGTGGCGTCGGCGAACGAGGAGCACGGCGAAGGCCCCTAATAAACTCGATCTCGTTTGTCACGAGGTCCTCTTTGAGGATAGCCCCACCATCGTCCACCTGGTGGACGATGAGGGCAACGTAATCCGGCGCAACCGCACTTCTAAAACGGTCTTGGGGTGGCCCGGGCGGAATACCCTTCACCTCTCCGAATATGTGCATCCCGAAGACATCGGTCGCTTTCGCAAAGAACTCCGCAAGCTCTTCGACTTGGGCCGGATCCAGGGGGTGGAGCTCAGGTTCATCTCGGAACGGCAACATAGCATCCCCGTGGAGATCCATGCCCGCCGGCTGGGGCCCAAGCGGGCGGTGCTGGAGGCCCTGGACCGCTCGGAGGTCATGGAGCTCCGCCGCAAACTCGCCGAGGAGGAGGCCCGCTACCGGTATCTCATCGAGGCGGCCATCGACACCATGGATTCCGGGGTGGTTCTCATCGACGCCGCGGGAAAGGTCATCTGGGCCAACAAGGCCATCGAGCGCTTCTTCGGCGTGCCCCGCGACAGCTGCATCGGCCTTCCCGCGCGGAAGGTGCTCGAGCGGCTGCTTTTCCGCATCGATAACCGCGGCGAGTTCGAGGATATGGTGCGGTACGCGTATGGCCACGGCGTGGCAGTGGAAAACCTGGAGTGTAAGATCCGTCCGGGTCTGCAGCGGGAGGAGAGGATCCTCCAGTATTCTTCCTATCCCATCGAGAACGGGGGGCGCATCGACTATTACGTGGATATCACCCAGCTCAAGTGCCTAGAGGCGGATCTGCGCCGCAAGACCCAGGACCTGGAGGAGATGAACCGAAACCTCAAGGAGTACGATTGGGCTGTGGCCCATGACCTCAAAGCCCCGGCCCGGACCATCGTGGCCCTGGCGGACCAGGTCCTCAAGCAGAACCCCGACGGGGTCCTGCCTCCGGATGTCCGGCTGAACCTGGAGCTCATCCGGGAGGTGGGCGAGAACATGATCACCCTCATCCGCGATCTCCTACACTTCTCCACCATCAAGGTGGACGCGGCCTCCTTCGAGCCCGTGGATTTGAGGAAGGTGGTGGAGGCGGTCCGCCGGGATCTCTCCGCCATATTGGAAGACGTCGAGGTGGTGGTGGACCCGAACCTTCCCACGGTGATGGGGATTGAGACCCGTATCGCCGAAGTCTATCGCAACCTTTTCCAGAACGCGGTAAAGTTCAACGACAAACCCTCTCCCCGGATCGAGGTGGGGTGGGAAGGCGAGCAGGGTGGTCTTTATGTGCTGTACGTACGGGACAACGGGATCGGGATCAGGGAAGAGTTTCACGAGACGATTTTCCGGATCTTCAATAAGCTTGATCCCGAATCGGAGGGTACTGGTGCAGGGCTTGCAATTTGCAGGAGGATCGTGGAAGAACACGGGGGGCGGATTTGGGTCAAATCGCGGGTGGGAGAGGGGAGCACCTTTTACTTCACCCTCCCCAAAGCACGCATAAGGAAGAAGGTGGAGGAGCAATATGTCGGTTGAGAAGAAGCTGGTAGTGTTGGTGGTGGAGGACACCAAGCACGACTACATCCTCATCGAGCGCTCCATCCGCGCATTGGAGGAAAAAGGGATAAAGTGCGAGCTCCACTGGGTTACCACCGGAGAGGACGCCCTGGACTTCCTCTACCGTAAGGGCAAATTCACCAACGCGCCGCGCCCCAATCTGATCCTCTTGGATCTCAGGCTCCCGGGGAAAAACGGCCTGGAGGTGTTGGCGGAGATAAAGCAGGACGAGCGGCTCCGCAAGATCCCGGTGGTGGTGCTTACGGTTTCCGAATCCGAGGAGGACATGGTCCGCGCCTATGACTCCGGGGCCTCGGCCTACCTCCAGAAACCCACCCATACGGAGGATTTCGAGAAGCTGCTTAACACCGTTTGGGAGTACTGGCAAGTGGTACGTCTTCCCGAATAGACGGGCGTCCATTCTCCAGGTGCCGGATCTCTCCTCGAAAGGGGATCTTTTTCCTCGTCTCTTTCCCCTGGTTTCCCTTACGATCACTTAGGTTATAGGGTAGCGCGCGTGCCCGAGGCTTGGTGCCGGCCGAGGCGGGTTGCCTGCCCGCACGGGGCCGGGCGAAAAGATGTGTTGAACCGCCTCCTCACCCGGCCCCGGAGGCTGCCGTTCGAATCGGCTGGGCACGCGGGAACTTCCTTAGGTTTGGGCCGGGGGCATCGACCCCCGGCTTGTTCTTTTCCTCCCTCCTTCTTTCTCCGAGAAAGTGGATGTGCCGTATAATCTTGTGTGTCAAAACCTCAAGGAGGTGGTAACGTGAGAAGGTTCCTCATCTTAATTCTCGTCGGGTTGGTGGGCCTGGCGGGCTTGGCCCAACAGATCGGGACGCGAGAGAACCCCATTATCTGGGTCTTTCCCCCCTCCACCCAACCGGCCCTCATCGAGGAGGTGGCCCAGAAGATCGCCGCCGACATCGGCAAGATGACCGGGCTCTTCATCGTGCCCAAGGTGATGCCCGACTACGCAGCCCTGATCGAAGCCTTCAAGTCCGCGGAGGGTAACGTCATGGGCGTTCCCACCACCGACCAGTATGCCCGGATCTCGGTGGAGACCAACTTCGAGACCACTCCGCGGTTGGCGGCGGTCCGTTATGGATACCCCTACTACTTTGCCTCCATTTACGCCCCGCGCGAAAAGGGCTTCAAGTCGGCGGAGGACCTCCAGGGGACGGTTTGGATCTACAATGATGAGGGCTCCACTTCCGGGTACAAGCTCCCCAAGATGTTCTTCGACAAGCACGGCATTACCTTCAAGGGTGTGGTGAAATCCGGCGGCCACACCAACTCCATGGTGGCTTTGTTAGAGGGGCAGGGCGATTTCTGCACCGGCTACGGTTCGCCCCCCTTGCCGCCGAAGGATTGTGACGGGGCGGTCCTCTATCTCTTCCAGTCGTGTCTCGAGGCCGGGGAGGAGGAGGGCAAGTGCTATGCCTTCGCCAAGGACGCCCTGAAGGCCTGTGACACCCGCTGGGAGTACGGGAACTACCCCGAGCTCTGGCTGTGGAACCCCTGGAAGAACGAGCTCATGCCCGAGGAGTACCGCGGCAAGTGTGTGGACCTCCGCCGCGCTGCGGCCAAGATCGGCGCCTACGGCGACATCTGGGAGATCGTGCAGAAGATCGGCGTGGTCTTCACTGTGGGCCCCATGCCCAACGAC
>Ga0180878_1097_pt1 | contig 10911 bp, 9 predicted proteins | sample Deesub1362A_J573_FD_124315 | JGI IMG/M metagenome (GOLD analysis project Ga0180878, IMG submission 124315) | Candidatus Acetothermia bacterium JdFR-50 | reverse complement strand
TCCGTCCACATCGAAGAAGAGGACGCCATTCCCCCGCCGTACCTCGCCTAGGCCCGCGAGACGATGTTCGAGTTCCTCCAAGTCCACCGGGGCACTCACTCGTGGGAGGATGTGAACCGCGTCCCCACAGAGGGTCACCGTACGTGAGGACTCCGTGAGAAACTCGTACTCGCCGCGCCCACAGGCAGGACAATCACCGCGACGGGAGACAGAAAGCTCCCGGAAATCCATCTCCCACAGGTCGAACTGGTAGAGCCTCCCTAAGGGGATCTTCCCGGCCACCAGGAGCCGGATGGCCAGGGCCGCCTGGAGCGCCCCCATCGCTTTGGGTACGGGTCCCAGGATCCCGTGGGTGGCGCAGGTGGGAAGGGTCCCCGGGGGAGGGGGGCTCGGGAAGAGGCACCGCAGGCACGGCCCTTTCCCCGGGACAATAGCCATCATCATCCCTGCCATCCCCAGGACCGCGGTGTAGATCCAGGGGACCCCGTGCTTCACGCAGGCGTCGTTGAGAAGATAGCGAGTCTCCATGTTGTCTAGGCCGTCCACCACGAGGTCCACCTCCGGGACCAAGGCCTCCGCCTCCCGGGGCCCGAAGTGAGCCACTTGAACCTCGATTTCCGCAGAAACATCCACCTGACGGAGCCTTTCCGCCAGGGCCTCGGCCTTGGGCCGGCCCAGGTCCTCTTCGATGTAGAGGGCAACACGGTGGAGGTTGTGGAGCTCCAGGATATCGCGATCCACTAGAACTAGCCGCCGCACTCCAGCCCGAAGCAACGCAGCAGCAGTATGGGAGCCCAAGGCCCCACAACCCACCACCAACACCCGTGCCCTCGCCAAACGCCTTTGCCCCCCTTCTCCCAGTTGGGAAAGAAGCGTTTGCCGTGAAAACCTCTCTTGCATCTCGCTAAATCTTGCCTCCAAGAACACGGCTGATGCAAACGGGAGCGAGGAGAAGGCATTTGAAGGAAGTCGACCTATGTCCGAGCCCCTGCGCTCCCTGAATCCAGATGGCAGCGCCCTTGGAGCCGGACTTCCGCCCCGCGGCTCTGGCCCCCCGAGTCTCTCCAGCCCCTCGGGGACGGGATCCCGCTGATACTCGCCCAGGAGAGGTCGGATGGCTATATTTCCCGGTACTAAACGGAGTTTCTGTCCTCCGGACATCCTCAGGCCGGGGCCAACCTCCCCTACGCCGAGCGGCGGTTCGAGTTCGTCCTTTGGCAGCGGAGGATGCTTCCGGGCGTATGTGGACGCTCCCAGGGGGTGGGGGAGTTCATCGCGCGACATTGTTCCCGTGGGGAGAAGCGATTGGATCGGAAGCTTATGGGGAAAATCTGCGAGCGTCCCTTCTCCATAGAGGTGTGTGCTTCCGAAGAGGTCCCAGTGGAGCGAGAACACACCCTGCCCTTGAGCGAACACCTGAAAGGCTGTCGCATCGGCTACATCCTCCAAGCTGTCAGGAAAGCAGTCGCCCATCCTACCCGGGTGGACGCCGTCGGGGGAAGCGTGGCCGGATATGTCACCTCGGAGGAACACCACTCGCTGGCTGAACGAGCTCGTGTTCGCTCTCACCGATTACAACCTCCGTGCCCCCGGGATGAGTACCGGGACTGTAGGGGTATTTGGACCACGCTATCGCCCATTACGCCGATTTCTATGACTTCCGCCACGTGCCGATCCTGGAGCGATGTACCTCGGGCGTGGGAAGCGAAATCCGGATCCGGGGAGCACAGCAGTTCCGGAAGAGGAGTTCTCGGAACTGGCCCGCACTGTGGTCCCGCATCTTCCCAACAAAAGGAGCCGACGGGTGAAACAAGCCGTGGCTGCCAGTTCTCCTTCTGATCAGAGAAGGCAGGGGGCTATGTCTTCTCCTCGGCCCCGGCCTTTTGACCCCGGATTCGCTCGCGGGCCCCCAGGGAATCCAGGGCCTTCCTGAGGGTGCGGTAAGAAAGGAGAGCACAGTTGAGGCGTGGCTTTATCACGCCACCTAAGGCATCCAGGATGTCCTCCTGGCGCATCCCTTGCAGCTCCTCGAGCTTTTTGCCCTTGATCATCTCCGTGAGCAACGAGGCCGCCGCCATGGAGATGGCACAGCCGCGGCCGTCGAACCGCACGTCCTCCACAGCCCCGTCACGTACCCGAAGCTGGAGCCGCACCACGTCCCCACAGGGAACGTTGGCCTCGGTGACGTCCACGTCGGGGGCTTCCAGCGTCCCCTTGTTTCGGGGATTCCGCCAGTGATCGATGATCAGGTCTTCATATGGGCTCATTTCCCCAAGGCCTCCCACACCCGATCCAGGGCGGAAAGGAAAGCCTCGATCTCCTCCCGGGTATTGTAGACATAGAAGGAGACCCGGCAGCTGGCGGGGACCCCCAGCAGCCGGTGCAGGGGCTGGGCGCAATGGTGGCCGGCGCGGATGGCAATCCCTTCCTGATCCAGGAGGGTAGCGACATCATGGGGGTGGACGCCCCGGAGGTTGAAGGCCAGCACACCTCCCCGCTTCCCGGGATCCCGGGGACCGTAAACCTCCACATAGTCCCGGGCGAGCAACCCTTCCAGGGCCTCCGCTACAAGCCTCTCCTCGTGGCGGCGTACCTCTTCCATCCCGAGCCCCTGGAGGTAATCCACCGCCGCCCCGAGCCCCACCGCCTGGGCGACGGGCGGGGTCCCGGCCTCGAACTTGTAGGGAAGATCGTTCCAAGTGGCGCGGTCGATCCACACCTCCCGAATCATCTCGCCCCCGGTGAGGAAGGGAGGCATCTCCTCCAGGTGCTCCCTCCTTCCCCACAAGACCCCGATCCCCATGGGCCCAAGCATTTTGTGGCCAGAGAAGGCGAGGAAGTCGCACCCCAACTCCCTAACCTTGACCTCCATGTGTGGAACCGATTGGGCCGCGTCCACAACCACCACCGCTCCGACCCCGTGGGCCATCTCCGCGATTTCGGGGATTGGGTTCACCGTGCCCAGCACGTTGGAGACATGGGTGACGGCGACGATCCGCGTCCGGGACGTCAGTTTTCGGCGGAAATCCTCCAAGTCCAACTCCCCTTCTGAGGTGATCCCCACGGCGCGGAGTATTGCCCCTTTACGCTGGGACAAAACCTGCCACGGAACCAAGTTCGCGTGGTGCTCCATCACCGTCACCAGAATTTCATCCCCGGGGCCCACTCGGATCTCGCCCAGGGAATAAGCGAGGAGGTTCAAGGCCTCGGTGGTCCCCCGGGTGAAGATCGTCTCTTCCGGGTGGGCACCGATGAACGCCGCAACCCTCCCGCGGGCCTCTTCATAAAGCTCGGTGGCCTCCACCGCCAGTTGATAAAGCCCTCGGTGGACGTTGGCGTTCGTCTCCCGATAAAAACGGGCCACCGCCTCGATCACTTGCTTCGGCTTCTGAGATGTAGCCCCTGAATCCAAGTAGATCAGAGGGCGCCCGCTCACCTCTCGCTGGAGCACCGGAAAATCGTCACACACATTCCTCATCCGATCGCCTCCGTGAAGCTCATCTCTAGCAAGCGCTTCAGCTCTATGGCGTATTCGAAGGGTATTTCCTTGAGAATAGGGGACACGAAGCCGTTCACGATGAGGCTCATGGCTTCCGCTTCCTCCAAACCCCGGGACATGAGGTAAAAAAGCTGCTCCCGGGAGATCCGGCCCACCGTGGCCTCATGGCCCACCTCCACATCGTGGTTGCGCACGTCCAGGGTGGGGATGGTCTCCGTCTCGGCCTCTGGGGAGAGGAGCAGGGTGGAACATTCCACGTGTCCCTTGGCACCCCTGGCTTCCGGGGCAACGAAGAGCTTACCTCGGAAGACGTTCTTGGCCTTCCCTTTGACCACCGACCGGGAGATGAGGCGCGAGGAGGTATCCGGAGCCAGGTGGATCGCTTTGGCCCCCAGGTCCAACCACTGCCCATCCCGGGCGAAGGAGAATGAAAGGTTCTCCGTTCTGGCTCCCTTGCCCGCCAGCACGGTGGAGGGGTAGAGCATGGTGACCTTGCTCCCCAGGGACCCCGAGACCCAGTCCACCGTTGCCCCCGCATATGCCACTGCACGCTTGTTATTGAGGTTGTAAACATTGCGGGACCAGTTCTGGATGGTGGTAAACCGCACGTGGGCCCCTTCCTTGGCCACGATCTCCACCATCCCCGAGTGCAACGCCACCTTGCTGTACCGAGGAGCCGAACACCCCTCGATGTAATGCACCGAGCTCCCGGGCTCGGCCACGATGAGGGTGTGTTCGAACTGCCCGACTCCTTGCGTCTGCATGCGGAAGTAGGCCTGGAGAGGGATCGCCACCTCCACCCCCTCGGGCACCCAGACGAAGGTTCCCCCGGACCAGACCGCCCCGTGTAGGGCGGCGAACTTGTTGTCCTCGGGGGGGATGACCCGCATGAAGTGTTCTCGCACGAGCTCGGGGTAATCCCTGACCGCCTCCTCCATAGGGGTGAAGATCACCCCTTGGGCGCGGACTTCCTCCAGGATGGACCGATACACCACCTCGGAATCCACTTGGGCTCCGAGACCGGCTAAGGCCTTTCGCTCCGCCTCGGGAAGCCCCAGCTCCTCAAAGGTGCGTTTGATCTCCTCGGGAAGTTCATCCCAGCTCGTCACCGGCTCCACGGTGCGGAGGTAATAGAAGATCTCATCGAAATCCACCTCCGAGAGGTCGGGGCCGAACCGGGGCATGGGGAGTCGACGGAAGGCCTCCAGGGACCGGAGGCGTTGCTCCAACATCCACTTCGGTTCCCCCTTCTCCCGGGAGATTTCCTCTATCAACTCGGCCGTCAAGCCCGCCTTGGTCCTCTTCATCCTCTCACCGCCTCGTAGCCCCTGCGCTCTATCTCCCACGCGAGTTCCGGTCCCCCCTCTTTCACGATCTTCCCTTCGTCGAGCACGAAGATCCGCGAGAGGGGAAGATGCTCAAGGATGCGCGGGTAGTGGGTGATGAGCAGGACCGCCGATCCCAACCGGGCGGCCTCTTCGATTCCGGCCGCAATCAGACGGAGTGCGTCCACATCCACCCCCGAATCGGGCTCGTCCAAAAGGGCGACTTTAGGGCGGAGAACCCTCATCTGCAAAAGCTCCGAACGTTTCTTCTCCCCTCCGGAAAAACCCACGTTGAGCTCCCGCTCCCCGAGCTCTTCCATGCGGAAATAGGTAAGGGATTCCAGATAAAGCTTCTGGAATTCACAGAAGGGTGCATGGCAATTCGCCGCCGCCAATCGGAGGAACTCCCGCAGCTTCACTCCCTCCACTTCCGGGGGGTATTGAAAACCAAGAAAAAGTCCCCGCCGCGCACGTTCATAGGCCGGCAATCGGGTGATGTCCTCGGACTCGAGCAAGATCTGCCCTCCCTCCACCGTATAGTCCGGATGCCCGGCCAAGGCAAAGGCGAGGGTAGATTTCCCGGAACCGTTGGGGCCCATCAAGGCATGAACTCTGCCTTTTTCCAAAGCGAAAGAAACCCCATTCAATATCCGGTTGCCTTCCACGGAGACGATCAAATCCCGCACTTCCAATATGGCCATAGCACCGCAAGGCTACCGCCCCGGAGGGCCTTTTTCAAGACTCTTGAGTAATAATTTACGAGCCGACATCAACGGGGACCTCGGGATTCGGTCGCCAACTCATGGGCCCAGCGGAGGGGTTCCGGCAGGGGATGCTCCACCAGCAGCGAGGTCACGAGATCCACGGAGCTTCGGACGTCGGCGAGGTGCCCGGGGGAGATGAAGATCGTGCGGTTGCGCGCGGTGCGCATCGCCGCCCCCACGGTTTCATCATCCAACACCACGGGCCGCCACTCCCCGATAGCCATGCCCTCGGTGTTCACCTCACCGCAGAGGAGCCGCTTCGCCACCCCCACCGTGGGTTTCCCCAGCAATACCCCTAGATGCGCCGCGATCCCCACCCGGCGGGGGTGAAGGATCCCATTTCCGTCCACCAGGATCACGTCCGCCGCAAGCCCCTTCCCTTCGGACTCCTCCACCGCGGCGAGGTACAGGGGGAGCTCCCGGTAGGAAAGGTAGGTGGGGATATAGGGAAAGCGTACCTCCCGCCGGACCTCCACGTAGTCGATGGGCTCCCCCTTTCCATCACAGAGGACATAGATCCCGATCCCTTCCGAATCCAAATACGCCGCGTCGAGGCCGGCCACCCGTTCCACACCTTCGGGCAACGGCCTCAGCTCTATCTTGCGAGCGATCTCCTCCTGCTCACGCCGCAACCGTTCCAGGGGTTTTTCCGTCTCAAAGCCCGCGAAGAAATAGCGGATGAGGGGGGTAACCTTAAGGCCCTCGACTCTGACCCCTTCTTGCCGCAGCTTCTCCGCAAATGTTTCCGGCTCCGAGAACTCGGCCTTTCCCACGGCGCCGGAGGCGTGCACCACCCGGTGCACCGGAAGTTCATCGGCATGGACAGCAAGCCACGCGGCTACGAAACGAACCGCCGCCGGATCCCCCAGGGCCTCGGCCAAGGCTTTGTAAGTGGTCACCCGTCCCGGGGGGATTTGACGGACCAAATCCCGAAGGCTCTCGCCTATATCCGGTAACTCCAGCCCGATCCTTCCCCTAGTCACAGGGGCACGGTGGGAGGACCTGGATCTGGAGTGTGGCGGGTTCCGACAAATCCCCATTGTCATCTTCCACTTGTAACGTAACGATGTAGGTCCCCGGTGATTCGTACGTGTAAGAAATGTCCCCGCTCGAGGAAGTGGCGGTTTCGCCGTTTCCGAAATTCCAATGAAAGAACCGGACCACACCGTCGGGGTCGTAGGCCCCGGCGTAGAAGTACACGGCGTGAGTGGCGTGGACGATCCAGCGATCCACCCGGAAGTACTCCACCACGGGCAAGGCGGAGTTGACATGCACGGTCACGCGGGCGGTATCCTCCCCTTTGGTCGCGATCACACGCAGGGTCACCTCGTAATTGCCTGGGACGTTGTAAACGTGGGAGACCACCCGTCCCCGCGCGGTCTGCCCGTCACCGAAGTCCCACATGTACTCCTCGATCTCTCCACTCGAGCCAGCGGCGGAGAACTCAACCACAAGGGGAGGATCCCCCCGAGGCGGTTGGGGATCGGTGTAAATCACCGCCCGTAAGGGCTCCTCTTGCGGGTTGAAGAAAGCACAACCCCCGAGCAAAAGGAGCCCCGCAAGAGCCACAAGCGATATCGCTGGTTTTCTCATCCTTGTCACCCCTTCGGTTCGGAATGTCAATTAGCGTAATTTCCATCACACCTTCTCACTTCGTACGTGAAGTATAATCTAAAACGTGGACTTCAAACATCGTTGTTCGAAGAAAATCAGCACAGGATTCGCGTACTGATGGGGGAATCATGTCCATAAAAAAGTTGTTTTTGCGGGCCGTTGTCATCGCTGTAGGATTAGGGGTGGGGGTAGCCCCGGGGGATGTCGTAGCTCAGGGTGAGTCCACCGTGGCCACAGCTTCCACCTCCAACCCTCAACCTGCAACTGGCTTCGTGGCCTATTTCGAATCCACAGCTCCGACAGCATTGCCTGGCCATTCCTTCTTGATCATCCTCGAGGTGCACTCTTCCAAGGAGATCCCGAACCTCAACCTCGAGTTCGTGCTGCCCGAAGGTTGGAACGTACAGATACTCGGGCCATGCGGGGAAACGCTTCCTTGTCCCTTGCCGGCGTATGCGGGCGCTTCTCAGAGGATACCGCTGGTCTTCAAGATACCGAATGCCGCGGCCGGGATTTATTCCATTTCCGTGAAATTTTTGCCCTTCGATCAACAGGAAACGTTGAAAATAAAGGTATGGCATTGTCTCGAGCCTATAGAGGTTGTCCGCCATTGGGATGTTGAGCGTGGCGAGATAGACCTTTCTCGGGAAGGTCGGGTTACCTATGAACGCTTGCTCTGGGCAGTGGCTCATCTCGGCCAAAAAATTCCCTACACGTGTCGATCCCTTCAGCCCACCGATATCGAAGCCTTGGTAACTGAATGGTGCGGATTATAATAGTTTGTGGGGGTGATGGATAGTGCGCTTTCTGATTTCCGCCGGTTTTGTAATTCTGCTAGGATTAACTGCCCTGGCGGCCGGTGATACAACTCCTCCGGTATCGACCCACGAGATCGATCCAGTTCCCAATGCGGAGGGCTGGAATAACACCGTTGTGACCCTCACCATTACCGCGGAGGACGACGGAAGCGGGGTGAAAGCAATTCATTACATCTTGAACGGAGAAGAACATGTGGTGATGGGAGATACAGTCCAAATTCAGCTCGGAAAGGACGGAGTTTACGTCTTGGAATACTGGGCCACGGATAATGCCGATAATGTAGAAGCACCTCATCACGTGATTCAGATAAAGATCGACCGCACACCACCCGTGGTTTTCGTCGAGGCGCCCGAGGACGGGGCGAAATATTTCCTTCACCAACCTGTTGAAGCCAACTGGTACACGTTTGACACCCTCTCAGGGATCGCAACCACGGAGGCTACGAGGTTGTTCGGAGAGGAAATCCTCACAGAGGACGTGGGGTTCCACGAGTTCAGAGTGAAGGCCGTGGATAAGGCCGGAAATGAGACGGTGGTAGAAGTGAATTATCAGGTGGTCTACAAAGTTGTGCCCATGGGCGTCCAAAATACCTATCTTGACAACCCCCTACCCCCTGATGAACGGGAGCCCAAGGGGCGCCTACTCCTTTTCGCCCGTTACGCCCATGGGGACCTAATCGGAATTTCCTTCGCCCTTAAAGACTACTTCGACGAAGTTTATCCAAACGGGGTGCCTTCGTTGACTGTAACCGAAGTCAAGTTCGAGGGAACGAGGGAACGACACGTGATCTGGGACTGGCTGGCCATCCCCTACGATCCCGACAGTGGCATATACCGGATCTATTATCCCACGGCAAAACGCAAGCCCGGGATCTACGACCTTTGGATCGGTTTCGGTGATGGTAACCATGTGCGTCTGAGGATAGAGATCACGGCTGGGAAGGCCGAAGGCTGAAAAACAAGAAAGGCGCCGGGACCCCTTCTTAACGCCCTTTGCTCAGCTACGGACAAAGACCTTCTAGGGTATACTTGGGCCTGATGCATACGGTAATCGGCCTTGAGATACACGTACAGCTAAGAACGAGAACAAAGCTTTTCTGCAGCTGCAACGCCGATTACTTCGCTGCTCCCCCCAATACCCTCACTTGCCCAGTGTGTCTGGGGATGCCCGGAGCGCTTCCGGTCCTGAACGAGCGGGCGGTGGAGCTCGCCCTGCGGGTGGCCTTGGCGTTGGGAGCGAAAGTGCAGGAGACTTCCCGCTTTGACCGCAAGAACTACTTCTACCCCGACCTCCCCAAAGGCTACCAGATCACCCAGCGGGAGTTTCCCCTAGCCCTCGGGGGCGAGCTAAGCTTCCGGATGGATGGGGAGAGACGTTCCGTCCGCATCCACGAGATGCACTTAGAGGAGGACGCGGGGAAGCTCATCCACACCGACGAGGGGGCCCTAGTGGACATGAACCGCTGTGGAGTTCCTCTGGTGGAGATCGTGACCGAGCCCGACATCCGCTCCCCGAAGGAGGCTCGGGAGTTCCTCCGCGCCCTGCGAACACTCCTGCGGCACCTGGGAGTTTCCAACGCCGACATGGAAAAGGGAGAGCTTCGGTGCGACGCCAATATCTCCGTCTCCGCCGACGGCGAGCTTGGCACCAAAACGGAGATAAAGAACCTAAACTCCTTCCGGGCGGTGGAGCGGGCCCTGGCAGCGGAGGAAAAAAGGCAGCGGGAGCTCCTCGGACGGGGCGGGCCGGTGGAGCAGGTCACCTTCGGTTGGGACGAGCACACCGGGACACTGGTGCTCCAGCGCTCTAAGGAAGAAGCCCATGACTACCGTTACTTCCCCGAGCCCGACCTCGTGCCTTTGGTAGTAACTCCGGACTGGCTCGCGCGGGTGCGGGAGGAGATGCCGGAACTTCCGTGGGAGCGAGAGGAACGCTTCATGCGAGAGTATGGGCTCTCGCGTAAGGATGCGACGATTCTGATCGAGGAGCCTGCGCGCGCCGACTACTTCGAGGAGGTGGCCCGCGCCTGCGGCTCCCCCCGGGAGGCCGCGAGCTGGGTCCTCTCGGAAATCCTCCGCTATTGGAGGGACGAGGAACCCCCAATAGGGGCCGAGGCGTTGGGACGGCTTATCACGGCGGTCAAATCGGGGAAGATCTCCCGTACCAACGCCAAGGAGGCGTTGGAGGAAGCAATATCCTCCGGACAGGATCCGCTGGAGATCGTGGAGGAGCGGGGGCTTTCCCTCCTCTCCGACGAGGGGGAGCTTCGACGGCTGGCCGAGGAGGTAGTGGCGGAGAACCCCAAGGCGGTGGAGGATTTTCGCGCCGGGAAGAAGGGGGCCATCGGGTTTCTGGTGGGCCAGGCCATGCGCAAAAGCGGGGGCCGGGCCGACGCGAAGAAGCTCTCCCAGATCCTCCTCGAGCTCCTCGGTTCGAGCTGAGCCCTCAGAGAATTCACGGAACAGGGGGTAGTAATGGGAAACTTCTATGCGGTGATATTGGCCGGGGGTAAAGGGGAGAGGCTTTGGCCGGCGACCCTCTGGCGGCCGAAGCCATTCCTCCGCTTCGGAGGCGAGGGAAAGACCTTGATCAGGGCCACCTACGAGCGCGTCCTTCCGCTGGTGGGAAAGGACCGGGTTTACGTCGTGGCCATCCGGGAGCTGGCCGAGACCATCGGGGCCGATCTGGAGCTTACCCGGGGCCAGCTAATCGTGGAGCCTTTCGGCAAGAACACCGCACCGGCGGTGGGCCTGGCGGCCTTCCTCCTCGGCGTCCGGGACCCCGAGGGGATCATGTTCATGCTCCCAGCGGACCACCGCATCGAGGACGGCAAAGCCTTCCGGCGGGCCCTCCTCGCCGCGGCCCGGGCCGCGGGAGAGGGGTACCTGGT
>Ga0180878_1198_pt1 | contig 10955 bp, 11 predicted proteins | sample Deesub1362A_J573_FD_124315 | JGI IMG/M metagenome (GOLD analysis project Ga0180878, IMG submission 124315) | Candidatus Acetothermia bacterium JdFR-50 | reverse complement strand
CCCCGATTCCCTATGGAAGTTCCTGACCGGAATGTGCCTTCGGAGAGGTCCTCGGTTCAGGGCTCGTAGATCAGCGTTTCGCCTGAGAACCGCTCCCTTCCCTCGATTCCCCCGAAGAGGAGTACGTCTTGCTCTCCCAGGAGCGTGGCGGCTGGACAGCCGAGCCCGTAGGGGAGGGAGAGGAGGTTCTCCCAGGCGGACGTGGTGGCGAGGAGTTCCCCAAGGGTGGAGAAGCCCCCGAAGATCACGAGCCCGTCCCCCACCGGGACCCAGCCGAAGCAGGAGCGGGCGGGGGGACCGTCCCCGGTCTCCCGGTAGCTCCATCGATCCCCATCCACGTCGTAGAACCAGATCCTATCCGGCGTCTCTCCCCCCGTAAACCACGATCCGCCCCCCGGAGCAGGACATCGCGGGCCGGCCGAGCCGCTTCCCGGGGAAGTCGGCCCGCCGCTCCCAGGTCCCGGACTCGGGGTCCAGGGCCCTCAGGTCGGTCAGGGGCCCTTCCTCCCCGTAGCCCCCCAGGAGCCAGATCCTCCCGGCGCAGGAGACGGCCCCGGGGGCCGAGCGGGGCGCGGGCCCCGGCCCGCGGGTGGGGACCCGCTCCCAGGCGTGCGCCGCGGGATCGTAGGCCCAGACGTCGTTGAGGAAACCAGGCTTCCCATTCCTCTCCTCGGTGAAGCCGGCGATGACGTACATCTTGCCCCCGTGGGCCACGGCGGCGTGGCCCTTGCGCGCCGGCGGGGGCAGCGTGACCGGGGTGATCTCCTCCCAATCCTCAAGTGCAGGGTTGTATTCCCACAGGTCATTGAACAGGTCCTGGGGGCTGCAGGCGCCGAGGCCACCGAAGAGGAGGAACCGTCCGCCCACGTTCACCAGGGTATGGCCAAACCGGGGACAGGGGGCGCGCTCCGTCTCTACGGTCCGCCACCCTGCGAGGGCACAGGTCGCAAGGAGGACACACCCCAAGAGGACAAACACGGATCTGCCGCGCATCCGCCTCACCTCCCCGTGGGTTTAGGAAACGAGGCCCCCTTTTTTACCGAGATCAAACCCCCGGGGCGGCCTGGCGCTATAGTTATGGGACCATGGGCGTGTGGATTGAGGAGCTCACGGAGGCGAACCTCCCGGGGGCGCCGCAGTGGGGAGGGGGATCGAGGGGCTACGGGTGGTGCTTATACTGGCAGGAACCGGATCCCGGGGAGGCGGCGGAGGGGGAGGCCCTGGCGCGGAAGCGTGCCTGGCTTCGCCAGGTAAGAGGGGAATGGGGCGGCTGCGACAAGATCCTGTACCAGGACGGCGAGCCCATCGGGTACGCCCAGTACGCCCCGGCCCGGTTCCTCCCCACCGCGGCCGAGTACCCCGCCGGACCGGTGAGCGGGGATGCCGTGCTCCTCGCGTGTCTCTTCATCGCGGCGCCGGACCGGCGTCGGCGTGGCCTGGGGAGCCTCCTCCTTTCTAAGATCACAGAGGAGCTGCGGAGGCGGGGGATCGCGGCGGTGGAGACCTACGCCCGCCGCGGCAGTCCCGATAACCCCTCTGGCCCCGTCGGGCTTTACATCAAACATGGTTTCCGTGTGATCCAAGAGGATCCGGAATTCCCGCGGCTGCGCCTGGAATTCTTAAGACGAACGTGCTAGGTGCTTTTGATGAAAAACTGGCATCCCGGCAACATTTGTGCCTTGAACTGTCCGTGTTAGGCACGAAGATCACCGTAGGATGGCGATGAAGCATCTGCCGCTGCAACAGGGGATCATTTACGGGCCGGTGCGGTCGCGCCGCCTCGGCCGCTCCCTAGGGATCAACTTGCTCCCGGGAGATCGTAAACTCTGTCCCTTCAATTGTGTCTATTGTCAATACGGCCCGACGGACAAAGATTGCCTTAAAGGAAGGGCCCACGAGTTACCCGACGTCGAGGAAGTGGCAAAACAACTGGAGATTGCCTTCAAAACGCAAGGCGATCTGGATGCCATCACCTTTTCCGGCAACGGCGAGCCCACGCTTTATCCCATGCTCAACGAGGTCATCCGAGTGACACGGGAACTGCGCGACCGTTACGCTCCCGGGATCCCCTTGGTCATCCTTTCCTCCTCGGCCACCGTCCACGTCCCCGAAATACGAGCGGCCCTGCAGCAACTGGATCGGCCCGTGATGAAACTGGATGCAGGGGATCAAGCGACCTTTGAGACGATCAACCGACCGATTGAGCCTATAAACTTCGAACGAATCATCGAAGGGCTCAAGGCACTACGGAACGTAATACTACAGGTGATGCTGATAGGGGGTCCACCCCATGTGGAGAACGTCTCCATCGGAAAAGTGAAAAGGTTGACGGAAGTAATAATGGAAATCCGTCCCAAAGAAGTCCAACTGTATTCGGTGTCGCGACCACCAGCGGAGGAATTTGTAAGACCTATCTCTAAGACACGGCTTGAGGGAATCGCTCGGGCAATTGAGCGGAAAACTGGGATCCGAACCAAAGCCTTTTGAGGCTTATCCCCCGGATAGACTTTGTGGCGACCTCGCTTGCTGGGGAAGTTCCTGTGGCTTCAAATCAGGCGTTGTTGATCGACGAGACAAGCGGTGCTCATGGATTAATTGGAACGCGCAAAATAAAAGTGACGAACCTGTTTAGGCTCGTCACTGTTGTTGCGCAGGAATTACGAAAATCGTCACCTCCTCGCTATCGCTAAAGACACCATCGGTCACCTCGAACTTCACATGGTAAATTCCCGCATCTCCAACCTTTGGGGTCCAGCTAAACCGCCGGGTAAAGGGATCGAAGTGCGCCCCCGATGGAAGATCTCGGGCCCTGTAGATCAAAACATCGCTGTCCCGGTCCTCAGCTTCCAAGGTGAACTCCAAAGTCTCGCCTTCATACACCCTCTTGGCCCCAATGGAGTTCAACACCGGAGCAAATCCTCCCGGACTTCCGAGGCGGGGAGTGCTGAAGGATTTGCGTGCATAGATACGCGTATTTCTTGCGGCATCGGTGGCTGAGATCGCGCATATATACTCCCTTCCCGGCGTGAGACCGCTGAGGACTACCCTATGTTCCGTTACCAAAACCGGATCCGTGAATACCTCCATTTCGCCCCCTCTGGGGCCGTACTCAATGTGTGTGGAGGCGGGCTCATCGGTGTGCCAACTCACCACCGCTCCGGCCGGCGTGATATCGACGATGCGAACGTTAGAAATAATCGGCGGTCTGTCATCGGTTCCCGGAGGGGTGATCACCCAAATCGAGGCGGATTCACTCATATTGGTGCGAGCATCCCAAGCCCTTACGGCATAAATATAAGTGGCAGCAGGATTGACTTTGTCGTCAGTAAAAGTCGGTTCGACCGTGGTAGCGATGGGTTCGCCATCGCGATAGACGATGTATCCCGCGAGATGTACGTCATCCACCGCGGGATCCCAGACGAGGGTCACCTCCGTGGGCGTGAGCATGGCTATCCGGAGGTTTGTGGGAGGAGTTGGCGGGTCGGTATCGGGCTTTCGGGAGCGGTTTGTGACACGGAATACGTGCACGATGGGCTTTCTCTCGAAATATCCGTCGGCATATCTTTCTACAACATAGAGCAAATGGTTTTTTCGGTCGTAAGCCACTCCTCCAAGGATGGAACGCCGGCATCCTTGTCGGAACATGTAATCGTCCACGTTGAACACCGCATACGGTTGAACTTCGTCCGACCGTAGGTTGCCTTTGGCCACTTCTGCTACGAGATACGGGTCGTAAAAAAGGATTGCTCCGTAATAGGGTTCACCATGGTACCCCTTATAACCGCACCCATCTACCCCGGGGCCTCCGTAATATTCTAGGCCACTTGCGCGGGTGCGCAGCGCCTTCGTCCCCACGAATATGACGGCCGCTTTATTCCCTACGGTGAGCCAAGCGCCGTCACTCCATTCGTCGGAGTTGCTGAAGTTTCTTAGCCGATGATCTTCATTGTATTTCAGAAGCTCCACCGCAGTTACGGAGCTTCCGTTTGGAGGAGGGTTGCCGTCGTTCCAGGGCCCGAAGGCATACAATGCCGGCCCCCAGCTTCCTCCGTTGACCACCCGGAACCTTCCCGCCGCCAAGTAGAGCCCTGGGGTGTATCTGTCGGCCCACTCGGTGGGGATATCGAACAGGTATCTGCTTGTCGCCGCAGCGGGGAAATCATCGAGCCTCCATGTTCCTTGTGGACGCGGATCCGAGAGATCCACCTCACACCAGCCATGCCAAGCGGCGTCTGGTTCCGGTTGGTAGTACTCGTACATTACCCAATAGAGCTTGTCGCCTTCCTGTTCGCCCTGGCGAGGATAATACTGGACGTCCCCGAGGACCGTGCCGGTGAGCCCACCTGTTTGCCTGCCACCGGTCACGTCGGCGAAAGGTTGTAAGGTCGAAGCCTTGGGGAGGACGGAGATGTCCTTTTGCGGTGATATAACCGGCGCGGGGATATCGAACTCAGATACGTAGCCTTGATAAGGATGTCCTATGCTGAAAAGGGATCCGGGAAACCCGTCCGCGGGGCCGGAAGGGTCCCCCGCTGGGTAGAAACACATGCCGTATCCTCCATACGACCAAGAGGTACCATTGGAGTTTTCATCGGGCAGCCTGAAAGCTCCCAAGTATTCCAGATCCCTCTCGGGGTTAATAAGCGTAGCGTGGACCGAAGAAGCCATTCCCACAGCCGGTATACCGCAGACGACGATTAACGCTACTAGGATCATTTTTTTCGAAACAACCCGCACCGAAATGGTATCGTCCCCCTTTTCCTTCGCCAATATTTTAGGTGCTTCCCTAAATACTTTGCCGCCGGGTTGAATCGAGGCCTTTGTCCTTCAAAGCCCGGTGTCCCCCTCCCGGAACCCGGGTTAGGCGAGTCGGAGGTAGGGATCTAGGGCGTCACGAAGCCCATCCCCCAGGAGGTTGAAACCCAGCACCGCCAGAAAGATGGCGATTCCCGGGAAAGTGGCCACGTGAGGAGCGCTGAAGATGTAATTCCGACCCTCCCCCAGCATCGATCCCCATTCCGGGGTAGGAGGTTGCACCCCTAACCCCAGGAACCCAAGCCCAGAGGCCATGAGAATCGCCATCCCTAGACCCAGGGTTGCCTGCACGATCACCGGCGCAGTGACGTTGGGAAGGATGTGACGGAAGAGGATACGGGTGTCCCCGGTCCCCACTGCTTTGGCGGCCTCAATGTACGTCTGCTCGCGGACCACAAGCACCGTTCCCCGGGCGAGGCGGATGAAGGAAGGGATAGTGCTAACCCCCACCGCCAGGATCACGTTGCTGAGTCCGACCCCCAAGAGGGCCACCAGCGAGAGCGCGAGGAGGAAGCTGGGGAATGAGAGCATGATGTCCACCAAGCGCTGGATGGCGATGTCCACCCAGCCCCCGTAATAACCGGACACAATTCCCAGCGGCACCCCTATCGCCAGCCCGAGCCCTACCGCCAGGAACCCGATGAAAAGGGACAGCCTGGCCCCGTAGAAAATCCGGGAGAGGATATCGCGCCCCAAGTGGTCCGTGCCCAATGGGTGAGCGGAGCTCGGCGGGACAAGGACCTTTACGAGGTCCTGTTTAACCGGATTATAAGGAGTGATCAAAGGAGCAAAGATCCCCATCAACGCCAGCGAGGCGATGATAGTCGCCCCGATCACCGCCGCCCGCTGATGTCCAAGTCGCCGCAAGAACTCGTATCTTTTAGCTTTAGGCATAATGGATCCGCGGGTCCACCAGTGCATAGGCGATGTCCACGAGGAGGTTCACCGCCGCCACCAAAAACGCGAACACCAAAACAATACCCTGCACCATGGGGTAATCGCGGGAGAAGATGGACTCCACCAACAGAAGCCCCATCCCCGGCCATCCGAACACCGACTCCGTTAGCACCGCTCCGCCGAGCAGGTTCCCGAACTGAAGCCCCACTACGGTGATCACGGGGATAAGGGCGTTGCGGATGGCGTGACGGTGGATCACTCTGCGCTCCGGAAGCCCCTTGGCCCGGGCGGTGAGGATGTAGTCGCGGCGCAGGACTTCCAACATGCTGGAGCGGGTCATCCGCACCACCAGCGCTACGGAGAACGACGCTAGGGTGATCGCGGGGAGGACGATACTCGTGGGTTCCTCAGCCCCGGCGGCGGGAAGCCATTGGAGCTTTATCGCAAAAAGCACAATGAGCATGATGCCGAGCCAGTAGACTGGCATCGAGATCCCGAAAAGTACCGTGGTGGAAATGAAATAATCGACGAAGGTGTTGGCGTGAGTAGCGGCCAAGGTCCCGGCGCCGATCCCGAAGACCGCGGCCAAGATCGAGCTCGTCACCGCCAACAGAGCGGTGGCGGGAAGGCGGTGCATGATCTCCCGAGTCACGGGCTCGAAGGTGCGCGCCGATCGGCCGAGATCCCCGCGGAGAAGGGATCCCAGGAAGTGAATGTACTGTACATAAAGCGGCTTGTCGAGCCCGAGCTGAGTCCGAATCCGAGCCACCTCCTCCTCGCTCGCCAAAAGTCCGGCGATCACCCGGGCCGGATCCCCGGGGAGGACCCTTACCATGAGGAATACGATCAGTGAGACCCCGAGGAGCGCCACCAGGGTCGCTGACAGCCGCCGCACGATATAGGGACCTATTCCGGCCATCGCTCTCGTTCGCTTCCAGCCACGGGCTTCCCCTCTTGCAGAACAAGGGCGATCCGGGCCCGATCTCGAAGGACGCCGATATCATCCAGAGGATCGCCCCGTACGACCGCCACGTCAGCGATATTGCCGGGCTCGAGGGATCCCACATCGTCTAGACCCAAGGTAGCAGCGGCCCGGCTCGTCGCCGCTTTGATCGCCTCCAGGGGTGACATCCCTTGCTTCACCATAAGTGCAAGCTCCAGGGCGTTGTCCCCGTGGGGACAAAATGGGATGCCCGAATCGGTTCCGGCCACGATGGGGACTCCCATCCGGAGGGCCAAGGAAAAGCCCTCGAGGTGCGCCTCCCGAACCTCCCGCGCCTTGCGGAGGACGTGGGGAGGGAGACCTTTGCCCTCTTCCCGCAAGAGGTTATGGGAGGCGGACAACGTGGGCACGAGGTATACACCCCGCTCTCGCATCATTTCCGCTGCCGCCTCGTCGAGGAAGATCCCATGTTCGATCGTGTCCACCCCTGCCCTGATCGCGGCCTTGATCCCCCCTTCCCCTTGGGCATGGGCCGCCACCTTTCTCCCCATCCGATGGGCCTCGGAGATCAAGACCCCCATCTCCTCTTCGCTGAACTCCTGCAGCCCGGGTTCAGATTGGGGATCCAGAACCCCACCGGTGGCGCAGAATTTAATGAAGTCCGCCCCGGCCTTTATCTCGGCTCGCACCGCCCGCCGAACCCCGTCGGGGCCATCGGCCACGAGCCCTAGTCCCCAGCGGTGGACCACTCCTTCGGGGGCGAAATCGGCGTGTCCCCCGGTGGCGGTGACGACGCGCCCAGGAGCGAGGATCCGGGGCCCGGGGAGAAGTCCGGCGGCGACGGCATCGCGAAGGGCTATCACCGCCCGGGCGGGGGCGCCCATGTCCCTGACGGTGGTGTATCCTGCGCGGAGGAGTTCCTGAGCCCGGGCCGCGGCCCGCAGGGCGATGAGTTCCGGCGGATCACGTAAGAGCGCCGTCTCGAAGTTGACCTCTCCGCCGAGGCAGAGGTGAACGTGTGCATCGATGAGCCCGGGGAGGACCGTGCAATCCCGCACGTCCACCTTCATGTACCCCCGGGGGACCCGCCTCGCCACGCGGACTATACGTCCGTCCTCGATCAGGAGCACTCCACCCCTAATGGACTCAAGCCCGACCCCATCGATAACGCTCCCGCTCACCAGCGCTACCTTCGCCACCCGCCCTCCTTGGGACGGGCCCCGGGGCGGCCTTCCCGCCCCGGGGCCGTGGATTTACTTCGCCGGCTCTGCGTAGATGGCGTAGAACTTCTCGTTAGGCCGGTAAGTGACGTTTGTCACCTTGGCCGAATGGACGATGGGGAAGCGCTGTACCCAGAGGAAGATCCAGGGAGCATCGTTCCATATCAGCTTTGCTGCCTCGCAGTAGAGGGCAGCACGCCTCCCCGGGTCCACCTCCCTGTCGGCGGCCTCAATGAGCTCGTCCACCTTGGGGTTTTTGTAGAAGGAGGTGGCGAGCCCATTGCGGGGCCACTGGGAGGAGTGGAATTGCAGCATCTGTTGGGTGGCATCTAGGTAGGAGGGGGCCCAGCCGAGGTAATGGAGCTGAGTGGTGTTTTCCCCCGGAGGCTTCAGGATGGTGGCCACGTAGGAAGGCCAGTCCATAGTGCGAACCGATATATCCAGTCCCACATCCCGGAGATAGCCGGCGATGGCCTGGGACGCTTGGAAATCTTGGAGGTAACGGCCGGTGGGGGTCAAAAGCTCCACTTTGGTCCCCGGCGCGACGCCCGCCTCCCGCAGTAGTGCCCGTGCCTTGTCCGGATCGTACTCATAACCTCCGATGGAACAATACCCGAAGAGGCTCGGCGCCATAGGGGCATCCATGGGATCGGCCGCTCCGAACAGGATCCCCTTTATGATCGCCTCTTTGTCCACGGCGTAGTTCAGGGCCTGGCGCACCCGCACGTCGTCGAAGGGAGAACGGAGGTTGTTGATAGCGATGAAGATGGTGCGGTCGCTGGGGGCAAGAAGTACCTTAACCCGGGGGTTGTTCTTCAGGGCAGGAATGTCTGCCACCGGGGGGAGGATAACCATATCCACCTGGCCCGCCAAAAGCAGGCTCTCCCGGGTGACCGCCTCGGGCACGATGCGGAATATAACCTCATCGTAATAGGGCTTTTTTCCCCAGTAATCCTCGAATCTCTCCACCATGAGCCGTTGGCCCTTAACATACTCCGCGAACTTGTAAGGACCGGTCCCCACCGGGTGAACTATGTTGTCGTAGGTGTTCCCATACTTGCCGATGGAGGCCGGGGAGACGATTCCCGCGGTGGTCATGGTGAGCGCCGCCACTAGCGCCGGAGCGGGGTGTTTGAGCACGAGCTTGATGGTGAGGGAATCCACTACCTCCACCCGCTCGATGGGGGTGAAGGGTGCCCGCATGGGCACGCGGATATTCGGGTCAAGAAGGCGGTCCAGGTTCCACTTCACCGCTGAGGCATCGCAAGGGGTTCCGTCGTGGAAAACAACCCCCGACCGAAGCTTCAGGGTCACGGAGAGCCCGTCGTCGGAGACCTCCCACGCCTTGGCGAGCTTGGGCACCACCTTGCCCTCTATGTCTATATCCACCAGGGCTTCGACCATATAGTCCACCATGTTGGAGACGGTGGTGGTGGTCATCTTGGCGGGGTCCAGGGTATCGGGATCGATTCCCACCGCGATTTTGAACGTTGCTGCGCCCACGGTGAACGCGGAAAGGAGCGCGACCATAACGCCCACGAAAACTCCAACCCGAGGATCTCTTCGCACCCCACATCACCTCCCTTTAAATAAAAACGGAGCCTTCGCTCCGCCGTTCACACACCGCCTCGGTCGCCAAGGCGGTGCCTATCAAAACCACAACGAGAAGAACTCTCGCCCCACCACCTCCTTCCGCGGTCCGGTTTCGTGCATCATTACAAAAATTTAAGTACGACAACAGAGATTCTCTGTCAAGAGAAACCCACAAAATTCAGCTTTTCAAGGCCCGAATGGTGAAGAACCCGCACCAGCTTTCCGGGAGCGTACCGAAAAAGGTGGCTTGAGCAGGAGCAATCACTGCAACCGAAAAATGGAAAATTCTCCGACATACCGACCCCAGCTCGCGGGCCACGCGACATTCCTCATATCCTTTCGGGCGTCTCTATGCCGTAGACCACGGTGGTCCGGGAGCCCGGGTAGCTAGCAGATAATCCACGTGCCAATGAAGTCCCTTTTGGTCACTCAGATGGCGCCGGGCCCAAGCCTCCAGGCCTTTCATCGCTGAGCCCATGTTAGCGTAGGTCCCGAGCACGAACTGCATCCGCCCCAAACTCCCCACCGCGACCTCCACGGACCGCGTCACCTCGATTACCAGCACGCAAACACCGCGCATCTACTCTCTCCTTTACAATTCAACAATGGCAGCACACCAGGATAGTTTACGGGTCCATCTACGTGTTCTGGTCCTCGCTTTCCAATCCGGAGGAAACCCCGATCCCAACCCGCGGTCCGGGGCATCACTGGAGGGATGGCCCTCCCGCTTCCGGATACATTGAGGGGGACCTAACTCACACTTCCAACGCGGCCGACATCGGGCATCCACCAGCCGACATCGACCCAATGGCGCACCCAGACAGCTTCCCCCGGTAACCCCCTGTCGTCCTCCGCCGATCATGTGTTCCACGGACGGGAAACTCGAACCAGTATTTCCAGCGGGAAGACCTCAACCCCTACGCCGTTCCCTGTGGCCACGATGGGAGATCTTTTGCCCATAGGGACAGGGGTTCGGCCCCCGTGGGGAAACATAAGCCCGGCTACGAGCTCCTACACCACATCGCCGGAAGCATCGATGATCAGGATCCTCCCGCCCTGGGGAGCACCTTAAACGGGAGGGAAAACGCTCTCATCGCAGGTCAGGGTTTTTCCCCGGGGTGGCGGGCCACGGCATGGGGCAGACCCAAGGCGCCCTAAGCGGAACCGTGGAGCTGGGAAGGGAAAATGGGCGGAGGTACTCAGACCGCTTCCCTCCCCAGCACCTCCTTCAGGTCCCGGACCCAGTTCCCGTAATAGGTCCGGTCGGACAATTCCAGGGCGGCCGCGGCGGTGATGAGGGGGTCCGGAAGGCCCTCGGGCTCGAGCATCCCAACGATGTTCGTACAATCAGCCCGGGCATCAGCCGGATTGTCCGTGGCCCGGGGGGCCCGGTGAAAGAGGAGCCTCACATAGGCGGAATCGGGGTTGAGTCGAACCCAACGCATGCCGGCTTCCCGCCAACCAATGTATTGGAGTAGGATATGGGG
>Ga0180878_1157_pt1 | contig 11185 bp, 10 predicted proteins | sample Deesub1362A_J573_FD_124315 | JGI IMG/M metagenome (GOLD analysis project Ga0180878, IMG submission 124315) | Candidatus Acetothermia bacterium JdFR-50 | reverse complement strand
CTGAGAGAGATCTCGCAACCTGGCTCGATAATCTGCAACCTTATGTTCCCCCGCGTGATCAGGCCTGACCAGGGCGCGTTTTTAGAAAGAAAATCCCTCATTCGCACGGAAACATACACCGGCAGAGCTCGCACGTCCTGCACCTCTTTTCCTAAATGGATTAAGCCGATGTAATGCCCTGCATGTGCGTGGGTGAGCAAGATGCCGGAAAGGGAGCATCCTGGGGCGAGCGCAGTCAACCGATGAAGTTGCTCGGGGAAATCAGGGGTTGCGTCTATCAACCATGCTTTCCTTTCCGTGTGATCTGCCAATCCCAAACAGGCCACGGGCACTCGGAACCCAGGATCCTGCCAGGCCCGACGACAGTTCGGGCATCCACATCCCGCTTGGGGAACCCCACCATCCTGAGCGACCCCCAATAGCCAAGCTGTAACCGCCATTTTGGTCTCCCGATTTCGCTAACGGACATCAACCCGTTTTTTGCCCCTCAACCTGGGATCCAAAATATCCTTGAGGGCGTCCCCCACCAAGTTCCAGCTGAGGACAAAAAGGATAATGGCCCCTCCAGAGAAAACAATTGTGTACCAATATTTCAAAGGGCTCGCGAAATCGCCGGTAATTCAATTGCGTGCAAAGCTTATCGACTGTCCTCAATCCGCGTATCCCTCCGGGGCCCCTACCCTCAAGAAGTTAAGGTCGAAGCCCAGATCACCATCGAGCCTATCTGCATTGAGGCTTGGATGAGCACAGGGTAAATGGATTTCGGCAAGATATGTCGAAAATGCGAATCCAGCTAGATCCCATCGCAATTGCGGGGCTGACGAACACCTTCTCTTTGACGGCAAGAATGTCCCCCTGATCATGCGTGCATTACCCATCCACCCGAAACAGATCATGGCGATCATCGCCTAATCAAGCCCTTTGCCCAGGATCGAAGTGAGCACCAATGCAGCCAAGATAAAAGGGACCGCCATAAAGGTGTCGACTATTCGCATGATGATTTCATCGAGAACGCCACCGAAGTAAGCGGCGAATGAGCCCAGCATTACCCCAAGGAAGAGGGTCGCGCTGGTAACGATGATCCCTACCTTAAACGCCGTGCGGGATCCCCAGACGATACCATAATAGATGTCGTTTTGCCCCTAAGTAGTTCCGAAAGGATGCCGTTCGGAAAGTGGGCGGGGTTCCACCGAAAAGCCCGCGCGAGGTATGTGATACGGTTCAGTTGGCCAGCGGGGCGATGCTATTATCGGGGCTAAAAGGGCCACCATTATCTCTTTAAGCTGCTTTCGTCATTGCTGAATGATGGCTACCGTAAAGGTTAACAAAAATACGTTTACAACGCATTTCCAACATTGCCAAGTTAAGGCCCAAATGTTCCAATCCGCCATCGGAGCTAGAGAACGAAAGGGCAAAGCGTTGTCCGGGTCCTGACCGAAGGAACGAGATGTGGATAAGAAGGGGAAACGTATATGGATCCCTAGAGGTCTGGTTATTATTATCCTGAAGGCCGTTTTTTCACCCCTTGTCGGTATTTGTGGGTGCACGTGAGGCGGAAATTTTTTGTCCCCAAAAAGGCCTTCTCTAATCCTGGTGAGTAGCTTATTGAACCTCTTTTTACAAAAAAAAGAGCGGGCTTAGCCCGCCCTTTTTCTATTTCCCTTAAGAAGGGAACTTAAATGACCCCAAGTTGTTGCCCCACCTTGGCGAACTTCTCCAAGGCGAAGTCCAGGTCCTCTTTGGTGTGAATCGCGGAGATCATCACCCGGATCCGGGCCTTCCCCTTGGGCACGGTGGGGTAGGTGATGGCTTGAGCGAAGATTCCCTCGTTAAAGAGCCGTTTGGAGAACTCCCACGCGGTCTTCGCCTCCCCCAACATCACCGGGGTGATCGGGGTCTGGGACTCCCCCGTGTCGAACCCAAGCTTCCCCATCTCCTCCTTGAAGTAGCGGGCGTTGTCCCACAACCGCCGCACAGGCTCGTCTGTCTCCATCAGCACTTCCACCGCGGCGATGCATGCGGCCACATCGGCTGGGGTCACGGCGGAGGAGAAGAGGAACGGGCGCCCCCGCTGCCTCAAGTATTCCACAATTTCCCGTTTCCCCGCGACATACCCGCCCATCACCCCGAAGGCCTTGGACAGCGTCCCTACCTCAATGTCCACGCGGCCATGGAGCCCGAAGTGGTCCACGATCCCCCGGCCGTGGTCCCCCAAAACCCCTTCCCCATGGGCGTCGTCCACCAGCACCAGGGCGTCATATTTTTCTGCGAGCTCCACAATTTCAGGGAGTGGGGCGAGATCCCCGTCCATGGAGAAGACCCCATCGGTGACGATGAGCTTACGGGGGATATCCTTGTACTCCTCCAGGGACTTGGCCAAGGCATCCACGTCCCGGTGGGGATAGATCACGCGCTGGGCCTTTGTGAGGCGACAGCCGTCGATGATGGAGGCGTGGTTCAGCTCGTCGGTGAAGATCACGCCGTCTTTCCCGATGATGGCGGGGATGGTGGCAAGATTTGCGCAGAACCCGGATTGGAAGGTGACCGCGTCCTCGGTCTTCTTGAACTCGGCGAGTTTCCGTTCCAGCTCGATATGCAAGGACATGGTGCCGGCGATGGAGCGCACCGCCGCGGGGCCCACGCCGTATTCCTGGATAGCCCGGATGGCCGCCTCCTTCAGGCGCGAGTCGTCGGCAAAGCCAAGGTAGTTGTTGGAGCACATGTTGAGGACGCGCTTGCCGTCCACCACGGTCCACGCACCCACCGCGCTTCCGATAGTGCGGATGATGTTGAAAAGCCCTTGTTGTTCGAGGTTCTCGAGTTCCGTGATGAAGAAATCGTATTTACCCATTTCACATATCCCCCCTTTGTCCGCCTGGAATGAACACTCATTTCAGCTTATCTCCTGAGACTTATTTGGGCAAATGGGTAGCGGGATTTACAATGCCCACGAGATGAAGGCGTTGGCGAAGAGGTCGGCGAGGGAAGGGCTGGAGTTGGTGGAAGCGGAGACGCCCCGGCCGGGGCCGGGGGAAGTCCTCATAAAGGTGGCGGCTGCTTCCGTCTGCGGGACAGATCTTCATATTTACTCCTGGGATGAGTGGTCCCGATCGCGGATTGCCATTCCCCGGATAATCGGACACGAGTTCTGTGGTTACGTGGAGGAGATAGGGCCAGGGGTGGAGGAGGTCGCCCCTGGTGACTATGTCTCAGCGGAAACTCACATTTATTGTGGACGCTGTTATATGTGCCGCACCGGCAGGGCCCACCTCTGTGAGGAGGTGAAGATCGTCGGGGTCGATCGTGATGGAGCCTTCGCCGAATACATCGTGCTACCGGAGAAGGTCGTATGGAAGAACGATCCCAGCCTCCCGATAAGAGTTGCCCCACTTCAGGAGCCGTTTGGGAATGCAGTCCATGCCGTGAGGCGCGCCGGCGTGGGAGGAAAGCGGGTGGCGATTTTTGGAGATGGTCCTATCGGGATCTTCGCGTGTGCCCTTGCCCGAAAGTTCGGGGCAAAGAGCGTGTGGCTTATAGGTTTAAGCACAGCCCGCTTGGAGATCGGCAAAAAGCTTGGGGCCGATGAGATCATCAATGCTTCAACCCAGAATCCGGTAGCGGAAGTAAGGCGTCTAAGCGGGGGACGCCGGGCGGATGTGGTCCTCGAGATGTCGGGGGCCACCACCGCGTGGGCAAATGCCCTTTTCGCAGTGCGTCCCGGCGGTCGAGTAATCGCCTTTGGTTTGAGTCGAGGGCAGATCCCCTGGGACCTCAATACGGTGGTTTTCAACGAAATCGAGGTCATAGGGGTTGTCGGCCGTCTTATCTTCGAGACCTGGTATGAGACGCAGGAGCTCCTTACGGAGCTTGACATATCTCCGGCCATAACGGATGAACTTCCCCTGGAAGACTTCGAGGTAGGGTTCCAAAAGCTCTTCCGCCGCGAAGCGGTGAAGGTGGTGCTATACCCATGAGGATCGTGATCGAAGCTGAATCCATCGGTGAGGTGGAGGCAGAGCTCCTGGCTGAGCGGGCCCCCCGCACGGTCGCGGCCATCGTCGCGGCGCTCCCTTTCGAGGGGATCGCCCGACGTTGGGGTGAGGAGGTCTACTTCGAGATCCCGGTGGAAGCCGAGGCGGAGAATACCGTGGAGGTAGTGGAAGCGGGGGACCTGGGGTATTGGCCCCCTGGTCGGGCGTTGTGCATCTTCTTCGGGCCCACCCCGGCCTCACGGAACCCGGACGATATACGCCCTGCGAGCCCGGTGAATCCCGTGGGGCGGGTCATCGGCGACCCCAAGGTTTTCTCAGCGGTTCGTGACGGGGAGCGGATTTTCGTGCGCAGCGCCGGGACGAGGTAAAATAGGGCGCTTCATTCCCGAAAGACCTCGCTAGCGGAGGAGGTGATGAGGAGTGAAGCCGATCCCCGGGCTCATCGTCCGCACCAAGGCTGGGAACGTGAAGGTTTTGTGCCAGGACTGCCTCAGGGTATCGGAGTACGAAGAAGTGGTAAATTCCTTCAAGAGCGTGATTTCCAGCCGCTGCGTCAAGTGCAACCGGCTGATCATCCTCAACTCCCCCGAGCCCGAGTTCCAGCTCCAACTCTCGAGGAACTGACGTCCCGCGGGCCTTCGGGACCCTTGTAGCCCCCTGCGCGTGAGGGGGCTAAATTTTTGGCGTCCTCTCCGCAGCCGGGGAATTCCCGACGATCCGGAAAAGGGACGTTAGTCCGATTCTCTCAAGGGTCGGCGGATCACACCGCCCCCGAGGACGATGTCCCCACGGTAGAAGACCGCCGCCTGTCCCGGGGTTACCGCCCGCTGGGGCCTATCGAACATCACAAATGCCTCGCCCCCGCGGAGCTCTACCTCACAGGGGACCGGGGAAGCCCGATAGCGGATCTGGACCACGCAGGAGAACTTCTTCTCCGGAAGCTCCCCGGCGATCCATGTGAGTTCCCCCGCCACGAGGCCCTCGGCGTAGAGGGCGCTTTCCGGACCCACCACCACCGCGTTCCGCTCGGGATCCAAGGCCACCACATAAAGGGGCTCCCCTGTCGAGACCCCCAGGCCCCGACGCTGACCCACGGTATAGTGGGGGAGGCCCCTGTGGGTTCCGAGGACATTTCCTTCCAGGTCTAAAATAGGACCAGGCGGGGCATCCGGGATCAAGGCACCGACGCCCTCAGGGGCGAAGCATAGGTCCTGGGACTCATGAAGGTAGGCCGCGGTGAACCCCCTTTCGCGGGCAATGCGCTTTACCCCGTCCTTGGTGAGTTCCCCGATGGGGAACAGGGCCCGTGAGAGTTCCTCCTGGGTGAGGGAGTAGAGAAAGTAGGACTGGTCCTTCGCAGGATCCTTGCCCCGGAGAAGCAAGTGCTTCCCTTTCATCGCCCGTATCCGAGCGTGGTGGCCGGTGGCGATGTAGGGGATCCCGCGCCTCTCCGCTTCCTTAAGAAGCAGGGCGAAACGCACCTCGCGGTTGCAGAAGGTACAGGGGTTCGGAGTCCTCCCCTCGCGATAGGCCCGCAGGGTGGGCTCTATTACCAGGCGGCGGAACCCCTCGTGGGCCTGGACCGTCTCGTGGGGGATGCCGAGCTCCTGGGCGGCGAGCGCCGCGGCGTCCACAGAACAGCACTGGTTCTCATATGGGCCCTTGGGATCCCAAAGCCATAATGTGATCCCGTGGACCTCATAGCCGCGCTGAAGGAGTAGGTAGGCACATACGGTGGAATCCACGCCCCCCGACATCCCCACAAGCACACGCTTAGACATTCCGCCTTCTTATCCCTCCACGCGCACCGGCACGATGCAGATGAACTTGAAGGGATCGGAGCCGGTGTTGCGGAACTGATGTTCCTCATCCGGGGCCACGAATACCACTGTGCCCGGGGAAAGGTCGTGGCTTCCGGACGCGGTCCAAAGCTCGCCCTTCCCCTCCAGCACCAGCACTCCGTGTTCGAAGGCATGGGAGTGCTTAGGGGTATGGCCCCCCGGGGCCAGGGTGAAGAGGCGCACCGCGAACGTGGGTGCCCCATCCGCCGGTCCGATGAGGAGTTGTTTCGTCACGTTCACGACGTCTACACCGTCGGAGATATCCCGTGCCTCGACCTCCGAAATGCGCTTGACCACCGCCATCGAGCCTCCTTTCACGTTTGCGCCACGAGGAATGGCACAAGGAGCTCTTGAGGGGTAAGCCCCCCGTGCATCCCCCGCAACTTGAATTCCTCCCCTTCGGGCCAGAAGAAGAGCTTTTTGCCCCGGGCCAGGGCCACGAGATCCCCCACCCGGGCCACGGCCTCCTCCCCGGGCTCTTCCGGGCCCCAGAGCTTCCCCTCCAGGGCCTCCCGGGAGTCCATCACCAAGAACTCCCCGGGATACGCGCGCTCCAAGTAATCCCGCACCGCTTCCTCCCCGCCCCGATGCACGAAGAAATACGCAGCCCGCAGGTCTCCCACCGGCTGGAACACGATCGCTCTCCGAAGCTCCGGTATCTCCTTCACGTTTATCAAATCGCTCTCGGGGTTTATCTCCACGAAACCGTGGTCGGAAGTAAGGAGCACGGGAACCCCAAGGCCCTTGGCCAGCAAACCCGCGTTCAGCGCTCGGAAGAAGTGGGAGACCTCCACGGTGAAGGGCTCCGACTCGGGACCGTAGAGGTGAGCCAGGGTGTCGGTGACCGGCCAGTAAACGCCCATAAGAGCCTTCCCGGGCCGGAAAAGGACCTCCCGCAGGAGCACGAAGAGATCGGAGAGGGAGATAAAGGGAACGATTTCCTCCACTCCTCGATACAGAATCCCCGAAAGCCCCGAGTTCACTATGAACTTGGGCAGGAAGAGGTAGGTCTTTACCCCTATCTCCTTGAGGCGCTCGTAAATGGTGGGCACGGTGACGAACTTCTCCAGCTCCACGCCCACGTTCTTGATGGAGTCGCTGGGGGCACCCGGCGCAGAAAGCTTGATCATGTTCACCACCGCACCCACCTCCCGCAGGAAAAGCTTGTATCCCAGGACACCGTGGACAATGGGACTGACCCCGGTGGAGAGGGTGGTGAGGGCGGTGGTGGTGGTGGGCGGGAATACGGAGGTCAGCGGGAGATAATGAGCGAAGCGGGAGACGTTCACCTCCCCCCGAGCGATGAGCTCTTCCAGCTTTAGGTACCCAATCCCATCGACGATAAAGCTGACCACCACGTCCGATCGCTCTAACCCCATCTCCTCCCGTAGGGAGCGCCCCCCGTGCTCCGCCCCGAAGAGGTCAAGGATGGTATCGGCCACCGCCAGGAGGGAATAACGCTCGTAATGGGGCCGTAGCCCCCCGGTATCGGCCTCTATGGCCGCGAGTATTTCTTGTCTTTTATCCATGGCTTGCGCATTATACCCAAGCACGAATTCAACCCCGGAAGGAGGGTACCCCATGGCGGAATGCGTGAACCAAACCCGGAACCTCGAGCGGTGTCCTTGCACCTGGCCGAATTGCCCTCGCAAGGGGATCTGCTGCGAGTGCCTCCACTATCACCTATCCCATCAGGAACTTCCGGCCTGCTGCTTCCCCTCCGAGGTGGAACGGACCTACGACCGCTCCTTCCGCCGCTTCGCCCAGCTCTACGGGGGAACTTAGGGATGCACAACCGAAAGGTCGCCCAGATCCTCTACGAGGTCGCCGACCTCCTTGAATTGGAGGGGGTGGAGTTCAAGCCCCGGGCGTACCGCCGCGCCGCCCAGGCGGTGGAATCATGCCCCGTCCCCATCGAGGAGCTCGTCCGAGAGGGCCGGGTGACCGAGCTCCCCGGGGTGGGGAAGTCCATCGCGGAAAAGATCGAGGAGATCGTGAGAACCGGAAAGCTCCGCTATCACGAGGAACTCAAGAAAAAACTCCCCGTGGACCTCTACTCCCTCACTCAGGTAGAAGGGGTGGGACCGAAGATCGCCAAGCTCCTCTATGAACACCTGGGCGTGAAGAACCTGGACGACCTGGAGCGAGCCGCCCGGGAACACCGGATCCGTACCGTTCCGGGTCTCGGCCCCAAGGTGGAGGAGAAAATCCTCCGGGGCCTGGCCGAGGCTAGGAAGACCGAGAAGCGGGTGCTCTTAGGGATCGCCCTTCCCCTGGCGGAGAACATCCGGGACAAGCTCCGCGAAAGCGGCCTCTTCCAAGCGGTGGAGATCGCGGGCTCGCTTCGCCGGGGGAAAGAGACGATAGGAGACATCGACATCCTGGGGATCTCCAACCGTCCCGGCGTGGCCTCCGACTTCTTCGCTCGGCTTCCCGACGTGGAGGAAGTCCTGGCCAAAGGGCCGAAGAAGACCTCGGTAAAACTCGGAGACGGCCTCCAGGTGGATTTGAGGATCGTCCCCGAAGAGTCCTTCGGGGCGGCGCTGCAATATTTCACCGGATCCCAGGCCCATAACATCCGTCTGCGGGAACGCGCGGTCTCCCAGGGCTACAAGCTCAATGAGTACGGGGTCTTCGAGGGGGAGAAGCGAGTGGCCGGCCGCACCGAGGAGGAGGTCTATCGCGCCCTGGGGCTTCCGTGGATCCCGCCCGAGCTGCGCGAGGACCAGGGGGAGATCCAGGCCGCGGAGGAGGGGAAGCTTCCGGTGCTTGTGGAGCAAGGGGATATCCTGGGGGACCTACACGTTCACACCGATTGGTCCGACGGAAAAGGATCTTTGGAGGAGATGGCCGCCGCGGCCAAGGAGCTCGGTTACCGTTATATTGCCATCGTGGACCACTTCCGCTTCGCCCAGGCCATCCCCGGCCTGGGGCCCGATGAGCTCGCGCGCCAGATCGAAGAGATCAGAGAGCTCAACGGGAAACTGGAGGGAATCCGGCTCCTCTGTGGGGTCGAGGCGAACATCCTTTCCGACGGCTCCATCGACGTACCCCGAGAGCTCCTGCGGGAGCTGGACATCGTGGTGGCGGCGGTCCACACCCACATGCGCATGCCCAAGGGGGAGATGACGAAGAGGCTCCTTGCGGCCATCGAGAACGAGGACGTGGACATCATTGCCCACCCCAGTGGCCGCCTGATCGGGGAGCGCTCCGCCTACGAGGTCGATTGGGAGGAGGTGTTCCGTCGGGCGGCCAAATACGGGACCATCCTGGAGGTGAACGCCAATCCCCAGCGACTCGATCTCCGTGCCGATCACATTCGTGAGGCCATCGACACTGGGGTGCGATTGGCTTTGGGGACCGATGCCCACCACCCCGATCACCTGGCATTCATGCGTTACGGGGTCCTCACCGCGCGGCGCGGCTGGGCCCGGGCAAGGGACGTGGTGAACACCTTGTCCCCGGATAAGCTCCTAGAAGTTCTGAAATGAGCCCGGCTCTCACTCCAGATAGCGCGAGAATTCCTCCTGGTTCGCCTTGATGATGGTGAACAAACTCCGGTTCACCCACTCGATGAATGCCCCTACCTCATCCCAACACAGGTAGTCGATGAAGGTCAGCTGAGTTTGGAAGGCGAAATCCCCCTCGTCGTTGATGTAAAACCCTCCGATGTTGTATTTCCGATTGAGACCGTTGACGAAATCGAGGATGGAGCGCGATCCTTTGTAAAAGGATTTCACGGAAAAGATCACGTGGACCACGATGCGGTCCAGATCGTCCACGGACATCTTCGGCTCCATGAGGATCCGGAACTTGTCCTGTACCACCACGAAGTAGTCCCGCACGGAGTAGATGTCCACCTCATGATCCTCCAGGAACGCGGCGAAGAGATCCGTAGCCTCCCGGTTGTCCCCCTTCAGATAGATCCATTGACACCTCGTCGCGCTGAAGGAGGCAAACGCCATTGCTAAAAGCAAAACCCCAGCTAAAAATACCTTGCGCCTCCAAATCCCGTCCATGCCTACCTCCCGAACTTCGAGTATCGCACTTTAGGGGAGTAGGACCCTCTGTGTCAAATCAGGCGGGGGCTGATGATCCAGCATGCCGACCCTATAATGGACATCGAGAAAGGGCTTGGATGGGGTGAGAGGGATGAGGGAGTTGGTGGTGGGAGGGATCGCCTTCGACCGTGAAGCCGAGGCGCCGGTGCTCTTGCTCAAGGATCTGGTAGCTCCCCGTTATATCACCCTCCGTATCGGCCCATCGGAGGCCATGGCCATCCTCCTGCATCTGCAGGGAACTCCCCCGCCCCGGCCCTTCACTCACGATCTCATGAAGGCTTTGCTGGATTCCATGGGGTGTTCGTTAGATCGGGTGGTATTGGTGGACGTGGTAGAAGGGGTCTGTTACGCCCACCTTTGGCTCCGGCTCCCTTCGGGGAAGATCCGCAAGGTGGACGCCCGCCCCTCCGATTCCGTGGCCCTGGCCCTCCGCACCAGCTCTCCCATCTTTATCGAAGACGACCTCTTCGAGGAGCTCGCCCAGGAGCTCCCCGACCTGGATCTGCAGTAAAAGTAGCCGTCGTGTTCTGACCCCCCCATTTTCTATGGGCGGTTTGTCCCGAGATCTCGGAGGACGTGGTCCAGGACCCGAATTCCATTGAGGTACTCTTCCATCTCGATGTGCTCGTTCGGGGCGTGGTCGAAGCGGGAATCCCCGGGCCCGTAGGCCACCACGGGGCACCCCCAGGCCGGGCCCACTAGGTTCATGTCCGAGGTCCCGGTCTTAAGCACAAATCGGGGCTTGCCCCCGTACCCCCGGATGGCCCTCAGGAAGGACCGCACAAGAGGTGTGTTTTTCGGCGCCAGGAACGCGGGCTCGCCGCCGGAAAATCTGACCACCCCCTCTTTCGCCATTCCCTCCACTTCTCGCCGCAGAGTCCCGGGGTCCAGGCCCGGGGGGAGCCGGAAGCTCAGCCGTAGCTCGGCCCGCTCCGTGAACCCGTCGCCCGCGGTGTTGATCCCATGCAGGGAGAGGGCCAGGGCCGCGAAGCACCCCTTCCGGCCCCGGTTGAACCGCCGCACGTACAGACGGAGCCCCCTCCAGAACTCCAACGCAGCCTCCGCCGCCGTGGGGCCCGGGGCCGCGGGATGGCGGCACGGGAAGGAGACCGTATACGTCACGGAAAGCCTCCCTTTATATCCCAAGGTAATCCCCTCCCAGCCGCTGGGCTCCCCCACGATGACGGCCCGGGGTGCGAACCGGGGAAGGATGTATTTAGCACCCCTGCTTTCCGCCTCCTCTCCCACCGCCCCCACGAACACCACTCCCATATCCCCCAGGGATTTCCGG
>Ga0180878_1171_pt1 | contig 11646 bp, 10 predicted proteins | sample Deesub1362A_J573_FD_124315 | JGI IMG/M metagenome (GOLD analysis project Ga0180878, IMG submission 124315) | Candidatus Acetothermia bacterium JdFR-50 | reverse complement strand
GGTTCGGGGGCGGCGGCTTCGGCGGGGAGGTGTCCGTCCAGGAGGGGGATCGCTCGGCCCGTTTAGGCATGGGCTTCGGTGGGGCCATCGTTGAGATCCCGGTCTTGGATGAAGGGGGGTTCATCGCCGCGGTGGGACTCCTGGGCGGCGGCGGTGGAGTCGAGCTCCTCCTTCGTTCGCGCGTATATGCTTCCTTCGATGATGGCCTGGAAGCCCCTTCCGACCTTTCCCTCTCACGGGCCCTCTGGGCTTTCCTCCCCTATGTGGCCGTGGAAGTTTGGGTTGCGGAATGGTTCGGGATCAGGGTGATGGCGGGGAATTTGATCACCGTAATGGCCGGCTGGGACGCAGGGGGAGTTGAATTCCCCGGGCCGCCGGAGAGCTTTGGAGGACCGTTCTTCAGCTTCGGTCTCGCTTTTGGCGGTCGGAGCGCTCCGGAAGGGCCCGCGGACTAATCCACGCTCAGCAGCAGGGCACAGCGGGCCGCCTCCTCCACGGCCAGGGCTCGATCCAGGGCTTCCCACAAGGTCCTTCCAGGGGCCACCACCCCGTGCCGCCCCAGCAGGCAGACCTCGCTCCCCAGGCGCAGGGCCTCAACCGTCGCCCGGGCGATCTCCCAGGTGCCGGGTGGAGCATGTCTCGCCACCGGAACCCCTTTCGGGAACCGCAACCGGGCCTCGTCCGTCACGAGGGGAAGTTCTCCCCTTACCGCCGCGGCGGTGGCGTAAGGGGAATGGGTGTGGACCACCGCCCTCACCCCGGGGAACTCCCGGTAGATCAGAAGATGCAACCGCCACTCCGAGGACGGCGCGCATGTTCCCGAAAGCATGTGGCCCTCCGGGTCCAAGGCCACCACCATCCGCGGGGTAAGAAGGGCATAGGGGACACCGCTTGGGGTGATGTATATCACATTTCCTACCCTCAGGGATACGTTACCGGAGCTCCCCGAGACCAACCCCAGCTTCCACATCCTCCGGGCCGCCTGGGCCACCAAAAGCCGCGCCCCCGCTCCCCCCTTCATCGGGAAAGGCCCAGATACCTCCGCTGCGCTTCGGTGAGGGAATCGATCCCCGCCCCGTTCGCCGCCAGGAAGAGCCGGGCCACCTCCTCGTCTATTTCCCGGGGCACCGCGTACACCCCCGGGGGAAGCCCCTTCCCTTTCTCCAGCAGCCATCGGAGGGAGAGAGCCTGCAGGGCGAAGGAGATGTCCATGATCTCCACCGGGTGGCCGTCCCCGGCGGCCAGGTTCACCAAGCGACCCTGGGCGATCAGGTAAACCCTCTTGCCGTTGGGAAGGAAGAACTCCTCGACATTTTCCCTGGCTACCCGGGAGGGAGCCCGCTCCCGCAAGGTCTTCACGTCGATTTCCACGTCGAAGTGGCCCGCATTGGCGAGGACGACCCCGTCCTTGGCGTGGAGGAGATCGTCCCAGGTAACGGCGTCCACGCATCCGGTGGCAGTAACCAGGAAGTCCGCTTCCCCGATGGCTTCCCTCAGGGGAGCCACGGAGAAGCCATCCATCAGGGCTTCGGCGGCCCGCACCGGGTCCACCTCCGATACCACCACCCGGGCTCCCAACCCTCGGGCTCTGAGGGCGATCCCCCGGCCACACCATCCGTAACCCACCACCAGCACAGTTTTTCCCGCCACCAGAAGGTTCGTGGTCCGCATGATGGCATCCCAAGTCGATTGTCCTGTACCATAGCGGTTGTCGAACAGGTACTTCATCCTAGCGTCGTTTACCGCCACCGCGGGAAATCTCAGTTCTCCCTCCGCGGCGAGCTTCCGCAGCCGGATAACCCCCGTGGTGGTTTCCTCGCAGACCCCGATGGTCTCCTCGCCGAGCCCGGAGCATTCGCCGTGAAGCAGGGCGGTGAGGTCGCCCCCGTCGTCCAAGACGAGGTTAGGTCGTATGGCGAGGGTCCGCTTGAGGTCTTCCCAATATCGTTCCTCGGAGACCCCATGGGCGGCGAAGACGGCCACACCCTCCGCCTTCAGGGCCGACACCACGTCATCCTGAGTGGAAAGGGGATTGGAGCCGGTTACGGTGAGCTCCGCACCTCCCGCTTTTAGGGCCAAGGCGAGCCGCGCCGTCTTTGCTTCCAGGTGTATGGAGACGGCGATCCGCGTTCCCGCGAAGGGTTTCCGCTGCGAGAACTCTTCCTCAATACGGGCAAGCAGGGGCATATGGGCCCTTGCCCATCCGATCTTCCTTTTTCCGCGTTCCAAAAGCTCTCGTCCCTCCATTTCAAACCGAGATTACCCGAGATCCGGCTTTCCTCCCAATCCGCGGGCGATTCCCAGTAGCACCAAGGCGAACCCCACACCCTGAAGGGAACCGATGCCCTCCCCGAAGATCAGGTACGCCCAAAGGGAGCTCAATATCGGTTCACCGAGGATGACCAAGGCCACCACCACCGCGGGCAGGAACTTCAGGGCCCAGTTGAAGGAGGTGTGGCCCAGAAGCTGGGGCCCCAGGGCTAGGAGAATGAGCCAGGGCCAATCTGGGGCTTCCGGCAATACGATCCCCTGGGAGAACACGCCCAAGAAAGCCATAAGCAAGATCCCGGCGGTGCTGTAGGAGAGGGTGATGTAAGGGAGGAGTCCCAAGTCCTGTCGGACCCTGCGGCCCACGATGAGGTACGCAGACGCCATCATCGCCCCAAGAAGGGCCAATAAGTCCCCCCAGAGAGCCTTGCCTCCCACCGCGAGGTCCCCCCACCCGATGAGCACCGCTCCCACGGTGGAGATAAATATCCCCTCCCACAGCTTCCGGCTCGGGCGTTCTCCGAGGAGGAGGGAGAAAAGTCCTACGAAAAGAGGGTTCGTGGACACGAGGACCACAGAACTCGCCACCGTGGTATAGCGGAGGGACGCGATCCAGGTGGAGAAGTGAAGGGCGAGGAACGCCCCGGAGAACAGGGATAAAAGGAAGGCGCGCCGGGTAATCCGTGTCCTCCGGCGCCAGACAAGGGCGGATAGCAGGAGGATCCCAGCGATGACCATACGCCAGGTAGCCACCGTGACGGCGGGGGAGACGGTGAGGCGGATCAGGATGGCGGAAAAGGAGATGCAAGTAAGTCCGACCGATAGAGCTAATAGGGTGCCAAACGTGGACTTCCCGTTCGGGGCCATTCCCGTTCTCAGGCGCCCAGGAGCTTCTTTAGGGTGGAGATATGCTGGCACATCTCCTGGTATCCCACCTCCACCGCTTGACCGATATCGGAATACCGGGGTGGCCGGGGGCCGAACTGGGGACAGACGAGAAGATCGGGCCGCTGTGTTTCGGCCTCGAGCTGGGCGATGCGTTTCTGGAAGATGGTGGACATCTGGAAGAGTACTTTGAACACATTGGGATTGGAAAGGCCCTTTTCCGGGGGCGGCACAAGCACGTCCACCGCCAAGACCACTTCCGCCCCCAGGGCCCGGGCTGCTTCCACCGGAAGCGGGTCCACCACCCCCCCATCGATGAGCCACCGGCCGTTCCAATTACGGGGGACGACGAGTCCGGGAACGGCGCTGGAGGCGCAGATGGCCTCGGCCAAGGGGCCCTCGGTGATCCAAAACGCCTCGCCGGTGGCGAGATCGGTGGCCACGGCCACGAAGGGGATCTCCAGGTCCTCGATGCGCACGTTTCCCACAAGGTTTTTGACGGCCCGTAGAAGGGAGCTCCCCGAGGTCCATCCCCGCCACACGGGGCCGGGGAGGAGATGGCGTCCGATCCCGTACCAGCGTAGTTCCTTCCAGTAACGGGCGAGCTCTTCCAGGGGGACACCGGCGGCGTAACATCCCCCTACCCAGGCCCCCACACTGGTCCCAGCGATCACGGAGGGGGCGAAGCCGGACTCCTCCAAGGCTTTGAGAACGCCGATGTGAGCCGTGCCCCGGGCCCCACCGGAACTCAGGGCGATCCCCAACTTTTTCCTAGGCAATTGGACAGAAAAAAGGGGCGGGTCACCCCCGCCCCCTGATCGTTCACGGACTTACTCCTTGCTGATGGCGCTCACGGGGCATTGATCGATGGCCTCGTCCACACAAGGGAGGGATTCGTCGGCTCCGGCCTTTACGTGGGAGAGCCCATCATCCCCTATCTCGAAGACATCGGGGCAGACTTGAGCACAAAGCCCGCACCCAGTACAGAGGTTCTCATCCACCTTTACGGCCATGGCACCTCCTCCTTATGCAAGTTGAAGTTTCACGGGAACTATAACCCAAGGAGATCCTGCTGCCAAACGGGATCGGCTCAGGCCCGGGAGGGCCGGGGCCTCAAGGAGGCGAGGGGTATGCTGACCCGACGGGGGCGCCGTGCCCGGGCGCGACGGGCTTCCTCGAGGAGACGCCCCAGCTCCAGCTGGCGTTCGAGCTCCGCCTCCCGGGCCTTGGCCATCAGCTGGGCGAGGTAAAGTTCCCACAGCATACCCGTCACCCCCTTTCCCATACGGATTTCATCGCGAAGAGAGGGATGAATACCGCGAGGAAAAAACGAGCAATCCACTTTTGGTACCTAAATTTTAGGGGTCCCGCGGGGCCAGGGTCAAGACCTATTCCCCCCAACCTATGCGGGAAACGATGTCCGAGAGAGCGATGAATCCCACCACCCTTCCCGGATCCTCCCGGGACACAACGGGAAGCCTTCCCACACCGCTGCGGCGGAACTTCTCCCATACCGCATCCAGAGGTTCATCGGGGAAAGCCACCACGGGACGCCTCACGGCGATCTCCTTCACCCGGACCCCGGGGCGTCCCGAAGCCCGGAGGACCTCCTTGTGGGTCACGATCCCCACGAGCTTTCCCTTCTCATCCACCACCGGAAAGCTAGGATGGCCAGTCTTTTCCATCAGCTCCCGGGCCATGGCCACGGTGGCGTCCTCGGGGATCACCTCCACCGTGTGTCTCATGACATCGGAGACGGTATGGACCCGAAGCCAGTTGATCTCCATCTCCGGGGCGAGGCGAATCCCGCGGCGCGAGAGCTTCAAGGTGTAGATGGTCTCCTTGGAGATGGAGAAGGCCACGATGTCCGCCACCACGCAGGCGAACATCAGCGGGAGGATGATCTCGTAGTTGCGGGTCATCTCGAACAGCATCACGATGGAGCTCAACGTAGCCCGGCTCGCGGCGGAGAAGACCGCGGCCATTCCCACCAGCGCGTAGGCGGGGTACGGCGAGGTGATCCCTGGGAAAAGGAGGTTTGCCACAACCCCGAAGGTTCCTCCGAAGGCGGCCCCCACGAAGAGGGAGGGGGCGAACACCCCGCCCGATCCTCCCGAACCCAGGGTGATGGCCAGGGCCAGGGCCTTGGCCAGGGAGAGCCCCAACAGGAACCCCGCCGTGCCCAAAGTGGAAGGAAACTCCCCGGCGAGGATCCTGTCCACCGTCTCGTAACCCGTCCCGAGGACCTGGGGCACGAGCAGGGCTAGCCCCCCGAGGATGAGCCCTCCCGCCGCGGCTTTCGCCGGGATAGGTATGTGGACGAGGTCGAAGAGGTCCTCCAGCTTGTACAGGAGACGCGTCTCCGCGAGCCCCACCAACGCCGCACCCAATCCCAGGCCGAGGNAGATGGGGAGCTCCCAGGGGGAGCGCAGGGAGTAGGCGGGCACCACGAACGCTGGCTCGGGGCCGAGGAACGCCCGGGAGATAAGCGTGGCGATGGTGGAGGAAATGACCAAGGGCACGAAGGAACGGGTGCGGAGCTCCAGAAGGATCACCTCCACGCTGAAGATCACCCCTGCCAGGGGGGCATTGAAGGTGGCGGCGATCCCCCCCGCGGCCCCACATCCCACCAATACCTTGAGCTCTCCAGGGGGAAGCTTGAGGAACTGGCCGATGGCGCTCCCGAGAGCGCTCCCGATCTGGACGATGGGACCCTCCCTTCCCGCTGAGCCCCCGGTGCCGATGCAGATCCCCGAGGCGAGGATCTTCGCCAGCGCCACCCGGGGTCGGATCTGGCCCCCTCGGGTGGCTACCGCAGCCATGACCTCAGGGACCCCGTGGCCCCGGGTCTCGGGGGCGAAGAAGCGGGTGATGAGCCCCACCAGGAACCCGCCCAGGGCGGGGATGAGGACGGCCCAGGGGCCGAGGTGGTGCTCGGAAGGGGGAAGGTACGCGCGGGAGAAGGTCCCGTAGTACGCCAAGTCTCCCACCCAGAAGATGAACCAGCGGAAGAGGATGGCCCCGAACCCCGCCAGGGTCCCTACGCCCACGGCGAGGCCACTCAAACGCAGATTGATCCAAAAGATCCACGTCCAGGAATCCCTCGTGCCCATCCCCGGCTGGAGTATAAGGAGCTCGGATCCCTTCGCCAAAAGGGACGCATTGTCCCGAGGGGCTTCCGTGGTAAGATAACCTGAACGATACCATAAGGCGGTGGTTTTCCATGCGTTACTTCGCGATCCTGTTGCTTTTCCTCGGCGTCTTGGCGCAGGCAGCGACGAAGGTGACCCTCTACCAGGGGGGATTCGCCTTTGTGGAAGAGGAACGGACCATAGAGCTTGTGGGGGATAAGACCGCGGTGGTAACGGGACTCCCCCGGACCATTGTCCCCGGATCCCTCAGTTGGGAGGGTTTGGCGGCCGCGGAATGGCGACTGGAGGTCCCCGCCGGGGGGCTCGAGGCCCTGGTCGGGACGGAGGTGTTGGTGAGCTACGCCGGGCGGACCGCCCGGGGGGTGTTAATTTCCCTGAAAGGGGGCCTCGTCCTCGAGACCTCGGAGGGGTACCTCCTGATCCCCGAGTACGAGAGCATCCTTGTCCAGGCGAGGCCGGAGGCCGCGCCGCTCCCGCGACTCAGGATCTCCTTGGCGGAAGCTCCGGCCTCGGATCACGTGGTGTTGCGGTACCTCGCCCAGGACCTCTCCTGGGAGGCCGCCTATATCGGCGAGTACACCGGAGGGATCCTGAGGCTGCGGGGGATCGCGATACTGCGCAACGGCTCCGGCGTGGACTTCGAGGACGCCGAGATCTCCCTCGTTGCCGGCGAGGTCTTCGGTCCCAAAGCGGAGGCGGGGGCGCGGTTCGCGTTGGAGGCCATGCCTCTCGCCGCCGCGCCGGCCCCGAAGGTCTCCCCGGTGGGGGAATACCATCGGTATCGCCTCCCGGGAACGGTGGACCTGTGGCAAGGTGAGGTGATGGCCGAGTACATGCCCGAGACCCCGATCCCGGCGGAGGGGATCTATAGGTTCTCTTACGGCTCCATTATCTTCGTCCTCAAGTTCGTGAACGGAACAGGGCTCCCCCTCCCCGCGGGAACGGTGAGGGTCTTCGGCGAGGGGGCGTTCCTCGGGGAGGCGGCCATGGGACATACCCCGGAGGGAGAAGAGGCAGAGCTTCCCCTGGGAGTGGCCTTCGATCTTACGGGCGAGCGCACCCAGATCGAGTACAAGCGCCTCGCCGAAGACCGGTATCGGGAGAGCTATCGGATAACGATCCGCTCGGCCAAGGAAAAGACCGTGACCGTGGAGATCATCGAGGAGATGCGGGGCCAGTGGCGGATCACCCGGGCCTCGCTTCCCTACAAAGTGTTGGACGCCCAGCGGGTCCTTTTCCGGCTCACCGTGCCCGCGAACGGGGAGGCGAGGCTGGAGTACACGGTGGAATACACCTATTGAACTGAAAAGATCAAAGGTGGAAGAGGAAAGGACCCTGGCCTTAAGGGCCAGTTACAAGAAGGCCATTGAACAGGCGTTGGAACGTGTGCCGGTGCGTAACGGCATCGCCCGGGTACATGACCTTTGGCTCGAGACGGCGATCCCAAAAGACCTTATCATTGAGCTTCTGAAAGAAAACGAGATCCGCTTCCCCCCTCACGTGAAGAGGGTGGAGCTCCGATAGGAGGTACCCGTGGCAGAACCTATTCGTTTCGGCACCGATGGATGGCGAGGCGTCATCGCGCGCGACTTCACCTTCGCCAACGTATCCCGGGTGGCGGTCGCCACCGCCGGCTATCTGAAGGATCCCGGCCGTCGAAACCTCCCCTTCTACCGGGATTGGGGTGTCCCCTATCGGGGACCCGAGGCCGGAGTGGTGGTGGGGTACGATACCCGGTTCCTTTCCCGGGAGTTCGCCGTGGAAGCGGCGCGGGCGATCTCGGCCCAGGGGATCGCGGTCTCCGTTACCGATGCCCCCGTGCCCACGCCGGCCCTCTCTTACATCGTGGTCGCGCGGGAGCTTGCCGGGGCGGTGATGATCACCGCGTCCCATAACCCGCCCTTCTACAACGGATACAAGTTCAAGCCGGAATACGGGGGCTCCGCCACCAAGGACGCAACCGATCTCATCGAACGCCACCTGCCCCCCGCATCCCCGCCGCTCCCCGGCGGGGATGTCCCCCTCACCTCGATCCGGGAGGGGTACCTGGATGTGCTCGAGGGGAGGGTGGATCTACGGGGGATCTCCAAGGCCCCGGTGCATGTGGTGGTGGACCCCATGTACGGCTCCGCCCAGGGGTACCTGGCGGAACTCCTTTCCCGTCACGGGATCCCCCACACCGCTATCCGCTCCCGGATCGATCCCCTGTTCGGGGGGAAGAAGCCGGAGCCGTTGCCGGAGCTCATGGGCCCTACCCGGGCGGTGATCCGGTCCCTGAAGGGAAGGGTCAGGCGGAGGATCCTGGTGGGGCTAATCACTGACGGGGATGGCGATCGGGCCGCCTCCATGGACGAGGACGGGAACTTCCTCGACACCCACCGCACCTCTTCCCTCATCCTTTGGCACTTGATCCGGAACCGAGGGGAGCGGGGCGTGATCCTCAAGTCCTTCGCCCTTACCGACCTCATCCGTAGGATCGGCGAAGACGCGGGCCTGGAGGTGCGGGAGATAAAGATCGGGTTCAAGTGGGCGGTGGAGGGACTCTTCCGCGGGGAGGCCATGTTCGCCGCCGAGGAGTCCGGGGGATATGGGTATCGCTGGCACCTTCCCGAGCGGGACGGGATCCTGGCGGGCCTCCTCCTCCTCGAATTGGTCGCGGCCGAGGGCAAGGGGCTTGGAGCGTTGCTTCGGGAGCTTTTCCGCCGTTACGGTCCCCACCACTACCACCGGGTGGACTTGGGGCTTCAGGAGCGAGTGGAGGTCGTGGAGCGGATAAAGCGTGCCCCTCCCGACGCGGTGGCGGGGAGGAGGGTGGTGGCCGTGGAGACCCTGGATGGGGTAAAGCTCCGTTTCCGCAACGGCTGGCTCCTCTTTCGGGCCTCGGGCACGGAGCCGATCTTGCGGGTCTACTGCGAGATGGATTCCCCGGAGACGGTGGAGGAGGTGATCTCCGCCGGAGTAACCCTGGCCAAGGAGGTAGCCCATGGGTGAGCCGTACAACCCCAAGGAGATCGAGGCACGCTGGAAGGATTTCTGGCACGAGCGGGGCTTTTTCAAGGCCGACATCCACGATACGGCGCAGAAGTTCTATTACCTCAACATGTTCCCGTACCCCTCGGCCAAGCCCCACGTGGGCCACGGCCGCAACTACATCCTGGGCGATGCCATCACCCGCTACCTCATCATGCGGGGCTACAACGTCCTCAACCCCATGGGGTGGGACGCCTTCGGCCTCCCGGCGGAGAATCAGGCCATCCGTCACGGGATCCACCCCCGGGATTGGACCATGCGGAACATCGCCGAGTTCAAGAGGCAATTCCGCGACTGGGGAGTGGTGTTCGATTGGGATCGGGAGATCGCCACCTGCGAGCCGGACTACTACAAGTGGACTCAGTGGATATTCCTCAAGCTCTACGAGCGGGGCTTGGCCTATCGGGCCGAGGCCGAGGTGAACTACTGCCCCACCTGCGACACGGTCCTGGCCAACGAGCAGGCCGCCGGCGGCCGCTGCGAGCGCTGCAATACCCCGGTGGAGAAGAAGGTCCTCACCCAGTGGTTCTTCAAGATCACCGCCTACGCTGAGGAGCTCCTGCGGGATCTCGACGCACTGGATTGGCCCGAACACGTGAAGACGATGCAGCGGAACTGGATCGGCCGCTCCGAGGGGGCCAACGTGGTCTTCAAGAGCGAACGAGGCCACGAGATCACGGTCTTCACCACCCGCCCCGACACCCTGTGGGGGGCCACGTTCATGGTGCTCGCCCCGGAGCACCCGTTGGTGGAGGAGCTCACCGCTCCCGAGGTGAGGGCCGAGGTGGAGGAGTACAAGCGGGCCACGGCACGCCGTACCGAGGTGGAGCGGCTCTCTACGGAGCGGGAGAAGACCGGGGTCTTCATCGGGGCCTACGCCGTAAACCCGGTGAACGGGGAGAGGATCCCCATCTGGATCGCCGATTACGTCCTCATGACCTACGGAACCGGGGCCATCATGGCCGTGCCCGCCCACGACGAGCGTGACTTCCAGTTCGCGTTGAAGTACGGGATCCCGGTGATCCCGGTGATCGCGCCGCCGGGGGGCGTGGCCAAGAGCTTCGTGAGGGAGGGGACCTATCGGGACAGTCTACCGGAGGCTTTAAGGGAGGCGGGGTTCGAGGTCTCCACTGAGGGCAGGGATCTGAAGGTGACCCTCCGGGAGGGGGACCGCGCCCGCTACGTCGAGCTCGTGCGGGGATACCTCCGACCTGGGGCGTGGACCGCGGTGGTGGGGGCCGGCTGGACCATCATCACCGCGGAGGGGGCCCTGGAGGTGGATTCCCTGGGGGGCGAGGCCGAGGCCTTGGCGCGACTTCGGGAGATCGATCCCGCCCTTTCCGGGAAGCGCTCCGTGGCCGAGGTCCTCTGGGACGTGGAGTTCTACCGCGACCTCCTCTTCCACGCCGAGTACGGGACCATGATCAACTCCGGCCCCCTCACCGGGACCCCGGGCGAGGAGGCGGTGAAGCGGACCACCGAGTGGCTCGAGGAGAAGGGCATCGGGGAGTTCGCGGTGAACTACCGGCTGCGGGACTGGCTCATCTCCCGCCAGCGCTACTGGGGCGCCCCGATTCCCATCGTCTACTGTGATAAGTGCGGGATCGTCCCCGTGCCGGAGGACCAGCTCCCGGTGCTCCTCCCCGAGGTGGAGAGGATCGGCCTCAAGGGGCTCGCGGAGATCCCCGAGTTCGTGAACACCACCTGCCCCGTGTGCGGTGGCCCCGCCCGCCGGGAGACCGACACCATGGACACCTTCGTGGACTCATCCTGGTACTTCCTGCGTTACATCTCACCTCACGACCACGACAAGCCCTTCGACTCCGACCTCGTGAACGCGTGGCTCCCGGTGGACCTGTACGTGGGCGGGGTGGAGCACGCCATCCTGCACCTGCTTTACTCCCGGTTCATCACCAAGGCCCTGCGTGATATGGGTTGCATAGACTTCGGGGAGCCCTTTGCCCGGCTCTTCACCCAGGGGATGATCACCTACCCCGCCTATTGGTGTCCCGAGCACCGCTGGATCCCTCCCAAGGAAGTGGCGGAGGGGAACCGTTGCCCCCACTGCGGCCGGGAGTTGGAGGTCTCGGTGGTGGCCATGTCCAAATCGAAGTTCAACGTGGTCTCCCCCGATGAGCTCATCGAGCGCTACAGCGCCGACACCGAGCGCCTTTACACCCTGTTCATGGGGCCGCCGGAGAAGGAGATCGAGTGGTCGGAGGAGGGGGTGCGGGGGGCGTGGCGGTTCCTCAACCGGTTCTGGGATCTCTTCTCCGAATGGATCCCCAAGGTCGCGGACGCGCCCCGGGGG
>Ga0180878_1035_pt1 | contig 12074 bp, 14 predicted proteins | sample Deesub1362A_J573_FD_124315 | JGI IMG/M metagenome (GOLD analysis project Ga0180878, IMG submission 124315) | Candidatus Acetothermia bacterium JdFR-50 | reverse complement strand
GGGTCATCAGGGAGGTGTTCTCCGGATCAAGCGCCAGGGCCCGTTCATAGAGGTCGATGGCCATCCTCAAGTTCTCCGGCACGTACCGCACCGGGAGGAGGGCCTCCGCCTGGGAGATCAGGGCCCCCGGCGACTCCCCAACCGCTAAGGCCGCGGTGGCCAAAAGCCCTGCCCACACCAGCAAAGTGCCCGCTCTCCTCACGCCGCCTCCTTTCCGCCAAGATCCTTGCGGCCCCTGTGAATCTCTGGCTATAATCGTCACACACGGTCCCGTCGTCTAGCGGCCTAGGATACCGGGCTCTCATCCCGGCGACAGGGGTTCAAATCCCCTCGGGACCACCAGAAGTTATTGATTGTAGAACCGGAGGCAAAAGTTCATCCTCTTTTGGCTTGGGGTGGGGTAGACGGTATTCAATCTCAACTTTGTCTTCATGAATAACGATTTTCTTGATAAGCCCCGCCAGAAATGCTTTCTGCTCAGAAAGGCTTCCGTGCTCAAGCACCCCCTTTAGGTCCCTGGCGTAGGAAAGGACGGTTTCCCTGTCTACCTGGAACACCTCGCGGGTGTCCCTGGCCTCAAGGAGCTCCTCCTTCCGCTCCTCTAGCTTCTCAACGGCCTTCCGCAGCTCTTTGATCCTTGGCGCCAAGTCCTCAATCCCAAGCTTTCCCGTCTCAAGGGCGTCAAATAGACGGGCAAGGCGTGCCCGTTGTGTCGTAATCTCCCGGTCGATTCTTTGAAGTTCCTCATCAATTCGCTTTATGTCATGGGCGAGCTCCTCGTTTACAAGCTCGACTAGTCGTTCCAGGTTTTCCGGGGCCAGAATGACCGTGAGCACTTTGTCGAGGACGAACGCCTCGAGCTTTTCCTGCCTGACCCGGATCCCGGGGCATGAGCCCTTGCCCTCCTTGTAGTGACGATTGCATGTGTAGTAATGGAACTGTCCGCTCTTGGCAGCGGTGCCGCACAGCGCCCCGCCACACTTTCCACAGCGCACGAGCCCCGTTAGGAGGTAAGGGCTTGAGTGCCAGCGGGGGGCACCTGGAGTTTGGGCTCGGAAGCTCAGGATCGCTTGTACCTTCTCGAAATCCTCCCGGCTCACCAGGGGCTCGTGGACATCCCTCAGCCACAACGGCTTCTGGTTCTCGGAGGAATGAGGACTCATCCCAAGAACCAGGTCACCCACGTAGATAGGGTTCCGGAGGATGCTGTAGATCCGCTGAGAGCTCCAGCGCTTGCCGGTGTTGGTGAGGATGCCCTCCTCGTTCAGGATGTTTGCGATCTCCCGTCCTCCCTTCCCTGAGAGGTACATTGAGAAGATCCGCTGGATAATTGGACCGTACACTTCGTCCGGGACGAGCTTCTTGCGCTCAGCGGTCCCATCTTTCACCGTGACCGTGGTGTAGCCGATGGGCGGGCGGCCGTGGGGATAGAAACCCCGCTGGGCGAGCTCGCGGATCCCCCGGCAGATGTCCTGGGACAGATTGTTCGAGTAGAACTCCGCCAGGTTCTCGAAAGTGCGAGCGATGAACCTCCCTTGAGGGGAGTCATCGAAGGACTCGTGGAGGGAGATGAGCTTGACTCCATGACGACGGAGGAACCCGTCGATGGCTGCCGCCACCTCCACGTTTCGCGCCAGGCGATCCAGCTTCCACACGAGCACTGCGTCCACTCCACCCCGTCTGATCCTGCGGAGCATCTTCCGAAGGCCTGGGCGCTTGGCCGTGCGGCCACTCACCGCCTTGTCCACGAACTCGCCGACGACCGTCCAGCCCTGCTCGTGAGCGAACCCCCGCAGCGCTCGAAGCTGGGCGCCGATCGAGAGGTCCTTCTCCGCTTGCTTGTGCGAGGAAACCCGCGCGTAGAGGACGACATTCATCCCTTTACCACCCTCGCTTTACGGTCACCCTTCCAATGCTAGCACTTTCTCCCCGCCGTCGAGAAGTTGGGTTTTCTCCGTCTCTTCCGAGAGGGCACGGGCAATCAGGCGGGCGAGGATGCGCAGGGGATCCATAGGGGTACGTGTTGGGAATGCCTCCCCTTGGGAATCCTGCCGTGTCTCCCAGGTCATGGAAGCCAGTTCTTGGAACTGGCCGTGACCTGCTTCTTCCCTCACCCTTTCCGCCATCCGCGTGCCCTCCGAAGCTCGGTTTCACATGGCCCCGGGTACAGAGCGCGGGAAGACAGGCTGACCAGTCTGTGCCTGCACGTCTTTCCTCTCCGCGCCATACAAATGGAGAGGCGGTGGTGTCTGGGGAGTCCTGCTTTTAAGCTCTCTCAGTCGTTGGAAGCTGCGCCACGCCTGGAAAACGAGGAAACCGCTCGCGAGGAGTGCTGCACCACCGAGCACGAAGCGGGTTAGGTCCCAAGTCCTAAACCGCGTGGCTTTCGGCTTCCGCCCCTCACGCGATGGTTCCCTCGATTTATCTAAAGACCGCTCCTTTTTCAACGCTGGTGACATTCCCGCGGTAGTCCGGGCCGACGGCGTGGGGATCATCGGAGTTACTCCTTGTGCCGGATCGGTTGCTCTGTCCGTTTGTCGTGCCTCTGTCTCCCATTCGCGGAGCTTGGATAGATAGCTCATGTCACCACCTCCTTGGTCTTTTTCTTGCGAAGTCGAGGACGATCTCCCGTGCCCTGTCGCCAGTGAAGAACACCCTGGCCCCACAAGCCGGACAGTAGAGGTAGGGTCGTCCCTTTGCGTCCGCTTTCAGGGGCACCTCGGCCTCGCATACGGGGCACTCCACGAGCCAGCCCGCCCAGACAGGCTGGCCGCGTGTCTTCACGCACTCCTTCTTTTGATTCATGGACCGCTCGCTCATTCCTCGGTCACCAACCTTCGTTTAGTTATCCCAGTTGGATTTTGAACGGATAAAGGGGCCGGACCAAGACAATTTCAAGGGGGTTAATGTATCATTATCGTATCGAACACTTAGCCTATGGAGGTGAAACGATTGTGGCTTTAGAGAGATGGTTCGAATGGCGAGTGCCCAAAACGGGGTTCTACTGGGCTGGGAAGGAGGATTTCAAACTCGTGGACGTGCTGCCGCGAAGGCCTGGTGAGTCCCTTGACGCGCGCCCACCTTGGTTGATTGGTCTTCCAATCAGACGGAAGACGGGATTCCGCACATACAACCCACTGTCTGAGGACCCCCTTCTCTTCCGCTGGTTTGCCAGCTTAGAGATGACGAAAGAGCCTGTTCTCGAATTCGCAAACGCTTACGGGAGCCTCACCGGAGGATACCTTGTGCTCGAGGAGAAAAGTGGCGCAGGCAGAGAGCTCTTTTTGGGTGAGTCTCTTTACTTTTGGAAACGCGAAATCCAAGAGCTGCGGGATATGCTAGAGCTTTGGGATAATCTCAATAACAAGGAGGCTTTGGCCGAGCACATCTTTTGGAAAGAGGACACGGTGCAATACATGCCCGGCGATCGGGCACTTCGGGGGCAGTACGAACGGTACCTCGCGTTTCGGAAACTTGCGAACCAAAAGGTCAGGCTTCTGGCTGAAGGGAAGGCCACTCCAGACAAGGTAGCTACCCTTGAGGCAAAGGCCCGGGAGGTGCAAGACCAGCTCTTGGCCGAGCTAGCCGAAAGTCGGCGCTTCTATATCGGGACACGGTTGATCGCCTATCCCGGGTTCCACGACCGGTTTTTCTCTACCTGGTATCAGAAAAAAGACCTCGTGGGTCCGGCTCGGCTCTTCATCGCCCGGACGATCAACGAGAAACTACGTGGGGTCGTGAACGTGGAACTCGGAGTGGTTAGGGAAGACGGGCGCTTCGGCACCGCTTTGGTACCACAAACGCTCCTCGCTGCCTTGTGGCTCCAGTTCTTTTTCCAAGTGACCGGGAGGAGTGAACTCCGTCAGTGTCCCATTTGCGGACGCTGGTTCGACACCAGCAAATCCCCGAAAAGGGTATTCTGCACTGCCCGGGGGTCGGGGTGCCGGCAAAAGGCCTCCCGTATCCGCAGGAAAGCCTACACACTCATGGCTAAGGGCAAGACGTTGGAAGAGACAGCGCAAGCCCTCGGCATGGATGCAGTCCGGCTCAAGCTCTTGTTGGAAACTGGTAGACGGTACCGATTGGACCATGGGTAGGCTTATAGGGGGTTGGGCCTATAGCTATAGGAGATCCGCACTCCCTGACAACGGCCATAGATAGCTATTAAGCTATAAGTGCCCTGTTAACCATGCCTATTAGGAGAACATACTTTGGAGGACATATTCAGAGTTGGCCCAAAAAGTTTTATAGCCCGGAAGCAGTCGTTCTCCTCGTAACCTACACACAGGACCTTGGCCACTCGGGGGTGAGAGGTCGCTTGGGGTCACTACCCCTACATTCTCTGACTTAAAGGGAGAGACCATAAGAAAACGCATTTTTCATTGTACCTTCTTGCAGTACACGTAAAGTTCGGGGCGAAGTGAGCTCAACACTGGTTCTTGTCTTCTTTCTCGCTCGATGAGCGAAAGATCAAGTTCGGCCACTACCGCCCTCTCTTCCCGGCCGGCCTTGACCAGCAGTTCGCCTTTGGGATTTACGATTTGAGAACGTCCGCAGAACTGGGTCTCTCCATTCTCTCCGGTGAGGTTGGTGGCGACCACGAACAGTTGGTTGTCCTGAGCCCGGGCCCGGGTGCGTAAATCCAGGAGGTACTCGTAGCCAACTGGGACTGCGGAGGGAATAAAAACCACCTGGGCCCCTTTGAGCGCCAAGGTGGTGAAAATTGGGGGGAACGCGTGTTCAAAACAGATCGCCACTCCCACAGTGGTTCCACATAGACTAAAGGTCTCAATTCTATCCCCGGAATGGAAGCAATTCCGCTCCGGTGGATACAAGTGGGCCTTACGGTGAAGGCCTACAATGTGTCCATCTCGGTCAATGAGAAAGGCAGAATCGTAAAACACGTCACCCGCCCGCTCAATGATCCCCCCAATAATCCCTATCCTCTGGGTGCGGGCTACCTCCGCCAAGCGCTCAGTTGTGGGGCCAGGAATAGGCTCGGCCAGCTCCGATAACTTGGGGGCCAGTCGTTCCAAATGGTATCCGGTGTTAAAAAGCTCCGGCAAGCACGCGATTTCCACTTCTGTTGGAAGCGCCGCAAGCAAATCCAGGGCGCGCGATACGTTCTTTTCCTTGTTGCCCACAGAGCAGGCCATTTGTACCCCAGCCACTACCAGTACGTTGCTCACGTTTCGCCCTCCAAGTTGTGTGTACAGGCTTCAGAATCGCCTGAGAAACCCGTCCAGCAGGATGTAGGTCGCCAGGAACAAAAGCAACGAAAACGCCGCCCTCCAGATTAATGGGGTCCCAGAAAGGTAATAGAACACCCCCCCGGCTCCCCCTGCCGCGACGATCAGGCTCAACAGCTCTCTTATCGCTTTCACCGAAACGCGGCTCATCGCAGGGCTTTCCCAGAAGAACGATCAAAAAAATGTACTTTGCCCTTGCCGAAGGCCAGCCATACCCGTTGTCCGATTTCCAACCCTGAAACAGAGTTGACCGTCGCTACAAGGGATTCCCCATTCGCCTCCAGGTATACGTTGAACTCCTTTCCAATCGGCTCGATATGGACCACCTGAGCTTCAAAGGCGCGCTCCTGGGGCTGTGGGTGAATGACAATGTGTTCGGGACGCACTCCCACCATTAGTTCCTTGGCTCCGATCGCTTTGGCCGCCTCAAACACCGGGGCTGGCAGTTCTATCGCAAAAAACCCCAAGTCCGCCATGCGCTTACCCTGCACTAATTTGACCTGTGCAGGCCACATGTTCATGGGGGGGCTCCCGATGAAACCGGCGACGAATAGATTCCGGGGCTCCTCGTACAAGGTCGTGGGGCTCCCCACCTGTTCGATGCACCCGGTGTTCATTACAGCGATCCTATCACCCATCGTCATCGCCTCGGTTTGGTCATGCGTCACAAACACAGTGGTGATCCCCAGCTCCCGCTGTAACCTCTTGATCTCCACCCGGGCCCGTACACGTAACTTGGCATCGAGATTTGCGAAAGGCTCGTCCATCAGGAAAACCTTTGGGCTCCTTATAATCGCGCGGGCCAGGGCCACCCTTTGCTTCTGTCCCCCGCTAAGCGCCCTAGGCTTTCGGCCAAGCAGGTCTTCTATCTCCAGGAGCTGAGCTATTTCCACCACCCGCTTTCTGATCTCCTTTTTTTCAACCTTCCGGATCTCCAAAGGGAAAGCGATGTTGCCGAACACGGTCATGTGGGGATAGATCGCGTAATCCTGAAACACCATTGCCACTCCCCTTTTTTGCGGAGGGATGAACACGCCCTGCTCGGGGGCCACAGCCAAGTTCTCCCCGATCCAAATCTCCCCTTCCTCCACCCGGAGGAGGCCGGCAATACTATTCAGCAGTGTGGTCTTGCCACAACCCGAAGGTCCCACCAGTACAATAAATTCGCCATCGCGGATTTCAAGCGAGAGACCTTTTATGGCCACGGTGTCCCCATATCTCTTCACCAGATTTCTTATCGTAACGCTGGCCATCCAAGCACCCCCTAAATCCCTGCGTAACCACGGATTATGTACTTGCCAAGGAAAACGAAGATGATGAGGGTGGGAAGGGCAACCCATATGGAGCCGGCCATCTGCAGGTTCCAAGCGCCCACAAAGGAGCCCTTCAGGTTGGCCAACGCCACCGTGACCGGCATGTTGGCCATGCCTCGGGTGAGCACTAATCCCCACAAATAATCGTTCCAGATTATGGTGACCTGAAGTAACGCCGCGATCACGAACGGGATTACCGAAAGTGGCAGGATAACTCGGCGGTAGGTGGTCCATATCCCCGCTCCATCTACCATGGCCGCTCTGATGTAGCTTGTGGGTATTTCCTCATACAAGGTTTTGAAGACGAAAGTGCACATGGGGATCCCGAAGAACATGTACAGCAAAACAAGCGCGCCGAGCTTTCCATAAAGGCCCACATTGGACATGACCCGGGTCATGGGGATGAGCTGGACTTGCGGCGGGATATAAAGGCAAATCACCACGAGGAGGAACAAAAGGTTCGAGCCTTTGAACCTGTACTTGGAAAACAGGTAGCCGAGGATAGAGCCGAAGAAACACGACACGATGGTACCGGCCCCCACCAACACTAGGCTGTTGACCAGCGGCCGCTTCAGGTAATCCAGGGCCTCTATCAACGGGGCGAAGGTGGGCCGCATCGGTGGGGTTAACGGCGTGGAAAGCACCACTTCCTTAGAGGACTTCAGAGCGGTCACTACCCCGCTCCAAAGGGGCAGGAGAGCCAGACCTGCAAATGAAAGCAGTAACAAATACACAAGGACTCGCCTTGACTGAACTCGGCTCACTTTTCCTCCTTTGCGTAAACCTTGTACAAAAATGGCACGACGATAAGGAGGCTCACCAGGAGGATCACGGTGGCATACGTAGCACCGTAGGCGAACTTCTCCAGGCCAAAGGTCTCTTTGTACATGGTGACCCCCAGAATGTGCGAGGAGTAGCCCGGCCCGCCCCGGGTTAGAACCCAAATGAAATCAAATGCTTTCAAAGCAAAGCACATGAAGATGATAAAGGACGTCACAAAGGGCGCCTTCAGCTGAGGGATGACAACCCTACGGTAGATCGTGTACACGGAAGCCCCGTCTACCTGGGCCGCCTTGATTTGGGACTCCGGGATGGACCGGAGGCCGGCCAGAAAGATCACCGTCGAGTACCCAGCGAACTGCCATATGAGGGCAGCGGTGATGCAGTACATAACCAGATTGGGGTCTGTGATCCACCCACTTTTCAAAAAATCGAGCCCCAACTTGTCCAACAGCACATTGATCGTGCCCATCTTGGGGCTGTACATCCAGGCCCACAGGGTGGCGGTAACTACGAACGACAAAGAGAACGGCAGCAGATAAATCGTACGGAACGCCCCTTCGCCTTTAACTCTCTGGTCAAGAAGTATCGCCAAAAGGAGCCCCACCAACATGACCCCGGGCACGAAAAGCGCGATCAAAAGAAAGTTGTTCTTCAAGGAGGTCCAAAACAGCGGGTCCCGAAACAGGGTAAGGTAGTTGTCAAATCCGACCAGCCTGTTAGATGGAACGAACCCTTGCCAGTCGGTGAAGGAAAGGAATAGATTCCAGCCACTGAACCCGTAAAAGAAGAACAGCATGCTGGCCACTGCGGGTACAACCAAAAGCCCAACGATGGCCTTTTCCCTGTCTATCGTCTTCACTTCCCCTCCGATAGCTGTGACCAGGGCAAGAGGATTAAAGCGGAGCCAGGCCCGGACTTAGACCTGGCTCCGCCCTTTTTACGCCTGGGTTACCCCTCTTCCCCGAGGTCCCAAACGAGGGGCCATTCGGTGCTAGCCTGGAGATATGCGATGGCCGCCGCCGCTTTCGCCGGATCCCGCTGCAGACCGATGAGATCGGAGATGATGTCGGTGAGCTGGGTCATGAAGGCCGGCGGTGTACCGCTCCACATCCCGGGGCGGTAGTACTTCACGCTCTTGAAGCGTTCCATGGAAGCGCGCTGATAGTCCGAGAACTCTGGACCAAGGACGGCATCGGTCCGTGCAGGGATGAAGCCCTTGGGCGCAGCGAACGCCGCCTGGGCTTCAGGGGTGACGATGGTTTTGAGCCACTCCAGCGCGTTGTCGGGATGCTTCGCCCCCTTGGGGAGGCCGAACACGTCCAGGCTTACCCCAAAGATATTCTCGGCCCCCGGCAGGTAGAAAACGCCGAAGTCCTCGGGGTAGTCCAACTCGGCCACCAGCAGCTCGCCCACGGCGCACTCTCCCATGATGTTCATGGCCGCCTCGCCCTTGGCCACCAGGGCCACCGCTTGGTCCCACGTAAGGGCCGCGTGGTCGTCGTTGACGTAGTCGAGCATCCGATTCAGCTTCTCCAAGGAGCCCACCAAGCGGGGGTCGCTTGGATCAGTAATCTTCCCGTTGATGAAATCTTCGTAATACTCGATCCCTTCGCTGGCGGTGATGGTGCGGAAGATGTAGGTCAACGGCCAGGCATTTCGGTCGCCTAGGGCAATGGCGTCGACCCCGTGGGCCTTCAACGTATCGCACACTGCCCAGAACTCGTCCCAGGTCTTGGGTTCCTGAAGCCCGTATTCCTCGAAGATGTGCTTGCTGTAGAACACGACGCCGGCCTGCTGGATCCCGACAGGGACCGCGTAGTAATGCCCATCCGGCATCTTGCACATATCCTCAACCACGTCCGGGATGTTGGCCCGCACCTCTTCCGTCCACACCTCATCGATGGGCTCGAGCATACCCGCTTGCCAATAGGGGACGAGGCCGAACGGGTAGCTCTGGAAGGAATCTGGCGCCTCTCCGGCCAGCATCAGGGTATGGATGACCTGGCGCATAGTGATCCCTCCGCCGCCCGCCACTGGGCTCTGGATCACAGTGACGTCAGGGTACCGGGAGAGGTAAACGTTGATCAGCGCTTCGATAGCAGCCTTTTCCGAACCTGAAGTCCACCAATGGTAGATTTCAAGGATGGAAGGACCTTTCCCCTGCCCCAACCCTGCCACAGTAAGACCCCCACAGAATAACGCCAACAACACCCCTACCGCGATTTTTTCATTCTTTCCTCCTTTCCCTAAAGCTGCTAGAGGGCTTCCCGCCTACGAAAGAGCGAATACGCAGCCCATGACCACCCCCTATTTGGTAGTTACATAATTACCTTAACAGGGGAGGCAAGGCCTTGTCAAGGGGTAAGGGCACAGAGTACCGCTTCGGTCCGCCGCACCGCCTCGCGCGGCCTGACCTTCCCTACAAGCACCGTCTCCAACATCCCCTGCAACTCCCGTGAGATATGGGCATAGGTGGGGAGCTGCGGGCGGAACCGGGCCCGCGAAAGTAGCCGGGCTGTTTCTTGCAAAAAGCCGTCCTTTTCGGGGTCGAGAAGCTCCACCGCCGAAAGCCGAGTGGGGTTTTGGCCGGTGGAAACACAGAAATCCCTCATAGCTCGAGGCGAAAGTGCAAGCTGCAAAAGCTTAAAGGCCGTCTGGGGTGATTTCGACTGGCGGAAGATCACGTAGGTCATTCCCCCTGCAATCGTAGCTTGCCGCCCTCTAGGAGCAGCGGGCATCGGAAGGAACCCGACACGTTCCCCAAAAGTTGCGTCATCCCAGCCAGCAGCGCGCTTGATTATGGCTTTTTCGTACGAGCCCCCCAATGCGAATGCACACTCTCCGCGGCCGAAGGAACTAGGTGCCTGATCCCAAGAGAAGTCTACTACTTCTTTGGGGGCTAACCTGTAGCGGTGGACCAACTCGGAGAGGAACTGGAGAGCTATCTCCGCCGGCTTGCCCAATTCTACTTGGCTGTCTCGGAATATCTCTCCGCCAGCAGAAAGGATCAGGGAAAGAAGCACATACGTAGTGGTTTCTCCAGCGCGGCGGCCGCCCGGAAAGAGAAGCGGATACCAATTCCCAGGCCGCGATCGAGGCGGGGCTTCCGCAAAATGACGGGCAATGTTGAGGAGTTCTTCCCAGGTTGTAGGTGGGGGAATCCCCTCTTTCTCGAGCCAGTCGCGCCGGAACCACAGGCCAGAAAGGTCTGCCTCTGGTTGCAGTCCATAAAGCTCTCCCTGGATTGTGTTTCCGGCCAACACCGAAGGGAAAAAGTCGACTTGGTGTATCCAAGTAGGATCCAGCTCTCCTATAGGGCAAAGGAAATCCAGAGTTACAAATTCCGAGAGCCACACTGTATCGATCAGAGCAATGTCGGGAGCATCTCCCCTAGCTACTGCCTGGACGATCTTTTCCCGCAGGCCCTGCTGGCCCACAAGGCGGGTGGAGAGGCGCAAGGTGCGAGCGGGGAATGCCTGCTGAAACAGGTCCAACCCAAGCCGAAGCGGCATTTCCCATCGTTCCTCGGGAAGCATGGCAGTTAAACCGTGGAAGGTTGAGCTTTCCCGCACCCGAGTGCCCAACTTGCGTTTGCGCTCGATCCAACCCTCCTGAGCTAGTTGGTTGAGGGCCTGCCGCACCGGGGTGCGGGAGACGCCCAGCAACTGGCAGAGCTCCTCCTCGGTAGGGAGTCGGTCGCCGGGACGGAACTCCCCCCGCTCAATTCGCTCCCTGAGGAGGTCTGCAATCTGTTTATGCAAAGGAACCGCAGCCTCACGATCGAGTTTCATAACTACAAATTGTATCCTTGGGGAGGCCAGCGCAAGTACCAGCTTCCTTAAGGCGGCTCATCCTGATTCGAATCCTAATAACAATGGTAAAACTTGGGGCACCCTATGTCTAAGGGAGAGCTAAGATAGACTACCTCAACAATTAATATTTGGCCCCCTCGGGTAATCCCGCACAATTGGCCCCACGAAGGAGGAGAGGATGGACATACTGGAAATGGTCCCTGGGTTTTACCGGACATTTGCCGATCTGCCCTTCGGAAAGGCAGCCATCCTGAAGTTCGCAAATCCCTCTGGGAGCTTTGTGGATGGCATCCTCGTCCTGAGGAAGGAAGGGAGTGGTCCTCCCGAGTTTTACCGGGCCGAGTCCATTTCGTTTTGGATGCATGAAATTCAGGAGATGTTAGATGCGCTCCTCCTCTGGGACTTGCTTCATGGCGAGGAAGGTAGCGGTCCGGACGAGGAGGGCCTCTGCCTCGCCCCGCTTCAGGAAGGGCAGAACGTAGGAACAGATGATGCAGGTGTAGGCTCTCTCAGGGATCGGGAACCCCCGTACGTCAGCCACTCGAGCCCGCACTGGGAGCTTCTCCCTTTGAGCGAGTTCGTTGCACCTTCTGACGGCTTCTTTGGAGATAGCGATGCCCTCCACCTCGAAGCCGCTGCGGGCGAAGAAGAAGGCGTTGCGGCCCTCGCCGATCCCCAGGTCCAGGGCCTTCTCCTTGGTGATCGCTGCGAGGTAGGCCTTAAACTCCTAGTCCGGCTCAAGCCCTCAGACGCACTCCTCTCCCCTATAGAGCTCATCCCATCTCCTGCCCTGCCAGCTCATGCGCCACTTCCCCTTTTTGATCCGAACTTTTGGAAGAAGTCCGCTACCACCTTGTAGGCTTGCTTCGGCCTCCCATCGCCCCGCACGAGCCCGAAGCCCTCGTCGCGCAGGTCCT
>Ga0180878_1022_pt1 | contig 12300 bp, 11 predicted proteins | sample Deesub1362A_J573_FD_124315 | JGI IMG/M metagenome (GOLD analysis project Ga0180878, IMG submission 124315) | Candidatus Acetothermia bacterium JdFR-50 | reverse complement strand
CCGCCTCCGTGGAGGGGTAGAGGTCGGTCCCCCCGCTGGGCGAGAGGCCCTTCAGGACTCGATACAGCTTGTCGCGGGCCACCGCAGCCGGCTCGGGGCGCACGAGCCAATAGACGCTGCGGTCGAAGGCCAGTGCCCCCAGGAGATCCTCGTCGTACACCGTCTCCGCGGCGGCGGCCACCGCTTCCTTCAGGATGTCGATCTTGCGGAGGGTGCCGGCGCGGCCGGCCATGGAAGATGATTTGTCCAGGACGAACACCAACGCCGCCGAGGGTTCGCGGAGCTCCTCCGGGGCGCTGAAGCTCACCGGCAGTATCTCCTCCACCTGGCCTAGGTACCCCTCTACTGCGGTCCGGCCCAGGATAACCAATATCCCCCCTCCCGCCTCGGCGAAAGCGCGCAGGTGCTCGAGCAAAAGGGGGCTTATGTAACCCAAGGGATAGTTGTCCAAAACGAGGAGATCCGTTCCCTCCAGGACAAACTCGTTCAGGAAGGACACTTTCCCGAATGGGATCCCGCTGTCCCTCAGAAGTTCCTCCACTGTAGAGTCGCCTTGGCTCACCACAAGCGTCCGAGCTCCCTCCCCCACTCGCACAACGGTCTCCGCCCGATTGTTCTGGGGGAACGGATCCTCTGGAGCGATGAGCTGTAACGAGACGAGGTACGTCCCGGGTTCAAGGAGCTCCACTTCGAGGGACAGGCGATGTTCCCCGGGCCCGAGGTTCAGGACCTCGCGCCTGACTTCCTTTCCGTTCAGCATCCACAAGGTTTCAGCGGTGAGAGCAATGCCCACGGAGGCGATGGCGGAGAAGGTGGCGACCCCTGGGGGCATCGCGTCGGGACCCCGGATTCCCCGGAGGATCAGGGGGTCCTTCCTTCCCAGAGGGACAGCCGAAAGCTTGATTCCCCGGAGGCGAGCTCGTAGGACGGCGGCATAGGGATTGCCCTCCGTGGAGCGCCCATCGCTGAAGAGGATGAGCTGGGCCGGCTTTCCTTCCGGGACGAGGCTCGCGGCGAGATCGACGGCGGCGGCGATATCGGTCCCCTCCGGGTCCACCCCTTGGGAGATGAGGGGAAGCTCTTCGGGGAGCCGCGGGGCCGGGGGGCGGACCAGCTGTGGGTCCTTCCCGAAGAAAATGATCCCCACCTCGGCTCGTCTCCCCTTCAAGGCGGGGAAGAACTCCCGACAGGCGGAAGATACGACATCGGAAACGCTGGCCGAGCGGTCAACGAGGAGGAAAAAGAGTTCCCCCCGTTTCCGGAGAGAGAGCTCCGGTTCCGCCAAAGCCAAGATGAGGAGAAGGGTCGTGAGCGCGCGCCCCAGGGCCCTCCCCCGGAAAAGTAGAAGGAGCCCCAGCACCACAACGAGCCCTATCAACGCCAGCGGCTCGCCAAACCTCACCATCGCCGCAGGGCCAACGCCCCTTCAACCAGCAATACCCCAAGGAGAGTCCAGGCCCAGAATCTCCACAGGGGAAACTCGGCTTCCCCGGTAGCCTCCCTTTGGGAAATTTGGGAGCGGATGGTCTCCGAGGTGGGGATGAGCTCCTCTCGGGGAAGGTTCACCGCCAACGTGAACGTGCCTTCCTTCCCTATTCGCACCCGATAAAGTCCTGGGGCCTCCGGGATGAAGCTTCCCCGGAGTTCCTCCCGGCCCTCCAATAGGACCGCCTCCTGGGGAAGCTCGATCGCTTCCCCCACTTCATATGTTCCCCTAGGTATGGGGGGGAGTAGGCTGGAGAGGAGATGGTGGACGAGGAGAGGGAAGTCGGGGGACAAAAGCACCCCTTCGGCTCCACCGAAGGAGAGGGCCGCCACGGCCAGCCTGCCTCCGGGGACTTCTGCCACGAAGACCGCAGGGACGGAACCGCGACGGAGCAGGATTCGGGCACCCCTCGGCGGCTCCACGGAATATGTCCCCACGGGATCCCATTGGGATAAGTCCAGGAGGTCGGCAAGGAGCTCGTCCTCGGCCTTCCAGTCCCCTTCGTGCACGAGCTCCCCTAACCCGACCCCCGGAGCTGAGCTCTCCCAAAGGAGCGTGGGCCCCGTTACCTCCCGCAGTTCGGTCCGTACCGCCACCGTGAGATCCCATGGGGGTTGATCCGTGAAGGAGACGGACCCCGTGGCCTGAAGGGCGGCGCGCAGGAACCGATCGTCTTCCCCCACCCACCGTGCCCGTAGAATCCGGCTGGGCCCGAACGAGAAATATCGTACGTCGTTTGCGGGATAGGCATCGTTCGTCTCTATTCGGGCCACAAAGCCCAGATAGATAGGGCCGAAATAAGGAAACGAGAGCCCCCTCTCCTCCCCCGGAGGTACCTGCAGGCGTTCCCGGAAGGCGTACTCGCCCACCCGGACCGTCACCGCCACGGACCTCGACATGGAGGTTCCATTCCGGACCGCAACATACGCCTCATATCCAGGCCCCTGAGGTGGGGGTCGCAGGGCGAAGGCGGTGAGGGCGAGATCCTCCACTGGGGGGAGGGCGATTACCTCGAAGCCTTGGGTGTCCGCTGGGGGCGAATCGGTGATGATCACCACCCTCTCCCACTCTCCCGCCAAATAGGCCAAGGCCTCCGGCAAAGGGGAACGTCTCCCATGAGTGGGGGCGTAGCGGGAGATCCCCCGGAGGGCCGTGGCGCGGTCTCGGGTCGGGGAAACCAAGTAGCATGGGGGCTCGGCCCACAGGACGACGACCCATGGCCCCGTGGAATTACGCACGATTTCGACGGCGATCCTTTTTGCCTCCTCGGGGCGCCCCTTGGCCCCCATCGTTGCCGAGCCATCCAGGAGCAGGGCCACCGCTCCCGAGGGGGACTCGCGCTTCATCAGGGGTTCCGCGAACGCGACCCCAAGGAGCCCCATCGCGAGGAGCTGGAGGAAGAGGAGGAGGTCCCACAGGGTCCGCAGCCGCTCCCGGAAGGAGAGGGGATGCTCCGGGATCCGTTCCCACAGGAAAAGGGCCGATACCTCTTCACGCCTGAATCGGCGCTGCAGGAAATGGAGGAGGAGCACCACCCCCCAGCCGAGGAGCCACAGGAACCCCAATGGGACCCCGAATCCCATTCCTCACCTCCCCGAGAGGACCCAGGTCGCTTCCACGGGGGAGGTCTCCGAGGAGAAGAGGAAATAGGGGATCCCACGCTCCAGAGCATAGGAGCTCAGGGCCTCGTTCCAGCTCTCCAGGGCCTCGCGGTAGGCTCGCAATACCCCTTCGCTTGCCACGAGGCGTCTGCGTTTGCCTAACTCCACGTCCACCAGCTCCAGCTCCCCCTGGAGCCCGGGGTCCAGGTCCTGAGGGGAGAGGACTTGAACCATCACCACGTGGTGGCGCCCGTAAAGGAGGGCCGAGATGCCCTCGTGCCATCCTCCTTCGCAGAGAAAATCGGAGATGAGGAAGCAGATCCCCGGCTCCCAGCCCTGGGAAGCCCAACGGGAAAGGGCTCCGTTGAGGTCCGTTTCCCCACGCGCTACCACGGAGGAGAGCACACGAAAAAGGGAAACGAGCTGCGTCTTCCCCCGCCTCGGGGGCAACTTCTCTTCCACCCGCGCGGAAAAAGTCGTCAGCCCAAAGCGGTCTTGGCCCCGATGGGCGAGGAATCCCAGAGCAGCCGCGAGCCGGGCGGCGAAATCGAGCTTTTCCGGTCGTCCCTTGCCCATGGAGGCCGAGGTATCGAGGAGTAGGTAGACCGGAGCTTCCACCTCTCTTTTGTAGACTCGCACGAGAAGCCGTCGGAACCTGGCGTACGCCGTCCAATCCACCAGACGGAAATCATCCCCGGGCTGATAAGGACGGAAGTCCGTGAACTCCAGGGAGTAGCCCGTGCGGGAGGACAAGTGCCCCCCACTTGTCTTCCCCGGGGGCGCCGCAGGGAGAGGCGGAGCCGTGCCAGGGCTTGGAACTCCTTTTCCCGGAGAAGTTCCCTCATGGTGGGGGAACGGACCGCTTCACCTCCTCCAGGATCTCCCGCACGGTGATCCCCTCCGCTTCGGCGCGGAAGTTGAGGATGAGGCGGTGTATGAGGGCCGGTTCCATCACGTCCCGGATGTCGTCCAGGGCGACGTGGTACCGACCGGCAAGAAAGGCCCGGGCCTTGGCCCCGAACACCAGGGCCAGGGCGCCCCGCGGGCTGGCCCCGTACTGCACGTATTTCTTGACCTCCGCGGGTGCCGAGGGATGGTGTGGATGGGTGACGAGCACTAACCGGGCGGCGTACTCCAGGAGCGGCTCGGGTACGGGATATGCTCCCACCACCTTCCGTGCCAAAAGCACCTCCCGAGCGCCCATCACTGGATCGGGGAGGGCGATGCCCCCGCCCGCGGTGTTCCGGCGCACGATCTCCACTAACTCCTCCTCGTCCGGGAAGGAGACCTCCGCCTTGAAGAGGAAACGGTCCACCTGGGCCTCGGGAAGGGGATAAGTCCCCTCCATCTCGATGGGGTTCTGGGTGGCCAGGACCACGAAGGGTTCCTCCAGAACGTGGGTCTCCCCGCCAACAGTGACCTGGCGCTCCTGCATTGCCTCCAGAAGCGCCGCCTGGGTCTTCGGGGTGGCCCGGTTCACCTCATCGGCCAAAACTACGTTGGCGAAAATGGGCCCGGGCACGAATCGAAAGGACCCCGAGTCCTCAGCGAACACGTTGGTCCCGAGGATGTCGGCGGGCATAAGGTCGGGGGTGAACTGGATCCGGGAGAAGGAAAGGCCCAAGGCCCTGGCCAGCGTCCGCACCAGCAGGGTCTTCCCCAGGCCGGGGACCCCCTCCACCAACAAATGCCCCCCGGAAAGCAGTGTCCACAGGGCGATCTCCACCACCCTCTCTTGCCCCACGATGACCTCGGCGATGGCCTCCCGCAGCGCTGCGAACGCCTCCTGTGCCAGGGTGAGTTCCTCTTCCGTTATCATTTTGCCTCCTGTTGGGAGAGGATGCTGAAATAACGTCTCACGATTTCCTCCGCCCCCGCGGGAAGATCCCGACCCTCCAGGAAGATGCCCGTACTTCCCAGCGGAGGGATGTACGGTGAGCCCTCGTCCCCAGAGGGTTCAGGGGGGATCGAGAGGACCGTTCCCGTCCGCGCCGGTCCCTCCCCCGGCCGCATCTGGGCCTGGGTCTTTCGGGATGGCTCCACTTGGTCCGGGATCCCCTCTCCCTCCGATGCTGGCGGTTCGCCTTCCGCCCGTCCTCCCAGCTCCTCCGTCCCTGGGGAGCCGGCCCGCTGGGCCTCCGGGAAGGGCACGGCCTCGGGGGCCTCCGGAGAGGAAGGGAGGTTCTCATCGCCGCGTCGATAGATTTGGGTCTCACTCGTGGGTTGGCCCTCGGCCTCTCCTTCACCTTTTTCTTCCACTTCGCGGAGGAGCGCTTCCCCTTTCTTCTGGGGAGTCGGGACCATGGCCGCGGGGAAAGGGCTCTGGGTCGGAAGCTCCGCGATGCCCTCCCGGGTTTCAGCCGGGGCCTCCCCGGGGGAGGAAGATGGAAGCTCGGCACCGGTATCATCCCCGAGCGAGGGTTCGGCGGGAGATGGGGTGAAGGAGGATGATCCCTTGGGGGAGAAGTCGGAGGGAAGCGTTTCCCGTTCGGGCCACTTTCCCGGAACCTTTTCCCCCCTCCATTCCTCGGGTCGGATGGGTTCAGGCCCAACTGCTGAGGCACTTTCTCCTTTCCTTTCGGAAATTCGGTCTACATCCGGGGTGGCCACGGTTCGGGTGGGCGGGGCCGAGGATGTGAGGTGTTCGGGAAAGAGGAGCGGCGCGAATTGAAGTGAGAGGGAGAAAATGAGAATACCGCCAAGAAGGATCGCCTCACTCCTCTGAAGGATGAGCAGCTTCCATGGAGGCTCAAGGGAGGGGGCGAGCTTTTCCCAGAGCTTGTGCAAAAGAACGGGTTCACCGCGGCGGAGGAGCTCCCATGCCGCCAAGAGGCCCTCCCCCACGGCCAACCTCCTTCCCGCCCAGAGGTAGAGACGAGCGGGACGCCACGGAAGGGCTACCCCCACCAGGGCTCCGAGGGATCCCAGAGATAGGAGCTCCCAGTAGACGGTTCCCGAGAAAAGCTTCAAGGCAAATGTAACCCCCAGGCCGAAGGCCAGCCCGATGAGGCCTCCCCGCAGGGCTCTTTTCAATCTTCCGTAAATCCGAACCGCTCGTAACGTACGGTGGAGAACTTCCAACACCACCACCCCACGATGGAAAGGTCCAGCCCCACCACCGACCAAAACCCAATCCCCAAACGTCCCGTATTCCAGACATAGCTTACCGTGATGAGGGGGGAACACCAGGGGAGAAAGATGTGGAGGATAAGGACGGCGGTGAAGAAGAACCCGAAGCGCAAAAGGAGATTTGCTCCATCGGATTGGGCGAGCCCCGCCGCGGCGTATCCGGCCCCGGTAAAGGCGATGGTAATGCCCCAAAGGTAGAAGGCCGCGGCGGCAGCCCCCACCGCACTGGCCCCATCCTTGGCAGCGCTCAAGATCAAAAAGGGCATGAAGATGGAGGCGAGGAATAGGGTGAGGAAGAGAAGCCGGATGGCTCGGGTCCTGGGGGTAGCGTGGGGAATGATCCAACGTCGCTCCGCGTTGCCGAGTTGTAACCCCGCGATGCCGAGGAGGATCACGAGCACCTTCGGGAAGAAAGAACGCTGCACGAAGGGGAGGAGCGTATCCCAACCCCGTACCTCGCCCGGCGAGAGGAAGGAGAGGAAGAGGGCGATGGCCGCCAGAAGCGAAAGCCCCTGGATCGGCGTCAGAAGGCCCGAAGAAAAGCCGAACCTAATTCTCCGTCCGCTCCAGAAGGACGGTGAATTCGTGCCGGACATAAGCTTTGCCCTCCTCGCGGCGGTACCCCAGGCAAATGGCGTCTCCCGGGGAAAGATAATCCAAGAGCTTCTCCACCACTGGCCGCAAGCCCCGCCTCAGTCCCCGGCGGAAACTCTCCCGGCTCAGGACACGGCCATCAGGGGTGAGGATCCCTTCCAGGGTAACAAAGAACCTCTCCTCCACAGGGGTTTTCCCCCGCGGAGCGATAGTCCAGAGGATTCGCTCCCTTCCCGGGGCGATGGTGAGGGAGCTCCTCTTATCCCCAAAGGCGAAAACCCAGGTCAAATCCCGTCCCGACCAGCTAGACTCCTCCGTGGGCAGGAGTTCGATCCAAAAGCCGGGCAGTTCCCATTCCACGTCCTCCTTTGTTGCCAGGGCCACGAAGTACAAGCTATACGCCGGAGCGCGGACATCGCGGATCTCCCACCACGCCTCCACGGCACGCTCACCGGGGATGTAGGCCGTTCCTAGGAGGGATCCTCCCATGGCGATGAGGGAAACGACGAGGTAAATACGCCAGTTGCCCTCCCGGCAGAGCCGGCCCACGGCGAAGTAGAGGGCTCCCAGATAGAGCAGCGTCCCCGCCGCGATGATTCCCAGGGGTCTTCGGGTCAAGGGGATCTCCCCCAGTGCCTTGGCGAAGACTTCCCGCTCGAGAAAGGACCGCGGCGAAGGTTCGCGTAAGAAGCTTTTCCAGGCCGGTAGTGTCTCTCGGAGCTCCGGGGGAAGGGAAAACCCGCCCAGGTAAAGATCACGGAAGGGGGATAGTAGGAGGGGGTCAGAAGACAATTGGGATGGGGCTAAAGGGATAGATGGCTGCGGGGGCAAATCCCCCGGTGGGGGACCAATATATCCCGCGAGTCCTTCCATCGGTGTGGTCAGAGAGAGCTCTGCCTCTGCCAAGGCGCCGGCCTGGTTCCGGAGCGAGAGGTGAAGGGTATGCTCCCCGGGATGAAGGGGCCATGGGAGGAGGTAGGTAGAGCTTCTCCGCGGGGGGAGGACGAGGGCAAGCTCCAGCGTGCGCTCGGCCCATCCCCGCCAAAGGGAGCCGATCCGCTGGGAGATCGTCAGGGTACCTCGGAGGACGTCGGGATTGGGGTTGGCTATGCGGACGTAGAGGGGGTTGACGGCGCCATCGACGGGGACCCCTTGCCAGCCCAAAGTGGCCTCAAGGTTAGCCCCCAGAGCCCAAGAAGGGAGGAGAAAAAGGAGAACGATAATGGTGGAGCCGACGGGACTTGAACCCGTGACCTCTGGCATGCCATGCCAGCGCTCTCCCAACTGAGCTACGGCCCCAACCGTACAATTATTTTCCGTTCCCACACAGTCACTGTCAAGCTCCCAGCTCACCCTTAGCGCAAGAGATGATTTCTATAGCCGTTTCCACACCAGCATTTTCATCAGCGTGCTCGCGCCTCCTCGGGGGCTTGTTCTAAAAAGTAGTAAAAGTAGCCCACCGTTTTCAGCGACGCTTCTGCCATTCGCTTTTATCCTCGAACACGAGCTTCTTGCCCTCCAACGCAGCCGCCAAGTTAAGCGTGTAACCTCCGGGCATGTAAAGAACTATCTCGACGACGCCGTCGTCTTCGATCCACTCCCCCTCGAGGGTATATTCCCCCCTCTTCGAGGTCACGACCACGTCCCCGTTCTCCCGCAGTTCAAGCTTGTCTCCCTTCTCGAAGACAAGTAGCGAGGAAAGCTCGCTCAGCGAGGTGGGACGGGTGCACTCGTATGTGCCGGGAATGCCCGGTTTGGTTCCACAACCACTTGATAGCAAGATCACGAGTAGCACAAGCGCCGAAACGACCCTCCACCACTTCACTTCGATCTCCATCGCACGTCCCTCCTACTGCCAATAGTGCCCCTACTTCTCCGGAAGTTCGGGCGGCCCTTCAAGCTCTACAGGGCTTCCCAACCCGGAGGCATCGAGCAGAACTCGAGGGGCGGAAAAGAACGTTTCCAGTTCTGCAGGAGCGGTTTGGAAGGCCAAATCCAGCGTCGATAGGGCCGCGCTACCGAAGAGGATCCGGGGTGACACCACAGAAGCTTCCGCGCCGAGGGAGGTCCAGCCGCCGAGGTGTGGAGCTGCTGTGGTAGCCGCAGCATCGAACAGGATCCGGGGATCCACCCCGGTGGTCTCCCCGATCAATTCGCTCTCGGCGACTTGGGGTGAGACCGAGGTGGAAAAGGTAGCCCAGGCAACGAGGATTCGCGGGCGCACCTCCTTAGCAATAGTGGTCAGCTCGTGTAAGCCAACCGAAAAAGTTGACGCGGTCGCAGCGGACCAGGTCAACATGATCCTGGGACGTACCCTCCGGGCCAGTGGAGAGAGCCTCTGCTCTAAGGATAGATCCACCGACCATTCGATCGTTGATTCGCCCTCAATCCCTATCTCACCCAGCGGCTGCACGGGCCCTGTAAGCAATTGTACGTTATCTCCTCCCTTAGGCCATAAAAAGAAAAACAGCAAAATCCCTGCCAGCAAAATCCCCGCCCCCAAAATGAGCAGATATTTCAGCCGCATCGCCTAACTGTAGAGAAAGAACAGGGCGATGCCCATCCAGCCACCTTTGTGCTTAAGCACTACTTCATGTTGGACCCCTTGGGCAGCAGCTTGCCCCGTTAAAAATCCCACTAATACATACTTTTCATTGCCGCCTTTCTTAAATACCTCATCGTCTATTGTAGTTTGTGACCACTGTACGCAGCATCCTACATTACCGAAGTGGGAACCAGATACCTCGTACAGTTTCAGAGAGCCGGGAATAGTGTATTTGAAGGTGTCGGAACCGGCGTCGGTGGTGTCCAAGACTACCAGCAGCTTCTTGGCCTCCGGATACTGCCAGTGGTAATAGCGCATATCACGCTGGATCATGGTGAGATCGAGTTTCAAATTGCTGGCCACCGAGAGGAGCACTTCCCTCAACGTGGTGGTGTTGATCTCCCCACCTCCCGCTCGCTCGTAAGCAAACCAGTCCATCAGCCTGCTTGTGGGTTCCTCCTTCAGGTAGTAAACAACGATCCAGCCATCCTTTTGGATCCACACGTGGGGCCACCACTCCTCCCCGTATCCTGAGAGCTCAACCGTGCCGATGAGGTAAGACTCAGTCTCGTCCTCGAGCACTTTATAAAGGGCCTTGGCTTGAGAGAGGTCGATCTCCTCCCCCGCATTCACATAAAGGGAGATCCCGGCCTCCTCCTCTAGAAAACTCCTCTCCACCTCCTGGGCGAAGGCCGGGGGGACCAGGCCGAGCGCGTTGCCCCCGTTCGCCGGTGAGGATGTAGACAAGCTAGCTCCCTCCCGCGTTTTAGTATTCCATGGTCCGTACAACAACATCGTGGCCAACCCAATTGCCAATAGCACCACTGTGCGGCTCACCTTTCGCACCATTACATCACCTCCTCGTGATCAGTCCCTTTAAGGTTATACTGAACTCCGTTCCTATCTGTACAACCTCTCCCTTTTTAATATATCAAATCACCCCCTTCCACAAAGGGAAGTTCCATGCTGTTTACCGATGGGCATCGATGAACGAAGAAGGGTCCACGGTGAAGCCGTCCTTCCGAAGTTTCTCCTCCGAAAGGTAATATCCCTTCTCGTTGTCGTGGGGATACCAATCGTTCGGGTCCATTTCTTTGGTGCGGATTTCGAAATGCAGATGAGCAAACAAGGATGAGATGTCGGCTATGGTGCCGATTTGTTCACTCCGCAAGACAAACACAGGAAGGCCGAGTGCGAAGCGCTGTTCAATGTCATCCCTGACCTGAATGTGGATGTATACCGAGTAAACTTCCGTCCTATCGGGAAGGGTGTGCTTGAGCGCCAGTCCCTTCCCTACGTATCCCACATCCGGAAGCTCAATTCTCCTTATCGACCAAACTTCCCCATTGGCAACCGCGAACACCGGGGCGCCCACATCGCTTTCGTCGCCCCGTTCGTCGTTCCAATCTTCACCCGGATGGTAGCCCCCGTGCCCGGGGTTCTGGACCCCGAAGTCCTGAGCATTGTACCATCTGTCCCCATCCGAGGCCTCGGTGACGTACCCGGTGCCGTTCAAGTAACGGGGCCACCCCACGGGATAATTGAAGGCATCGGCAACCTGCGGCTCTGCCAAAAAGTCCAGGCCTTTCACGGCATCCACTTCGGGTTCACGATGTGGATCAAAACTCAACGGAATTAATTTTAGATATCGTGAAGGTTTTAGCAAATCCCAACAGGCTGACCAGTCATCATTCAGTGTATCAGGCCACGAGCCGCTCCCACCGGGTTCGGCCTCCGGTTCGCTTTCAGGCAACGCTCCGCTGGTGATAAGATTCTCCCCAGCAGCGGACCAACCACGCCGATAAAGTGTGAGCGGCACATCGTTTGGCACCGGCACGAAGTTCAGCCCATCCAATGAAACCTCGAGTCTGTACTCCAGTGCTTCCTCCGGATACGGACCATGATCCTGAACAAGGGCTATGTATACAGAAGTGCAAAGACCTCCGAGATCGAAGAGAAACCATCCGGGATAATAAACTTGTAAATATAGGCGATCGAAAAATTCCGCGTGTGCTTCCGGGCTGGGTAAGAAGGAACCATTTCTCCAAGTGTCATTCAGAGGATACTCATCGCTGCCCCCTATTTCAGTTCGCGGATGTCCCTGGTAGGCCACGACCTGCGCTACCGGTGTGCCCTCGGGTATGAGCAAATGACACGACTTGACGGTCACATTCATATAATCGTGAACCTGAGTTTTCTCTTCAAAGAGTGGACAGATGACATCGATGCACCCCACCAACGTCCCCAAGGCTCCTGCTAGTAAGCCAACCGCCCACCACTTAGCCCGCCACACGATAACCTCCCCTTTTTATCAAGCTCCGGGCTATGATGTCCTGCACGTCGCTCATGGCATATTTGGAACATCCTCAAAAACCGCAGCCATTCGCTTTTCCTTGTTGAGGGGAATCTATCCCTGCTTGAGATATTTTTGAGCCTTTTTTCGTTCCAATTCCGCGACGACAGTTATAGGTACACACTTTTTCCCGACCGGATTGAAATAGGTGCCCAAGGACTTCGCCATAACTATTGCTACGGGGATACCGACGATGGTGATAAAAAGACCAGCTATTTGGAATATGGTCAGCAAACTAAGAGGAATTCCAAAGATCAGAACGTATACAAGCGAAATAACAGTTGAATATGCCTTCCAGATCTTGTTCCCAGCTGCGGATCCCCCAGAACGCAGTTGTGATTCCTTGACCATGGCACGGCTGTAGGGAGCGATAAGGAATTTTCCCAGTTCCATGAGCCCGCGACCAATCGGAGCGGCGATTACGGTGATTAACAGCAGCACTCCCAAGAGATACGTTGCGATCGCGTTCACAAACCCCAGGAACGGAAAATGCCACAAGATATTGCCCAAGGTCCTCATTATAAACCTCCTTGAAATAATCTGTTTTTTTCAGGATTTTTATGCCATTTGAGACTTTTCTCACCTCCCTCCC
>Ga0180878_1021_pt1 | contig 12307 bp, 12 predicted proteins | sample Deesub1362A_J573_FD_124315 | JGI IMG/M metagenome (GOLD analysis project Ga0180878, IMG submission 124315) | Candidatus Acetothermia bacterium JdFR-50 | reverse complement strand
GGGGCGTCGTCCCCGTAGAAGAGCCGGGCGGCGTCGCAGGAGCGGGGGATGCTCTCCAGGGTCTCCAGGAGCACCTTCCCCTCGGCCCTCTCCACCCGGGGGTTCGGGACGCGTAGGGTGAGGAAGACCTCCTCCCCCAGCCGGTGCTCCCGGAAGAACCCCTCGTAGCGGGTGAGGAGCTTCTTCACCACGAAGGGGTCCACTTCCTTCCCCTCGTAGTCCCACATCTGCTCGGTGCAGCCCAGGTGCGAGTAGGCGTAAAACGCCTCCTTCACCTCATCCTCTCCTTGGAGAACGGAATGATCGGCGAAAAATGGGGTCTGGACGTTGTCGGGGTGCTGGGTGCTCATACACCGTGGGACCTTTCGCGCATCGAGCATCCCCACCTCCTGGGCGTGCTGGACCTTAAAAAGTTATTCTACCTCGTCCGCTGTGGTTTTTCCGAATAGCCTCGGAGATTGGGCCACAGGATTCCCAGGAGGATCAGGCAGGCCCCGAGGAGCTGGAGCCCGGTGAGGACCTCCCCCAAAAGCCACCACCCGAATAGGGCGGCGAACGCGGGCTCCAGTGCCAGGACCAGCGCGGTGTAGCCCGTGGGGAGGTGTCGCTGGGCCCAAAGGAGGAGCCAGAAGGAGACCCCGCTGGCGAGCACCGCGGTGGAGGCGGCCTTCCGCCACACGACCCCGATTACGGGAAGGACGACGCTCCCGGTGGCCACGGCCCCCAAAGCCGAGAGGGCCCCCACGGCGGCGAACTGGGGGAGGAGCAACCGGTGCCACTTCCCCTCCCCCACCCACCTCCCCTGGAACACTAGGTAAAGGGCGTAGGAGATCGCCCCGAGCACGGTGAGGAAATCCCCGAAGCTCGCGGGCCCCAGCGGCCCCCCACCCCCCAGGGCGAGGATGGCCACTCCGGCCGCGGCGACCCCCATCCCGACCCAGGTGTGAAGGGGGGTCCTCTCCCCGAAAAGATGCGCGATGGGGGGGACGAGGACGACCGAGAGCCCGGTGATGAGGCCGGACTTTTGGGCGGTGGTGTAGACGAGTCCCCATGTCTGGAGGGCGTAGCCGGCGAAGAGGAAGAGCCCCAGGAGGAACCCTTGTCCCCAATCCCGGGCCCGGCGGGGGGCCAGGGGGAGGAAAAGGACGCTCGCGATGGCGAACCGCAGGGCGAGGAACCATAGGGGGGAGGTGTGCCCCATGGCCTCCTTCACGGGCACGAAACTCCAGCCCCAGATAGCGGTGGCGAGGGTGAGGGCGAGGGTGGCCATCCCTAGGCGCAAATGAAGTGGATCACGTCCCCGTCCTGGACCTCGTAATCGTGGCCCACCCGGCGCCACCGACCGGCCTCGCGCAGGGCCTTGTCCGAGCCCGCGTCCACGAGCTCCCTCCAGTTCACCACTTCAGCCAGGACGAACCGGTCGCGGAAGTCGGTGTGGATCTCGGCGCCGGCGTCGGGAGCTTTTGTGCCCCTTGGCACGGTCCAGGCCCGCACCTCTGGCCCCTCGATGGTGTAGAAGGTGGCGAGGTCCAAAAGCTCATAGGCCGCCCGCACCAACCGCGAAAGGGCCGATTCCCCGAGGCCCCATTCGGCCAGGTACGCCCGCCGCTCCTCCTCCGTCTCCGCGGCCTCGGCGATCTCCGCCTCCAGCCGCCCCCGGATCACCACGTACCCCGCCCCTTCCTCCCGGGCGATCCGGGCCACGGCCTCGGTGTACTCGTTCTCCCCGTCGTCTCCGGTATTGGCCACATAAAGCACGGGCTTCGCGGTGAGGGGCTTTAGGTCCTTGAGGAACTCGAGCTCCTCGGGCTTCAAGCCCATCTTGCGGATGGGGAGGCCCTTCCCGATCCCCTCGATGAGGCGCTCGATGAGGGCGAGCTCCTCCCGGGCGGATTTGTCGCCGGTTCTCGCGATCTTCTCGATCCTGGCCTTCCTGCGCTCCAAGGTCTCGAGATCCTTAAGGAGGAGCTCGGTCTCCACGATCTCTATATCCCGGCGGGGATCGATGTCGCCCGTGGGGTGGGGGATCTCCGGGTCGGGGAAACAGCGCACCACGTGAAGGATGGCATCCACGCCCCGGATCTCGGCGAGGAACTGGTTCCCGAGGCCCTCCCCCTGGGAAGCTCCCTTGACGAGTCCGGCGATATCCACCACCTCGATGGTGGCAGGGACCTTTTTCTTCTCGGGGAAGAGGGCGTGGAGGGCGTCGAGGCGCGGGTCGGGGACAGCGGCGATCCCGCGGTGGGGTTCGAGGGTACAGAAGGGGTAGGCCTCCACCTTGGCGCCCGCGGCGGTGAGGGCGTTGAAGATGGTGGACTTCCCCGCGTTCGGCAGCCCCACGAGCCCAAAACTCTCCGGCACCCTGCGCCCTCCTTTGAAAGCCGATTGCTCAAGGATACCCGGAGAACACGTTGTAACAATTCCTTTGAATCAACAAACTCTTTCAAAAATCGGGTGGTGTAACTAATTCTGTGTCACGGATTGTGACGAAGTACTTTGGATAAGGGGGTACCCCATTTCTGACAGGGGCGAACTTGAGGCGCTTCTGCGGGAGACGGTAAGGGAAGTGGTGACCGAAAAGCTCCAAGCTCTTCTTTTATTGGAACGGGACGCGTTCATTCCGGAAAACGGGGGACATAAGAGCGGCCTCCAACCCCTAAATACTGGACACCCCTTTCGGCCAGGTACAGTTCCGCGTCCCCCACGATCGGCAGGGTCGCTTCAAGCCCTCCCCCTTCGCTCCCTACACCAGAAGGACTGTCGACCTCGCCGACCTGGTACTGGTATGCTGTGAGGTCTCGGAACGCACGGTGAGGGAGGTGATGGGACATCTTCGTAGGCACCACTGCTCCCCACTGTACCCATCAGCCGGATCACCGATTCTGGTGTTGGAACAAGGGAGGCTTTTCGGGACCACCTCCTCACGAGACGCTACGTCATCGCGTACTTGGTCTGTTTATGAAAGCGGTGCGGAATGATTCTGGGATCAGGAAGGGATCGGTATATGTTGTGTTTCCTGAGGGGCAGGGATGTATTGGGGTTATACCTTTTCCCGAGCGAATCCAGCGCGATGTGGCAGGAGGTGTTGGAAGATCTGTGGGAGCTAGGAGTAAGGGAAGCGCTGGTGTTTGTGGGCGATGGGCTGCCGGGGATGCAGGAGGCGATCCTGCGGATCTACCCCAAAGCCGACTGGTACAAGTCTCGTCCACAAAGTACGGGCTACTTTGGCCAAAAAGGAGGAGGGGGACGGAAGGGAAAAGCCATAAGTTCCCCAAGCCGGAGACCATCTACAAGCTCTTGTATCTTGAATGTGAGCGGCAAGAAGCCAAATGGAAACGAAGACTTAAGGATTTTGAAAAAACCAAAAGGCTTTGGGTAGATGTCTGCCAAAAAGTATCCCACGCCACAAAATGTGACACAAAATTCTTGTCCCCACCTCCCGGTGGATCGCGATTGGACGAGGAAAGCGGTGAAGGGAGCGTTGCAAGTCAAGCAGCACAAGCCACCGATACCAAGAGCTACTCCCCCTGTATTAAACACTACTCAAATACAGAGGCCAATAGCAGACTCCCACGCTTGAAAAAGCGTACGTTGATCGTCAAATTTAATTGTCTTTAAAAGATTCACTAATTCGTTGGAATTCCTTCTCACACCGAAGAAAAGCTTCCACTACCCGAGGGTCAAAGTATCGACCGGCTCCCTCTTTAATTCGTCTTACTGCTTCCTCGTGCGATAGCGGTCCCTTATAGGGACGCTTGGAGCGAATTGCATCGTAAGCGTCAGCCACCGCAAAGATCCGAGCCTCTAGAGGAATCTCTTCTCCCTTTAGTCCTTCCGGATAACCTGTTCCGTCATAGCGCTCGTGATGGTAAGCACATATATTTTTAGCCATCCAGAGATACCGCTCTTTAAGGCCGAACTGACGTATCAGCCGTTCCAGGATCTGAGACCCGATGCGCACATGCATCTCCATGAGGCGCCTCTCCTCTTTGTTGAGAGAGCCTTGTTTATGTAGCACATAGTCCGGGACACCCACCTTGCCGATGTCATGTAGGGGGCCAGCTAGGGAAAGATTCGTTATAAACTCCTTCGTTATCGCTTGTCGATAGCGTGGGTCCTTACGGAGTTCCTGGGCTAGGCAAACGGAGTAACGCTGCACGCGCTCAAGGTGATTTGCAGTCTCCTGATCGCGCTCTTCGGCAAGCAAGGTAAGGGAGTAAATCATCCCTCTTTGAAACCGATTGAGCCTTCGAGTTTGTCGTAGAAAGTATGCAAAGATAATGAAGACTAACACCAATATCGCGTTGAAGCCCATCGTTGCTCCCAATATCAGCTGCAGACGGAAAATGTATAAAGGATCAGAAGGCATCTCCTTCACGACCATTAGCCGCCAACCGGGCCAGGGCTCCATCATTTGGTAAAAGATTAGACCACGACCGAATTTTTTTAACCTTAATTGTTCCACTTGCAAAAGTTCGTCGAACTCACAGGTTTCACAAATATCAAATTTGCCTTCAGGAGTTAAAACGAACCATTGTCCTTTATCTGTTGAGAGGAACAGCTTAGTGGATAAGGGATAGAAAAGGGTCTTCGCGTAGATGTCCAAAACCACAATGCCTTTCTTTTTTCCTGCGGAGTCGAAGAGAGGTGTAGCTATCTGAATAATAATTTTATCGTCCTCAACGTTAAGCGGTGAAAAATAAAATTCGCCTTCGCTAAACTCTATTGTTTTATTAAAGTAGTAACTGTCACCTCTGTATTGGAGCTCCTGAGGAAGTGCAAGCACTGGAATCCCGTCATCGCTTCTGTCGACTCGCATCACTTCCCAACCGGAATGAGCGATAATCCTTGCCCGGTGGAACTCTTGATGCAAAGAGGCAAAACGCAAGAACAAGCTTTGGACTTCACTCACATGTCCGTCGAGCCGAAAATCGTTCTCTACGAACTCCTTTAGTTCAGGTGTCTCTAACAGAAAAGTTATTTCTTCCAAAAAATGGCGGAAACGCTCGCTAATCGTGATGTTGAGTTGTTGAAAGACATCCTCTCCCACATCGATGAGTCTGGCCACCTCTTTTACGTAAATCCAATGGGAGAGGGTAATCACTCCCACAGAGAGGATTACAAGAAAGCAAAGCAAACAAAAGATAAAACAATATCGCTTAAAGCTCCCCACAATAACCATCTAATTATAGGACAAAGTTGCGTTAACAAACAATTACCAATATCATAAATTAGATTTAAAAATTACGATTTGGGGTCAGGTCTTTTCTTTTGAATTTATTAAAGTAAAGACCAAATCCTACGCGATCATGCTGCGCCAGCCCTCATCAAGGAGCCCAACAGACAGTCTGTCGTTTGTAAATTCGAGTAGATACAGTGGATCATATCCGCGGCGTCAAAAAACCTTCCTCACCAAAGCGGAGCAACTCTAGGCGCACTCTTTGGTATCTCCCGTTTTTCGGAACAAGAACGTGCTGTCGGCGTGGAACCTCCTCCGGCTTAGGGAGATCATCGCTCGGGCACGCCTCGCTAGCGTTTTGGCCCTGCGACGATATATTTTCTGGCCGAGGGATTAGACATGATGAAAAACGGGTGTAGCCAAGGACGGTGCTTGTATGTAGTGTGTGCGATTTTCTTTATTGCCTCTTTATGCGTCTTCGGAAAAGGAGAGGGGAAGGTGACGATCGTTTGGAGCATATTGCCACGGCAGACCCTATCGGAATTCCCCCGTGAAACAGCTGAAAGAGCGGTGCCCCACCCTTTCGAACTTCCACGCCCAGCGGAGGATTTTGCTGTTTACAAGGGAGTAATAGTCCTGGCAGTGCGTAGCAATATTCCTTGGGTAGTAACAGTAAAGTTAGATTGCAGAAAGGAACAGGTGGTTCCTGCGGGCACCTATTTCCTTTTCGAGAAGAAACTCCTGCCCCTGGGCTGCAAAAGTGTCCTCCTTAAGCGAGGAGGACTAGGAGAGCACCGATTGATATTGGAATTTTCGGTGATAGTCCCGCGAGAGGAAATCACAAAAAAGATTTTGCTCGAGCGAACCTTGGTGTTCGAGATCTTCCCTTCAGCTTCCCCGAAACAATCCCCGGGACAAGGAGGTCCTTGATTGGCGATAGAGCGATGAGCAGAAGTACATGCCTAGAGTGAAATCGCCCGGAGTACCTAAGAGTTGTGGAGCTCTTTGGTCCCGCTGGGGGTACAGAGGGAAGCGACAGAACTGAAGTTTGGCGCCCAAGTTCCGGTGGGTGTTGGAGGCGGCAGAGTCTTAAGGGGTTAAAGGCCAGGTAGTTAGTGTGTAGTGGTCCCCTGAATTTGGACATCTCCTTCAGAGAAAGTTAGTGTCCAAGGAGGGGATCGGAATGGGCAACTAACAAAAGTTCACCCCGCAGTTCAAGGTAATCCTGGAGTTACTTTCCGGTGCCAAGACCCCAGCCTGACGCGAGTACAGGATCCAGGCTACGTACCAGTCTCAGGATCGCTTTTTGTCCCCGAACATCCTGTGAGCCCTCTCCAAGAATGCAACTAGCTCCTTTTGTTATATCACGGACCTCGCCCTTACCAAGCAAATCTCCAAGATCACCTGCCGAATAGCTCTCCTTTTTCGATAGCGGCCTTCACCGCCTCCACCGCGGCGGCAGCATCCACCAGGCCCGCTCCCGTGGCGGAGTCCTTCCCTGGCTCGCCCAGGTCCTTGGCCGTTGTCTGGAGGTACTCGAGGAGCTCGGCCGGGGTGAGGTTGGGACTGATGGAAAGGAGAAGCGCCGCAACCCCTGCTACATGTGGAGCGGCGAAGGAGGTCCCGGAGGCGGTCCGCGGCAATCCACCCATCCCCTGGGAAACAATGTCGACTCCCGGGCCGACCAGAGCGACCTCGGGGCCGCGGTTGGAAAAGGCGGCCACGCCTCCTTCCTCATCCACAGCTCCTACCGCAACCACCTCGCTCCAGCGTCCGAAATACCCCACACGGGTCCCAGTATTCCCTACGATCCCCACCACCAGGACCCCTTTTTCCATCGCCCGGTGGAGCGCCTGTCGCACCGATTCCGGGGGGATCACTTTGGAGTAAATGGAGAGATTTATGATTCGCGCCCCATTACGCACCGCATAATTGATCGCACGTATCAGCTTTCCCCAATCGTTGGTATAAAAAAGTCCCCTGGAATCGAGAAACCTGAGGTCCATAATCCGAGTTCCTGGAGCAACGCCTCCCGTGTTCAAGATGGGATTATGGGTAGCAGCGATTAAACCGGCAACGAAAGTGCCATGCCAGTAAATCGGTGTGCCGGTCAGGGAGCTTGGATCATCGTCTCGGAAATCCCACCCAAAAACGTCGTCTACATAGCCGTTTCGGTCATCATCAACCCCATTCCCCGGGATCTCCCCGGGGTTTCGCCACATCATCGCCTCGAGCTCCGGTATGCGGTGGTCGATACCCGAATCGATGACCGCAACCACGACTTCAGCCGATCCGCTGGTCACCCGCCATGCCGTCGGAGCCCTGATCGCGGTCAGCCCCCATTGAACCGTATCCTGGGCAGGCAGAAATGCTCCACCCGCCCCCTCTAAACTCATTTCATCCGCGACATCCTGAGATTGCTTTTGATTAATCCTATTTAGAGTTTTGTACCATGAGGTACCTAGGAGAACAGAAAGGGAAAGAAGAACTGCGCCACAAATTACCAACCATTTGTGAAGTTTTCTTGACATCCTTCGGCGGTCCAGCCACCCTTCGCCACCTGTGGTGCGGGAGGGCCTGCGACTTTGCGTCCCCGGATCTCTCCGGGTTTGCCTTTATCGGGACGCCGAAAAAACCGGTTAGGCCTTTCGGCAATCCGACTGCACTCCACCTCCTCGTTGGATTCATGGGGAAGTCCACAAGATGTGGTATTCCCATTTTCATTATACCTCGAAGGTGGCGGAAGGATTGGAGGCGTAAAATGGGGGCGCTTTCCTGAACACATTAGGGATCATCGGATCTGCCATTTGGATTTGGTGTGGGAACATCTGTTGAAGACCGTGGCAACATGGGTCTGAAGTAGGTATGCACAGATTTGGGGGATATTTAGCAGTGCCTCATTTTGTGTATCCCGATGCCATGGCAGTTTCCCGTTTGAGTTTTTGCATATCCAAGGACCTCCCTGCCCAAACCCGTCCGCTCTTTTTCCACCAGCACTAAGTATGAGACCTTCTCCAACGCCTCGGGACATCCGAACACTCCTACCGTCCGCGTCCTTCTCTTCACTTCCTTCATCAACCGCTCAAGCTGGTTGGTAAGGTAAAGGGAGGACCGGATCGGTTTGGGATGGTTGAGGAATTCCAACAGCTCATAGCTTTTCTCCACCCATCTCGCCACAAGCTTCGGGGACTTCTTGGCCTACCTCCTTTCCGATTCCACCAGGGCCTCCCAGTCCCCCTTTTTCTGTGTATTCACCCGGTAAATGGCTTCCAGATCCTCCACCATGGCGGCCCGATAGCCCTTTCGCACCTGGGAGAGGGTGTGCCTTAAGGTGTGGGCCCCACAGAGCTGCGACTTCGATCCGGGAAAGAGCTCTCGGATCGCCTCCTCTATCCCGGGGAGAGCGTCGTTCACGAAGACCTTGACTTCCCGCACCCCTCGATCCCAAAGCTCCCGCAATACCGCCTTCCAGTCGTGAGTCAACTCACCTTCGGTTCCGAAAGCCAGAACCCCAAAACCTTCCTCGCCCCATTGGCCTTCACTCCCAGGGCTACGTACACCGGCTCTTTGGCCTCCTTCCCTCTCCTTGCGCTCACGAAGGTGGGCCATGTAAATGGCGTGGTACTCCCGGGAGAGAGGGGGCGACCGTTCCATACCTTCACTTCCTCCTCTGTCACCTGGATGAGGCGGGAGATGCTCTGGGATACAGTCGCGCGTTTTGTCTCGCACGCAAGCCTTCCCTCCTCTGGGACACTACTTACGAAAAGCGGGACTTGAAAGGGCTCGTCCATTTCACGGAAAGACAAAAGGACACACGATTTCGGCGATGGACCTTAAGAACCTAAGAAAACCCTGTGCCCTTTTCTCGGCTGCCGCGAACTTGGCCCGGGAGTATCCGTTCTCTGTCTTGTCAAGACACGCCCGTGCCGGGACCTACCGAAGCCTAACCAGGGCGACCGCGAAAGCAGCGATCCCCTCTTCCCGCCCCAGAGCTCCCATTCGCTCTGGCGTTGTGGCCTTTATCGAGACGTTCTCCCGCGGGATCCCGAGGACGTCGGCGATCCTCCCCCGCATCTCGGGGACATAGGGGGAGATCTTCGGGACCTCGGCGATCACCGTGGCGTCCACCTGTAGCGGGACGACCCCGTTTCCACGCAAGAGCTCCCGCACCCTCCGCAAGAGCTCCAGGGAGGAGATGCCCGCATACGCGGGATCCCCGGACGGGAAGTGGATGCCGATATCCCCTAGCGCCGCGGCCCCAAGGAAGGCATCGCAAATGGCATGGAGTAACACGTCGGCGTCGGAGTGGCCCTCGAGCCCCCGATCGTGGGAGATCTCCACACCCCCGAGGAAGAGCTTCCTTTCGGGGGAAAAGCGGTGGAAGTCAATCCCCAAGCCCACCCGTATTTCCATCTCGACCCTCCTCAGGACCACCGGATCCCAAGAGCTCCTGGACCACCTCCCGGGCGATCCCCGGGGGGAATCCGCGCCGCAGAAGATAGGAAAACGCCCTCCGCAGGGCCGCTTCCCGCGGTAGCCCCTCCAGGGCCGGAAGCCGCCTCCTCAGTGCTTCCCGGGCGAGGTCAGCATCCTCTACCTCTCCCAGGGCCCTATCTATCGCCTCCCGGACGAGCTCGGAGGGAATCCCCTTACGGGCGAGCTCCTGTTCTATCAGGCGTTTGGCTCGGGGACGGCGGAAGGCCCGGTCCTCGGCGTAGAGGCGCGCGAAGAGGCGGTCATCTAGGAGCTTCTCCTCCTTGGCACGAGCGATCACATCCTCGATGGCTTCGGAAGAAAAACCCTTGCCCCGGAGCTTCCGTCGGGCTTCCTCCTCCGTGCGGGGCCGTATGGAAAGGAGATGGAGGAGGTATTTGTACGCCCGTTCCCGCTCACTCACCCAGGGGCCTTGGCTCCGGGATCCCAACCTTCTCCCGGATCTCCGCCACCATCCGCTCGGCGATGTCGGGGTTCTCGGCGATGAAGGCCGCGGCCTGGCTTATCCCCTGCCCAAGCCGCACGTCCCCGTATGAGTACCACGAGCCCGAACGGGTCACGATCCCCAGCGATTCGGCGGTGTGTAGGATATCCCGCTCGCGGACGATGCCCTTCCCGTAGATCACGTCGAAGGCGGCCTCGCGGAAGGGCGGGGCCACCTTGTTCTTTGTGACCCGCACCCGGACCTTCATCCCCACGTGCTCGCTTCCCTCGGAGAGCTTGCCCTCGGACCAGATCTGGAGCCTCACCGAGGCGTAGAACTTGAGGGCTCGGCCGCCGGTGGTGGTGGTGCTGGGACCCCAGGGGCCGGATTGGATGGTGGAGCGGATCTGATTCACGAACACCGCAACAGTACGGGACTGTGCGATGGCCGCGGCCAACTTCCGCATCGCCTGGGACATCAGCCGCGCCTGGAGCCCCACCTGGGTGTCGCCCATCTGGCCCTGAAGTTCCGCCTCGGGGACGAGTGCCGCCACCGAGTCCACCACGATCATATCCACCGCGCCGCTGCGGGTGAGCTGCTCCATTATCTCAAGGGCCTGCTCGCCGGAGTTGGGCTGAGAGAGGAGGAGATGATCCAGATCCACCCCAATGGCCCGGGTGTAATTGGGGTCCAAGGCATGTTCGGCGTCGATGAAGGCCGCCACCCCACCCAGCCTCTGGGTTTCGGCGATCATATGCAGGGCCAGCGTGGTTTTCCCCGAGGCCTCGGCACCGTAGATCTCCACGATCCGCCCCCGGGGTACTCCCCCCACCCCCAGCGCGATGTCCAGGGCGAGGGAACCGGTGGGTATGACCTCCACCTCTTCGGCCACGGCGCGTTCCCCGAGCCACATAATGGCTCCCTCGCCGTAAGCCTTCTTGATCTGCTTCAACACTCCCTCAAGTACCTCTCGCTTCTTCATATCTCTCCTATGGTAGGGGAGAATCCCCGGGGGCTCAACCATATCCAACTGTGTTTTGGATCATAAAAACTCAGTTCGCTATTTCCCCTTCCACCACCACGCCGCCCCGGGATCCCCTTCCATCGAAGGCCCCCACGGCGAAGCGGATCACACCGTTGGGAAACGCGGTGGTATCCAGAGAAATGCTCCCCAGGGGAGGGAGCCCCTCGGCGAGGAGCTGCCACACCCCTCCTCTGTTAACAAAGATCTTCACCACGATTCCCTCCACATCCCCTCCCACCTCCCAGGCCAGTTCCACCGTGCCGGCCAAACTGGGGGCAGGAAGATCGAATCGTATCACCAGGAGGCGGGAGAGGGCGGCGTTTTCCGATCTGGGCGTCCCGTGGATAGGGTTCCCATCGACATCGTGTACCTCACCCGCGATCCCGGTACGCCAGGCCACGGGGCTATCGGGGATCTCGGGGGAAACGCGCTCCATGGAGGCGGCCGATGCTACGTCTCCGGCGAACCAGCCCTCCTGGGCCCCCAGGTTGGCGGAATCCACCACGTTGCCCTCCGGATCGAGGAGCATGAGCACCGTCCCGGTATTGGCCATGGAACCCTTGTAGATAAGGTCAGCCTCTATGGCCAGTATGGTGGTATCGTCGGTGCGTTCCAAGAGGTAAAACCCGTGGGGTGGGATCATCCCCGAGAGGGAGATCTCCCGCTCACCCAGGAGCAAGCGCCAACCGGAGAGGTCTACCGCAACCTCGGAGGGGTTATAGAGCTCGATCCATTCGTCATATCCCGAGGCCAGCGTTCCGGCCCATCCCACCTCATTGATCACCACCTCTCCCCGGGAAAGAAGGACCAGCCCTGAAAGAATGATCATCGAAAGGAAACAGAAGAGGCGCACTACTACCACCTCCCCGTTTAATGAATAATGAAGGCACTCCCAAACGATCGGCAAGATTACAAACGTCCCTTAGCCGCCAAAATTCCGAAGAGCTCGAAAGAATTTGCCGGCGGCCCGTGAATTGAGGCCCTGGGGACAAGGTTCCTCCGGGCGGCAAATTGCGCGGCGGATGTAGGCTGCGTATAGTTTGGGCCCGAGAAGGTTGACAGAAAAAGCGGATGGGCCGTAAGATTTGCAAGCTGGGCCGTTAGCTCAACTGGCAGAGCAGCGGACTCTTAATCCGCGGGTTGGGGGTTCGAGTCCCTCACGGCCCACTAGGGTCGTTAGNTTGGC
>Ga0180878_1158_pt1 | contig 12467 bp, 7 predicted proteins | sample Deesub1362A_J573_FD_124315 | JGI IMG/M metagenome (GOLD analysis project Ga0180878, IMG submission 124315) | Candidatus Acetothermia bacterium JdFR-50 | reverse complement strand
AAGCACTGGCCCCGAGGAGGGCGGTGAGGGCGAAGGTCCTGATGCCGGCGAAGAGGTCTCCCGTGCTTTGGGAGTGTTCCCGTTGCAGTCCAGCTAGAAGGCCAATGGCCAGGGCCAAGCCGAACCTGGCGAAAGCGGAAACGAGCTCCATTTCTGCTATGGTAACAGGGAGATGCGGTTCGGTGCCAGTATGTGACCGGCCTTGTCTAAAATGATAAGCGCTATAATTATGCGAGCGAAGCTCCCGAAGGAGGTGGAGATGGCAGACGTGAAGGTCAAGGTATTGGAGGTTATGGCCAAGGCAGGCAAGCCCCTGAGGCCGGGAGAGATCGCCGAACTCGCGGGGTTGGACAAAAAGGAGGTCTCCAAGGCCATCAAGGAGCTCAAGGCGGAGGGCAAGGTTCACTCTCCCAAACGCTGTTTTTACGCCCCCAAGTAGTGCGGCACCGGGGCCGGGAGAGGCCCGATGCCGCTGCCGGATCCCGGCCTCGGGTTTTTTCACAGTTCTCTTCGGTGAGTTTTGCCTCTTCACAGCCATATGGCCTAATATAAGACATGACCAGAGTGGCTTCGTTCAATTAGGAAAAGCTTAGGGAGCATCCACGGGAAACGGGTTTTCAGTGGAAGGCGCACAGGCGTTTCTCCTGGTTTGGTTCGGTCAGCTTGTTTCGCTCGTTGGATCGAAGCTCACCGGGTTCGGCCTCGGTGTGTGGGCCTACCAGACCACCGGTTCTGTAACCAGGTTTGCCCTCATCATGGTGTTCACCGCCCTCCCGGGGGTGCTACTCTCGCCCATAGCCGGAGCTCTGGTTGACCGCTGGGACCGCAGGTGGACGATGATAGCTAGTGACACCGGCTCCGGACTTTGTACCTTGGGGATCGCGGTCCTGCTTTTCACCGGTCAACTTCGGGTGTGGCACATCTATCTCCTCATGGCAGCGAGTTCCACCTTCAGCGCGTTTCAGTGGCCGGCTTATCAGGCTTCCATCGGACTCCTCGTCCCCAAGGGCCAGTACGGCCGGGCGAGCGGGATGGTGCAGCTGGCTCAGGCCACAGCCCAAGTGGTGGCCCCCGCGGCGGCAGGGGCCATGCTGGGAGTCATCGGCCTTCGGGGGATTATTCTCATAGACTTCGCCACGTTCCTCTTCGCGGTCTCCACTCTGGCACTGGTTCGGATCCCCCGACCTGTGAGGGCTTCAGAAGGGAGGGGAACCTCCCTGATCCAAGAGGCCCTGGATGGCTGGCGTTACATAGCCAAGCGGCGGGGGCTCTTGGGGATGCTCTTTCTTTTTGCGCTCGCCAATTTCGTCATTGGAATCGTATACGTCCTCTTCACCCCGCTGGTCCTGAGCTTCTCCACGAGCGCGGTACTGGGAGGGCTCCTTTCTGTAGGGGGAATTGGGTTCCTGGCTGGTGGAGTCCTCATGAGCGCCTGGGGTGGGCCGCGGCGGCGGATCTACGGGATCTATGCGGCCGAAGCGTTGTTCGGGACGATGCTCTTTGTGGCGGGATTTCCTCCGAGCCCGTTGCTTCTGGGCGTCGCGGCGTTCTTCGTTTACTTTTCCCTTCCCATCATCAATGGCTGCAGCCAAGCCATCTGGCTCGTCAAGATCCCGCCCGAGATGCAGGGCAGAGTATTCGCCACCCGGCGTATGATCGCGTGGTCTTCCCTGCCGTTGGCGTATCTCCTGGCAGGGCCGCTGGCGGATCGGGTGTTCGAACCCCTGATGGCGGTGGGCGGGCCGCTGGCGGGGAGCGTGGGGAAGATTATCGGGGTGGGGCCCGGACGGGGTATTGGCTTCCTGTATATGGTTTTCGGGGTATTCCTCTTGGAGACGACCCTGGTTGCCTTGTTCTATCCCCGCATGCGCCGCCTCGAGCTCGAGATCCCCGATGCCGTCCCCGGATGAGGGCTGCGAAGGGACCTATTCCTTCACCGCGCCTCGGATGAGGCCCGAAATGATCTGGGACTGTAAGGCGTAGAAGAGGATAAGGATCATCGCCGCCCCGATCACCGCCCCGGCGGCAAATTCCCCCCACCGGTCGGAGTAGTGTTCGGCGATGAGGTTGTAGAGTCCCACCGACAGGGTGTACATCTCCTTCCCTTTCAGGATCACGTTGGCGATGAGGTACTCCGAGTAGAGGGTGATGAACTGGATTACGAAGATCACCGCCAGGATCGGCCGCGCGAGAGGCAGAACCACCCATCTGAACGCCTGGAATGGGGTGGCTCCGTCTACCAAGGCCGATTCCTCCAGCGATCGGGGGATGGAGTCGAAGAAACCCTTCATGAGCCAAGTGTTGAACCCGATGGATCCCCCGAGGTAGACGATGATTAGGCCCCAGTGGGTGTTCAACCCGATCCACGGGGCATAGAAGCCGATGTGGTGGAGGATGAGGAAGATGGCCACGAGGGCCAAGGTCTGGGGGAAGGTCTGGACGAGCATCAGGGCCAGGAGCCCCGCCCTCCTCCCCCGAAAGCGGAACCGGGAGAAGGCGTAAGCTCCGAGCGCGCAGAAGGCCACGCTCACCGAGGCGGCGATCCCCGCTACCTTTACGGTATTGAGGAGCCAAACCCCTAGGCCCTTTTCGAACACTGCCAAATAATTCGCCAACGTGGGATTCCGGGGGACAATACGGGTGGTGGCGATGTTGTTCATTGGGTTGAAGGAGGTCCCCAAGACGAACAGGGCAGGGAAGAGGGCGAAGGCGACGGCGATCCAGGCGAGTAGGTGTCGCAGCCCCCTCCGGGCGATCCGCCCCGGGCGGACCCTCCTAGAGGCCACGGGATACCTCCTCCAGCGCCCGGGTCCGGGTGAAGCTGATCCCGGAGATCACCGCCACGATAACGAAGATGATCACCCCGAAGACTGCCGCCATGGAGTACTCGTTGCCGCGAGCTCCATAGAAGGCGAGCTTGTAGGCATAGGAGAGGAGGATGTCGGTGGCCCCGGCCTGGGAACCGATCTCCACCACTGGCCCTCCCTGCGTCATGAGCCAGATGATGGTGAAGTTGTTAAAGTTAAAGGAGAAGGAGCCGATCAGGAGCGGTGCCACCGAGACCATAAGGAGAGGAAAGGTAATGGTGGTGAACCGCTTCCATGGCCCGGCCCCGTCGATGGCCGCCGCCTCGTAGAGCTCCCCGGGGATGGCCTGCAGGGCCCCCAGGGAGACCAGCATCATGTAGGGATAGGTGAGCCACACGTTGGTGAATATCAGGGAAAAGCGGGCCCAAAAGGGATCGTCTAGCCAGGGCACCCCGGCCCGGGGGCCTAACCATGACTTGAGGACTTCGTTGAAGAGTCCCACGTGGGTGTTGAAGAATCCCCTCCAGATAAGGATGGAGATGAAGGCAGGAATCGCGTAGGGCACGATGAGCAGCGATCTATAAAGCTTGCGCAGGCGGAGGTTGCGGTCGTTCAGGAGTATCGCCAACGCCAGGCCCAGGACGAAACTGAAGGCCACGCTTAGCACGGCCCAGACCACGTTCCACAGAAAGACCCGGCCGAAGGCCTGGTGATACCGGGGATCCCGGATGAAGCGGATGTAGTTTGCCAGCCCCACCCAACGGGGCCAGCCGGGATCCAGGGGCTCCCCGTCCTCGGCCACGAAGCGATCCAACCCCGCGTAGTATACCTTGCCGGTGCGGGTATCGATGATGGCGTCCCTTTCAGGGTCGTAGCGGTAGCGGGGGATGAAGTACCCGAAATCCCGGAGGGTGGCGAGCCTGAGCCAACCCTCTTCCCAGGGGATCCGGATCCGCTGTACCGCGGGGTAGTGGTTTGCGAGGAACTCCCTGGTCCCGAGAGGCGGATAGCCATCCACCGAGTCCGGGACGCCGTCCCCGTTCGCATCCGGAGCCGCAAAGCTCCCGGGATCCATTACTTTACCCTCCGGCGACACGAAGAGCGGGCCCTCGGGGGTGGAGATCACGATCACGCGCAGGTAATCGGCGGTGCCGTACGCGGTGAAGCGGAAGCGCACAGGGGGTGAGGTGGGGATTTCCTTGGAGGTCAGTACCTGGATGGCCTGATCCTTGCGGAGGATGTGGCCGGTGGAGTAGTTGGTGAATGAGATGTAGATGTTGTAGACGACCGGGACGAGGACCATCACCGTCATGAATAAGAGCCCGGGCGCCAGGTACCGCAAGGGATAGGCCCGCTCGGAGAGGAGGAGCCACGAGACCCCCGCCGCCCCGAGCACCACGAAGGGCACTACCTTCCAGTCGCCCGCCAGCGCCGCCAGGGCGGCCCAGTAGATGGCGAAGGCGCCGAGGGCGCTGAGGAAGAGGATCTTCAAGATCGTTTTTCCCAACCCGTCCATTTTTAGGGGCCTCACGGGCCGTACCTGGGGATCCGGTTGGACGGGGGAAGGTGGAGGGGGCGGAACACCGCCCCCTCCACCTTAAGGGCTACTTGCACCCGAGGACCTCGCGGATGGCGTCGGCGGCCTTCTTCAAGGCGTCGGCGGGCTCCATCTCCTGGTTCCCGATGGCGGCCATGGCGTCGGACCAAGTCCCCCAGACCGCCGACATCTCGGGGATGTTGGGCATGGGGACGCCGTTGGCTATGGATTCGGCGAAGCCCCTGAGGATCGGGTCGTCGGCCACCGCCTCGTAGGCGGGCAGGAAGGCGGGGATCCGTGGGTCTCGCTCGTAGAGGGCGAGCTGGGTGTCTACGGTGGCAAAGTAGTTGAAGAGGAAGTCCTCCACCAGCGGGAGGTTGGGGGAGAAGGCGGAGACCATGACACCCTGGACGCCCACGAAGGGCTTTGGGATGTGGCCCTTCATCAACGGAATAGGCGCAACGCCCACGTCGATTCCCGCGCCCTTGGCGATCCCGATGGCCCAAGGGCCGGTGATCACCGCGGCGATCCGGCCCTCGGAGAAGAGCCCGGTCCAGATGTCCCAGCCCATCCCCGCGGCCAGTATCCCCTCCTCAAATAGGGCGTCCAGGTACTCGGCCCCTGTGATGGCACCCTCGGAGTCGAGGCCGATGTCGCACGGATTGAGCTTGCCTTCCTCATCGTAGCCGAAGATGTACCCGCCGAAGGCGGAAAGGAAGGGGAACTCATGGTAGGGATCGGGGTTCTGCACCGCGAACCCATACTGGGGCACGGTGGGGTCGGTGAAGTCCCGGGCGAAATCGATCAGCTCCTCGAAGGTGGCCGGCGCCTCCGGCAGCAGGGCCTTGTTGTAAACCAAGGCCACCCCCTCCCGGGCGTAGGGGAGGCCGTAGAGAGCCCCGTGGGTGAAGGCCTCCAAGGCCACGGCATCGTACTTGGCCTTCAGCTCATCGGGGAGGGCGATCTCCGCGAGAAGCCCGTTGGCCACCAGCTCGCCCACCCAGTCGTGGGCACCGATGATGATGTCCGGGCCCTCCCCGGCGGGGGCGGCGGTGATGAACTGACCGCGGATCTCGTTGAACCCTACCTCCACTACCTCTACTGGGATCCCGGTGGCCTCGCTGTACGCCTTGCCGATCTCCTCGAACACCGGGGTCCGGGTGTCGTCGGCCCAGATGATGATCTTCCCCGGCTCGGCCGCGATGGCCGAGACGCCCAACGCCAACAACGCTACCAACATCAACTTGCGCATACGCGCCTCCTTTCCCGATTCTGGAGAGGGAGGCTGTCGTAGCCTCCTCCCTGTGGCTTCAGAACGTCCACGTCCAGCCGAAGCAGATCTCGGGGATGGTGGGCGAGAAGTTGACCACGAGCTTTATCGCCTCAGCTAGGGGGATGTTCATGTCGAGCCAGATCCGGGTGATGTCGAACAGCGACCCGCCGCCGAAGAAGACGGTGACGGTGAGGTCCCAGTTGTCACCACAGCAGGCGGGCCCACACGTGCCTAGCTTCACGTATTCGAACTCTCGATCGTGGAAGATGTCGGCGCTGAAGATCTCCTCTATTTTGGTTACGTTGAAGGCGTGCAGTATTTCAAGCCAGTAACAGTCGCCAAGATCGCAGCGGAGCTTGAACCCATAGAGCTCGAGCCCGCCCACGGCGGTGCCATTGACCTGAAGATCGCCATAGACGTGGAGGCAGGCATCGATGCCATCCCAGCTGAATTTGGGCGTAATCTGTTTGTAATTCACGCCGAAGACCACATCCACGCCGAAGCCGATGCCACAGCAGAGCTCGAACAGGGAGTCGGCGGTGAACCTAAGGTGCTGGAAGCCGTGCTTGGTGAAGTAGAGCTCGGCGTCGTAAGCGATGCCGCAGCAGAGGGAGATGTCGGAGACGGTGAGGGTCAGGTCCTTGAACACGATGCCGCAGCAGCAGTCCTCGAAGCGGACGGTGCCCTTGAAGTTCTCCCATTCCGCGGTGAGGGTGTAGCGCATGTAGCTCGGCATGGGATCGCTCACCAAGCGCACCGCGTTACCGTAGTAATAGCCCTCGGCGTCGGGATCCACGGGGCCGCCGCTCACGGGGTGGTCGGTGGCCATGTTTCCGACCCAGGCACCGTTGATCACGTACTTGTACTGGTGTGGGCCGGAGGTGAGGTAGAGGGTCACGGACCACTCGCCGGTGGCGGGATCGTAGGTCATGGCGGTGTCGGGATCTGAGGGGTTCCAGTTGTCGAAGTCGCCGGCCACGTTCACCGAGGTCACCGTCTCATCGGAAGTGGGGATATACCGGAAGGTCACCGCCACGGTGGGTTTCCGGCAAGCGCCGCGGATCACCCGCACCGCGTTCTTGCCGCCGAAGCCGTCGTCCATGTAGTAGAGGTAAGCTGCCCCAGGGTCCGTGGGGAGGTCGGGGTCCAGGGGGCCGCCTGTGACCGGGTGGTCGGTCTGCATGTCGTTGGGCCAGGATCCGTTGATCACGTACTTGTAGCGGATGGGACCGGGGGTGAGGTAGAGGGTCACGGACCATTCGCCGGTGGCGGGATCGTAGGTCATGGCGGTATCGGGATCTGAGGGGTTCCAGCCGTCGAAGTCGCCGGCCACGTTCACCGAGGTCACCGTCTCGCCGGGCGCGGGGACGTAGCGGAAGGTCACCGGCACGGGACAACGGTCGTCCGGGAGGTACGGATCGGCCCAGTGTTCGGCCTTGGCGGTGAGGGTCACTCCCATGAAGGAGGCCTTCCCCTCCACGAAGGTGTGTTTGTAGGCCACGGCTTCGTAATCGAAGTACACGCCGCTTTTCAGACTCACCATGCCCAAAGCGAGCCCGGAGAACTCGAAGGCCTGTTCGGTGGCGGCCAGGGGATCGGCCGGATCGTATTTGGTGATGCTTTTGAGTTCATAGCCCGAGAAGGTGTAGGTGAGCGTGAGGATGTTGTAGGACAATTCTTGGGACGGTATCAACTTCATTTTGAACTTCCATTCCCCCTCGAGGAATGTTCCTACTTTGCGGACAGCGTTCTTGCCGCCGAAGCCATCGTCCACATATCCGTCGGCCTCGAAGTCCACGGGACCCCCGCCCCTGCCGGTGGACATGTCCTTGGGCCACTGTCCGTTGATGAAGAACTTGTACTCATAGGTCCCGGGCTCCAGACACACCGTTATGGCCCAACTGCCGTCGGGTTGAACTTCCATAGTCCATTCGCCCCAATCGTTGAAAGTCCCCCTAAGGCTAACCGAGTGAATTTCCTCGTTCGGAAGAGGTATGTAGCGGAACGTCACGGGGACCTTGCCCTCGGGGCATTCCACAGACCAAGCGGTTAACCCAAAGGCCAAAGCCCAGATAACCGCCCAGACAATCGCTCTCCGCATCCCAACCTCCTTTCCATCTGGACCGTCCGGCCTCCGAGTCCTTTCGCCTGATATCACCCCCCTTCACCTTACCTCCACGGGACTGAGGATCGCGAAACGTTCGCCGGGCACGAAGCTCTGTAGCATCTCGCGTTGGTCCTCGATGCTGGGGGCGAGGTAGTCGTAGATCTGGGGCGCCCACATCGGATCCGGTGAGCCTCCTCCCACCCACTCACCCGCTTGGGCCGCGATGGGACGCACATAGTCCTTGGCGTAGCCGTCCTGGGAGGCGACGAGGACATAGTGATAGCCCCGGATCTCGGGAAGGACGGATTTCGGCACGGTGACGATGATCCGGCCTCGCTTGGGATCGGAGGTGACTCCCACCAGTTCCGGCCCGGCCTCGGGGGTCCAAAGGTGGCGCCCATAGGCGGGCCAGCCCGCCACCCGGATGAAGTAGTCCCAGGGATGCTTGGGATCGAAGGAGACCCTCGCCGCCTCCGCCTCGGGGTGGAGTCCCGTCATCCCGCCCTCGGCCACGTCGAGGAAGAGGAGCACCAGGGGATGGGAGAAGCCGTGGGGACCGTTCCAGGGGTTGGGGAGGGCGGTGAAGTCCAGGGCAAACTGCCAGGAATCGCCGGCATCGTACACCGCGTAGCGCACGAGGTCGAATATTCCCTCGAGGGCGAAGACTTTGTTTATGGGGTATACGTAGCTTCCGGGACCGAAGTCGTCCTCCTTGGGGTCTTCCATTTCAAAGACGAGCTCCCCCTTGATGAGGGTGGGGATGAGGGCGTGGGCGGGCCACTCCGGCGCCTTCCCCAAAAGCTCCCCTTCCCGCTCGAGGGTCACCCGGAAGGTAACGGTTTTCCCCGGCTCAACTCCGAGCTCCTCCATGGGGCACTCGAACTCCACCACCTCTCCTGACCTGGCCTTGCGGAAGAGGAGGGTCTTTATGGACGAGGCCAGGCGCCAACCGCCCTTCCCGTTCGCGGCGTAGCGGAACACATACCCCGAGCCGTCCGGCCGGACCTTGGCGAAGTCGAGCTCCACCGCGGATCCGAGGCCCATGCCCAGTGCAGCCCCGGCGTGGCGGGCAGCCACGTTTGCCGGTTCACCCGGCGCGCCAGCGGCGTAGAGGACGAGCTTCACCTCTTTCCCGATGTACTCCCGGGCGGGGCGGGCGAGGTCCGCGCGTACCACCAGCGACTTCTCCCGGTAGCCCACGTACAGGACCGTGATCTCCCCTGTCCCGACGAACCGGGCCGCTTCGGCCCACTCGTCATCGCCGCCGATCCCGTCAAGCTCCAGCTCCACCTCGCCAAGGTTGGCGGAGACGAAGGGTTCCAAACGCAGGGTGAGGACCTGGGGGATCTCGTCTTCGGGCACTCCGGCCGCCCGGTAGGCGGAGACTAGGTGGACCTTGAACAGCCAATCGAAGAGCTCATCGGTACCGGAGTCCCAGTCCTTCCCGTACCAGAAGAACCAGTCCGAGCCCTCGGCGGCGTAGAGGGCGTCCAGGGCCTCCGGGTTCGGATCCCGGGAGAACACCGCCTCGCGGCATGCCTTAAGCCGCTCCCATGCGATCTCCTCGTCCACTTCCCCCTCCCAGGTGGAGAGGTCCCCGCCCCAGGAACCCCGGGGGATGGCCGCTAGCTCTCGCCTCGGGGGGTGCTCGGCCAGGAACTCCGTGGGCGTCACGGTCCGTACCCAGTCGGCCTCGGAGAGGGTAGCATAGAGGGCTCGCAGGAAGTTCCGGCCGTTATTGGGGTATCCCGCCATGAACATCCAGTTCTCCCCGTCCAGGGCCACCACCAGGAGGTGCTCTTCGGGCTCGGAAAGCTTCTCCCAGATCTTCCGGAGCTCCCCCACGAAGTCCGCCACCGCAGCCTGGGTGAGTTTGTTGCCGTAAGAGAAGCCGATCTTGTCGGAGAGGCCGTGGTGGCGGAAAAGTACCGCGATCCCTCGGTATCCCCACGGGCTCGTGAGCTCATCGGGCGTTGGGGTGTGCCCCAGGGCGCTGCCCAGGATCCCCTCGTTGGTTACCGTCCACGAAAATCCCGCCCGGGCGAAGGTTTCCACGGCGGAGGAGGAGACTGCTTGCTCCGGGGGCCAAACGCCCTGGGGTTCGACCCCGAAGAGTTCGCGATGGAGTCCCACGGCGAGCTCGAGCTGGGCCCGCACGTCCTCCTCCCAGCCGCGCTCGATGAGGATGGGGACGATGGGGTGGAAGAAAGGGCTCGTGATGAGCTCGCTTCCCGCATCATGGGCCCTCCGATAGGCCTCCACCACCCGGGAAAGGGCCGCGTGCTGGGCCTCGATCACCCGGATCACGTCCTCCGGAGTCCAGCCTTCCTTTCCCCTCAGCTCCGCGATTCCCAGTCCACCATGTAGTTCGGGCGAGATCTGCCACAGGAGGTATAGGCCCGTGGCGTCCAGGAGCTCCTGGTCGGTGAGGTCCCGGGCGTTCTTCAGGAGGTTCAGGGCCGCGTAGCGGGCGTCGTAATAGGGATCGTTCCCGTCGCGGTCGAACATGTAGCCGTTTATCCAGAAAAACTGGCGCTGCATCTCCCGCCGTTCCTCCGGAGTGAGGGACCCCGGATCGGTGATGAGCTTCCACGTCCACCTGAGGTGGTTGTCCACGGCGCCGATATGCTCGTAGAGCCCGCCCTTGGCGCGTTCCTCGGCCGTGATCTCGACGTAGTCCAGGATCTGACGGAGGAGGGAGGGCTGGAGGTTGTAGGTCACGCGGATCCCTGGGAACTCGAGGAGGATCCGCGGGGAGTCCAGGTATTCCTGCACCGCGTGTACCCGGACCCAGGGGAGCTCGTACTCCCCCATTTCCCGGTTCCAGTACAGGGGCTGATGTTGGTGCCAGATGATGGCCAGGTTCAACGGTCCCTTGGCCCAGGCCTCCGCAGCGAAGGCCGCGACGAGCACTATCCACACCGCCATCCGCCGCATCCGGAAATCACCTCCACAGGCGCACCGTGCTCCCCGGGGAGAGCTTCACCCGGAGGAGCGTGTCCTCTCGCCGTTTCTCCAGAAGCCGACCATCCAGGAACTCGAAGTGGGGATCCCGCTTACCATAAAGCGCGAACTCGCCCCCTTGCGGCGCCACGATCCAAAGGCCCCCATCCCCCCGGAGCTCGAGGCCGGCGTGGACCGGGAGAAGCTTTTTGAGATGGCCCATGAAGAAAATCCCCCGGACTTCCGGCGCGAGGAGGAAAATCCGTATCCCCCGGGGAGGCACGGAGGCCTTCCCCTCTACCGCCCTTCCCTCGCGGATGTCCCAAGCGAGGAAATCGCGGTCCCGGGGGTGCTCCAGCCGCACCTTGGCCTCGTCCTCCCCGGTGTTCAGGGCCACGAGGTAACCCCAGGGAATCCCATCGCGTTCCACCGCGCTCCAGAAGAGCTTCACCTCCTCTTCCAACGTCTCGACCAGGGGGAGCGGGGGAGCCGTCGGCCGCAGGACCCTTCCCTCCTCGTCCAGGAGGCGCTCCAGGAGGTCCCAGTCGATCAGGTCGGGCCGGTCGCCGATCCCCACCGGGCCCATGGAGAGGAGCCGCAGGATCGCTTCTCCCTCGGGATCCACGCCCCCGATTTCCGGATGCTCCCGGGTGAGGAAGAGATCCTGGAACGGTCTGATTCCTAGGGCCCAGTAAAAGCTCCCTACACCCAGGTTCTGGAGGCGGTAGTCCACGGGATCTACGTGGGCCTGAAGCATCTCCTGGTGGCCCCGCCGGGCCGCCTCCTCCAGGGCTTTCCGCAGGAGGAAGAGGTAGTCGGTATAGGAGCGGGCGGAGATCACGTTGGGATGTGCGGTGGAGGCGAGGATCATCCCCGCCGTCTGCATGCACAGCACCACCGGGAGGCCCTCGTTCGCGAAGGCTTCCAGCACCCCTGCGAACCAACGTTCGGCCGCTTCGGGATTCTCTCGGAGCCCTCGGACGAGGAACTGTTGTGTCCGAAGCCAGTCGTGCCAGGCGGCGATGGCCCCGTGGTGGCGGAGTTCCTCCGCTATCTCCCCATACGCCGCCGGATCCCCGGGCCGCGCCCCGTACTCGTTCTCCTCCGAGAGGGCCGAGAGGTGGAGGACATAGGGGATCCCTGTCTCCTCCCGCAGCTTCCTCAGGCCCGAGGGGTACTTGGCCGGGTCGGGTTGATAGCGGATGGCCTTTCCGATGAGACGGAAACGGTACCAGAGGTCCAAGCCGAAGTAACCCAGCGGAACGTCCCGGTCGCGGAAGGTCCGCGCCAGTTCCCGCAGGACCTCCTCGTCCAGCGGATGCAGGAGCTCGGTGTAATAACTCCCGTAGGCGTTCCACCAGCCGAGGCGCTCGAAAAGAGGGTGACCCGTGACGGGTGACGCGTGGCGGGGAGAACGGTCACGGGAAAGTAGGTGGGAGAGTTTGCAAAGGGCTGAGAGGGGATCGGAAGAGACGGCGATCCACGTGCGTAGAGTGACTCCCCGGGGAAGGCGGCACACGGCGCCGTGGAGTCCCCGGGCGAATCCCTGCCCCGTCCGCACCAGGGGGCTGGTGAGAAAGTAGTTCCCCGGGGCCACCGCAATGGCCGCCCCCCCATTCCAAAGCACGAGAGGGGCGAAGGCCTCGCTCGGGAATTCCTCCGGCCCCCCGCCCCACCGGAACTCCGGCCAATATCCCCCAGGATACCGTTCCTCCGGGCCCCCGAGCCCGAAGGTGAGGGCGAGGTACCGCAGGCCCTCGGAGACCACGAAGCCCGGGGCATGGACGCTCGGGGCGGTGA
>Ga0180878_1086_pt1 | contig 13398 bp, 14 predicted proteins | sample Deesub1362A_J573_FD_124315 | JGI IMG/M metagenome (GOLD analysis project Ga0180878, IMG submission 124315) | Candidatus Acetothermia bacterium JdFR-50 | reverse complement strand
TACTGCTGTATCACCCCGCCGCCGATGCCCGCGGAAGAGGCGGGGGAACGGGCCGCCGCCGTCCGCGGCGCCGAGATCGAGCTCCCCACCGGGAGGCTTACCGTGGAGGAGCTTGTCGCAATCCTAGACACCCTCCCCGTGGACATCACCTTCGTGGACAAAAACGACACCGTCCGCTACTTCAACGAGGCCAAAGACCGGATCTTCGTGCGCACCAAGGCCGTATTGGGACGAAAGGTCCAGAACTGCCACCCCCAAAAGAGCGTCCACACCGTAGAACGGATTCTGGACGACTTCAAGAACCGGCGCCGCGACGTGGCCGAGTTCTGGATCGAGTTCAAGGGGAGGCTCGTCTACATCCGCTACTTCCCCCTGTGGGGAAAGGACGGCGAATACCTGGGCGTTATAGAGGTCACACAAGACATTACCGACATCAAGAGGATCGAGGGCGAGAAGCGCCTGCTAGACGAGGAGTGAGCCGTGTCCCGGGTGGATGAGTTCTTCGCGGAGAGGGAGCGGTTGAACGAGCTCGTGTTCTCCCGGGCGGACCTCCTCACCAAAAGGTTCTTCGCCCTGGACAACGACGCCTATGCCGAGGGGGCCCTCCCCCGCAAGATCAAAGAGCTCATGGGCCTCGTGGCTTCCCTAGTGTTGCGGTGCGACGACTGCGTGACCTACCACCTCGCCCGGTCCGTGGAGGAGGGGGCCACCGAGGGGGAGATCGTGGAGGCCATGGGGATCGCCCTGGTGATAGGCGGCTCCATCGTGATCCCGCACCTGCGCCGGGCCTACGCGTTGCTCGCCGAGCTGAAAGGAGGAAAGAATGGCTAAACTCAAGTTCCTCGTCTCCACCGAGCTGGGGAGGGCTTTTAAGGAGGGGCACCCCTACGACCTCGTCATCGTGGGCGCGGGGCCGGCGGGCCTCACCGCCGCCGTCTACGCCGCCAGGAAGAAGCTCGAGGCCCTCTTGATCTCCAAGGACGTGGGGGGCCAGACCCTCCTCACCTCGGACATAGAGAACTACATGGGTTACCACTACATCTCGGGAAAGGAGCTCGCTGCCAAGTTCGAGGAGCAGGTAAAGAAGTACCCCATCGACATCGCCGTGGGCGAGGAGGTGGTCTCCCTGGGTCGAGCCGGGGAGGACTTTGCCCTTGTAACCGCCTCCGGCAAGGAAATAAGGGCACGGGCGGTGATCGTGGCCACCGGGAAGCGCTCCCGGCCTCTGAACGTCCCCGGGGAGCGGGAGCTGGTGGGCCGCGGGGTTTCCTACTGCGCCGTGTGCGACGCCCCCCTCTTCGCGGGGAAGGACGTGGCCGTGATCGGGGCGGGGAACTCCGGCGCCACCGCCGTGGTGGACCTCCTCAAGATCGCGAACCGGATCTATGTGGTGGACATCATGCCCGAGTGGCGAGCCGACCCGGTGCTGGTGGAGCGGATCGGGGCGGCGGGGGAGAAGGTCGAGACCTTCTTCGCCCACGAGGTGATACGTATCGAGGGGAAAGACCGGGTGGAGGGGATCGTGATCCGGGCCCGGGGCGGCGGGGACGAGGTGAAATTGCCCCTCCAAGGCGTCTTCATCGAGATCGGCCTCATACCCAACTCCGACCTCGCCAAAGGGTTCTTGGAGCTCAACGAGGCGGGGGAGATCGTGGTGGACTGCCGGTGCCGCACCTCGGTCCCCGGGGTCTTCGCCGCCGGGGACGTGACGAACGTGCCCGAAAAACAGGTGATCATCGCCGCCGGGGAGGGGGCGAAGGCCGCCCTCTCCGCGTACGCGTATCTCATCGGCCAAAGGAGGTAGGTATGCCCCTTCTCGACGAAAGCGTACGAAACGAGGTGAAGCGGGAGTTCGCGGACCTTTCCGGCGCGGTGAAACTCCTCGTCTTCACCCAGGAGTTCGAATGCGACTACTGCGCCGAGACGCGGAGCCTGGCCGAGGAGCTTTCCGAACTCTCCGACCGGATCGAAGTGGAGGTCCACGACCTTTTGGACTCCAAGGCCGTGGCGGAGAAGTACGGGATCGACAAGATCCCCGCCATCGTGGTGCTGGGGGAGGGGGACCGGGACTACGGGATCCGCTTCTTCGGGGTGCCGGCGGGGTATGAATTCTCCTCGCTTCTTGAGGCGATCAAAATGGCCGCCAGCGGCGACTCGGGGCTCTCCCCCGAAGCCCGGGAGGCCCTGAAGGAACTCAAGAACCACGTACACATACAGGTGTTCGTCACCTTGACCTGCCCCTACTGCCCCATGGCGGTGCAACTGGCGCACCGGTGCGCGGTGGAATCGGAGTTGGTGCGGGCGGACATGGTGGAGGCCTCGGAGTTCCCGCACCTGGCGTACCGGTACGGGGTATACGCCGTGCCCAAGGTGGTGATGAACGAGCGGGGGAGCTTCGAGGGCGCTCTTCCGGAGAAGGCCTTCGTGGACCACCTCCTGGCAGCCGGCTCCTGAGCCCCTTTTTCCCAAAGGCGGGTTGAAGCCGTGGCACCGGCCGCGGCTTTTTTCGTGGAACTCCGGATATACTTCGGAAGGCGATGCTCCGGATTGACGGGGCGAAGAAATCCGGGAGCGGGACCATCGTCCGCACGGCGGTGGCCCTGGCGGCCCTTTTGGGGGAGGAGCTCTTCCTCTACAACATCCGCGCCAAACGGGAGAAGTCCGGGCTGCGCCCCCAGCACCTCCGGGCGGTGCGGGCGGTGGCCGAGCTCTGCGGCGGGGAGCTGGACGGGGCGGCGGTAGGGAGCATGGAGCTCCACTTCCGGCCCGGGAGGAAGCTCTCGGGAGGGGAATACGTCTGGGACATCGGCACGGCGGGCTCCGCCACCATGCTCGCCCTCACCGTCCTCCCCGTGGCGGCGTTCGCAGATAGAGCCTCCGTCTTCCACATTCGCGGCGGCCTCTTTCAGGACTTCGCTCCCTCCGCCTTCCACACCCAGCACGTCCTCCTCCCCGCCCTGGAGGAGATGGGGCTCGAGGCGGAGTTGGAGGTCGTCCGCCCCGGCTACGTCCCCAAGGGAGAGGGAATCATCGAGCTCAAAGTGAAACCTCTCCCGGGGAAGCTTCGGCCCTTAGTGCGCACGGAGCTTCCAGGAGAGCTCCGCTTCTGGGGGATTTCCCTCTCCTCTCACCTCAAGGAGCGGAAGGTCTCGGAGCGGATGGCCAAGCGGTGCCAGACGGTGCTCCGGCGGCGGGGGATCGAGGCTCCGTTTTCCATCCTCCACGACGAGACCGCGCCCCAGCCCGGGGCGGCGTTGGCCCTCTTCGCCGAGGACGAACGTGGCGCGCGCCTGGGGGCGGACCGGGTCGGTGCCCCGCGGCGCTCCGCCGAGGAGATCGGGGAGACCGTGGCGCGGATGCTCCTGGAGGACTTGGATTCCGAGGCCACGGTGGACCGACATCTGGCGGACCAGCTCATCCTCTACGCCGCCCTGGCGGAAGGCGAGACCCGTTATCTCGTCCCCGCGGTCACCGACCACGTGGAGTCCAACCTGTGGCTGGTGAAGGAGATCCTGGGGGCGGGGTGGGAGATCCGGGGAAATACACTCGTGATCCGTGGGATCGGTTATGGCCGGGGTTAGGGTAAAGATTCGGGGAATCTACTCCACCGCCCTGACGGGGCTCCTCCTGGAGCTGGGGTTCGAGATCGTCTCCCCCAGCGAGGTGATCCGTGCTCGGTTCGGGCTCCCGGAGAACCCCGAGCCCGAAGAGGTCCTCATCGTCGACCGCCGAGACAAGCAAGGTGTCGTGATCGAGGGCGTGCGGGGGGCAGTGGAGGAGGTGGTGGCTGCGCTCAGAGATACCCTCCCCTATGCGGTCTTCGTCCGCCGAGAGACGAAAGCTCCTAAAGGTAAGGGTCTCCTCGCCGCGCTCGCCGCAGCCAAAGAGCGGGTGCTGGCGGAGTTCACGAGGCCGGTGAAGGAATTGCTGGATGTGATCCGCGCTAAGTACGTCCCCACCCTCCCGGGACACCACTACCTCAAGGCCATCGACTCCGCCCGGGTGGATGAAGTGGAGGCGGCGGCACTGCCGGGGGAATTCCCCGTCGCCGCGGAAAGACTCCGAGAGGAGCTGGTCTACCGGTTCCTCGAGCCGGGGAAGACGGTGGAGGTGTGGCACGGGAAGGCCGGAGGCGGCTTCTCCTGGTGGGGCACGGTGGCGCGGCTCGTGCCGGGGGAGGTGTTGGTGCTGGAGCGGCAGTTCCGGGGTGGGGGGACGTATGATTCGCTGGATCTCCCCAAGGAGGAGGGGGACCACGGCGCCGTGGAGCTCTACGAGGACCGGTGGTGGGGAAGGAGGACGTATTTCCGCGCCGACGGGACCCCCATCGGGGAGATCTACAACATTCACACCCCACCGGAGCTATATCCCGATGGGGTGAGGTATCTGGATCTGGAGGTAGACGTGGTCCGCTACCCCGACGGCAAAGTGGCGGTGGTGGACGAGGACGTGTTGGCACGTAAGGCCGAGGAGGGCCTCATCCCGGCGCCCCTGGCGGAACGGGCCCTGAAAGAGGCCAGGGAACTGGAAGCTCAATTGCATAATGAAGGGGTCAGGTCTTGAGTTTTGACTTTTGTCAAAACTCAAGACCTGACCCCAAACCCTTGTGTGTGTGTTAGACTTTGGAAAGCCAATGGCCCAACTTCTCCTTCTTCGCCTTCAGGTATCGCCAGTTGTGAGGGTTGGGTTCCACCTCAATGGGAATATGCTTCACAATCTCCAGTCCATAGCCGGAAAGTCCGATAACCTTACGTGGGTTGTTCGTGAGAAGCTTGATCTTACGCACTCCAAGTTCCACCAGGATCTGGGCTCCGATCCCATAGTCCCTCAGATCCGGGGGAAAGCCCAGGGCCCTGTTGGCCTCCACCGTGTCCAAGCCCCGGTCCTGGAGCTCATACGCACAGACCTTGTTGGCCAAGCCTATTCCTCGCCCCTCCTGACGCATGTAGAGGAGGACCCCCTTTCCCTCGCGCTCGATCATCTCCATTGCCTTGTGGAGTTGATCACCGCAATCACAACGAAGTGACCCAAAGGCGTCCCCAGTCAAGCATTCGGAATGCACCCGCACCAGCACCGGCTCCTCCCCGGCCACCTCTCCTTTCACCAGGGCCACGTGCTCCTGACCGGTGATGAGATCCTTGAAGGTGATGATGCGGAAGTGACCAAAACGAGTCGGAAGGTTGGCCTCGGCCACGCGTCTTACGAGCTTCTCCTGTCTCTTCCGATAAGCGATGAGATCCGCGATGGTGATCAGGGGAAGACCGTGCCTCTCGGCGAAGTCCTCGAGGTCGGGAAGCCGGGCCATGGTGCCGTCATCCCGCATGATCTCACAGATGACCCCCACAGGCTGCAGGTCCGCCAACCGACAGAGGTCCACCGCGGCCTCGGTGTGGCCGGCGCGGCGCAGGACCCCGCCATCCCGCGCCACAAGCGGAAACACATGGCCCGGGCGCACGAAGTCACCCGGCTTGGCTTCAGGATCGGCGAGAAGCCTTATCGTCCGGGCCCTATCGTGCGCCGAGATCCCCGTGGTCACTCCTTCCTTGGCATCCACGGAGACAGTAAAGGCGGTCTCGTGGTGATCTAGGGGAGGGTTCACCATAAAGGGAAGCTTCAGCCGCTCCGCCCACTCCTTAGGCATGGGTACGCAGATCAACCCCCGGGCCTCTTTGATCATGAAGTTGACGGCCTCAGGGGTGGCGAACTGGGCGGCCATGACCAGATCGCCCTCGTTCTCCCGATCCTCGTCGTCCACCACGATCACCATCCGCCCATGACGGATGGCTTCTATCGCCTCCTCGACAGTGGCAAAACTCATCCTCCCCTCCAGCCGCGCAGGTACTTCCCGATAATGTCGAACTCGAGGTTCACCCTATCCCCCACTCGACGTCGTTTCAAGTTGGTGTTCCCCCATGTAAAGGGCACGATAGCCACTTGAAAGTATCCCTCCCCCACCCCAAACGGCGTTAGGCTGATCCCGTCCACCGCCACCGATCCCTTCTCCACCACCAATGGAGAGTATTGGGGGGGATGGTATATGCGGATCACCCTCTCTTCGCCGCGGGGAACGATGGCCGCGATCTTGCCCACGGTGTCCACGTGGCCCAGAACGAGATGCCCCCCGAGGGACTCTCCAAGCCGCAACGCCGGCTCCAAGTTCACGTAGTCCCCGGGGCGGAGGTCTCCCAAGGCCGTCCGCTCCCATGTCTCACGGGAGATGTCGAACCGAACGTAGCCCTCACGGGCCTCGACAACGGTAAGGCAGACCCCGTTTACGGCCACGCTATCTCCCGGTAAGAAAGCCAGCTCCTCCGCCACGATTACCAAACGGTCACCGCCCCGCTCAACCACTCGCCCCACTTCCCGCACGATCCCGGTGAACATTTCCTGGTCCGGAGTATATCATCTGATGTCCCCATGGGCCGCGGGGTACATCATGACTACCTACGGGCTCAAAGAGGTGCGGCACGAGGACCTACAGAATCGTTTCACAGTTTGATGTCCGAAGCATGCTATAAGTTGCGTCAAAACTCTGCAAGTTATAACTCGCGGTGCTTTTTCGATCACGGTGATACTCCTGCACCATTCTACGAGCGATGGGCCTTCGAGAAAATACATTTCCCATGCCGTATTCAGAGGATCGGGTTAAAATTGGACCCGTGATCGGGACATGGATCAACATGGGCACGGTGCTCGCAGGCGGAACCCTTGGCCTACTTGTGGGCGAGCGGTTACCGGAACGTGTCCGAAAGGCGGCTACCGGCAGCGTCGGCCTCGTCACCCTGATCCTCGGAATCAGGATGTCCCTGGAGACAAAAGATGTACTGTCCCTGCTTCTGGCCGTGATCCTCGGGGGAGTGATAGGATCCGCTCTTAAGTTAGAGGAGCGCCTGGAGCGGTGGAGCAGACGGGTGGAACGGTGGTTCCGGGGGTATCCGCTGGCGGAGGGGTTCCTCACCGCGAGCCTCCTCTTCTGCGTCGGGCCGATGACGCTCCTCGGGGCCTTGCGGGATGGCATGTTCGGCGATTGGTCTATCCTGGGGGCAAAGGCAATCCTGGACGGGATCTCCTCCGTGGCCCTAGCGGCCGCTTTGGGCCCGGGGGTCCTCCTCTCGTTGGGCGTGCTCCTCGTCTACCAAGGGGGAATCACCCTGATGGGCCGGATCCTGGTCACGAACCTCGGTACCCTCTCCGCAACCTCGTCGGAGCTGCTGGCGTTCTCCTCCGCAGGGGGAGCACTGATCATGGCCCTGGGGTTCGAGATATTGGGCTGGAAGAGGGTATCAGCCGTGGAACTCCTCCCCGCATTGGCCCTTGCTCCCCTTCTCAGCTGGCTTTTGGGATTCATCCAAATCTGATCGAAGACATGCTCCCCACGAAAACCTCCACTGGGCTAAAGCTCTTGGCGCGGCTGTGGCCTCTGATCACGATTCAACTTCTTACCGGAGCGGGCTTTTCCCTCTCGCTGCCCTTCCTTTCCCTTTACCTCTACCAGGACCGTGGGGTTCCCATGGGTGCCGTGGGAGCGATCATGCTGAGCTCGGCAGTGGTGGGAGCGTTGGCCCGGGTAGCCGGGGGAGAGCTCTCGGATCGGGTGGGCAGGCGCCCGGTGCTCCTCGGAGCCCTTTCCCTGCGGATCCTCCTTTTCCTGGGGCTCTCGGCTGGGGTTCATTACAACCTATGGGTGATGCTGATCGCGTTGTTGTACCTTGGGGTACGGTTCTCGGGGGCCTTCGCCATGCCGGCGGCAACGGCCATGGTAGCTGATCTCTCCTCGGAAGAGGAACGGATGCGAGCTTACGGGATCCTGCGGGTGGGGGCGAACCTAGGCTGGGCCCTGGGCCCGTCGGTAGGTGGCTTCCTCAAAATCTTCTTGCCCTATCAAGCCCTGTTCCTGCTCACCGCCGCGGTTTCGGGCCTCTGCACCATTGTGGCCCTTTTCTTCTTGCGCGAATCCCTGGGGAGCAAACGTGAGGACAGGGCGGGACCCGCCCAGGTTTTTTCGTCTCTGGGCGACCCGCAATTCCGCAAGTTCATTTTCCTCTCCTTGCTTGTGTTGCTTGTGGCGGGCCAGCTCATCTCCACCCTCTCGGTTTTCGTGGTGGACCGCTTGGGACTTTCCACCGCCCATTTCGGGACGATGTTAACCCTGAACGGCCTTTTGGTGGTGGCACTCCAATATCCCCTGACCCGGATCTTGGAGCGCCGCCGCCGAAACGCGGTACTGGCCTTGGGAGCGTTTCTTTACGGGTTGGGCTACTTCTCCATGGGATGGCTCTATGCCTTTTGGGCGTTGATGGCGGCCGTGGGGATCGCCACATTGGGGGAGATCGTTTTCGTACCCGCATCCCTGGCGGTAGTGGCCAAGCTCGCCTCCCCCGCGGAACGGGGCCGCTACATGGGCCTCTGGGGTTTGGCGGAGTCTTTCGGCTGGTCCGCCGGACCGCTGATAGGAGGGGTGCTTCTGGATCTCTTTCCCCACGACCCCCGACCCCTTTGGGGCATCATCGCCTCGCTGGCGTTTGTGGCATCCTTGGGCTTCCTGTGCTGGGAGCTTAGGGGAGGAGGGATCGACCGAGCTCCCTTCCTGAAGCGGTGATACGGAGACAACCCGGCTGGATCGCCTCCGGCACTTCCCCTTCGGGTACCGAGATGACCAGCTTTTCCCGCAACGCTTTGGTGATCCTACCGATGCCGGCGAACCTGCCCTCGCGATAGCAACCAATGAGCCGATCCTCCAGATAGCTTTTCGGTATCAAAAAAAGCTCCTCCAATTCCCAAAAGGCTTTCACCGCTCCCGCGGAAAGGGGACGGCCATCTATCACCGCAATGGCCCCTCTTCCCATGCGCCGCGCAAAGAGCACGTCACAGCCCAGCATCTTGGACAGCACATCCGGGTCCACAAGCTCGCCCAAGCCGAGGAGGGTTCCCCTCCACCGAATTCCCTCCCACGGGACCTCGACCTCCCGGCACCGAGAGAATTCGGTTCGGAAGAGGCCCTCACGGGCGTTGATACGTTCCTGCCGACTTTTCTGCCGCACCCCGAGCAGCCTCACGGTGACCGTCGTCACCTCACAGGAGAGTCGAAGGAGCTCCAGCTCCTCTCCCTTGGGAAGGAGCACCACCAAATCGGGATCGATGGCTTCTATCAAGGCGAGTTTGTAGGAGCGCCCTGCGTTTCCGGAGATGAAACCGTCAGTGTCCACCACCAAGGGACGTCTCGCCCGCCGTACCATACGCGTCGTGCCGCACAGGGCAAGAACGAGGTGTCCTCGGGGCGTGGTATCGCCTACAAAGTACCCATCCCGCATGCCTACATCATACGTCCCCAAGGTGATGGCCGTAGGGGAACCAATAGTGGATTGGCCCAGGTCCGCGTCCACAACCTCCCCTCCCAACAACCGATGGAGGGCCCGGGCCAAGGTGGTCTTGCCTACGTCGACACCTCCTATGAGAACCACACACCCATCCGGGGGAACCCGTTCGGCCACAAAGGCGGCAATCTCCTCCGCGGTGCCCTGTCGGTCAATCTTCATGATGGCTTGGGGAGGAGAAACCCCTTCCGCCCCGGGGGAGGTGAGGCGTGCGGCGGGATGGGTGGGCACACAGAGCCGGGGCGGAAGGGGAAGCGCTTAAATTATATCCACGTCCGTATCCAAGGATCAATTCAGGTCCCCTCCCGGACTCTCCACATAAGTTCCAGAGAACCGTCAGCCCCTTCCGGGGAAAACAGCTCCAATACCCACATGTCCACCCCCAGGAGATCCCGCAACACTTCCTCCAGGGGGATGACTCCCTGCCCCAAAGGCAAATGATCGTCGTGCTCACCCCGATTGTCGCTCACATGCACTACCGCGATCCGGGGGGCAAGTTTGGGTAAAAGATCGAACACTCCCTCCTTATGAGCGGTCCAAGCGTGGCCTAGATCCAGCGTGCCCTTCAGATCGAGCTCGTCGAGCCAAGCGAAATACTCGTTTAGGTCCCAAAGGAAAAGGAATCGCTCCCGTGGGTCATTCTCCAGACACAAAACGATCCCGAGATCGTCGGCTCGGCGCTTGAGCCGCCTCAGGGCTTCCTTGGCCTCCTCTATGGGCAACCCGCCGGGAGCACCGGTGGAACGATAGCCCAGATGGAGCGTAACATAGCGCGCCCCGATCCTGGACGCCAAGGCCAAGGTGCGGGAGATCTCCCCTTCGGCGAACCGCCGCGCCCCTGGATTACGGGAAAGGAAATTTACATCTCCCGTGGGAGCATGGAGGGACAGGACAAGGTTCGCGCTCCCTTCCCGCACCGCCCGCATCAGGCTAGGCGACCAAGCGCGTGGATGCCACGGCGGTTCGCAGAGGATCTCCACGCCCTCAAACCCCTTTCCCCGAGCCAATCGCACCGTCGCTTCGGGAGACTCGAGGTGTAAGGCAAGCGATGAGAACGAAAGCCTCGTCATCCCTCCCTCCTTTGGCCACTGATTATAGAGGAGAAACGATACGAAACCGAATTCTGAAACCTTTCCGGATGGCTTTAAGCTCACCGAGTGCCCTTGCGGAAAAGCAAAACGAGCCCGAAAAGGGAAGCGCTGAGGAGCACGATGGTGGGGCCCGAAGGGGTGTCCAGGTAAAAAGAGATGATCAACCCCCCGATCACTTCAAGAACGCCAATGCAGGCGGAGAGAAAAACCATTTTGTGAAAATCACGAACAAGCTGATAAGCCGTGGCCGCCGGGATTACAAGAAGGGCAGCAACTAGAACTGCTCCCACAACCCGCAGGGAAAGCACCACCGTGAGTGCCACCAGAGAAAGGAGAGCTCCTTGCAAGAGCCCCACCGGAAACCCAGCCACCTCTGCCATGCCGGGATCGAAGACGATGAAGAGAAACTCTTTATACAAGAACAACACCGCGAGGAAAACCACACCTGCCAGGACAAAACTGAGCACTAAGTCCCGAGAACTCACCGCAAGGATGTTCCCGAAAAGATAGCCCAAAAGATCCACCCGCGGACCACGGATAAAGCTCAAAAGGAAAATCCCCAGGGCCATGGAGGTGGCAAAAAGGACTCCCACGGCCACTTCCTCCTTTATCGCCGCTCGTCGGGAGGTATAGGCGATCCCCCATGCGACTAGCAACGAAAACACCAAGGCTCCCAATAAGGGGTCCATCCCCACAAGGAAAGCAATGGCCACCCCTCCGAAAGCAGCGTGGGCGATCCCCGCCCCGATGAACGAGAATCCCCGCAGTACTACGTAAACCCCCACCGTTCCCGCCCCAGCTCCGATCAAGGCTCCCGCGATAAGGGCTCTCTGCATGAAGACATAGCCCAGGAAGCTCATCTCCGTCCTTCCCGGAGCTCGGAATGTGGACGGACCACCATATGGGGAGCACGGCCATGGTGGAAGAAAAGTGCCGCACAGCCGTACATCTCCGCTAATGCTGCGTCGGCCATTACCTCCTCGGGCCGACCGTGAACGACGAGCCTGCGGTTGAGGCAAGCCACTTTGTCCACATAACGGGAGATGACGCCCACATCATGGGTGACCATTATTACGGTGACCCCGGTTTTCTGGATCCGCCGCAAAAGTTCATAGAAACTCTCGCTGGCCGCGGGGTCGATTCCCGTAGTAGGCTCATCCAAAAGCAAAAGCTCTGGCTTCACCGCCAGGGCACGGGCCACAAACACCCGCTGTCGCTGGCCGCCGGAGAGCTCACCGAGGGGCTTTCCCGCCAAATGTGCTATGCCCACAAGTTTCAGGGCTTCCACGGCGGCGTGGCGGTCAGCGGCCCCAGGACGGCGACCGAGGCCCAGGGCCCCGTAGCGGCCCATCAGCACCACGTCCAGTACGCGCAGGGGAAAACGTGGATCGACCTCCTCCACCTGGGGGACGTAGCCAATGCGGGCCCGCTGCTTTCCCAGCTTCCACGGTGGCACTCCGAACACCTGCACCTCTCCCCGACGCGGTCGGATTAGGCCGAGGATTACCTTGAGGAGCGTGGTCTTCCCTGCCCCGTTTGGCCCCACCACGCTTACGAATTCCCCTGCGGCCGCGGAGAAAGTGATATCTTCGAGGACAGGATGTCCCCCAAAATCCACCCATACCCCCCGGAGTTCCACCACCGAACTCATCGAAGGACTTCCTCCATACGTTCCATGTTGTAACGCATGAGGCCGAGGTAATCCTCCCGGCCTGGGACTCCGCCCAAGGGATCCAGGAACACGAGGGAGGCCCCGGTCTCGGCGGCGATGAGCTCAGCCACCTCGGGGAGATACTGCGTCTCGACGAAGATGGCCTCTATCCCATATTTTCGGACCAGAGAGGTTATCTTAGCTACTTCCCGGGGAGAGGGCTCTCGCCCGGGGCTGGGGACGATCACCGCCATCTGCTCCAATCCGTAGCGGCGCGCGAAATACGCCCATGCCCCGTGCAGGGCCACGAATTCCTTGTGGGACCAGCCGGAGACGCGTTCGTTTATCTCGGCATGGAGGCGGAGGAGTTCCACGATGTAGCGGGCGGCATTGACCTCGTAGGTAAGCCTCCCTGCGGGATCGACCCGCACCAGGGCCTCCCGGATGGTCGCTACCTGGAGCACCGCGTTCAAGGGATCGAGCCAGATGTGAGGATCACCCCCGATGGTCTCGATCCCCTCCGAGGTGATGACAATCTCCAAATCGGGGTTCCCGACGGCAGAGACCACGTCCTCCAACCACCATTCTAGACCCAATCCTACCGCGATCAAAAGCCTTGCCCCCGCGAGGAATCTCATCTGGGCGGGCCGGATCTCGTAGGTATGGGGGTCTTCCCCGGGAAGAACGAGGAGCTCCGCCTCTACGCGATCCCCTCCCACGGCCCGCACGAAGTCCAGGAGGGGCGGGATACTCACTGCTACCCGGAGCTCGCTTCCCCAAGAGGCAAACCCGAGGGTCAGAAGGAGAAAGGTAATCAGGGCACGCATGGAAATCACCGCCATCCGCTATCTATGAAGTTGCAACTCTTTTTTACACCCGCCCTAACCGGGAGACAAGGCTTGGATCCCCTTTTAAGCCGACGTCTAATTCTCCGCGAGCAACGTGTGGAATCAGGGTCCCGCGAAATGGCCTGAACGATCTCCTGCCAAAATTCCTCAGCATCCGTGAAGGGATATAACTCCCCCATGGCAAGACGGACCTCATCGATCCTTCCCGCAAGGAGGAGGGACAAAACGGCGCACTTGTTATTCCCATCCCATTCGCCCATGGCACCGGATCCGGATTCCCGAGCGTTCTCTTTTCCCTCCGCGATGGCGCAGGCGAAGAAATCGGGGAGGAAGAAACCCGCGGGGACGTAGCCCACCTCCGGCACATACCGCAAGACCGCCGGGGAAATGGGGGGAAGCGGCAAAGGGGCAGTAACGGCAAACGAAGATGGCAT
>Ga0180878_1057_pt1 | contig 13455 bp, 11 predicted proteins | sample Deesub1362A_J573_FD_124315 | JGI IMG/M metagenome (GOLD analysis project Ga0180878, IMG submission 124315) | Candidatus Acetothermia bacterium JdFR-50 | reverse complement strand
CCCGCCGGCCCGCTGCCAGGCCCACTACATAGAATTCATCTCCGCGGCGCCGCCGCTCGCGGATGACCTCCAGGGCTTGCTGCCCAATGGAGCCGGTGGCACCCAGAATCGCGATCTTGGTCACGACGAACGCGTGTTGCCGTATCGCTCGTAGTGGACCATTTCCCGCAAAGGACGCCGCTCTTTCTGGCGTTTATATGTGGGATCCGGATAGTCCAAGGGTAGGATCGCCACCACACTGAACTCATTGGGAATCCCGAGGATTTCCTTGGTCAAGGACTCAGCGGAACCGGGGCCGCCCTCGGGGATGCCGATCCAATAGGAAGCCACCCCTAAGGAATGGGCTGCCAAGGTTATGTTCTGTACTGTTACCGCGGCGTCTTCCCGGTAATGCAGGGGATAGACCTCTGGGTCCGCCGCCACCACAATCACTACATCGGCGTTTTGGATGCCACGGCGATAAAGGGTCACCTTCTCGGCGACGGCGCTGAGCTTTCCCTTCGTTTCGGGATCGCGGACCACAATGAACTCCCATGGCTGTAGGTTCGCGTAAGAAGGAGCCCAGCGGCCCGCTTCGAGGATCTTCTCCACCACTCCCGGAAGGATCTCCTTTTCCCTGAATCGGGGGATACTCCGCCGTTCCACAATTGTCTTCAAGACCTCATTTTCCATTACCGGCCTCCTTGGTTCCAAAATATCGCCAAAAGGCCACCTCCGCCAAAGGCTTCCTCTCCCTGGGGCCGTATTCAAGGGTCTTATGTTTATCGCTTAGCAAATTGGGGTCCCCATGGTAGCCCACGACCACCAAGGCTATCACCACGTATTCCTCCAGGATCCGCAGGGCTTCTTTGACCTTTTCGGGATCGAATCCCGCGATGGGATGGGCGATGAGGCCCATCCGGGTTGCCTGAATCATCAGGTTGCCCACAGCCATGCCGCATCCGAACAAGAAGTAATCCCGGCCGCCGGCGAGACGACAATCCAGGTCGGGTTTTGAAGCCACCGCAAGGATCACCGGTGCCCGTTTGGCCCAATAATTCCCGCCGGTGAGGGCTTCCTTGAGGGCGGTGAGACTTTCCCCTTCCGCCACCACGAAGCGCCACGGTTGGTTGTTGAAGCAGGAGGGGGAGAGGTGGGCCGCTTGCAGGAGCCGTTCCACCGTTGCCTTGTCCACAGGCTCGTCGGCGGTGGCCCGATATGCGCGGCGGAACCGGATAGCGGGATCGAGCTCTCTGTCGGCGGTGACGATCTCCCGGAGCACCGAGAGGACCTGCTCGGCGTGCCTGGGGACCTTCACCCCCCGCTCGTACCAGCGGATGGTCCAGGTAGGATCGATGATAAAGGTGGAACGGAGGGTCTTTCCGTCCTTTACCGCTCCATAAGCGGCCGCGGGCTCCAGCTCTGGATCCGCTAGGAGTGTTATCCGAAGGCCATATCTCTCTCGGAACTTGGCGAGCCTCTCTGGCGGATCGGGGGAGATCCCCGCTACTTTGGCGCGGAGCGCCGCGAAATCCGGTAGGCGCCGCGTGAAATCCTGGTCTTCACGGGTACAGCCCTGGGTCATGGCCCGGGGCTAAAAATAAAATACGAGATACCGACCCCTGAAATTATCCAATCTTACGATATCGTCCGCCTCGTTCGGCAAAGAAAAAAACCGGAGCTTCACGGAAAAGCATGCTTCCTCCCCTTCAGTCCAGGGCCTCAACGGAATAGGTGAGCTCGGCCTTTAGCGAATGGGATACCGAGCAATAGCGTTCCTGGGATAACTGAGCCGCGCGTTCGAGGTTTTCTCGTGGCACCCCCCAAGCGCGGTAGGTAAGGTGTATTTTCCGCACAAAACGGGGATGTTCTTCGTTGCGGTCGGCTTGAATAAGGATCTCGAGTTTTCTGGGGGGCGTCCTCATCTTGTTTAAAATGGCCACGGCGTCCATGGCGGTACAACCGCCCAGAGCCATGAGCATGAGCTCCACCGGCCGTGCACCGGAACCCTCTCCTCCTACCGCGTCGGTATCCATCACCACGGCGTGTTTTGAGGGACCTATTCCCACGAAGCGCATTCCCTCATGCCAACTTACCCTGACTTCCATGGAGCCTCCTTTCCACTTAAATCTTACTCAATTGTCCATTATGCGGGGGGGACATTGGACGTAAAGCGGATGGAAACTATATAATCACGATGAGATGGCCGTTCAGAATCGGATCCGAAAGGTACAAAAGCGCGATCGCTCCCTGGTCCCGTTCGACCAAGGACGGATCTATTCCGCTATCCTGCGGGCGGCCAGATCAGTAGGGGGGTTCTCGCTGGATTATCTCCCAGGGGTCAACGATCGCCTGTTTGACGCTTACGGGAGCGATGAGGAGATTGCTCGTTTCCTTTCGGATATCGTGGTTATCGTGCTGAACCGCGATCCTCGTCATTGGATCGCTAACTTTCCTCCCACCATCGAGGAGATCCAGGACACGGTGATCCACGTCCTGCGCAGCTATGGGTTCGTGACCGTGGCCGACGCTTACGAGTGTTGGAGGTGGGGAAAACATTGGGTGAGGGCCGGAGCCATCACCATGGACCAATTCGTGGGGAATGGCTACCCTACTCACTTTCACGAGGAGATCCTAGCTTGGAACCGAGCCCACGGCTGTGACACCGTAGAGGGGTTAAACGAGATCGTCCGCTCCGGCAGGGTGCAACGGCTCATCGAGGAAGCCACCGAAGTCTATGAGCGTTCCCTGGACGAGGCCGCACGAAAGGTCCTCGAGCGGATCGAGCAGGGTGATGGTATCAAGATGATCTGGATCTCCGGTCCCTCCTCCTCGGGGAAGACCACCACCACGGTCAAGCTCACCCAACGGCTCGAGCGAGAGGGACTGCGGTTTTTGATGCTGAACTTGGACGATTATTTCTGGCCATTGGTGGAACATCCCACCGACTGGATCAACGATCGCAACTTTGAGACCCCCGAAGCCCTGGACATCCAGCTCATCAACAAGCATTTAAAGCTCCTTCTGGAGGGAAAAACTATCGAGAAACCCATATATGACTTCAAGGTAGGGGAGCACGTGGGGACAAAGCGGGTGAAGCTAGAGCGGGGCCAGATACTGCTTCTTGATTGCCTCCACGGTTTTTATCCCCCACTCACCGAAGGAATCGGCCGAGAAGTTATGTTCAGGATCTACATCGAAGCCTGCAACATGATGTACGAAGGGGACGGGTCCAGCGGCCGCCTGACCCAATTCACTGACGTGAGGCTCTTGCGTCGGATGCTGCGGGATGCGAAGCACCGCAACCATCCACCCCTGCAGACCCTGCTCCACTGGCACTACGTGCGGGCGGGCGAGCTCTTCTCCATCATTCCTCTTATGGGGCTTGCAGACCACATAATAAACGGGGGGATGCCCTTCGATCTTCCGGTGCTTAAGCCCTTCTTCGTACCTGATGGGATCTGGCCCAAGCCGGAGGAGCTTGCGCCTTACGAGGCATTTTTGGACGCCCGGATCCGATATCAGCGGGTGAGCGAACTCCTCTCTTCCGTCGAAGGGCTCACCATGTGGGAAGTCCAGGATCATGACTTGATCCCCGGGGACCATTTGGTGCGGGAGTTCATCGGCGGAAGCACCCTCAAGATTCCCCATAACGAGTGAGACGAGGGTAAAGCAACCAGGTTGAGCTCCTGTGATCCAACTCACCTGCAACACTTGACTGGAAAGGAACTTTTGCCCTAGACTAGAGGAAAAGTGTCCCTAAAGATCGGTCTAAAGGGGGTGGGATGTTGGAAATAGAGGACCATCGAGCCCAGAAGTCTTCACGGGAAGGAGGTTGTATGGTTCGCAAAATCCCCTGGTTTCTTCTCGCTGCTTTGGTCCCCTACATAGCTTGGGGACAAACCATCGGGGGAACATGGTCTGGGAAGATTTCCTTAATCCCGACAGTGGGATTCAACTGCACTACATTGGAGCTTTCGTATTCCATAACGGAAGGTTGGAAAATCTCCTCCATCAGCGATTTCTTCGGGACGGACGGATGGGTGTGGCAGGAGTTTGGCGCCAAGGGGTCGCTGGGGCCCGTCAACGTGGAATTCCTCTCCCTTTTCGGTCCCAAAGGTCCCGTTTTCCTTTACGCCCAAAGCACGGCCTCTTTCAGCATTGCTGGCTTCGATGTGGCTTTGCATTCCGCATATGTGGGACCCGATGTGTCGGGAATTTACTTTTCCGGCGGACCTTCAGGAGGCACGGTAACCACGGTGAAAACGGAGGTGGATGGCGGTAGCGTTTCGCTGGAAGCGGGATTTGGTGCCCGCCTCACCGATCTGAGCGCCCCGTTTACGATCACTTATACTGGAGCCGGAACCTTCACCAAAGCATACGAAGTGGACCCCTTCCCCGGCGGGCTGGAGTTTACGTACTTTAAGCTATCGGTGGAGGATCTGGCTTTCCTATGTTGTGGCATCACGTTGGACTTCGCGTTCGCCTTCACCAAAACCTCCGGCTTCGATTACGTGAGGTTCGCTCTGGATGACCTGTTCTCCTTGTGCTGTGGGATTTCCTTCGGGATCGAGGTGGAGTTCGGCACGGATTACAAGCGGGTTACCCCGAAAGTGAGCTGGGAAGGTGTGGACGCATGTGTGACGGTATATGGAGATCTGCAGTTTGACCACAACGTCCTTGATGGGTGGGAGCTTTACGGGTTCGGGATCTCCTGTAAATTGGGCGAATGCTACGGGTTGGAATTCCTCACGGCATTCGACGTGGCGGCGTTAGAGGAGATCATCGGCGACGTCTTCGCGGAGGGAGAGTTCGAGTACGTGAAGCTTACGGTCTGCGGTCCCGCGTGCTGTGGAGAGACGTGGGACCTCGGGATCACTGTGTTCTTCCAAGATACCACCGGGCCCTTGTTCGGGGTCTCACGCCTTGTCATAGAGAACACGTTGCCGTTGATGGCAAACTTTTCCGTTACCGTGTCCTTTGAGATCGCGATCCCGGACGGGCCCAGTCTCGATCTGGGCTGGGAGTTCGAGTTCTAAAAGGGGGTAGGAGATGAAGTGGGCTAAATATGTGATAGTGGCTTTGTCAGGGATTGGCACGTTGATCCTCGCGGGATGCTTCTTCATCCCTGCCCGGCCCACGGGGAAGATCGTGGGATACGTGGTGGACGCTGGGGCGGGTTCCCCAGTGGTGGGCGCGCGGGTGATAGCTTACCCCCTGGGAGAGGACGGCAAGCCGAGTTATTGGGTGGGGACCGACTACTTCAGCCCCACCGCACTGACGGACGCGGACGGCTGGTATGAGCTGGTGGTTCCCGCGGGGACGTACACAGTGGTGGTAGAAAAGGAGGGCTATGCCACCTCTAAAGTTGAGGGGGTGGTGGTGGCCAGCACCGCCCGGGTGGACGTGATCGAAAAGCCGGTGTTCAACCCCGATTGGCCCCTGGAACCTCCGGAGGTGACGGTGACCATCGAGGGCCAGGTCGTCACGCCCGGGGATGAGATCATGCTCACGGCTGATCAGCTGGCCGACGGCCTCGACTACCGGGTTGACGCCCAGGGTCCCAACGACATCTCCATCATCTACGCGGCGTTGGGAAAGACGCCCGGGGCGGGGTTCACCACCGGCATGCGGGAGGCGTTCTACTCCACCTATACCACCGGGGATGCAGTGCTCAACCCCTACTGGTACCCCGTGGAGGGCTGGACCACGTTCGAGGTGGTGGTCTACGACATGAACGAGAACCGGACCCATCTCCTGTTTAGGGTCTACATCGAGCCAGAGGAGCCGCCCACACCGGACGTGCTGGACCCTCCACAGGATCTCTCGGCTCTGGCGGTGACGTTGGGGAAGAAGGTGGCCTTTTACGGGGAAGGATTCACGGTGCCGTCGGGCGCAGGGGAGCTGAAGATCCAAGCGGCTCCCGAGGGTGGGAACCTGTACGTGGAACTCACCTGGGACGCCTCCCCGGACGACTGGGTGATAGGCGGCGGCTACGTGGTCAATTACCGCGTTTATCGGAGACTCGCCGGTGAGGCCGATTACACCCTGATCGGGACCATCGCCTCCGGCGACGGGGTATGGGAGGAGCAGGGTGGCCTCCTGTTTTTCCGCTACTACCGGTTCCGGGATAGCTCTCCCGATCTCCAAGAGGGGGTGGAGGTGAGCTACCAGGTGCGGGCGTTCGTTGGCACCACCGAGTCCGCTCCCGTGGAGGCCTCCACCACCCCATTGGGGATCTGGGACGTGCGTCTCCTGGAGCCGGCGGACGGGGCCACCGGCGTCTCCCTCACCCCAACGTTCCGTTGGGAGCCGACCCGGATCGTGGGAAGCGACCAGCTCTACGTGTGGGCCCTGTTCGACCTCGCGCTCGGCGGGTGGTACCTCGCGGACTTACTGCTCAACGAGACCGAGTACCAGTTCACCGGGGTACCGGAGACCCCCTACGAGCGGCTCCAACCGCACCGGGTGTACCAGTGGTACATCGGCGTGGCCATCGCCTACGATGACTTCGACGCTCCCACCGCGGTGTCCGTGGCCATCCAGGACGGGTGGTCGATAACGGGTGTCCCGGTACCGGAAGTCCCCGTGCTCCCCGCCACGGACCTGTTCACCTTCACCACCGGGGACTGGGGAGAATGAGGAGGTGAGCGATGAAAAGGAAGATAACATACTTGGCGTTGGGATTTGTGGGATTTGCCCTCCTCCTCACGGGGTGCACGGGGCTATGGGCGCCTCGGGCGCCGGAGGCGAGAACGCCCATACCCGCGGTCCCCGGAGATCCCACGTTCCAGCCCACGGTGGATCCCGAGGTCATCGGGCAGGCGTTGGTGCGGGGGGAGCACATCCCCGGCGAGATCGTGGTGGGCTATACCGATGAGGCCGCCTTCTCCGCCGTCCTTTCCCTGGTCGGTGGGACGGTGCGGGACCAGTTCACGATGGGGGAGCTCACCGCGGCCCTGCTGGAGCTCCCCGGGGGGACCTCGGTGGCCGAGGCCCTGGGGACCATCCTCCTGCGGTGGCGCGACCGGGACGATCCGTTGCGGGGGATCGCCTTCGCTGAGCCCAACTACGTCTACGAGCTCATCGACCCCGAGCCCACGGGGCAGGACGCCTACCTCAAGTCGGTGGAGCCCGCGGTCTACGATCCGGACGCGGACCTGCGGCCCTACCAGTGGGGGCTGGACGTGGTGGGGGCCGAGGACGCTTGGGCCCACGCCACCGGCGATGGGGTCATCGTGGCGGTGATCGACACCGGGGTGGACGGGACCCACCCCGACCTTCAGGGGAAGGTGACCGTGGGCTACGACCCCGCGACCGATACGGTGATACCCGCCGGGGTGAACTCTGACACCGTGGGCCACGGGACCCACGTGGCGGGGATCATCGCTGCCAACGACGATGGAAAGGGGATCGTGGGGCTAGCCCCGGACGTCCAGATCCTGCCCATCGTGATCTTCAACCCGGACTACGTGGGGGCGTTTGACGCCGCCGAGGGCATCGTCTGGGCGGTGGACGAGGGGGCGCGGGTCCTCAACAACTCCTGGGGCGGCTACGTGTACTCCCAGATCCTCAAGGCCGCCTTCGACTACGCCTTGGCCTTCGGCGCGGTCCCGGTGTGCGCCGCGGGGAACGACGGCGAGGCCTTGATCCACTTCCCCTCCGCCTACCCCGGGGTGATCGCTGTGGGGGCCACCACCCCGCGCGACACCCGGACCGATTTCTCCCAGATCGGGGGGTGGCTGTCGGTAGGCGCCCCCGGAGAGGGGATCCTCTCCTGCGTCCCCACCACCTACGTCCAGGCCGGCACCGGCGATCCGCTCCTCTACGACTACTGGGGCGGGACCTCCATGGCGACGCCGTTCGTCTCGGCCCTGGTCGCCATGCTCCTCGAGCTCCACCCCGGGGCCACCCCGTACCAAATCCGGAAGATGATCGAGGACACCGCCGTGGACATCGAGGAATCGGGCTTCGACGTCCACTCCGGCCACGGGCGGATCGACGCGGCCGCCGCGGTGACCGCCCCGGTACCTGGGGACGGCTCCACCCTCTTCGTCTACACCCCCTTCGAGAGCTCCTACGAGCTCTATGGGGGATGGTGGTTCGGCATACCCTATGTGGACGTGATCCTGTTCCAGGACGGGGAGATCCGCTCCTGGGCCCAGACCGACCTCGCGGGCTGGTGGACACTGTGGTTCCCGTTCGAGCCCAATACCGGTGACTGGGGCGTGGCCCTCTTCCCCTGGATCGAGCCGGGAACCTACGACGTGGTGGTGGGCGGGGACGACGCCGTCCTGTTCGGGCAGCGGACCGCCAACCGGGTCACCGCCGTCCGGACCGATATCACGCTGGGGCCCGGCGAGTCCTGGTGGAGTTCGGAGATCATCCCCCTGAACACCGAGCTCCAGGTGCGGATCGACTGGACCGGCGCCGGGGACGTGGACCTGGCCATCTACGAATATGACCTCGTAAACGACGTGTACGTATGGCACACGGCCAAGACCGGGGCCGACTGGGGCACGTTCACCAGCGACGATGACGGCGCCGACGGGGACGGCAGCGAGACCTACACCCTGGCCTTCCCCCATTGGGGTTACGACGAGTACCCCATCGCCATAGACGCCACAAATTCGACCGCCGATACGGTGGTCACCGTCACCATCGTCCAGAACGGGATCACCGAGGTCTACGGCCCCTACACGGTGGCCGCCGGTGCGTTCGTCGAGCTGAAGGATCAAGCCGACTGGTGGGACGCCCTGGACGGCCCCTGGGTCTTCTGATCGGGACGCGGATGTGCAAGGGGCCGGGCTCTCCCGGCCCCTTTTTCCTTGTGCCGCGGGTCAGGCGCCGATTCGGAACAACGCGCAGGCGTTGCGGAAGGTGAGCTCGGCGACGTCCCGGGGCGGGAGCCGCAATACCCCCGCGATCCTCTCCACCATCAACCGCACCTTCGCCGGGTCGTTACGCTTCCCCCGATGGGGCTCGGGGGGGAGATACGGGGAATCGGTCTCCACCAACAGCCGCTCCAGGGGGATCTCCCGGAGGAGGGCCCGCAGGGCCGCGTTTTTCCTATAGGTCACCGGGCCGCCGATCCCGATGTGGAACCCAAGATCCAGGAAGTCCCGCGGGGGGCCGTGGACCGTGGAGAAGGCGTGGATCACCCCCCGGCCGGGGTTCACCTCGTGCAAAATCTCCAAGAGCTCATCTCGAGCCTCGCCTCGGAGGTGTACGATCACCGGAAGCCCCTTTTCCTTCGCGAGCTCGAGCTGGGCCCGGAAAGCCCGCCGCTGGTCGTCCCGCGGCGATAGGTCCCGGTAGTAGTCCAGACCGCACTCCCCCACTGCCACCGCCCCTTGGTCCAATAGCGCCGCTAACTTTCGCAGCGTGTCCTCGCTGAAATCCTTGGCCTCATGAGGATGTACGCCGCAGGCGGCGTAGATGTGGTGATGCTTCCGCGCGAGCCCCAGGGAGGCCCGGGAGGTATCGAGGTCCACCCCCACGTTGACCACGCGGATCCCCTGCCGCGCGAGCTTCTCGATCAGACGGTTCCTGTCAGGGTCGAACTGAGGAAAGTCCAGGTGGGCGTGGGTGTCAAAAAGCCGCATGAGTTAACTCTCAGCCAGGGGATTCCAAACGCTTGAGGACCGCCGGGATGGCGCCGAGGAGATCGCCAGGGAGGATACCCCGCTCCGCTCCCTCTTTTACCAGTTCCTCGCCTGCCCGTGCATGGACGTACACGCCTACACACGCTGCCTCCAAGGCCTCCGCTCCCCCGGCCCAGATACCGCCGATTACTCCCGAGAGGACGTCCCCGGAGCCCCCGTGGGCCAGGGCGGTGTTTCCCCCCACATGCAGGTAAACGTCACCGTTCGGGGTGGCGATGGCCGTGGGGGGACCCTTCAGCACGATCACCGCATCCCAGTTTCGGGCCGCAGCGCGTGCCCGCTCGATCTTGTAGGCCACCACCTTATCCACCGCGCCCCCTGCCAAGCGCACGAACTCCCCTGGATGTGGTGTCAGTATCGGTGTGATGTGTGATGTCTGGCGCGTGGCGCGTTTCAAGATCTCGATTCGGCCGGCCAAAGCGTTCAACCCATCGGCATCCAAGAGGAGCTTGGGCACTTCCTCCAATAGTGCCTCGACCAGCACACTGGGCCCGGCTCCCTTGCCCAGTCCGGGTCCGCAGATCACCACGTCCATGTCGGCCGCGAGTTTAAGGATCCCCTTAACTGCCTCCTTGGAGAAAATTCCGCCCTTCGTGGCGGGGAAGGGATGGACCAGGGCTTCGGTGACGCTTCCCTCGAGTACCGAGTAGAGGGGCTCGGGGCAGGCGATGTGTACCAGTCCTGCCCCGGTGCGGNACGCCGCTTCCGCCGCCAACGCCGCCGCCCCGGCCATCCCCACCGATCCCCCCACCACCAGCACCCTGCCGAATGTGCCCTTGTGGCCGAAGGGATCGCGATAGGGCAGGGCCGCAGCACAGAAAGCCTCCGATATCACCTCCGCCACCGGCTCCACCGCGTCCCACGCGGCCTGGGGGTAGGCCACGTCGATCACCTCCACCTCGCCACAGTTTCGGGCCGCCGGTGGGAGGAGGTGGCACGGCTTGAGTGCCCCCATGGCCAGGGTGATGTCCGCTTCAACCGCGGGGCCGGGAATCTCGCCCGAGTTGGCGTCCAGTCCCGAGGGTACATCCACTGCCACTACCAAACCCAACGATTCGTTGATGAGCTCTATGGCCTTGGCGGCGAGTCCCCGGGCGGAACCCTTAATCCCCACTCCCAATAGCCCGTCGATGACGAGATCCGCTCTGATCAGGGCGTCTCGGAACTTGTCCAGGTCGCGGGATGAGCGCACCCGGAAGAGGCGCCCGGGGAAACAGGCCGCGAATGCCCTGGCTTGGACAGCGGCCGCGTCGGCGGGCTCCCCCAAGACTACCGCCAATACTTCAGCTCCCCACAGGCCGAGCCACCGGGCGATCCCCAGGGCATCCCCGCCGTTTCCCCCCTTGCCACACACGGCGAAGACGTATCGGCGGAGAGGACGACCCAGGGTGCGCTGGAGGTACTCCGCCCCACCTCGGGCGGCGGACTCCATGAGGAGGATCCGCTCCACCCCATGACGCTCACTCTCGCGATCCAAGACTCTTATCGCTTCCGCCGAAAAGACGGGCTGCATCGCGAGATCCATTGTAGGGAGGTCTAACAATCAAGCCAAGTGGAGGATCTCAAAGCCGTTAGAGGAACGTACCTAACGGCTTTCATACAATCGGAGGATCTCTTCCGCCACCTGCCGTGACGTTCTTTCTCCGCGATCGATCCACACGATCCCCGGCTCGCGTCGGAACCAGGTGAGCTGGCGGCGCGCGTAGGCCTTGGTATTCGCCACGATCCGACGCCTGGCAGCCTCCAGGGGGATCTTTCCCCGTAGGTGATCGAAGAGCTCCTCGTACCCGATCGTCCGCAGTATGGGCGCGTCCGAGGGAAGCTTGGTTCCAAAGAGCATCAGGGCCTCGGTCAGCAGGCCCCTGGAGAACATCTCCTCCACCCGGGCCGCGATCCGCCGGTAGAGCTCCTCCCGGTCCATGGTGATCCCCACCACGAGGAGGGGCCAGGGGAACGGCCGCTCTTTTCCCCAAAAATATGAGATGGGCTTTCCCGTGAGGTGGAATACCTCCAGGGCTCGGATAATGCGCACGCGATCGTTGGGGCAGATCCTCTCCGCCGCTGCGGGATCCACCTGCTCGAGCTTCCGGTAAAGCTCATCGGTGGGGCGCTTCGCCAGCTCGGCCCGAACCCGTGGATCAGCCCCGGGACCCTCGAAGAGTCCCACGGTGAGGGCTCGCACGTACAGGGTGCTTCCGCCCACGATCACCGGGATCTTCCCTCGCCCCAGTATCTCCTGCACGGTTCGCTCGCAGTCCCGTCGGAATCGCACCGCATCGTAGCGGTCCCACCACGGTACGAAGTCCAGGAGATGATGGGGAACGCGCTGGCGTAGCTCATGTGAAGGTTTAGCGGTGCCCACCTCGAGATCGTGATACACTGCTCGAGCATCGGCGGAAATGATCTCCCCCCCGATAAGCTCCGCGAGCTCCACCGCGATCTCCGACTTCCCTACGGCGGTGGGCCCGATGATCAGGGGGATCCTCACTCTTCGGAAAGCAGCAGGTCTCGGTAGCGCTTGAGGGCTGCTCTGCGGGAGGGGTGCTTCAGCTTCTCCAACGCCCGGAGCTCTATTTGGCGGATCCGCTCGCGGGTGACGTCGAACATGGCCGCCACCTCCTTCAGGGTGCGGGGATGGCCGTCGCGCAGGCCGTAACGGAGCTCCAGGATCTCCCGTTCCCGCGGATCCAGCTCCTGGATTGCCTTGAGGAGCTCCTCCCGGAGTTTTTCCCTGATCGCTTCCTTTGAAGGTGAGGGGACCGAGCTGTCGGCAATGAGGTCGCCCAGGGTCTCGTCCTCGTCTTCGGAGAGAGGGCGCTCCAGGGAAGAGGTGTAGCGAGCCACTTGCTCGATCCTTTTTATCTTATCCACGGGAATCCCCAGGGTCTCGGAGAGCTCCTCGTAGGTAGGGGCGGTGCCGTAGCGCTGGATATGTTCTCGCCTGGCTTCGGAAAGATCCTGGAGGGTCTCGGCGGCGTGAGTGGGTACGCGGATGGTGCGGGTTTGGTCGGCCAACGCTCGGGTAATGGCCTGGCGGATCCACCACGTAGCGTAGGTGGAAAACTTGTAGCCCTTGCGCCAGTCGAACTTTTCCACCGCCCGCATGAGGCCGATGTTTCCCTCTTGGATCAGGTCCAGGAGGGAAAGGCCGTGGTGCATGTAACGCTTCGCCACCGAGACCACGAGCCTCAAGTTGGATTCGATCAATTTCTTCCTGGCCGCTTCTCCTTCCTTCACCTTACGCTCGAGTTCGGCCCGCTCCTCGGGCGGGAGCTGGTCCCCTTCTTCCTTAAGCCGCTGGGCGGCGAGCTTCCCTTCCTCCATGGCCTTCGCTAGGGCCACCTCCTCTTCCTTAGTCAGGAGCGGGACACGACCGATCTCTTTCAGATAGGTGCGGATGGGATCTTCCCGGGAACGGGATGGCGTTTCCTCGACCTCCTCCACCGCGGTGGTCTCCTCGGGCTCCTCGAGAGGAACGTTGCTGTTCCCCTCCCACGGATCCGGTAGGTCCGAGAACACATGCTTACCTTTGCTTTTCATATTCCCCCTTCAACACTTGGGCCCGGCTGCGACAAAGCTCCACGTACTCCCGCTGAAGTCTCTCCAGGGACTCCTTGACGCCTCGCTTCTCCGCTTCCTCAAGCTCCTCCCGCAGGGCGGCTATACGTCGCTCGAGACGGGGCAAGATAATGAACTTACGCCACGCTTCCTCCAAGGCTTTTTTCTCATCGGAAAAGTTGATGTCCCAAAGGAGAACCCGGCTCAAACGTGCCTGGATCTCCGGTTCGAGTTCGGCGGTGAGCAGATCAGG
>Ga0180878_1075_pt1 | contig 14042 bp, 11 predicted proteins | sample Deesub1362A_J573_FD_124315 | JGI IMG/M metagenome (GOLD analysis project Ga0180878, IMG submission 124315) | Candidatus Acetothermia bacterium JdFR-50 | reverse complement strand
ATAAAGATCAATCTGCTGAAGGGGATTGTAGAGATCTACATCGAGGAGAGGAAGCCGGTGGGAAGGGTAGAGGACTCGGGGGGCAACGGATACTGGGTGGACGCAGAGGGTGTCGTTTTGGGGGCAGCTCCTGAGGGGTCCCCAACCCTTGTAGGTTTGTCCCCATCGTTCACGGGCGGCCATGTTCCCCAGTGGATCGCGGAGCTCCTCGTGTTTTACGCCGGTTTTCCCCGCTGTGTGGAAGTTTTTCCGCGGATTGATGTGAGCGATCCTGAGGATGTGACCCTTTATCCCCCTGCAGGCACCTATCCTGTGGTCAAGGTGGGTTCCCTCTCCGCGCTGTATTCACTTCTTCCCAAATTGGAGGAGCTCCTCTATAAAATCGACCTTTCCGGTTTCAAGACCATCGATTGCCGTCTCGGGGACGGCTGTGTATTAAAACCGCTTGTCGAGGGGGGGCGAGAGAGTGGCTAGGCGCCGGCGTCGTGGCAGGGAGAGGATCGTGGTGGGCCTGGATGTGGGAACCACCAAGGTGGCTTGTTTGGTGGCCAATGTGGTGGACTCGGAAATCGAGATCATCGGGATGGGTACCGCTCCGTCCCGGGGGTTGGATAAGGGCGTTGTGGTGGACATCGGACGTACCATCCAATCCATTCGAAAGGCCGTCGAGGAGGCCGAGAACATGGCCGACGTCAAGATCCGTTCCGTCTATGTGGGTATCGCTGGCCAACACATCCGCTCCATCAACACTACCGGCACCGTGGCCATCACCCACCCGGGGCGAGTCATAAAACGTAGCGATATCCGGCGGGTGATCGACGCCGCGAAGGCGGTGCCCGTCCCTCCCGACATGCAGTTGATCCATGTCATCCCTCGCCAATACAAGGTCGATGGTCAGGAAGGGATCACGGATCCCGAGGGGATGACGGGGACGCGCTTGGAGGCCGATGTGCACTTGGTCCTGGGCTCCGTCACCGCGGTGCGCAACCTCGTGCGTTGTATAAAGTACTTGCGCATAGACGTGCAGCAAATCGTGTTGCAGCCGCTGGCATCATCCTTGGCCGTCCTTTCCTCGGCGGAAAAGGAGCTCGGGGTGGTGCTTTTGGACATAGGGGGTGGCACCACCGATATCTCCATCTACAAGGGGGGCGATATCTGGTTCTCCAAGGTCATCCCCGTTGCGGGCCAGCACATCACCAATGACATCACCGTGGGTCTCCAGACCCCCATTGAGGAGGCGGAGAGGATAAAGAAGGAGTACGGAACCTGTCTCGTAGATTCCGTGGACGATAACGAGAAAATCGAGATCGCCACCATCGGGGGAGATGGTACAAAGCTCGTCTCCCGCAAGCGCCTGGCCAAGATCATCGAAGCGCGGGTGGAAGAGATCCTGGATCTGGCCATGGAGGAGGTGGAGAACGCTGGTTACAAGGACATCGTCCCGGGTGGGCTTGTGATCACTGGGGGTACAGCCCTTCTGGACGGGATCGTGGAGTTCGCCCAGGCGCGCTACGGGCTTCCCGCCCGCCGCGGTCAGATCCCCCAAGGGATCCACGGCTTGCGGGACATCGTGGAGTCGCCCGTGTACGCCACCGCCATTGGCCTCCTCAAGTACGCGGTGGAGTTCAAGAAGCTCGAGCCCCAGGAGAGCCGGGGCGGATGGTTCAACACGGTGCTGGAGTGGCTCCGAGCCATTTTGTGGGGGGGGNGAGGACGGATGGAGAACATCCAGCCGATGGCTCCGGCGCGGATCGTGGTAATCGGGGTGGGCGGTGGCGGCGGAAACGCCGTGAACCGCATGATGCAGGCCGGGATCCAGGGGGTGGAGTTCGTAGCGGTGAACACCGACGCCCAGGTCCTCCAGACCGTCCAGGCTCACCGTCACCTCCAGATTGGCAGAAATCTTACCCGGGGCTTGGGGGCAGGAGGGAACCCCGAGATCGGGCGCAAGGCGGCCGAGGAATCCCTGGACGAGATCGTCGACCTGCTTCAAGGATACGACATGGTCTTCATCACTGCGGGGATGGGCGGGGGAACCGGGACGGGGGCGAGCCCGGTGATCGCCCGGGCAGCCAAGGAGTTGGGTGTACTAACCGTCTCCATCGTCACCCGGCCCTTTTCTTTCGAGGGAATACCTAGGGCGAAGCGGGCTGAGGAGGGCATTAACCTCTTGAGCCAACATGTGGACGCCCTTATCACTGTCGCCAACGACAAGCTCCTCAAGATCGCCCCTCCCGATATGCCCCTTACCCGGGCCTTCGAGCTGGCCGACGAGGTGCTGAAGCAGGGAGTCCAGGGGATCACCGAGCTCATCACCGTGCCCGGGCTGATCAACCTGGATTTTGCTGACGTGGAGGCGGTGCTGCGTGATGCGGGCACGGCCCTCATGGGGATCGGGGAGTCGGAGGGAGAAAACCGCACGCGGGATGCCGCCCGCAAGGCCGTGACCTCACCGCTTTTGGACTGTTCCATGAGGGGGGCCAAGAAGGCCATCATCAACATCATGGGCGGTGAGGACCTCACCTTGGAGGAGGTAAACGAAGCTGCTCAGGTGGTTCAAGAGGCTTTGACCGACAAAGCCGATATTTACATGGGTGCTGTTATCAAGGACGGGATGAAGAAGGTCCGGGTCACGGTGGTGGCCACCGGTTTTTCCCCCACTCCGGAGTTGGAGGAGGGGATTACGAGCCCCGGCGAGGAAGCGATTCTGGAAAAGATCCGAAAGGAACTTACCAGCGATAGCTTGGACGTTCCTGCTTTTATCCGCCGGAATGGAAAGGCGTGACTCGGGGCCGTACCGCGTTCCGTTTGGTTTTTGGTGCCAAAATTGGAGGTTTTTATCTGAAAAGAAGGTGGTGTACGATGCGGAAGGTTGTCAAGTTTGCATTGGTTTCTTTTGGGCTAGCCATCCTTGCATCTGGGGGCTTTGGACAGGACGCGGAGCTCCTCATCTGGCAGCTTCCCACCCCCAACGCCCAGCCCGTGGGACTGGCCATTTCTCCGGACGGGAGGATTTACATCGCTGAATTCAATGCGCAAAAAATCGGGAGGCTAGATCCGTCCAACAACGAGCTCGCCGAACGAGATATCGAGGGAAAGCCGGGCAGTATTTTTGCGCACTTGAACGATACTGTAGTCTACACGCTCCCCCTTGAGGATGTGATAGGGTATCTGGTATTCACAAGCGGGCAAGCCCGATGGCAAGTGCCCACGGCAGGGGCCTGGCCTATAGATTTGACCCCCGCCCCCTCGGGACCTGGTCAAATAAATTTGTGGTTTGTAGAGCGAACAGCTGGCAAAGTGGGGTTTTTGTCCCCCTCACAGATCCCTGTGACGTTGCCCCTTTACTATCCCCAGAAGCACACCATCGCGCCCCAACGCCAGCGGATAACCCCAAGGGTTGTCTCGGTGCAACCCCGGCTTTCCCCGGGAAATCCCATGTTGCCTCCGCCCTTGGTTCTCGTCCCTTCATCGAGTACGGGGCCCATAACAGAGTGGTCGGTCACGGGCTTCACGGTGACCTACGTGGAAGACCTAGCACTGGCCACAGCCAGCGGTGCGGTTTGGTTCACCACCGCTGCGGGAGAGCTGGGCTCTCTGGACCCTTCCTCCAGCGCGGTGGGCTATTACGCCTTGCCCTCGTCCTCGCATGTCCTAGGGGTTACGGTGGCCCCGGATGGGAAAGTTTGGTTTACCGACCGTGCCACCCCTGCCATCGGTTCCCTGGACCCGGTGACGGGGGATGTGTACCTATGGCCCATCCCTGGGGGAGTTCAACCACTGAAGATCGCCGTTGCCCCGCCGGAACACATCTGGTTCATCGATCGTGAAGCAGATCTGGTAGGATTTCTGCGTCCCAGCGCGAACGAATTTACCCTCTATCCCTTGCCTCCAAACTCCTATCCTGTGGATCTCGCTTTGGCCGATGACGGCACGGTGTGGTTCGTGTGCGAACGGGGACATTATGTGGCGAGCCTCTCCATCATTCCGGTACTCGGCCCACCACCGACCCCTTCAGGGAGTGAGGCGGCTAAGATCCTGGGGTATTCCATCACCCAGGTGGGGAACCGTGCCACGATAGAGGTGATTTACTCCTACAACGGGAGCCTGGGCTTCCCGGTATTCGTGGGGCTTTACGTGCTTCCCGACGACACGGGGTTTGGCTTCACCCCGTACCGGATAGAACGGGCGGGGACGGGCACGGCTACGATCGAGCTCGTTTATTCGGGGACAGCACCGGCTCGGACCGAGGCGATCAAGTTGGTGATCTACCTTCAGGGTGGGCAGTCGATCGCGGAGCGAATGGTGGAATTCCGTACCACGTGGACACCCTAATTTCACGGGGGCAAAGGCTGTCAAGAGGGGCCGCCTGGTCCCTTTTTATTTGTGCGGGAATGTGGTACTATTAGAACGAACGTTCGATAGAGAACCGGGAGGCCGGATGAAATCGACGGAACGAAGGATCCTAGAGGCCGCGGGGCGGCTTTTCTCTCAACGCGGATTTCACGCCACCGGGATGCGGGCCATCGCCCGCGCGGCCAAGGTATCCCTGGGCACCATCTACCACCACTTCAAGAGCAAAGAGGAGATGCTTCTGGCGCTCCTCAAAGAGGAGTATGAAAAGCGTCGTCGAGCCATTGAGGCACTACGTGAGGAGAACCTCCCTGTCCCGGAGATGATTCGTAGTATCGCCGAGCTCCACTTCCGTTTTCTCCTGGAAAGCGGCCCGGCCCTTCGGCCTTTGGCCCAGGGTCTTCGTGGCCTCTCTCCCCAGGCCAAGAAGGCCGCCCTGGGCATGCGGGAGGAATTCGTGAGCTACATCGCTTCTCTGATCCAAGAGGGCATCGCCCGGGGGCAGATCCGGCGGTGCGATCCCGTCATCGCCGCCCACTCCTTCCTCGGGATGGTGGAGGCCGTCTCCGCCCGAGCGCTGGAGGGGGACGAGGTGGGGCAACGCATTCAGGAGCGTGGAGCTGGGGAGCTCGCCGAGATCGCGTGGCGGGCCCTGGCCCCGGAACCTCTGTGAGGAGGAGGGGGATGAGAAAGTTAGCGTTTCTTGTGGGATTGATCCTGCTGTGGGGTGCTATGCTGGGCGTGGCTGAGGAGGTCGAGGAAAAGATTTTGATTATTGACGAAACGGAGGGTTTCCTCATCTCGCTTAGACTTGAGGCCATGGTGAGGATCCTGGCCCAACGTGGCTTCTTCATTAAGGCCGTGTCCGCCTTTCCGGAGGGGCCGGTGGAGGGAGCCCCATTCGATCTCGTCTTCGTGATTCCACAGGAGGGAAGGTACATCTGGCTCTGCATGCCCCTCGAATCTCAAGTTCAGATAGAGGAAGGTGCTCGGGAACTGGAGAACCTCAAGACCTTGGTGGGGGAGATTTTCGAAGGGAGAAGGGAACTCCGCACGCCGGCCGATGACCTCTGGCCCCTTCTTTTATCCTTCCGCCTGGCCGAGCTTGGGATCTTCGAGGACGAATAGGGGGAGGGGAAATGTTGCGCCGGTTCGCGGAGACGGTGGCTGCGCATCCCATCCGGACCCTGGTCGTCCTGGGGGCCATCACCGTCTTCTTCCTCTTCTTCGCGCCCCGCATCCAGTTCCTCTCCGACATGGAGAAGATGCTTCCCGCCGATGATCCGGTGGTAGCCAAGTTCCGGGAGACCAAGGATACCTTCGGCTCTCAGTCCGTGCTCATGGTGGGTGTAGCGGCCCCGCGCGGGGGCACCCTCTTCACCCTGGAAAGCGTCCGCAAGCTTTACTCTCTGACCACGGAGCTCGAGACCTTGGTGGATGCGGGACTCCTGGAAGAGGTGGTCTCCCCCACCAACGTGGACATCGTGGAGGGGACGGAACTGGCCTTAGTGGTACGTCCTGCCATGCAGCGTCCCCCGGAAACGGAGGCAGATGTACGGGCCTTCGTGGACCGGCTCCTGGGGGAGCGGAGAATCGAGGGTTCCTTGGTGTTGGAGGACGGTTCAGCTTGTCTCATCGTCCTCAAGGTCCACCCCGAAGCGGAGGGCAACAAAGCGAAGGTGGCTGAGCTCGTCACTCGGGTGGAGGGTATCCTGGATCGCTACCGGGGCCCGGAGGAGTTCTACCTCACCGGGGACGCCGCCTTCGTGCATTACATGGACGCGTACATGCACCGGGACCTCGTGTTCCTCTTCCCAGTGGTGGTGTTGGTGGTGTTGGGGGTGCTTTTCCTGAGCTTCCGCGTCCTCAGGGGGATGTTCCTCCCCCTTTTCGTGGTCATCCTGGCCGTGATTTGGACCGTGGGGCTTATGTCCCTTTTGGGGGTGAAGCTCTCCATGGTGTCGAGCTTCCTCCCGGTGCTCTTGGTGGCGGTGGGCTCGGCGTACGGGATCCACGTGGTCAACCACTACTTCGAGCGGGCGGCGGAGGGAACGCCGAAGCAGGAACTCATCGCCGAGGTGGTGGAAGCCATGGCGAACCCGGTGTTCGCCTCGGCCCTTACCACTGCCGCAGGCTTCCTTACCCTGATCTCGGCTTTCCTTAAGCCCATAAGGGAATTTGCTTTGTTCTCGGCTTTCGGGGTTCTCGTATCGTTCGCCATATCCCTCACGCTGATACCCGCTATCCTCTCCCTCCTTAAGCTCCCCAAGAAGCGAGGAGGGGCAACGGCCTCCCAACGCAAAGCCCCCCGGGCCCTCGCCCGCTTCGCGCACCGCCGCGCGGCCTGGCTACTGGGAGGGGCGTTCCTCCTTTTCGCCGTCTTTCTCTCCCAAATCCCACATCTTCAGGTGGAGTCCGACATGGCCAAGTACTTCCGCCCCTCGGCCCCCGTGATCCGAGGGCTTCAGTTCGTGGAGGAGCATTTCGGCGGGAGTCAAAACATAAGTGTGGTCATCGAGACCGGCCGCCGCGATGGTCTCAGGGACCCCGTGGTCCTGTGGTTCATCGACGAGCTTCAACGTCACCTCGAGGCCTCGGGGATAGTGGGGTACACGTCCTCGCTGGTGGACCTCATAAAGGAAACCAACTACACTCTTCACGGCGACGACGAGGCCTTTTACCGTATCCCCGATTCCCCCCGGGCCGTGGCCCAGCTCCTCCTCCTCTACGAGATGGGCGGGGGGAAGATCCTGAAGAGCATGGCCACCCGGGACTTCTCCGCCGCCCAGCTCACCGCCCGAGTGAAGTCGGTGGGGACTGCGGCCTACGAAAAGCTCATGGCGGACGTGGAGCGCTTCATTGACGAGCGGGCACCGGAGGGTGTCACAGGGTATGTGACCGGATCCCTGGTCATCTACGTACGCATCAGCCACAAAATCGTTCAGTCCCAAGTGGTCAGCCTGTTCGCGAGCTTCGGGGCGGTGTGGTTCATCGTCTCGATCCTCCTGGGCACCGCCATGGGGGGTGCGTTCGCACTGCTCCCCCTGGTGGTCTCGGTGGTAGGGAATTTCGGGGTCATGGCCATAGCGGGGGCGAAGCTGGACATGGCTACGGTGATGATCGCAAGCCTGGTCATCGGGATCGGGGTGGATTACGCCGTGCACTTCATCACCCGTTACCGACGGGAACGCATGAGGGATCTACCTCATCCCGAAGCCCTGGGGGTTACCTACGATACCGCGGGGAGGGCCATTCTCTACAACGCCCTCACGTTGACGGCCGGATTCCTGGTGTTGATCCTCTCCCGTTTCGGAGCGTTGGCCACCATGGGTTGGCTAGTGGCCCTCACCATGGTGACGAGCTCCGCTGGGGCGCTACTGGTGCTCCCGGCGGTGCTGGGGTTCGTGGAGCCGAAATTCCTCTTCCAGCGTTATCTCGTGACGTGGGACCGGGGAAGACCGAGACTGGTATTGGCGAAGGCCAATCCCCGGGAGAAGGATAAAGCCGAAAGGAGGAAAGCATGAGGAAAGGTGTGTTGCTTGTGGCATCCTTCGTCGCCTTGTGGGGACTCGGTCTCCTGGCTCAGGGTCTGAGCGCTGACGAGATCCTCGCCAAGGTGGAGGAGAAGGGCTTCATGGGCGCGGAGACCGGCAAAGTGGTGGTGACGGTGAGGTTCACCATCACCGAGGGTGACGTGACGAACACCTACGCTTTCCGGGTTTATTCCGCCCGGGGCATCGACGACCAGCCGGACAAGAGCCTCATCGTTTACCTCGAGCCTGAGCTCGTGGCTGGCACCATGTTCCTCACTTGGACCCCGAAGGAAGGGGACGCTCGGATGTGGCTGTACCTGCCGGCCCTGGGGTTGGTGAAGGAGTTGGTGTCCGAGGAAGCCCGCCAGCAGGAGTTCATCTCGGGCTCAGGGATAACCCGGGAGGACATCGCCGGGGGCTTCCGGTATCGGGATGACTACGATCCCGCGCTCGCCGGGGAAGAAACCCTGGACGGTACCACGGCCTATATCATCACCCTCATCCCCAAGGAGGGCCACGATACGGAATGGGCAAAGGTGGTTCTGTGGGTGGATAAGGAGCATTTCGTCGTGTTGCGCACCGAGTTCTACGACGCCGGGGGAAAGCTCGGGAAGGTGATCGAGGCTCAGGATTTCTACGTCGACGACCTGGGCTACATACCCCACAAGCTCACCATCCGGGATCTCTCCACGGGCAACGTGGCGGTATTGGAGATTCTGAAACGGGAGAAGACCGATATTCCGCCCGAATATTTCGATCCACAGGACCTCCCTACCTTGACGATCCCGCTAGAATGACCGCGGCGTTGGGGTGGCAGCGGGTACCGATACGGTGCCCGTCGCCGTTCATGAGCGGGATCCGCCGAAAGGGCCAGGGCCGTAATCAAGACGTCTCCCATTCGGAACGGATAGGGAGGAACTCCCGGGCTTTGTATTTGCGGCGGGCGGCGATGAAGCGGTAAGGGAATCGTACCAAGAGATTGTTCCATGCCTTCACAAGCTCGTTGTAATTGCGTCGCTTTATATCGTACTCCTCCGCCGCCTCCGCGAGCCGGTTCTGCGCTTCCCGTATGTGCCGTGGGCGCTCCCGCGGAAGGGCGGAAAAGACGCGCCAAAGCACGGTGCGGATCTTCTCGTCGAGCACGTGGATTTTCGCCACGTCCAGTTCACCAAAGGCACCTTCCGCCACTAGCCTCTCAATCGCCCACCGCCCCTCCGGGACCAGTCCCTCTCGCCCTAGTGCCTCGGCGAACTCGCGCAGGACCTCAAGTCGTTCCCGAAAGGCCTGTTGGGCCTCACGCCAGGCCTCTTCCAGACGATCGGCTCCTACCTTGAGCTTCCTTCCCGCCCGCCGGTATTCCCAGTAAAGGAACAAAGCGACCAACGCTGCGATTACGAGGAATACCTCCATCTCCCTCTCCTACCATGAGCTCCCGCCGCCTCCGCCCATCCCTCCACCGGAGAACCCCCCGCCGCCGAAACCGGACCCACCACGCCAGCCTCCTCCCCTGGAGGAAGAGCGGGGCCGCGCCGTGGCTACAGCATGGGCCGTACGCTGGAGGATGAAAAGGCGCGTCCCGAAGAGATAGGGGCTGTAAGTGGGGAACCGGCCCTCGTACCAATCCGGTGGCCGCCGAAGCAACCCCTCGAACTTCCGGGTCCAGCGTTCCACCATCCCGAAAGCCATAGCGTAAGGGAGGAGTTCCTCAAAGTGTTGCTCCGCCGCGGCGAACTCGAGATACGGCTCCTCGGCCCGCCGGATGTACTCCTCCAGCCCCAGCACCCGGCGCAGCACCTCCATCCCCTTGCGGGTCTTGCGGGGCATGTAGGGGGCGAAGAGGAGCACGATCATCCCCCCCGCCGCCACCGCGAGCCCCAGGTACAAGGAATTCTGCAGGACACCGAGGAACACCCCCAAGAGGGCGATACCTACCCCCAGGCCTCGGTAGGTGTTCCTTACCCGATCGGGGTTGGCCGGGTAGTAGCCCTTCTCGGTGAGTTCCATGTAGAGTTTAGCCGCGAGGGCCGGCACCTCCTCGTAGAATTCGTACTTGAGGTCCGAGAGCCTCACGGCCTCCCCGCGTCCCTGGAAGAGGGCCTCCATTAGCTTTTCCTCGAAGGGGGTGAGGGGGGCCCGGCCTTTCGTGCGGCGGAGCTCGTAATCTGACGGCTCGCCTTCCACTTCGGAGATCTCGGCGATCTTCACGTACCCCTTCACCGCCAGAGAGAGGAGCCCAGCCACGAGGTCCCGGGGGTCGAAGCGGTCGTCCACTAAGACCCCCGCGGCGGCGGGACCCACTCCCTTCGGGGGGGCATATTCTATGGACACGGTTCCTTTCCGGGGATCACGGCCTACGGCCCACCAGATCCCGAGCATCGCCAGGAGCATGAAGACGGGGATGCCGGCGTAGGCGTTGTCTGCCAGAAACCAGAGGAGCTCCCGACCAAACCCGGGGAGGGCTACGTACCCCTTGGGGAAGCGCACCGCTACGGTGATCCCCTCCCCGGGGTGGAGGCCCTCGGATTCCCCCACCAGCGCCCCGTCCGCGAACACGAGCTCGAAGCTCTCCCGGGAACCGTAGGTTCCCCGGTATCCCACGTACCTGACCTCCTCCTCGAGCACCCCCTCTGGCGGGCGCACCTCCACCGTGACGTGGGCGATGGGCATGGTCCATTCCGTGCCGATGACGTTCCAGTAAAGCTCCACCTCGTCCCCGTAGACCCGCAAGGCCCGCTCCACGCGGTAGCGAAGGAGATATGTGACCTTCCCACGCACGTAGCGGTCCGGGTCCCCGATCTTGAGAATCAAGCGCCCGCCGGATCGACGGATGTGTACCGGCATCGAAGAGCCGTCGGCCCGCACCTCATCCACCGAGATCCGTAGGGAAAACCGCTCCCCGGTGGAAAGGCGGTAAGAGTAGGGGATCTCCCGGATGATCCCGTGGCGGGGGAGGTCGAAGTAAACTGTTATCTCTTCGGTAACCGTGACCACGGCATCGGAGCCGATGTCCAACGCGACCCGATAGTCCTCGATCTCTTCCCCGAGAAGCGAGGAGGCACAGAGGATGAGGAGGACCGCGAAGGGAATCCAGCGCCTCATCCGGAGAAGCTCACCTTCGGGGGCTCGCGCATCGCTTCGGAGGGAAGCTCGTAGAACTCCCGCTCGCGGATCCGGAAGAGCCCGGCCACCACGTTGGTAGGGAAGGAGCGGACGGAGGTGTTGAGGTCGCGCACCACGGCGTTATAGTAGCGGCGGGAGCGGGCGATCTTCTCCTCCAGCTCCTCCAGGCTCCGCTGGAGGGCCATGAAGTTCTCGTTCGCCTTGAGTTCGGGGTAGTTCTCCACCACCGCAAAAAGCGACTTCAACGTTTCGGAAAGGAAATTATCCGCCTCTCCCTGTTCCCGAGGCGACCGGGCCTGCAGCGATGCGGACCGGGCCTCGGCCACACGCTCGAAGATTTCACGCTCATGGGAGGCGTACCCCTTGACCGTCTCCACCAAGTTTGGGATGAGGTCCGCCCGCTGGTGCAAAAGGGTATCGATGTTGCGCCAGGCCTCATCCGCCCGCACCGAGAGCCGGATCAGGCGGTTATAGGTGGCGATCAACCAGAAAAACACAATCGCAGCGATCCCGACAACGATCCAAAGCACCATCTCGCCTCCTTTTGCTTCCGCATTGTACTCCATAGTCAGGGGGTTCACCGGGGTATGGAGCACCGCGGACGGGGGTCCTTGACGCCCATGGGGGATGGGGGAAAGTTAACGGGGAGATCCCGCGGCGGGAGTCGTGGGAGAAGGAGGCCGCCATGAGGCTCGAGCTCAAGCAGGTGTGGGCCAATCCGGGAAGGCCGGTGCTCTTCTCCGGGGAAGAGGACCTGAAAAGTATCCGGTGGTATGAGGAAACCCTTGCCCTGGAGGGACCGGTGGAGGCGAGTGGCTCCGCGTTCTTCCAGGAGGACCATATTTACCTCTTCCTCCATGTGCGGGGGAAGATCCACCGGAGCTGTTCCCGCTGCCTCAGCGACATCCTCGAGCATTTCGACAAGGACGAGTTCCTGGAGGTCCCCATCGATGAGGTCCCCCCGGGGATGCAGTACTTGGAACTCAGGCCCTACATCGAGAACGGGGTTAGGCTCGCCATCGAGAAGAAGCCCCTGTGCAAGCCCGACTGCAAGGGGATCTGTCCCCACTGCGGCGCGAATTTGAACGTGGAGGACCACAAGCAGGGCTGTAAGGCCCTGGAGAAGGAGGTGGATCCCCGCTGGGCGAAGTTGAAGGAGCTGCTAACGTCCGGGTGAGGGCCCTGGGGGTAGATCCGGGGCTCTCCGCCACGGGATACGGGGTGGTGGAGGGATACGGGGGAAGGTTCCGCCTCATCGCCAAGGGGACGATAAAAACTCGGGCCAAGGTCCCCCTTCCCTCCCGGCTCCGGAAGATCCTCGCTGCCCTGGAGCGGGTGGTGGAGGAACACGAGCCCCAAGTGGTGGCGGTGGAGGAGGTGTTCCTGGCCAAGAACGTCTCGGCAGGGATGCTTACCGCCCAGGTGGCAGGGGTGGTGGCCCTCCTCGCCGACGGGAGGGAGTTCCTCTCTTTCTCCCCCCGCCAGGTGAAGAAGTTCATCTGCGGCTACGGGGATGCCCCCAAGGAACAAGTCCTGGGGATGGTGGAGAACCTCCTGGGGATCCGGGGGCTGACCTCGGACCATGCCGCCGACGCCCTGGCGCTGGCGGTGTGCGCCCTCCTTTCGCGGCGATGACGATCTACGAGCTTTTAGGCGTAAAGGAAGTACCGGAGCGGCTCCTCCTCATCGACGGCCACTCGGCCCTCTTCCGCTCTTTCTATGCCCTGCCCGAGCTCACTACTTCCAAGGGAAAGCCGGTGAACGCGGTATACGGGTTCGTCCGGACGCTCCTCATGGTCCTGCGGGAATACCCTTCAAGGTACGTGGTCGTGGCCTTCGACGCCAAGGGGCCCACCCTGCGGCACGAAGCCTACGCCGAGTACAAGGCCACCAGAAAGGAAATGCCCGACCCCCTGAAGGTGCAGCTTCCCGTGGTGAGGGAGCTGGTGGATGCGTTCGGGATCGCGCGCCTGGAGCTCGATGGGTACGAGGCCGACGACATCATGGCCACCCTCTCCAAGCTCGCCGAGCGGGAAGGGATCCCCGCCCTGAACCTGACTGGTGATAAGGACATGGCACAACTCGTCTCGGACAAGGTCTTCATCCTAAAGCCCGGCCGCCGCCCCACCGACCGCCTGGAGCTTTTGGACCGAAAGGGGATTGAGGAACGGTACGGCGTCCCCCCCGAGCGGATCGTGGACCTCCTGGCCCTGGTGGGGGATTCCATCGACAACGTCCCCGGGGTGAAGGGGGTCGGGGAGAAGACGGCGAGGAAGCTCCTGCGCCAGTACGGATCCCTGGATGCGGTGCTCCAGGCGGTGGAGCGGATCCCCAACAAACGGGTGGCCGAGGCCCTCAAGGCCCACCGCGAGGAGGCGCTCCTTTCCCGGGACCTGGTACGGCTGAAGGAGGTCCCCCTGGATGTGTCCCTGGAAGATTGTGTCCCCAAGCCGGTGGACCCGGAGGCGCTCCTGCGTTTTCTGGGGGAGCTGGAGTTCTTCTCTATCATCCGGGAGCTCGGCCTCGAGGAGCGCTACCGGGAGCTTCGGGCCCGGGAAACCGCGGACGACCGCAAGCCGGAGTATGTGGCGATCTTTACCGAGGGGGAACTAGAGGGGCTGTTGAAAAGGCTCCGGGAGAGCGAGGAGTTTGCGCTGGATCTCGAGACCACGGGGAGGGATCCTTTCACGGCGGAGATCGTGGGGATCGCTGTGGCCGTCTCCCCTTATGAGGGCTTCTACATCCCTGTGGCCCACCGGTATCTCGGGGCGCCGACCCAGCTTTCTCTGGAGCGGGTCCTCTCCGCCCTCAAATCGCTCCTGGAGGACGAGGGACACCGCGTGATCGGCCAAAACCTCAAGTACGACATGGAGGTACTGGCGAATTACGGGATCGAGCTCCGGGAAATTTCCTTCGACGCCATGATCGCCCACTGGCTCCTGAACCCCGACGCCCCCTCCCACGCCTTGGAGATCATCGCCCAGGAAGTGCTGGGGGAGCGGGTGCAGAAGTATAAGGAGTTGCTCGCGGCGGGGG
>Ga0180878_1034_pt1 | contig 14222 bp, 14 predicted proteins | sample Deesub1362A_J573_FD_124315 | JGI IMG/M metagenome (GOLD analysis project Ga0180878, IMG submission 124315) | Candidatus Acetothermia bacterium JdFR-50 | reverse complement strand
ATGGGTGAGCTTTTTCGCTGTTTCACGGAACCCTTCCCAAGTCCAGTCATCGGTAGGATATGTAACACCGTAGCGGTCGAAGAGATCTTCGTTATACCAGATCACGCCAGTGGTAAAGTCCGTGGGTGCACCATAAACGTGGCCTTTATAAGAGTTCCAACTGATCAGGATAGGTTCGATATCCGCGAAATCAATCGCTTCTTCTAGGGGCTCGATACCACCCAAAACTACCAAAGAAATTCCACCACATAAAGGTATCCGGCGGATTGCCTCCTGCAATACGGGTAATAATCTAATCGGAGTACCCTTGGGCTATCGATTCAAGCTCGATCTCAATGCCTGGGTGGGTCTCTTGGAATTTATCGAAGACTACACGGATCCAGTGTGCACCTTCCGCGGTATCCCAAGTGGCGGCACGCAATGTGACCTTCTTCGCTGCCACAGCCGAAATGGGAATAGCCGCTAATAACCCTAACACCAGCAACACCCTTGTTATAGTCTTCACCTGCCCGCACTTCCTTTTTAAAATCCCAGAAACTACGCCACCGAATAGTTAGAAACTATGCCCTTTTCTCACCTCCCTCATTTCCTAAGGTTGACTGCCGCGCGACCAATTCAATCTCCAGCGTTAGAGAGGTCTCCTCCGACACCTCCCCTTTCAACCGGCCTACGAGGAGCTCTAATGCGGCGGCACCTAGTTTTTCTTTGGGAATCCTCACAGTGCTGAGGCTGGGTTCGAGACAGGTGGCAGATTCCACATCGTCGTATCCGATGACCGCGATATCCGTGGGAATACGCCATCCCTTCTCTCGAATCGCCCGCATAACTCCGAATGCAACAAAATCTGAATAACAAAAGATGGCTGAAGGTTTTGTTCTGCGGAAGAGAGTCTTCGCAGCAATAAAACCGTCTTCCATTGTCACAGCTCCGGGAATGAAAAGTTTTTCTGGAATGGGATACCGTATTGTTCAAGGGCCTTGCGATAACCCATAAAACGGTCTTTAGCACTGGATACATATAAAGGTCCATTGATCATGGCGATATGGTGGTGGCCTAATTTGACGAGATGCTCGGTGGCGAGAAAGCCTCCCTGCACGTCGTCGGTCACTACATAACAGGTAGCCAAATCTTCAAAAATAACGTCCGAGCAAAACAAAAGGAACTTTTGTCTTTTTAAGCTCCTCGATGGTCTTTCGTTTGGTCTGTACTGGGGTAATGAGAAGCCCGTCAACCCTCTCGGCGAGGATTACCTTGATAGCTTCAACTTCTTGATCGTAATTTTCATCGGTATCTTGGAGAATGATGCTGTAATCGTGAGTCCGCGCAGCTTTCTCCACCCCTATTTGACCAAAGCCCCAAAGAATGGGTTAGCAATATCGGTAACAATAACCCCAATAGTTCCGGTTTTATTGGAGCGAAGACCCCGGGCCAGTCGGTTGGGTTTGTAGCCTAAGCGTTCCACCACAGCCAAAACTCGAGCTCGGGTTTCGGGGCTGACATCGGGCTTTCCCGCTAAGACACGGGAGACAGTGTTTACTGATACTCCAGCCTCCCGCGCTACGTCTTTCATGGTTACACGCTGTATTGGTAACGTTACTCACCATAACACCTTTTCACGCGCAAGTCAAGCGAGGGAACAATAGAGTACCTGTGCTCTGACAAAGGTTGGCCCTGCAGATTTTTCTTAGAGAAAACTCATCGCTATACTCTAGGGATATGCGCATCTTGATCCAAGGGGCCGCGGTGATCAAACGGCCGGAGGAAGGGGTTATCCCCCAGGCCGACGTGGTAGTGGAGGGGAGACGCTTCGCCGGCATCTTCGCCCCGGGTGGCGCCGGGGGGGATTTCGACAAGGTGGTCCCGGGCGAGGGAAAACTCCTCGTTCCTGGGTTTGTCAACGCCCATACCCACCTCCCCATGACCCTCTTCCGCGGCCTGGCAGAAGGGCTTCCCCTTCAGGAATGGCTCGAGCAGAAAATCTGGCCCGCCGAAAGGAAGCTCACCGGGGAAATCGTGTACTGGTTCTCCCTCCTTGGGTTGGCGGAGATGATTCGCACCGGGACCACCGCTTTCGCCGACATGTACTTCTTTATGGAAGAGGTGAGCCGAGCAGTGGAGGAAGCGGGCCTCAGGGCCCTCCTCTCCTACGGCGTCATCGCTCCCACCCCGGACCGCATCGAACCCGAGCTCAAGAGGGCGGAGTCCTTCGTACGGGAGTGGCACGGCGCAGCCGAAGGGCGCATCCGCTGCGCCATCTCTCCCCATGCCCCGTACACCTGCGGCCCCGAGGTGTGGAAGGAAGCAGTACGCCTTGCGAAGGAATTCAAAATCCCCGTCCACACCCACATTTCTGAGACCAAACGCGAGGTGGAGGAGCACAGGGAACGTCACGGGAGAAGTCCCGTACAGTGGCTGGAAGAACTCGGGGTCTTCGCGGTGCCAGTGCTTGCCGCGCACTGCGTCTGGGTGGACGAAAAGGACATCGATATCCTTGCCGCCCACAACGTGAGCGTAGCCCACTGCCCGAGCTCGAACCTCAAGCTCGCAAGCGGCATAGCCCCCGCCTGGGCGATGCTCCAGGGCGGGGTGAACGTAGCCATTGGAACGGATGGGGCCGCATCCAACAACGCCTTGGACATGATATGGGAGACGCGCCTCGCGGCCCTGCTCGCCAAGGTCCGGGCCGAGGACCCCCAGGCGATGCCACCTCCGGAAGCCCTCAGGTCGGCCACCCAGCGTGGAGCCCAGGCCCTGGGTTGGGGCAGGGATCTGGGGGTGATCGAGGAAGGTTATCTCGCGGACTGCGTCCTCCTGGATCTCGGGGCGCCCCACTTCGCTCCGGGACATGATCCTCTGGCGGATCTCGTGTATACTGCTTGTGGAGCCGACGTAGAGATGGTAATGGTCGGGGGCGAGATCCTGATGGAAGGCCGAGAACTCCTCACTCTGGATGAGGAAAAGGTTCTGGCCCGTTGTCGGGAGCTCGCTCGGAAATTCCGTTGAAGCTTCTGGAGGTGTCTATGGCGCTTGCCCAGGAAAAAAAGAAGGAAATCATAGATCAGTTCGCCCAACATCCCGGCGACACCGGTTCTGTGGAAGTACAGGTCGCACTCCTCACCGAGCGGATACGGCAACTCACGGAGCATCTCAAGGTTCACCGCAAGGACTTCCATTCCCGGGTCGGCCTCTACAAGATGGTGGGGCGCCGCCGGAGGCTCCTGCGATACCTCCAGCGGACCGATCCCCACCGCTACAAAGAGCTCATCGAACGCTTAGGGATAAGAGGTGTATAAAAAGTGCAACGTCTGTACGTGATCGAAGAAGGAGAATTAGCAGGAAGAACTTTAGCCTTGGAAACCGGCCTCATGGCCAAACAGGCCGATGGGGCCGTGCTGGTGTCCTGGGGCGACACCAAGGTCTTGGTGACCGTGGTGGTAAAGCCCCTGGAGGAGGACCCCGGTTACTTTCCCCTGCGGGTAGACTTCGAGGAGAAGTTCTACGCCGGCGGAAAGATCCCCGGGGGATTCTTCAAACGGGAAGGGAAACCCTCCGATGAGGCGATCCTCGCGGCCCGGCTTATAGATCGTCCTATCCGTCCCCTCTTCCCCAAGCGCTACAAAGAGGAGATCCAGATCATTGCTACCGTCCTCTCGGCCGAGAAGGACTGTGCGCCGGAGGTGGCGGCGATGCTCGGGGCCTCGGCGGCCCTCATGATCTCCCCCGCACCGTTCCAGGGCCCCATCGCCGGGGTGAAGGTAGGCATGAGGGACGGCGAGATCATGGTGAACCCCCCGGCGACGGTCCTGGAGGAAGGGGATATGGACATCACCGTGGCCGGGACCAAGGAAACGGTGACGATGGTGGAAGGCCACATGCGGGAGATCCCCGAGGAGAAGGTCCTCGAAGCGATAAAGCGGGCTCACGCGGTCATCGTGGACCTCATCGCCCTCCAGGAGAGGTTCGCGGCCAAGATCTCGGTGGAAAAGCATCCCGTGCCCGAGCCCTCTCCGGAGGAGGAGCGGGTCCGGGTGCGGATGCGGGAACTCCTCTGGGACAAGTTCCCCAAGCTCCGCGAGGCCCCCTCCAAAAAGGAGCGGGAGCGGCTGGCCGAGGAATTGAAAGAAGAAACGACACAGGCGCTTTTGGCGGAGTATCCCGAAGAGGAACATAGCGCCCTCGAGAAGCTCGCGGCGGAGATCTTCGATGAGCTTTACCGGGAGTACGTGCGGAAGCTGGTCCTGGAGGAGGGGGTGCGTATCGACGGCCGCAGGCCCGAGGAGATCCGCCCCATGTCGGTGAAGGTGGGGCTCCTTCCCCGGGTCCATGGCTCGGCCCTCTTCACGCGGGGAGAAACCCAATCCCTGGGCACCTGCACCTTGGGGGCCACTCGCCGCGACGCACAGATCATCGACCTGATGATCGAGGAGGGATTGAAGCGGTTCATGTTCCACTACAACTTCCCGCCGTTCTGTGTGGGGGAGGCGGGGAGGCTGGGGGCCCCATCCCGGAGGGAGATCGGCCATGGACACCTGGCGGAAGGGGCGCTTCTGGCGGTGATCCCTCCGGAGGACGAATTCCCCTATATCATCCGGTTGGTCTCCGAGATCCTGGAATCCAACGGCTCATCCTCCATGGCCTCAGTGTGCTCCGGTTCGTTGGCCCTCATGGACGCCGGCGTCCCCATCAAGGGCCCAGTGGCCGGGGTGGCCATGGGGTTGATCACGGAAGGGAACCGGTACGTCATCCTTACCGACATCCAGGGCCTCGAGGACCACTTCGGGGATATGGACTTCAAGGTGGCCGGGACCGAACGCGGCGTTACTGCCTTCCAGATGGACGTCAAGATCGGGGGGATAAGCGAGGTGCTCCTCCGGGAAGCCCTGGAACAGGCGCGGCGGGCCCGCATGGAGATTCTGCGGGTGATGCTGGAGGCCCTTCCCAAACCTCGGGCCCAGATCTCGCCCTACGCCCCCATCCTAGAGCTCATGCGGATACCGGTGGAGAAGATCGGCCTCGTCATCGGCCCCGGGGGCCGGACCATCCGGGAGATCCAGGAGACCACCGAGACCGAAATCGAGATCGAGGACGACGGGCTCGTGCGAATCGTGGGCAGTTCCCGGGAGGCGGTGGATGCGGCCCGAAAGGCCATCGAGGAACTCACCCAAGAGCTGGAAGTGGGCAAGGTCCTCAAGGTGAAGGTGAAACGCATCGCCCCGTTCGGGGCGTTCGTGGAGATTCGCCCCGGGGTGGAGGGACTGATTCACATCTCCAACCTCTCGGAAGGGTTCGTGCAAAAGGTGGAGGACGTGGTGAAGCCCGGGGACGAAGTACTGGTGGAGGTGATCGGTTCCGACGAGGTGGGCCGGCCACAGCTCAAGCGCGTGGAGGAGAAGCCCACCTTCAAGGTCGGCGACATCGTTCAAGGTAAGGTCACTAACGTGGTCGACTACGGGATATTCGTGGAGATCGCCCCGGGCGTACGGGGTTTGGTACACAAAACCCGTTTAGGCGAGGGCGTCAAGGACCCCAAAACGGTGGCCAAGAAGGGCGACACGATGCTGGTGGAAATTGTGGAGATCGACGAGCAGGGACGCTATAAGCTCCGTAGGGTGGTTCCCAAATCCCCCCTTAGGATAAATCCCTCGTCCTGAACGATGGAAGAGGTCTACTCCGGCTGCTTCAGGGAGAGGATCTCTCCCGCTTTGGAGTTAGTGGTGGAACCCCTTTCCCACGCGAATTCGGTGGCCATGGGAGTATGGCTTTCGGCGGGAAGCCGGGAGGATCCTCCGGCCAAGGAAGGCCTCGCTCACTTCACCGAGCACATGGTGTTCAAGGGGACCGAACGCCATAGCGCCGTGGAGATCGCGGAGATCATTGACTCCCTGGGTGGGCAGATCAACGCTGCCACTTCCGAGGAGTACACCGTCTACCACAGCACCGTGCTCGCAGAAGGGCTGGAGACAGCTCTGGAAATCCTGGCGGAATTGGTGACCTCTCCCCGTTTTGCCCTCGAGGATGTCGAGCGGGAGCGGGGTGTGGCTCTAGAGGAAATTAGGGAAGCCGAGGATAGCCCCGAGGACGTGACCATACGCCTCCTGGAGGAAGCTCTGTGGGGAGATACCCATCCCTTGGGGAAACCTGTCCTGGGGAGAAAAGAGACGGTGGCAAAGCTGGAGGTGGAGGACCTGTGGAATTTCTTCCGGGACCATTATGTTGAAGGGCACAAGGCGGTGGTCCTCTGCGGCAAAGTGGAGCCGGACGTTGCCTGCAGGTTGGTATCCCATCTTTTCGCCTGCTTCCCGGCGACCGCGATCCCTCCGGCCAGGGACGCACCCCAGAGCGGGGGAAAGCTACGGGTGGAGGAGCGCCCCACCCAGCAGGTGCACATCGCCCTGGGATTCCCCACGGTCCCGGCGGGAGCGCCGGAGCGGATGACGCTGGAGACGTTGCACACCGTATTGGGCGGGGGGATGAGTTCCCGGCTCTTCCAGCGGGTGCGGGAGGAACGGGGCTTGGTTTACACCATAACTTCCTTTGTCCGCTATTACACCGATGCCGGGTACTTAGGCATTTACGCCGCCACCGAACCGCGGAGGGTGCGGGAGATCCTGGACATCGTGTGGGAGGAAATAGAGGACCTCGCGCGCCGTGGTCCCAAGGAAGAGGAGCTCTCCCGGGCGAAACGCCGGGTGCGGGGGCTCTTCCTGCTAGGTTTGGAGAGTCCCGGGGGGAGGATGGGCCGGTTGGGTTGGCACGTGGCCCTGGGTCTGCCCCTGGTATCCCCGGAGGATATCGTGCGCCGGATCGAGGGGGTGACCCGTGAGGACGTCCAGGGGCTGGCCGCGGCGAAGCTTTCCCCGGAGCGAGCTTCGCTCGTTCTGGTGGGCCCTAGAGGCGAAGAGCTCGAAGGGGCGGTGAGGGAATCCGCGGAGGTGAGGGAGAGTGCCTAAAGCGCTTTATCCGGGGAGCTTCGATCCCATCACTTACGGCCACATCGACGTTTTGAAGCGCGCCAAGAAACTATTCTGCCCCCTGATCGTGGCGGTGGTGGAGAACCCAAGAAAGACCCCCCTCTTCTCGGTGGAGGAAAGGAAGCACCTAGTAGAGGAAGCCCTGCGGGAAGTGGGCATCGAGGATGTCCCGGTTATCACCTACTCCGGTCTCCTTGTGGAATGCGCTAAATCCCTGGGCGTGGACGTTATCGTGCGCGGACTGAGGGCTACCTCCGATTTCGACTACGAATTCCAACTCGCGCTTACCAACCGGGATCTCGACTCGAATGTGGAAACGGTCTTCCTGATGACGGCGGGGAAGTACTCCTTCCTTTCGTCTTCTATCGTTAAAGAGGTAGCCCGCTACGGGGGAGATGTGTCCAAATTCGTTCCCCGATGCGTCGAGGTCGCGTTGCGGGAAAAGTACGGCCGCTAGTCCCGATTGAACTCTCCCTCTAGATCCCGGTTCACCAAACCCTCCGGAAGGAGTCCGTTCAGGGCCCGCCCGATGTCGGTGGCCACCTTCCGACGCAACTCCATCTGGGATTCCTCGGAATACCAGGCCACGTGGGGCGAAACCAGGACCTGTGGCATACTGAGCAGTTCATTTCCCTCATCCGGCGGTTCCTTCTCCATCACATCCAAACAAGCCCCAGCCAAGCGTCCTTCCCTCAAGGCCTCTATCAGGGCCCGTTCGTCCACCACCGGCCCCCGAGAGGTGTTTATCAGGCAGGCGGTGGGCTTCATCGAAGAGAGGGCCTTGGCGTCGATGAGATGGCGCGTTCCTTCCGTCAGCGGAACATGGACGGAAAGGAAATCACTTCGCCCCAGTAACTCCTCGAACCCCACAGGTGTCACGTTCATCTCATGCATTTTCTCCGGCGGCACGTAGGGATCGTGAGCGATGATCTCCATTCCTAGTGCTTGAGCTTTGCGGGCCAAAAGCCGCGCGATCTTTCCGAACCCTAAAAGCCCCAGGACCTTCCCCTGGAGGCGGTAGATAGGGCGGCCGGTCTTCCAATCCCACCGACCGCCTCGAACCTCGTTGGTGTAATGCACCACCTTGCGCGCCCAAGCGAGGAGCATCGCCAACGCGTGGTCCGAGACTTCCTCCTCGCAATATGAGGGCACGTTGATGACGGCGATGCCCTTTTCCGTAGCAGCCCTGACGTCGATGTTGTCTACTCCGATGCCGTAGCGGCCAATGGCTCGGCATTTCCGCAGGGAGGAAATCACCCTCGCGGTGACGGGGGCGTACTGGGTGATGAGGGCATCGGCGTCCTGACCCACCCGCGCTACCTCCTCGGGAGAAGTACAGTGGAAACCCTCCACGGAAGCACCCCACTTCGCGAGGACCTCGGTCTCGATGTCGAGGTCCGGATAATTGTAGTCCACAACTACAACTCTTAAATCCGCCATGATACTGAATAATGATCCCAAAATATTAGCGGTTCAGCAAGATTATGGTCATAAATATCCCGATATAGCTCGGGAGACCATTGGCAGTTTGAGCTCAAAGTGCTATAATAAATTTTGAACATTATTATAGCGTTTTTCGCAACATGAGAGCTAGGAGTAGTTTGGTCAATCGGCAGATAATCGTGATTCAGATGACCGGGAAAAGTTTCCCTCGCATTACAAAGGGCTACATGGCGGTCTGTTTAGTGCAAATCACTTACATAAAAAGTGCGTTTGAGGAGGGGGTGATGTAAAGCGGAAAAAGAAATAAGAAAAATTTTCAAAAAGGAGGGAGATGCTTTATGCGCAAACTGTTGGCTTTGTTAATAGGTATTTCTATTTTGGGAATCGGTGTTTTTGGTGCGACGAGGAAATTTGAAGGCGTAGTGATCACTGTATTCACCCAGCCTCCACCTTTTATCGCAAAGCCGGTCCAAATGTTTGCTCCCGACTGGGAACGCATGACCGGCGGTACAGTAAAACTTATAACTGCACCGTGGGCAGAGCTTTATCCAAAGATGTACTCCTCTTTCGCCCTTGGTGCCCATCTCTATGATATCGTGATATTCCCTGCAGCTTGGCTTCCTGATTTCGCTGGGGCTGGTTTCCTTGCGGCACTAGACGATTTTATCGCTGCTGATCCCAGAATCGCCTGGGAGGATATCCTCCCCGTTTATCGCGAGAGAATCGTTACTTGGGGTGGGAAGGTGTTTGCCGTACCGGTGGACGGCGATTGCCATATTTTCTACTACCGCAAGGATGCCTTGGAGAACCCCGAGTATCAGGGGATGTTCAAAGAAAAATACGGTTATGACCTCCCAGTTCCGCCGCGTACCTGGAAGGAGGTAAGGGATATCGCTGAATTCTTCAATGGTTGGGACTGGGACGGTGATGGCAGAGCCGAATACGGGGTCGTGGAGGCTCGCCGCAAGGATGATCAAGCTTATTGGACCTTCTTCTCCCGGGCCGCGGGATACGTCTCTATCCTGGGCCAGTCCGGCGGTCTGTTCTTCGATCCCAACACGATGAGACCTCTCATCAATTCCCCTGGCCACGTCAAGGCTCTTAAGGACTACATCGAGATTATGAAGTTCGGCGTTCCTGGTATGATAAACATGGATTCCGGCGAAATTAGAACAGTTTTCGCCGCTGGCGAGGCTGCTATGGCCATTGACTGGGGCGACATCGGGGTCCTATCAGAAGTCGGCGAGGAGTCCTTGGTCAAAGGCAAGGTAGGCTATGCGATCCTTCCCGGTTCGACCATGGTCTGGGACTACAAGAAGGGCGAATGGGTCCAGTTTGACGAACCCAATCAAGCCCCCTACCTTGCCTTCGGCGGCTGGGTGGCAGCCATCGACGCTAAGAGCCCCAACCTGGAGGCCGCTTACGACTTCATTTCCTTCCTCGCCAGCCCTGAGAACAGCTATCGCTCCGTGACTACTCCTGAAACTGGTTTTAACCCATATCGAACCAGTCATTTCGAACGGCTGTCCGGATGGATCGGCTTTGGCTTCAGTTCCGAGGCGGCTGAGGCGTATCTGAAGGCAATCCAGGACACCATCGCCCACCCAAACGTCCAGCCTGACCTGCGTATTCCCGGCGGCGCCAGGTACTTTGAGGCCCTCGACGCCGAGCTGGCCCTGGCGGCAGCTGGCGCCAAGAGTCCCCAAGAAGCCCTCGACGCGGTGGCCGAGGCTTGGGAGCGGATCACAGAGGAGCTGGGTCGTGAGAATCAACTCAAGGCCTACAGGCTCTCACTCGGCCTTCCCGTGGAGTAGGGTGTAACTTCCGGAACGGAGGGCCCCGGAAAAGGTCCGGGGCCCTTCTTTGCTGCCCATGAGAAGGCATAGAGGTGGCCGTGTGGCCCAATGGCAGGGACGGCTCTTCCTAGCGCCGACCATCGTAATTCTGTTACTTTTAACCATCTTCCCCTTCCTCTTCACCCTGGCCATGGCTTTCGGAAAAGTCTCCTTCGAGGGAGGAGCCCTTAAGATAACCGTCATCGGTATCAAGAACTGGACGAGACTCATTCATGACGCCCGTTTCTGGAATGCCCTCGTGGTTACACTTAAGATTGTGAGCCTCTCCGTTCTCTGTGAGTATCTCTTGGGACTATTCCTCGCTTTGCTCCTCAATCGCAGGATACGAGGGAGAACTTTCTTCCGGGTGATTTTCCTGCTACCCATGATGCTTGCTCCCATCGCCGTGGGATACATGTGGCGAATGATGCTCAACGACACCCGGGGTCCCTTCAATGATTTCCTGCGACGGCTCGGGTTTGGGGCAGTTGGATGGCTCAGTGACCCTAACGTGGCCATGTACTCAATAGTTCTCACTGACATCTGGCAATGGACCCCTTTCATGCTCCTTATCCTTTTGGCTGGACTCCAAGGGATCCCGAGGGACTACATAGAGGCGGCCAAAGTAGATGGAGCATCGGGATGGAAGATTTTCCTCTATGTGATCTTCCCTTTACTTGCTCCAGCCTCCATTGCCGCGGTTTTCCTCCGTTCGGTAGAGGCCTTCAAAATCATCGACATCATCTACATCATGACTGGAGGAGGGCCAGGTTTGGTGACAGAGAGCTTGACACTATACGGTTATAGTGTGGGGCTCAGAGCTTTCGATCTTGCTTATGGGGCCACGATCTCCTTTAGCCTCTTTTTCGTAGTCCTAATTTCCTCGGTGCTCTTTTTCCTCTTCACCCGGAAGGTCCGTCAGATCTCCTTGGAGTAAGGGATGAAGGGTAAAATGATAAACCTCGCTACCTATTTTGTGTTAATCATCTGGACAATGATCGTTCTCTTCCCCATCTTTTGGATGGTGACAACTTCATTTAAAGAAAAACTCGATGTTTTCCTGGGACCGAAGTACCTTCCTTGGGTGGATTTCAAACCCACGGTGAAGTGGTGGGTGAGGATATTCACGGTGGAGAGAAGAGAGTTGATCACACCCTTCATAAACAGCCTTATCGTGGCCGGGATAAGCTCCTTCTTCGCGAGCCTCCTAGGCTCCATGGCCGCTTACGCCTTAACCCGTTACAAGTTCCGGTTCGGCCCTATGAGGAACGACGACATTCTTCTCTGGATCGTCTCCCAGCGGATGATGCCGCCAATAATCACCGCCTTGGCGGTGTTCCTAATGTTCCGGGTAACCAACCTCCTCGACACCCATTTCGGCCTTATCCTCGTCTACATAGCTTTTAACCTACCCCTGTCAGTATGGATCATGGCTAACTTCCTCTCCCAGATCCCCCAAAGCATCGAAGAGGCAGCCTTGGTAGACGGGGCTTCCCGGGCCCAGGCTTTCTTCCGGGTAGTGGTCCCTATGGTGCTGCCGAGCTTATCAGCAACCTTCCTGCTCTGTTTCGTCTTCGCTTGGAACGAATTTCTCCTCGCCTTGATTCTTACCTATTCCCGGGCTCAAACGATGCCCATACTCATCGCTATGCAACACTTCCAGCGGGGACCACAATGGTGGGATATCTCCGCCCTCTCTACCCTGGCGGTTCTACCCCCTATAGCCATTACTCTGGGTCTCCAGCGTTACTTCATAAAAGGGCTTATCCCGATCGGGAAGTGAGGTGGAAATGAAGGAAAGGTACGTTCTCGCCCATGACCTCGGGACTACGGGAGATAAGGCAGTCCTCTTCAACGTAAGTTCAGGACGTATGATGGGAAGTGCCTTTTCTCCTTATCCCACGGAGTATCCTTCGCCCACATGGGCAGAACAAGATCCTGAGGATTGGTGGCGCGCCTTTTGTGCTGCCAACTGTGAACTGCTTTCTCGCCTCGGAATTGATCCCCGTGGGATCTCCGTGATCTCCTTTTCCGGTCAGATGATGGGATGCCTCCCGGTCGCTCGGGACGGGACTCCCTTAAGAAAGGCCATAATTTGGGCGGACCAGCGGGCGACTGCCGAGGCACAGGCGCTGCTGGAGAGACTCGACTTAGAGGCGATCTACAAGATCACGGGCCACAGGGTGGGACCGGCCTATTCGGCCCCCAAGATCATGTGGTTCAAGTCCCATGAGCCCAACTTATACCGTCGGACCTACAAGTTCCTTCAAGCAAAGGATTTCATCGTCTACAAGCTAACCGGTGAGTGGGTCACCGATTACTCCGATGCTTGCGGCACTGGCCTCCTGGATATCCGTTACAAGCGTTGGTCAGAGGAAGTCTTGGCGGTGGCCGGGATATCGGGGGAAATGCTTCCAGAGATCCGGTCATCCACCGATGTGGTGGGTGAAACAGGTGAGGACGCGGAGGAAGCGGGCTTGGTCCCGGGGATCCCGATTGTGATCGGAGGAGGAGACGGGGTATGTGCCACCGCCGGGGCAGGTGCAGTGCAACCCGGGATTGGCCACGTATACTTGGGCTCCTCCGCTTGGGTAGCTGGTGCCAGTGAGGCCCCGCTCCTTGATCCCAAGATGAGAACTTTCAGCTGGCCCCACCTGGATCCCAGGCTCTACTCCCCAAACGGTACCATGCATAATGCCGGAAGTGCATTGGAATGGGCAAAGAGAGCTTTAGGCAACCTAGAGTCTGAGCTCGCACGGTGGCTGAACCTGAGCCCTTATGATGTGTTAGAAAAAGTAGCCGAACAAGTCCCACCGGGGAGTGAGGGCCTTCTCTTCCTCCCTTATATTATGGGAGAACGGAGCCCCCATTGGAACCCGAATGCTAGGGGAGTATTTCTGGGAATCACCCGGAGACATACGAAAGCCCACCTACTCCGGGCGGTATACGAGGGGGTAGCCCTCAACTTAAAGGCGATCTACAACGCCCTGAAGGAATCTGGGGTCAAGTTGGGGGAGATGCGGGCGATCGGGGGGGGAGCAAAGAGTCGCCTCTGGCTACAGATCCTCGCCGATGCCTTCGGCGAACCTCTCACGGCAACGGAAGCTCCTTTAGAAGCCACGGCTTTGGGGGCGGCGATGGCTGGTGTGGTGGGAGTGGGACTGGTAGAGGACCTGCAGGCTGCGGCGGAACGTTTTGTGGGGCTTGGCGAAAGAACGGAGCCGAGTTCGGGGGAAGAAACCTATGCTAGGCTCTACCCACTGTTCTTGGATGCCTATAAGGCCCTGGAGCCGGTCTTCGATCTACTTGTAGATGCGATCGGGAAAGGAGGATGGGATGAGGAGACTTGAGGGTAAGCGGATCCTATTCCTAGTGGCTCAAGAGTTCGAAGATATAGAGCTTTGGTATCCGCTTCTCAGGTTGAGCGAGGAGGGAGCCCGTTGCTTCATCCTGGCCCTCAATGAAGGACTCCATCCACGCCCAGCTCTCCCAAACAAATACGTCACCGGCCGCTTTGGGACCACGGTCCCTCCACTTGTTCACACTGAGGGAAAGAGGTTCTTGTTGGTGAAGTTGGAGGACTTCACGATTAGGCAAATGGACGCATTGGTGATTCCAGGAGGTTACTCCCCGGATGTCCTACGAATCAATTCGAAAGTATTAGAACTGGTGCGACATTACGCCAGTTCCGGGAAGGTGGTGGCTGCCATCTGCCACGGGCCCCAAGTCCTCATCTCGGCGGGGTTGGCCAAAGGCAGGAGGATGACGGCGTACATTGCGGTAAGGGATGACCTCCTAAATGCCGGGGCTGAGTACGTGGACGCGCCAGTAGTGGTAGATAGAGGAATTGTGACGAGCCGTGTGCCGGACGATCTCCCAGAGTTTTGCCGGGCGATCATCGATCTCCTCTCGGCGGGGTGATCCCGGGATGATGTTGATAGGTGGAAAGTGGATCGGGAAGGGAAGCGAAGGT
>Ga0180878_1225_pt1 | contig 15044 bp, 16 predicted proteins | sample Deesub1362A_J573_FD_124315 | JGI IMG/M metagenome (GOLD analysis project Ga0180878, IMG submission 124315) | Candidatus Acetothermia bacterium JdFR-50 | reverse complement strand
GATTTCTCCCTGGAGCCCATCTATACCGGAGGTAAAATCACGGGCTTTGAGATCTCCTCCCCGGATTTTCCCCCGGAGATCGTCACCCGCTATACGCGGGTGGACTTCTCTTTCTTCGGGCGCAAGGGGTTCCACCTGGGCGATGTCCGTGTCTCCACCAAGACGAAAAGAGAACTGGAGAGGGAGCTTGACCGAATACGAAACGGATTTTTCGATAACCGGGAGTTCAGAGAGGAATATGAAGAAAACGACCAAGATCCCCGTCGGGCCGTGCTGGTTCTGGGGAGGTACCTCGCGGGAAAGTGCTTCCGGGTGGAGGTGAGCCGGGGGGAGCTCACCGTGGAGACAGAAGGAGAGACCAGGAAGTTCGAATGGGTCCTTCTCGTCGTGCATATCGGCGACAAGGTTTATTTGGTGGAGGCCACGAGGCTGCCCGATTTCGGCACGCCCAAAGCCGTGGGGCTCATCGCCGAGACCAAGAGGGCTCGGGTCTTCGTCCGGTGGGTCGTGTTCGACCCCGAATACGGGGTGGAAGGGAAAGTCAAGGGCTACGTGGAGAAGGAACGCTTGTCCTTCGATGAGTTTGAGAAGACGTTGGGCGAGTAAACCCGGGGGCGGGGCCACCGCCCCCGGGGCTTAGCGGTTCCGTACCGCGGTGAGATCCAATACGTATACGGGATAGACGGCCAGACCCTCGATGCCGGCCCGGGCGACGATGATGCGGTGGGGGTCCTGGATGAAATAGTTCACCACCTCTTCGGCGATGATGCGTTGGGCCCGCACGTAGATCTCCCGGCGCCGCTCGGGATCCATGCAGGTTTTCCCTTCCTTCAACAGCTCCTCCAACTCGGCGTTTCTCCAGCCCCGCCGGAAGTAGTAATCCGGACGCTCCGCCCCGTAACCGCTGAGCATCAGCGCCGGGTCCAAGCGGCCGATGTGGCCGATCACGGTGAGGTCGTAGTCCGCCTGGGAATATACCCGCTCGAGCCACGTCCCCCAGTCCACCAGCTGGATATCCACCTTTATACCCACCGCGGCGAGCATGGCGGCGATGAGCTCCCCGGTGCGCACGTGGAACTCGTAGTTGGAGGGGAGGGTCATGGTGGTCTCGAACCCATCCGTGTAGCCCGTCTCGGCCAAGAGCTCCCGGGACTTGTCCGGATCGTAGGGATAGAGCTCGGTGAGGTCCACGTAATAGGGCATCCCCGGGGTGAGATGGCTCCCGATGGGGGTGCCGTATCCCAGGGACACGAGCTCGATGATCTTCTCCCGGTCGATGGCATGGGCAATGGCCTGTCGGACCCGCAGGTCGGAGAACGGCTCCCGGACATTGTTTATCGCCAAGATCTGGACCAGGTTCATCGGGCCCGAGACGGTGGTGAATTCGGGATTGTTCTTCAGTTCCACCGCAAGTTGGGGAGGGACATCTACCGCTATGTCCACATCCCCTGCCCGAAGGGCCAAGACCCGGGCGGCGTCGTCGGGAATGAAACGGAAGGTAACTCGGTTAAGTTGCGGAATCCCCGGGAGGTAGTAGTAGGGGTTTCTCTCCAGAACGATCCTGTCTCCGGGACGCCACTCCACGAACCGGAACGGGCCCGTGCCCATGGGGTGGTCAGCCAAGGAAACGCCGGTACGGGGCTCCACTGGGACGATCGCCGAATCCGCTTGGGCTAAGATGGCCAGGAAGTACGGCACGGGCTTCCGGAGGCGGAAGCTTACCCCCCCATCGATAACCTTTATTTCGGTGATCTCGGCATAATATTCTGGATGCGGATGAGGGATCGCCGGGTCGAGAGCCCGGAGGAAGGAGTTCCTTACCGCTTCGGAGTCGCAAGGGGTCCCGTCATGGAACACTACCCCTCTCCGCAGGTAGAAGGTCCACATTAGTCCGTCGGCGGAGACCTCCCAGGATTCCGCTATTTGTGCTCGATAGCGCCCTTCGGGGTCTACCCGGACCAAGCCTTCATAGAGGTTGTGATGGAGGATAAGGTCTATGGCCGCCGCCGGGTCGGTGGTGGGGTCCAAGCTCGGGGGTTCGGTGGAAACCGCCACCGTGAGCTCCCCGGCCCAAACGCAGAGTCTGAGCAGAAGCAAAAGGACAACACATCTGCTAAGCACCGGAGTGTCACCTCCTTCACGGAGTGTCACCTCCGTTTCTTACAAAGCCCATTTTAAGGAGGGCCAAAGGGCTTTTCAGGTCTACGGGTTTCTCTCCCCCGGTTGCAAGCGTAGAATGGGACTCTGAAAGGAGGTGACGTTGGTAGATATCGTGATACCTCCTCTGGGAGAAGTGGAGGAGGTGCGGGTGGTGCGGTGGCTCCATGAGGTGGGGGACGAGGTTCAGGCTGGCGAGGCCGTGGCAGAGGTGGAATGCGAGAAGACCACCTTCGTCATCGAAGCCCCGGTGGGAGGGCGGCTCTTCGCCATTTTGGTCCCCGAAGGCAGGGTCGCGGCTCCTGGCGAGGTGATTGGGAAAATCGCGGAACGGGCCGGCGGGCGATGAGAGAGGTTTTTTGGATCCCCCTGGGGCGAGTAGGCTATAGGGAGGTCTTGGAACGTCAGAGGCGGCTCCATGAACTCCGTCGCCTCAATAAGGTTCCCGATCTCGTCCTTTCCCTGGAGCACAACCCGGTGATTACCCTGGGACGTTCGGCCGATCCCCGGCATATCCTTGCCGATCCCCTTGCCCTGGAGGCGGCTGGGGTGGAGGTGGTGACGGTGGAACGCGGGGGTGATGTCACGTATCACGGTCCGGGACAGCTCGTGCTCTACCCCATCCTGAACCTCAGGGGCTGGCAGCGGAGCATCAAATGGTACATCCGGGCACTGGAGGAAGTGATGCTCAAAGTGGCAGCATCGTATGGGATTCAGGCGAAGCGGGTCCCCAGCCGACCCGGGATATGGGTGGGGAACGAAAAGCTGGGAGCGGTGGGGGTGTACGTGCGGGGATGGATCACCATGCACGGCCTGGCTTTGAACGTGGATCTCGTTCCGGATGGCTTCCGCTGGATCGTCCCGTGCGGAATCCATGGGGCAGGGACTACCTCCATCGCTACCCTAGTGGGGCGGGAGATCTCTATGGCGGAAGTTTCCGCGCGGGTCCGCGCCGCATTCGCGGAGGTTTTCGGGGTTCAGGTCAGGGTTAGGGATCCCACGGGGCTGGAGGTGATGGCGCGGTGAAGCCGGCCTGGCTGCGGGTTGAGGTGTCGGACGTGGACGGATTGAAACGAATGGTCCAAATCCTCTCCCAGCATGGCCTTTACACCGTCTGCCAATCCGCCCGCTGCCCCAACCTCCCCCGCTGTTGGGGCGCGGGGACGGCCACATTTATGATCCTCGGCGATGTCTGTACGCGGTCCTGCCGGTTTTGCGCCACCAGGACGGGATGGCCGGGTGGGCGGGTTGACCGGGATGAGCCCGGGAGGATTGCCCGGGCCGTCCGGGAACTGGATCTCGAATACGTGGTTCTCACCTCGGTGGATCGGGACGATTTGCCCGAGGGGGGCGCGGCTCATTGGGCCGAAACCATTAGGAACGTGAAGCGTGCCGTGCCCGGTGTAAGGGTGGAAGCCTTGATCCCGGACTTCTCGGGAAAAAGGGAAGCCATCGGGAAAGTCCTCGACGCAGGACCGGATGTGGTGGGACACAACGTGGAGACGGTCCGTCGCCTTGCCCCCCGTGTCCGCGATCCCCGGGCCTCCTACTCTCGTTCCCTGGAGGTGCTCCGAACGGTGAAGGAGCTTTCGCCCGATACGTTCACCAAATCTTCCCTCATCTTGGGGCTCGGGGAGACTGAGGAAGAGGTCCGGGAGGCGATGGGGGATCTTTTGGCCGCCGGAGTGGATATACTCGTTTTGGGCCAATATCTCCGTCCTGGGCCGGAGCAGGTGCCGGTGGTGCGGTACCTAGTGCCGGAGGAGTTCGCGCGTTGGGAGGAAGAGGCGCGGCGCATGGGGTTCCGGGCCGTGGTTGCGGGCCCCCTGGTGCGGACTTCCTACCGGGCTGCACAGGTTTATCGGGAGCTAGTATGCGGGTGATCCTGGATTTGGCTCTACGGGATCCCGCGGAGAACATGGCCTTGGAGGAGGCCATCCTCCGGACCTACGGCGCGGATAAGGTCCCGCCTACCTTGCGGATCTGGCGCAATCCCCGGTGTGTGGTGATCGGCCGGGGGCAAAACCCCGAGGATGAGGCGGATTTGGATTTCTGTAATCGTTACCGTATTCCGGTGGTCAAGCGTCCCAGCGGAGGGGGAGCTGTATACCACCATCCAGGGAACCTGAATTTCTCCCTATTTCTACCTTTGGATGGGCCGTGGCGGGACGTGCGCCGGGCCCATGAACTGGTGGGGACGTTGTTAGCGAAGGCCCTGGAGGAGCGCTTCGGCCTCCGGGCTGAGATCGAGGAAGGGTCTCTGTTCGTTTCGGACCTCAAGATTTCAGGAATGGCTCAATATCGCCGCCGCGGGCTCCTCTACCATGGGACATTGCTCCTCTGGGAGGACCGGGTGCCCATGGAAAAGGTGTTGCTCGCCCTCCGCCCCGGGTATTCCCCCTCGGGGGTCCCTTCTCGGCCGAGTCCCACAGGGTCGTTGTCGAAGCTGGTGGGGCGGAAGGTGAGCCTGGAAGAGGGTGTTCGGCTTTTGCTTTCCGCCTTTAAAGCCCTTGGCCGGTACGGCAAAGGGGAGGTTTCGCTGCGGGAATGGGCGTTGGCCTGGTCCCTCCTGCCCGATTATCGTTCCCGTTGATGGACCGCCTGCCCTCTCAGCGGGATCTAGCGGTGATCCGCTGGCAGCTCGGTCGGTCTCCCCGGGGAGTGGTGAGGATCGCCCGGGATTGCCCCCATGGTTACCCCCAGGTTACAGTGAACAGGCCCCTTCTGCGTCGGGACTCGGACTTCGAGGTCTTCCCCACCCTGTTCTGGCTCACCTGTCCGTATCTGGTGCGGGAGGTGGGGAGGCTCGAGGCCAAGGGTCTGGTGAAGGAGTTCGAGGCCCGACTTGAGGAAGACCCAGGGCTTCTGGCCCGGTACAGAAGGGCCCACGAGGAGTATCGGGAAGAACGCCTCTCGCTTATGGGCGCGGATGAGAAGAAGTTCTTAAGGGAGGTGGGAGCGTGGGACGCGGTGGAGACGGGGATCGGGGGGCTCAGGAATTTCACCCGTGTCAAATGTCTCCACGCGCAGCTCGCCCATCACCTAGCCCGGGGAATCAATCCCATCGGCGTAGAGGTGGCCCGGATGTTGCTCAAGCTCCATTGCAAGGAGCGCCTCTGCGACGGTGCCCTGGATCGCTAGAAGGGTATGGGGGTGGGACGTTATAATCTTTTGGGCCGAGGTGGCGGAATTGGCAGACGCGCGGGACTCAAAATCCCGTGCCCGTAAGGGCGTGTGGGTTCGACTCCCACCCTCGGCATAACTGGATGCGGAAACTGATCCTCCTTTTTTATTGGCTTTTCGGGCGGCGGCGTTTCTGGCAGTATTACACCAACGTCACCTGGAACACTTGTCCCGAGTGCCTTTCGCTTCACGGTCGGATCGCCGCGGACCCCAATAGGTTCCCGCGCCGCGGCGATGGCTGCCCCGGGGAGATCCTTCCTTTTTCCGTGTGGGATTTACCCGAATACAGGGAGAAAGCGCGCCGAATGAGGGATCTTGCCCGGGCGGAACTCGAGCGCCGACGACTCTTCTCCCGGGCCACCGCGCTGCTGGATGAAGACCCCGAGGGTGCGCTACAGCTCTTCGATCAATCGGGAAAGATCGAGTTGTACCTTCCCGAGTTGGAGCGCTTGGCAGAGGAAAAGGCGGAGTTCCTCTCGGCCCACCCAGAGGTCCGCCGCCGGCTGGGAGAGATCTTCCTCGCCCGCTGGAGCGAGAAGTTCGGGAAACCCCGGTATGAGGTTTGGCCGGAGAAAATGCGGGTGGAACGGGAAAAGTGGGGGGAACGTAGGATACGCGAACTCTTCCTCCCGCGCTGATCCCCGCTTCCTGTTCGCGGCCTTCCTCTCGTTATTGCTCGTGGTTTACGCCGCTGTACGGTTTATTCCCCCGCGTCCGCCGGAACTCCCCTCGCCGCGCCCCCTGACCCTGGACCTTACCGTGGTCCAGGTGGAGTTCAGGGAGAAAACGCTCTTGAACCTTAACACCGCCACCGCTGCGGAATTGGAAAAACTTCCTGGAATCGGTCCCAAATTGGCCTGGGAGATCGTGGTCTATCGGGAAAAATACGGGCCTTTCCGTTCGGTGGACGAGCTTCTGAATGTCCCGGGGATCGGGCCCGCCACCCTGGAGCGCATCCGTGCTTTGGTGACCGTGGTTTCAGAATAGGTTTAGGGGACAGGGACAGGCGTCGCGGCCCCGATGGTGAAGCTCTCGAGGGGCGTTCCTTCCAACAAGGTTATCGCTCCCGGTTCCTCTCCCAGGGGGGCGAGGGCCACCGGGACCATCTCCACCCGTACCATGGAATCGCCCACCGCGACCCGGAGATAATGGAGCACCGCGGAGGCGGTAAACACGGTCCCCTCCACTGGCTCGCCTAGAGGGTAGAGTGGGGCTCCCCCACCCCCGGTGGTCACGTAATGGACCCCATCGCGTACGATGTGTTCGTAGGCGTGTACGTGTCCACAGAAAACGGCTGTTACTCCTTTCTCGACGAATATGGGATGCCACAACTTTGCCAATCCCTCATTTCCACCGTAGTGAGGGTCAGAACTGAAGAGGGGATGATGGAAGAAAACGAACTTGAATCGGGCCTTCTGGGAGAGGACCGCCTCCAGCCACTGGGTCTCCGCCCGGAGTCCGGTGAACCCCAGGTACTGGGTGTTGGAGTCCAACCCCACGAAGAGCACATCCCCCCAACGGAGGCTCCACCACTGCTTTCCCTTTTTGCCTCCCGCGCCAGGAAGCTCGAACAGGCGATAATAGGAGAAATGGTTGCGTTCGTGGTTTCCCAGTACGGGGAAGAAGGACATGGAAAGAAGGAGTTCCTTGCCGGAGGTGAAAAACTCGTTCCACTCCTTCTCCATAGGAGAGGTCACAAGATCTCCAGTGTGTACTACAAAGGCCGCTTCCTCCCCAGCCATACGCCCGGCCACAATGCGATGTCTCGCGTAGAAGGTGCGAGTGTCGCCGTATACGAGGAAGGTGAAAGGTGTGAAATCTTGAGGTGGGGTTCTGAAGTGTCCCAAGGGGGTTCGTTCCCCGGACGCGAACTCGATCACGTATATGTAGGTGCTCCCGGGCTGAAGCCTGGTAAGGGGCAAGTGGTATACACCTTTCTCAGCTTCGAAGGGGAGCGAGGAAGCGAGTCCTGTGTTTGCAGGGCCGTATTTAACCACGCCGCTTACGGGTTGTGACAGCTCGAATGAGATCCCAATGGAGTTCTCTGTAGCGGCGGTCCATGGACCTTTGATGAGGAATGGCGGACTTCCTTCGCCGTTTGCATGGGAGGGGAAGCATACCGCCAGGACGAGAAATGCCCAAACTATGGCGCGCGTTACACAACGCGATAAATTGTGCCCCATTTTTTCCTCCTTGTCTCCTCGGGAATTCTAATGGATGAAATTTTTGGCTTTCGGCATCTTAAACCGGCGGGACCCGGCTTTTGTCGGGAGCACCGTCCACCAAGAGACCAATCGGATCGAGGTAGGTGTGGCGTGTGGAACACGATCTAGTTATCGTTTGAAGAAATTTTTTCGACCAGAACTGTGTTCAATGGACCTCTTTTATTTGGTGAATTTGAAGAGGGTCCCATAACTCTACCATCGGTCCTGTGGGGGTCCACTGTAGAACCCCTGAGGCTTCCATTTCCACTCCGGGCACAATGAGCGCTAGCAGCCCACCTTCTTCGAACCGGTGGAGCCTTCCCTTTGGAATAAAGAAACGAAGTCCCTCTTCACATACCATGTGGAGGCCGTCCCACGAGGTCTGGGCAAGTTTGACCTTTACGCGGATCGTTATGCCCTCGAGAACATATTTGAGAGGATCGGCATAAAGATCCATCACGGTGATCGTGCCAGGATATCGGCCCCACATGCCACGCCGGTTGGCTACGGCCTCAACCCACAGGTCCCTGAAGTACTCCTCGTACCTCTCGGTTCCCACGAAAAGGAGATCAGCAGCCCCGGAGCGCACCAGCTCGCCGTTCACGAATATCCACCTTTCCCCTTGTTGGACGTACATGTAGGCGAGTAGTCGGCCGTAACCGTCGCGTTCGTTGTCACACACCACCTCCAACCTCACGGTGCGATGGGCGACCAAACGGAACAGGAGGGATTTGGCTTCCCGGGCATAATATTCTGGAATGGAGAGCTCGGGGGCATCGATTTCCAGAAGCCTTACACGTTCATACCGGGATAGCCGTGTTCCCCCTATGGCTTTGGGATGATCGAGGCCTAGGTCTACCTCGACCGTGTCCCCGTCATAGATCCTCACAACCCGCGCCTCGAGCGTCGCCCGGGAGACCTCGGGGAGGAGCTCCACCTGGGCGGAAGCCCAGACGGATCCGAGGAGGCAAGGGCTGAGGACCAATACACAGAGTGTCCTTCGCATGTTCATCCCCCATAGAATACCCATCGTCGGGAGAGGCGGAACTGGATCAGGGTGAGGAGGAAGATGATCCCGAAGAGGATGTAGGCCGCAGCCGAGGCCACTCCCATGTAGAATTCGCGAAAAGCTTTCTCGTAAATGTAAAAAACGATGGTCATTGCGGAGTCCCGCGGCCCAGGATTTCCGACGAAGAGGATGAAAACCTGGGTGAAGAGCTGAAACGCCCCGATCATGGAGATGATGAGAAGGAAGAAGATCTGTGGGGTCAGTAGAGGTACGGTGATGTGCCGGAAGAGGTGCCAGGCGTTGGCCCCATCCACTTTGGCCGCATCGTAGTACTGTCGATCGATGTTCTGGAGCCCGGCGAGGAGGATGATGGCTTGGTATCCTACGTACTGCCATACCCCGATCACGATGAGGATAGGTATTGCCAGCCCGGGTTGGTTCAGCCAATCCACCGGGCCCAAGTTCACCGCCAACCCCAAGTGCCTTAGGGCTTTCTCGAGGATCTCGAGGAGGTAGTTGAGGAGACCATAATCCCGGTCGTATATCCAACGCCACACAACCGTTGCGGCTACCATAGGGGTGATGTAAGGGATGAAGAACGCCACCCGCGCCATCACTCGTCCCCGGATCCGGGAGTTCAAAAGAACCGCCACCAGGATGGCTAAAGTCAGGGTAAGGGGTACGGAACCCAGAACGTAGTAACTCGTGTTCCGCAGGGCCATCCAGAACTCACGGTCCCCAATAAGTTTGAGGTAGTTTCCGAAGCCCACGAAAGTTTTGGGTCCGATAACGGGCCAGCGATAGAGACTGATCTGGAAGGCACGGACCACGGGATAGAAGGTAAACACCCCCAGTACCGCGAACGCGGGAAGGAGATAGAGGTATGCCTCTAAGCTCTCCCCGATAACTTTCCTTAAGCGACGGCCGCGCACTTTCCTCCCGGTCGAGAAATTACGGGCGGGGCCTGGTTCAGACCCCGCCCGGCCATGGTCACTTAAGGTACTCCTCCTCAATGGTCTCGTCGGCCCATTGGAGGGCTTCCTCGGGGGTCATATCGCCGAGGAGCACCGCTTCAAGCATATCACCGATCACGCCGCGGATCGAATACCACTGGGGGTGGTTGGGGTAGGTGAATCCATGGAAGGCCTGCTCGGTTACGGCCACCCGTTCGGGGTGCTCGGCCATGTAGGCCTTCCACTCTGCCGAGGTGATGGCGCTCTTCCGGAAGGGGATATAGCCGGTGCCCTTGGCCCATGCCATGTGGGCCTCGGGGGAAAGGAGGTAGAGGATGTACTTGAGGGCGGCCTCACGCTGCTCCGGGGTGGTATTCAAAGCGAAGATCCCGATATCAGTGCCCATGTAGATGGAGTCGTTGTTTACCGGTCCCTTGGGGAGTACTGCGGTATTCCAATTGACTTTGCCCTCGGCCGCCCGGGCTACATACGGGATCCCCGCCACGGACCCGATGTACATAGCGATCTTGCCGGATCCGAAGGGGCTGGAGAGGTAACCGGTTTGGTAAAGGCTCGTGGCCTTGAGCTCGAGCAGGAAGTTGAGTGCGGCGAGTCCCGGCTCAGAGTAGAGGAGCGATTCGGTCATATCCTCAGAGAAGAATCTCCCCCCAGCCTGCCAGAACGGTGTGGTGAACATCTCTGCATAAGGCCGGAGCCCAAATCCGTAGCGCTCGGGGGTGCCATCGCCGTCCTCGTCCACGGTGAGGGCCTTTGCCATCTCGATGAGTTCCTCCCAGGTGGTGGGGGGTTCAGACACGAGGTCGGTGTTGTAGAAGAGGATTAAGGTGGATTTGTTGAACGGGATTGTGAGGAGCTTTCCGTCGAAATAACACGCTTGTAAGAGTTTTTCAGGAATATCAGAAAGGATTTCCTCGGGGATAAGATCGTCCAAGGGCATGAGGGCATCCTTGTAGGCCGCGGCTACCCAGTCCGCGTAGAATTGAGCCATCGTGGGCGGTTGCATGGCGGCAGCGGCCGCGATCAGCTTGGTGTTGAGGTCACCGTAACCGCCTTGCCCCACGAGCTTCACCACGATGTCGGGGTTCTTCTCCATGAATTGGGCAGTGATAGCCTCAAGGGTTTCCAAGTGGCCGCCGCGCATGGCGTGCCAGAACTCGATCTCCACCTGGCCGATGGCCAGGACCCCGATAAACAGAACTGCCAATACAATAACTACCTTTTTATACATGTTTCACCTCCGCAAACGTTTTTGTCGTCCATCTCCTCTCTTTAGCCTCCTGTGTCTCACCCCCCCTCATTTGAGCCCGGTGCGGGCCACTCCCTGGATGAATTGGCGTTGGGCCACAAGAAACAAGAATATGATGGGCATCATAGCGAACGTGGCCGCTGCCGTCAGCAGATGATAGTCCGTCCCTGCTTCCCCGATGAAATAGTAAAGGCCCACGGGGAGCGTCCTCATCTCCTCCCGGCTCGTCATGATGAGCACCCATAGGAACGCGTTCCAACTGCCTATAAACCGGAAGAGGAAAAGGGTTACCAGGGCCGGCTTCGACAGCGGCACCACGAATTGCCACAGGAATCTAAAACGCGAGCAACCGTCTATCTGGGCCGAATCCCATAGCTCATCGGGGATGGTGCGAAAGAATTGCCGCAGGAGAAAGATCCCGAACACATTCGCCACCCAGGGGACGATCAAGGCCTGGTAGGTGTCGTACCAGCGGAGTTTGACTATGGTGAGGTAGTTAGGGACGAGGAGCATCTGGCCTGGGATCATCATCGTTCCCACCAGAAGGTAGAAAAGCACGTTCTTACCGATGAAGTTCATCTTGGCGAAGGCATAAGCGGCGAGCACCGAGGTGATCACTCCTCCGATGGCTGTGGCCGTGGCCACGAACAGGCTGTTGAGGAAGTACCGCCCGAAGGGAGCGGCGTTCCAGGCCTCGATGTAGTTTTGCCAACGCAGCTGCTTTGGGATCCACGTGGGAGGATAGCTCTGGGCCTCCTGGGGGGTTTTGAACGATGTGGTTACGGTCCAGAAGAAAGGCAGAAGCATGATGGCCATAACGGCGAAAAGGATGAGGTAGAGTGGGCTTCGCTTGAGCTCTTGAAGCAAAGTGCGGAAAAACGCATTCCAAAGACTGCGGCCAGTACTAAGGCCTGGAACACGCAGATCCTTCTGTACGCGATCGAGTCCTTCGGGTTTTTTCACGGCGTTCTGCAAAGGTTACTATAGCACTGGTCCGACTTTTCATCAACACTTTATGCAAGTGACGTGGACGGAGCGGGGTGAACGCCGCTTTTGCCCTGGGAGTTGGCTGTGGATATACTCCGCAGGAATCCGCTTCGATCGGGGTGATGTGGATGGGGCAAACTCGGAATATCGGTTTCGTAGGGCACTCTGGCTCCGGTAAGACCACGCTCGCGGCCAAGCTCTTGGAGCAGGCCGGGGAAAAGGAGATCCAACTCGACGCTTCGCCCGAAGAGAAAAGGCGAGGCTATTCCATCGATTTGGCGGTTTGTGCCTGCAACTGGAAGGACACAAAACTCAACCTGCTTGTTGCCCCAGGCCTGGGGGAGTTCATCGAGGAGACCATCAAGGCCGTCTATACCGCGGACTTGGTGGTGTTGGTGGTCCACGGGGAAAAGCCCGTTGAGGTGGTGACGGAGCAGGCATGGGAGGTCATTGCTAGGGCCAAGAAACCTGTCCTGGTCTTCGTCAACATGATGGACCGCCCCGAGGCGGATCCCGCTAAGGCCCTGGAGGGCCTGCGCGAGGGCCTCAACGCCAAGTTCTGGCCTATTCAGTGGCCTATAAGAGAAAACGGAGAGCTTACGGGGGTCGTGGACCTCCTGAGCGGTGAGGCCAGAGGTCCCAAGGGAGGGACCTCGATCCCTGAAGCTATAAAAGGTCATGTGGAGGAGTTGAAATCTCAGCTCATCGAGGAAATCGCCTCTCTGGACGATGTCTTAGCGGAGAAGTTCCTGAGCGATGAGGAGATCTCCCCTGAGGAGCTCGCTTCCGCCTTGGCCAAAGGAGTGGCCGATGGGACCTTCGTTCCGGTTCTTTGGGGCTCCGCCGAGGCGGGAGTAGGGATGTCACAGCTCCTGGATGTCCTCCGGACCTTGGCCCCGGAGCCCGAAGCCGAAGAGACGCTCCGCCTCTGGACGTTCAACATCCTCTCCGATCCGTATTTGGGCCGGATTGCCTTCGTGCGGGTTTCCGGAGGAGAACTTTCGGAAGGTAACGCCTGGACCCATTTGCGCACCGGAAACAAAGTACAGATACGCGATATCTATACTCTCAAGGGCACGAAGCTTGAGAAGACGGGAAAAGCCGCGGCCGGGGATATCGCCGCCTTGGGAAAGCTCGAGGACATCGCCCTGGGGGACACCATCGCCGTGGAGGGAGCCGAGCCCTTCCCGGAGCCGCCCTTTCCCAAGCCCGTCTTTTCCCGGGCCGTCTACCCCAAGTCCCAGGGGGATGAGGAGAAGCTCTCCACCGCTATGCGCGATATCGTTTCCACGAAAGTCACCCTCAAGTTCGAGCGGGACAACGTCACCAAGGAGGCCATTCTCTCAGGGATGGGGGACGTCCAGCTGGATGTGGTGCGGGAGCGCCTGAAGAACCGCTACAACGTGGAAGTGGAGCTCCGCATTCCCAAAATCCCTTACCTGGAGACGATCAAGAAGCAGGCCACCGCCCAGTACCGGCACAAAAAGCAGACGGGCGGCCATGGTCAGTTCGGCGAGGTCCACCTCCGCATCGAGCCCCTGCCCCGGGGAGAGGGGTTCCAGTTCCTGGACGAGACCAAGGGAGGTGTCATCCCGCAGCAGTTCATCCCCGGGGTAGAGAAAGGCGTCCGGGAGGCGATGCAAGAGGGGGTCCTGGCCGGTTACCCTATGGTGGACATCAAGGCGGTGGTGTTCTACGGGATGTACCACCCTGTGGACTCCTCGGAGCTCTCGTTCAAGATCGCCGCGCGCCAGGCGTTCAAGCTGGCGGCGGAGAAGGCGGAGCCCGCGCTGCTTGAGCCCATCATGCTCCTTACGGTTATCGCCCCCGAGGCCTTCACGGGAGACATCATCTCCGACCTCAACGCCCGAAGGGGAAAGGTCCTGGGGATGGAGTCCCAGGACGGGAAGACGGTGGTTAAGGCAGAGGTCCCACTGGCCGAGCTCCTCTCCTATGCCCTGGATCTGAAGTCCATGACCCAGGGGCGGGCCAGCTTCCAGATGGAGTTCCTCCGGTACGACTTCGTGCCGGCGCAGCTCCAGGAGAAGATCGTGGCGGAGGCCAACGCCGCCAAGGAAAGCTCGTGATGGAATGAAGGTCAGGGCCTGGATGGAACCGGATCCCCCCACCGTCCTCGCCACCACCCCGGTGGAGGAGGCCCGAAAGTTGGCGGAGGACCTGGGGTTGGCGTTGGTTCTGGTGGTGGACGATGGGGGAAGACTGGTGGGGTTCCTGACCCGCAAGGCCCTAGATGCGGCCCCCAAGCCCGATCTTCCCGCGGGAAAGCTCGCTGCTCAACCTACGGTGATGCTTCAGGTCGACGACCCGGTGGAGCGGGCTTTGGCCCTCCTCGTCGATCGCTACGCCGTGCTCCCGGTGTTGGAGGGGGAGCGACTGGTGGGGATCATCACCCGCGGGGGGGCCCTCCGGGCCCTGGTGCGTATGACGGGAATCGGGGAGGAGGGGACCCGCATCCGCCTCAAGCTCGAGGACTACTTGGAGCTTTATCGGGCCCTGGAGGTCCTCGCCCGGCGAGGGGTGGAGCTTGTGTCGGTGATCCGGAGCGGAGAAGGGGAGGTGGTGCTCCACGTGCGGGGCCTGGAGGACCGGGAGGGGCTCCTGCGGGAGCTGGAGGAGGCGTTGGGATGAGGTACGTGGAGATCGCGGTATCCACCCGGTCCCGGGAGGAGGTTTTGGATATCACCGCACGGGTGGAGGACGCGATCCGGGAGCTGGGGTTGGGGGAGGGGTTTGTGGTCCTTTTCTGCCCCCACACCACCGCTGCCCTTACGGTGAACGAGACGGCCGATCCCAACGTGCGATCGGACGTCAACGCCGCCATGGCGGCGGTGGTTCCCCGGGTCCCCTTCCGGCACACGGAGGGTAACTCGCCGGCCCACTTCCGTTCGGCCCTTTTGGGGCCGACCCTGATGCTTCCCGTGGAAGGAGGAAGGCTTTCTTTGGGCACATGGCAGGGGGTCTACTTCTGTGAGTTCGACGGACCGCGTCGTCGCCGCATCCGCGCCTATTCGCTGCCGTTGACCGGCGGCTGAAGTATCCCTAGAATTTTTAGCGTGGAAATGCAAAGCCCGTGTAGCTCAACCGGTAGAGCGTCCGCCTTGTAAGCGGAGGGTTGCCCGTTCGAGTCGGGCCACGGGCTTTAGCCTCGCGGATCGAGGCGGTAAAATTCCCAAGGTTTTGGAGGGGTAGCGAAGCGGTCAAACGCACCGGGCTGTAAACCCGGCGGCTTGAGGCCTTCGGGGGTTCGAATCCCTCCCCCTCCA